>Ga0208045_1000391_pt1 | contig 18575 bp, 16 predicted proteins | sample PL_2010_200m_FD_184160 | JGI IMG/M metagenome (GOLD analysis project Ga0208045, IMG submission 184160) | Freshwater microbial communities from Powell Lake, British Columbia, Canada to study Microbial Dark Matter (Phase II) - PL_2010_200m... | ecosystem: Environmental > Aquatic > Freshwater >...
CGAGAGATCCAAAGAACCCAGCACCAGTCTTTCCTTGAGCCCGGACACTGTAGCAACCTTGCCAACCTCGATCCCTTTGACGTTGATAACCCGGTTAAGGTTTCTGGATACAACTACTGCTTTTCCAATGGCAAACCTTGAAATACCTTGCAGTTCACCTCGGGATTCAGCGAATTTCACGAGAGGCTCGTAGGCGGCAGCATCGACTTGTCGTGGATTCTCAACTCGTATATGAGGATCGAAGTTGACCAGGATGGAAGTTACCAGCCCACTGAACCCGTTGAAGACAGACAACACGATGACGAGCGCGGCCACGCCAATCGTCACGCCAACGACCGAGATAGCGGAGATGAGCGTTACCAATCCCAGTTGACGCTTGGACACAAGGTACCGAAACGCTATGAATTGCTCAAAGCTCATGATCCGAACTTGATCATTCTGATTGGGTCGCGGCGTGCGGCCATGCGCGACGGAATAATTGAAGAAAGAAAACACATAAGAAGAGCTAAAAGGCTGACAAGAAGGAAGTTAATGGGATTCAGATCAATCGGAACATGGCTCATGAAATAAATCCCCGACGGTAAAGAGATGATGCGGTAGTGGAGTTCAAGCCAACAAAGGACGAAGGCGATGGCATTCCCAAGGATCACGCCAACGATAGCGATGAACATTCCCTGGGCCAGGAATATCCCGGTCAGTTTTTTTCGATCGGTCCCAAGAGCCCGGAGAATTCCGATCTCCTTACCCTTTTCCATGACCATCATGAGGAGCGTCCCGATGATGTTGACGGTAGCAACGATGATAATAAGCCCAATGATGATGGGGATGGGCTTTTTCTGAAGTTCGATCCAGGTAAACAGGTTTCGGTTCATCTGATACGTAGTGCGGGCGTAGTAGGGATATCCCAGCCTCTCTGGAAGCCTTTGGGCGATGTTGTCCAGGCTGTCGAGATCATGGACGAGAATGTCGAAGCCCGAGACCATTGGCCCCACTGCGAAGAGCCGTTGGGCATTTTTCAGATTGACATAGATGTACGTCTCATCATATTCCGCCATTCCAGTTTCATAAAGCCCCCGCACTTCAAATTGCATGACCCTCGTCTGCGAAAGCGTCACGGAAGACCCGCCCAAAGACATCAACAGGATCCTATCGCCCACACCCACTTCAAGCTTCTGGGCAAGCCGTCGGCCTAGAATGATGCCTTCTACCCCCCTCTCCCGCTGCTCCAGACTATACGTACCGTCCACCATTCGGGTTTTTGCGGCCGAAATGTCATTTCTGGGGTCGATTCCCTTGATCAGGACACCATCTGTGGTGCTCGCCGATCGGATCATGCCTTCCCGTGATAAGTACGGTGCGATATTCTTTACCTCGGGATACTCTGAAAGGACCACTTCCATTGTTTTGTTCGGATTGGGGAGGAGTTGATTCTGGAAGCTGATCAGTTGCAGGTGGGCTGTAAAACTGATGACGTTATCTTTGATTGTATGCTCGAAGCCCCCGAGAACGGAGAGCGTAATGATCAGTGCAGCGACCCCGAGCGTCACGCCGATCACTGCGATAAACGTGATAAACGAAATGAAACCCCGGTGTCTCCGGGATCGCAAGTAACGAAGGGCAATGAATACGGAAAACGGCATAGCAGTTAGGCTTTGAGAGAGCTATGAGGCAACATGCTTATTTTTTCGATCCGCATTCGAGGAGGTAGCTCCTGATGAATGCGTCAATTTCCCCATCCATGACGCCGTGAACATCGCTGGTTTCGACTCCCGTTCGGTGATCCTTCACGAGCGTATACGGCTGGAAGACATAGGAGCGAATTTGACTTCCCCATTCGATCCTCTTCTTGGTGCTTTCGATGGCGCTGAGCCTCGCCTCTTCTTCTTCCCGCCTGAGCTGGTAAAGGCGCGATTTCAGCATTTTCATGGCACGTTCACGATTTTGAAACTGCGAGCGCTCCTGCTGGCAACCCACCACAATCCCTGTCGGCATATGAGTGATGCGTACAGCCGTTTCGACCTTGTTGACATTCTGCCCGCCCTTGCCCCCCGATCTGAACGTGTCGATCCTGAGATCGGCAGCGTTGATCTCGATCTCGACGTCATCCTCGATTTCTGGATAGACAAAAACGGATGCAAAGGAGGTGTGTCGTCGTGCATTGGCATCGAAGGGAGAAATGCGCACAAGGCGATGAACACCGTTCTCAGCCTTCAAGTACCCGTAGGCAAATTGCCCAATCACCTCGACGGTCGCGCTCTTGATACCAGCTCCTTCGCCATCGAGCATGTCTGCGAGACTCACTTTGAATCCATTTCGTTCACACCATCGTGTATACATCCGGAGAAGCATCTCAGCCCAATCCTGAGACTCGGTGCCTCCTGCGCCAGAGTGAATCGTCAGAAGAGCATTCTTCGCATCGTCAACACCACCGAGCATGTTTTTGAGCTCGAGGCGTTCGATCTCTCCATCGAGCTTCTTCTGATCGCGGAGAATTTCTTCTCCATAGCCCTTTTCGTTCGACTCCTCTGCCAGCTCAATGAGTGTGCCGGTGTCGCGTGCAAGCGAGTTCAGCTTCTCCCACGAATCAATCCACTCCTTGTGGGAGTTGATAACCTGAAGAACCTTCTGTGCTGTAATGTTGTCATTCCAGAAGTTCTGCTCGTGCGTCCTGGCCTGGAGCTGTTCGAGATCGACGAGTTTCTTGTCGAGGTCAAAGATACCCCCTCAGCGACGCAAGTCGCTTGTTCTGTTCAGCCAGCTTATCCTTCAGATCTTCAAACATGGTCAGATCCTGATCGTTTCTTCAATTTCAATTTCCATCCTGAGGAGAGCGGAGCTGAGGGTTTTCCCTTGTGCGTCGTTCTTCAGCGATTTCGTTCCACCTCCGCCCAGGGCGCCGTGGAGCAGGAAATTGAGCGCCCAGATGTTGGGCATCTCAAAGCGTTCGACAGGGCCGAGCGCGATACCTTCGAAGTGCTTCTTCACACGCTCAGCCGTAACGTACCGAGCGATGAGCGGATAATATCGTTCCTGAAGAGCGATGAGCCCAATGTTTGCCGTGTCTCCCTTGTCGCCGGAGCGGGCGTGACAAATCTGCTTCAACTGTATCTTCATACGTTCACACTGTGTTGATGTGGACCTGAGGTGAAACAGCCGCCGTCGGTATCAGTGCCGGCCAAAACGAAATTACTTCCTTTGGCTTCGGTCTGCCTCCCGCAAAACCCGTAACGCCCGGGGGGCCGGTCAGTATCAGCGGTGCCAGTTCTTTGCCAAAACGCTCTACGACATCATAACTCCGATCACGCACGCCGATCCTGAGCACGACCTCATTCGGATCTGACAGTCCATGAGCAAGCTGTCCATGACATGAATTGTAACCCACGTATTCCGTCCGGATTTCCTCGAACTTCAGGTCCAGGTCTTTGAGTCTTCCGCGTAAGATCTCGTCTGCACGTTTTGCTTTCTCAAGGGCATCTGGCCAGGAATACGTCAGCGTGCCGATTGCAGTATAGCCGTCAAGATACGCCATCGAGACTTTGTAGAATGAAGTTGCCGGAGCGCCTTTGACTTGAGAGACGCTTACCCGATTATTGCCTACCTGCTGAAGTCTGATGCTTGTGAAATCAGCCACGCAGTCGGGTGTGATGTAACTCTGCGGATTCCCGATCTCATAGACGAGTTGTTCGCTGACGGTCTGAACAGTGACCATGCCTCCCGTGTGATCGTGCTTGGTGATCACGATCTCACCTCCGGGCCATGCTTCAGCGATCGGGAATCCTATATGCTCAAGGTCTGGGACAGACCGCCAGTCACCTGAGAAATTCCCTCCGGAGGCCTGACCTCCACATTCCAGTATATGTCCGGCAATGGTTCCCGCAGCGAGCTTGTCCCAGTCTGATTCGCTCCATCCGAACTCGTAGATCATTGGAGCGAGCGTCAGGCCAGTGTCCGTGGTGCGGCCCGTGATGACGATCTGAGCCCCCTGACTGAGAGCCTGGACAATCGGCGAAGCTCCGAAGTAAACATTTGCGCACTCAAGTCTTTCAAGGATCGCGTCGAGGGGTTCTCCTGTTTCCATGTTCTTGAGCTCGATTCCCTGTGCACGCAGATCGGCGATCCGATCGAGTATGTCATCACCGCCGACGACGCCAACCTTCAAGCCGACTATTCCGAGCTTCCTCGCAACAGAAAGAATCGCCTCGCTGCAACTCTGCGGATTGACTCCCCCCCCATTCGTGATGATTTTGATATCCCGTTCGATGCACTGCGGAAGAATTCCCTCAATCAAAGGGATAAGATCCTTTGCGTAGCCCAGCGTGGGGTCTTTCCGCCTCTGCTTCTGGAGAATGGACATTGTTACTTCAGCCAGGTAGTCCATGACCAGATAGTCAATCGGACCTTTGTTGACCTGATCGACTGGAGCCCTCAAGAGGTCACCCCAGAATCCCTGACCGGACGCTATGCGAATGGGGGCTTTCATCAGTCGGAGTTATCGGACCGCCTTCGTTTCACCACGGCCTGTTTCGATTCACACAATTCGGATGTGTAACTCATCGAGTTGTTTCTTTTCGACAGTCGAGGGACAGTCATCCATCAGGGAAGTGGCGCTGGCGGTCTTGGGAAATGCGATAACGTCCCGGATCGATTTTTGCCCTGTCAACAGCATCACAATGCGATCAAGACCGTATGCTATGCCTCCATGAGGAGGTGCTCCATACTTGAACGCATCAAGCATGAAACCGAACTTCTGCCGCGCCTCTTCGTCGCCGATTCCCATCAACGCGAACATCTTACTCTGGAGCTCGGAGTCCGCAATTCGAATGCTTCCGCCGGCAATCTCGTTGCCGTTCAAGACAAGATCATATGCCCGTGCTCGAGCTTTTCCCGGATCTGTGTCCAACAGCGCAATGTCTTCCGGTTTCGGAGAAGTGAACGGATGATGTACGGCGAAGTAGCGCTTCTCTTCCTCGTTGTATTCAAGAAGAGGGAAATCCGTCACCCAGAGGAAATTCCACTTGTCGGCCGGGATTAGCTTCAGGCGGTTCGCCATCTCGAGGCGAAGCAGGCCGAGGATCGTGAGCGCCTTCTGCCACGGCCCCGAGATCAGCAGCCCAAGATCGCCGGTCTTTGCACCAATCTTCTGTGCAATCGCCTTCACCTCTTCAGGTGAGACGAACTTGTCCACCGAGGATTCTATCTTGTCCGGGTGGCACTTCACGTACACCAGACCTCCGGCTCCAATCGACTTCACAAAATCCGTCAAGCCGTCGAGCTGGTTCCGTGTGTAGTCCGAGAGTCCAGGCACTGTGAACCCAGCCACCACCCCTCCCTTTTTCACTATTTCGCTGAACACGCGAAAACTGCTATTCGCAACGGCGTCCGAACAGTCTGCAATCTCCAGTCCAAACCTGGTGTCCGGCTTGTCGCTGCCGAAGCGTTCCATTGCTTCCTTGTAGGAGAGACGAACGAACGGCGCATGAATGTTCACGCTCAGAATATCGCGCCAAAGCTGAACAATGAGGCCTTCCGTCACTCCGAGGACATCATCTTCATCCACGAAGGACATTTCGACGTCAATCTGCGTAAACTCCATCTGACGGTCGGCGCGGAGATCTTCATCTCGAAAACACTTGACGATCTGGAAATACCGGTCATATCCGGCAACCATCAGGATTTGCTTGTAGGTTTGCGGAGATTGCGGCAACGCGTAGAATTTGCCCCGATGGATCCGACTCGGAACAAGATAGTCCCGCGCCCCCTCAGGGGTGCTCTTCATCAGGATCGGTGTTTCGATCTCGATGAATCCATTCCGGTCGTAGTACGAACGAGTACTCTGATACACTCGGTGCCTCGTGAGGAGGTTTCTCTGCATCACGGGCCGTCGGAGATCCAGATAGCGATATCTGAGACGAATGTCCTCGTTGACTTCAATGCCATCCTCGATTGGAAACGGTGGCGTCTCCGACTTATTAAGGATCGTCAGTTCTGTACCCACGACATCGATGTCTCCCGTGGCGATTTCTGGGTTCGCCGTTCCTTCCGGGCGATTCTCGACTTTTCCCGTAACCGAGATGACAAATTCCGATCGGAGACTCTGGGCAAGTTCGTGTGCTTCCTCACTATGTTGAGGTGCGAAGACAACCTGCGTCTTGCCGTACCGATCCCGCAGATCGATGAAGATGACTCCCCCAAGGTCACGGCGCACATCGACCCAGCCTGTCAACGTTACTGTCGCGCCGATGTCGGATTTTCTCAAAGCTCCGCATGAATGTGTTCGCTTCTTGTATGTACTCACCGTGTTGATCCTTTACCCTGGTCTTCCGATAGAAACAAAAATGCGAGAAGCCGCGCTTTCGCAGACCCCTCGCATGTACTGAACGATCGTCAATTGAGATGCTTGGATACCTTGTCAGTAAGCGCCTGTTTGGGAACTGCGCCGACGATCTGCTCGACGACCTTGCCGTTCTTGAAGATAAGGAGAGTCGGGATGCTGCGGATTCCAAACTGCATTGCTGTCTGCTGATTCGAGTCGACATCGACCTTTCCCACCTTGAGCTTGCCATCAAAGTCATTCGCAAGTTGTTCCACAACCGGTGCGATCATCTTGCATGGTCCGCACCACTCCGCCCAGAAGTCAACCAGCACGGGCGTTGCAGACTCCAGGACCTCTTTCTTGAAATTGGAATCAGTCACTTCAATCGGTTTCATCAATAGTCCTTCCTGTGAAAAATATTAGCCTTGTAGCCGAACAGACGATGGGCCCAGGAGTTGCTTTACCAGACGAATGAACTGCATGCTCGGTTCCACACTCATATTACGTGCTAAATATACTGATTTCTTGGATAATCCGCCACCTGACACATTGATATAGCACGGACATTTGCCCGGGTGACGTTCCATGATGGTCCGGAGCTGCTGAACGGTGTCCTCGCTGACAACATCAAGATTCACGGCAAGCGATATGCTCTTGGTGAAGCGATCTCGAACACTCTCCATCGGTATGACTTCATTCACGAGAATCTTCAGAAGATCGCCGCTCGTTTCGCCTTTTCCAATGACCATGACCATGGCTTCTGGAGCGAGTATCTTGTTGAACTTCTGGAACGCATCGGAAAACACAATACAATCAGCCTTGCCCGTAAAATCCTCGAGGGTAACGAAGGCCATGGTGTTCCCCTTCTTGTCGATTTTTCGCTTGACGCCGGCAACGATTCCGCACGCCCGAACCGTCGTATTCGGTTTCAGGCCGGACGCGTTCCCCAATTGACTGTTTGCGAATGCCTCAATCTCCTCCCGGTACTTGTCCAATGGATGGCCTGACAAGTAGAAACCGAGAACAGCTTTTTCCCTTGTGAGAATCTCGGATTCTCTCCATGTCTCTACTGTCGGGAGCGTAGGTCTGTGATCAACCTTCGCTGTGCTTGTCTCAAACAGGTTCGATTGTCCCTTTCCCGAATGCTCCTGGGCGTTCTGTCCGTGCGCAATCGCTTTTTCGACGCATTCGAACAGTTGGGCACGATTCTCGTGCAGGGAGTCGAATGCCCCGGCCTGGATGAGACTCTCGAGCGTCTTCTTGTTCACAAGGTGAAGATCAACCCTCGCACAAAAATCAAACATGTCAACGAATGGCCCCTTTTCGTTCCGGGTGCGCACGATCGCCTCAACGGCGCTTACGCCGACATTTTTGATCGCGCTGAGCCCGAAGCGGATACCCTTTTGCTTCACAACAAACGTGACGTCTCCTTCGTTCACGTCCGGGGGCAGCACTGGAATCCCGAGCTTTCGACAATCGTCCGTCAGCACGACAATCTTGTCGGTGTCGGAGACCTCGCTCGTCATCGTCGCTGCCATGTATTCGGCAGGAAAATGTGCCTTCAGGTACGCGGTCTGATACGCCAGCACGGAATATGCGACGCTGTGAGACTTGTTGAATCCGTATGATGCGAACTTCTCGATCAAATCAAATATGTCCCCCGCACTCTTCCTGTCTATCCCCTTCTTGATGGCCCCCTCCATGAACTCCTTCTTCTGCTTTGCCATCAAGACTTTGTCTTTTTTTCCCATGGCGCGCCGCAGCAAATCTGCCTGGGCAAGACTCAGTCCACCGATCTCGCTCGCGATCTTGATCACCTGCTCCTGGTAGACGATAATGCCGTACGTCTCCTTCAGAATCGGCTCAAGTTTCGGATGAATGTACTCGATCTTTTTGCGTCCGTGCTTGCGATCGATGAAATCAGGTATGTTCTCCATCGGACCAGGCCGATAGAGCGCGTTCATGGCGACGAGGTCGTGAATTGACGTGGGTTTCAGCTTGCGAAGGTAATCGGTCATTCCGGAACTTTCAAACTGGAAGACTGCGACTGTTTGACCGTTACAGAATAACTCGAGTGTCTTTGGGTCATCGACCGGGAGGTGATCGAGATCAATGTCGCTGACGTGGTTGTTCCTGATATGCTGAAGTGCGTTGTCTATGACCGTCAGGGTCCGGAGCCCCAGGAAGTCCATCTTGAGGAGACCCGCTTCCTCAAGGTCCTTCATGTTGTACTGCGTCATCAACTCAGTCTGAGGGGTCTTGTACATTGGTACGTAGTCGCTGATCTCCCCGGGAGCGATGACAATTCCTGCCGCGTGCGTCGACACATTGCGGTTCATACCCTCAAGCACCAGGCCAGTGTCGATCATCAGTCTGATCTTTTCGTCACCGGTCTCTTGTAAGCTCTTCAACTCGGGAACCGATTCGAGGGCTTCGGCAAGAGGTGTTACTTTTCCGAGGACCACCGGGATATGCTTTGTCAGGGGCTCAATGGTACTGAGCGGGACTCCCAGGACTCTTCCGACATCTTTCAGGACTGCCCGTGTCGAGAGCGTGCCGAACGTGACAATCTGGGCGACAGAATTCTCCCCGTACTTTTGCTTGACGTAATTGATAACCTGTTCGCGCTTATCATCGGCGAAGTCGACGTCAATGTCGGGCATGCTGACGCGATCCGGGTTCAGGAACCTTTCAAACAGGAGATCATAATGCAGAGGGTCGACATCGGTGATCCCAAGGGCGTACGAAACGATGCTGCCGGCAGCACTCCCCCTGCCGGGGCCCACTCGAATGCCCATACCCCGAGCGGCACTGATGAAGTCCTGCACGATTAGAAAATAACCGGCATACCCCATCCGTTTGATCACGCCAAGTTCGTGCTCGAGGCGTAATTCGATCTCGGGGTTCATGGCCGGATATCGTTTTTCGAGTCCTTGCCGCGAGAGCTTGTCCAAATACTCTTCAAGAGATGCAACGCCGGCATCTGCCGGTATGGGGAACTGCGGCATGTGGTTCTTCTTCAGGTCGAGAGTGAGATTGCATTTCTCTGCGATCTCGAGTGTCGAACTAACCGCCTCAGGAAACTCCTTGAACGCACGGACCATCTCAACGGAGGATTTGAAATACAACTGATCCGTCCCGTATCGCAGCGTTTTGTATTCCGGGGAGAACGTGCTGGTTGCATCGGGAATGCACAACATAATATTGTGCGACATCGCATGCTGTGCGCTGATGTAGTGACAATCGTTCGTCCCGACGAGCTTCAGCCCAAGCTCTTTGGCGATCCGGGGTGCATGGGTCAGTATTGACTTCTCCACTTCTGCCCCGTGGTTCTGAATCTCGATGTAGAAATCATGACCGAAGATATCCTTGTAGATGCCTGCAACGGCGCGCGCTTCTTCGTAGTTACCGTAAACAAGTTGCGATCCGACGACACCGCCGGGGCAGGCAGACGTTGCAATGATCCCTTCTTTGTATCGATCCAGAAGCTCGACATCGATTCGCGGCTTGTAGTAGTATCCCTCTGTATGGCCGAGTGTCACCAGTTTGATAAGATTCCGGTAGCCTTTCTCATCCTTTGCGAGCAAGAGAATGTGGTGATAAATTCCCCGCCCTTGGCCCTGGCTTGACTTCTCGGATTGCAGGGTTTTGTCGAATCGGCTGCCTCGGGTGACGATGTAAGCTTCACATCCTACAATTGGTTTGATGCCCGCTTTCTTCGCCTTCTTGTAGAATTCAAGAGCTCCAAAAAGGACACCGTGATCCGTCAAAGCCACTGCAGGCATTTTGTTCTGAAGAGCCGCGCCGATAAGGGTCTCAACAGTCGCCGCGCCGTCAAGAAGGCTATAGTGGGAATGATTGTGGATATGAATGAACTCGGACATACTCGAAAGGATAATTCAGCGTTAATGATAACAATTACGTCATATAGCAAGTGTCGTGTCCTGGAAGAACCTTGAATAAGTCCACAGCACGACGCAAAGATTTAGACAGACGCTAACTCAAGTTTTCACGAAGACTCAAAAGGACACACGAGACGCAACACTAGTGCCATACCCAGAAAAAGACATTGTGTTTTGGTTTTTATGGTTCTCAACGCGGAGACGCAGAGGACGCGCCAGCCCGCCATGCGTTCTGGCGGGGAGCACCGCAGAGTCTATTGCTTTTTTCTCTGCGATTCTCTGCGTCCTCAGCGCCTCTGCGTTGAAAAATATAATCTGAATTGTTGGAATTGGCACTAGCAACATCCGAAGTACCCAGAATGCACGATGTCAGACGCCGATTGCGAGCATCTTCGGCTCGGTCATCTCCTCGATGGCATACCGAATACCCTCGCGTCCAAGTCCCGAATCTTTGATACCGCCGTAGGGCATGTTGTCCACCCTGAAAGTCGGATTCTCGTTGATGATAACTGCGCCCACCTCCAGGTGGTCGTATGCGTAGAGGATGTTCCTGTAGTCGTTCGAGAACAGGCCAGCCTGCAAGCCATACGGGGAATCGTTGACTCCCCGGACGGCTTCTTCGATCGAGTCGAACTTGTGAAGTGTAACCACCGGGCCGAAAACCTCTGTGCAGAAGACCTTTGCTTCGCGCGGCACATTGATGAGCACGGTCGGCTCTATTACTCGACCGGTGTGTCCACCGCCTAAAAGCACTGTTGCACCCAGGTCCTTCGCTTCTTGAATCCAACTCATTATTCGATTCACTGCCTCAGTATTGATAACCGGACCCACGATGGTCTCAGGATTCTGCGGGTCACCAGACTTAAGAGCCTTGGCTGCATCGAGGAATCGGGCTTTGTATTCCTCGAATATTTCCGTGTGCACGTAAATTCGCTGGACCTTTATGCACACCTGGCCGGAATACACGAATGCCCCCATAAGGTTCTTCCTCACGGCCACGTCGATGTTTGCCGTACGGTCCACAATGACACCGGCGTTTCCACCGAGTTCAAGCACGACCTTCTTCTTCCCTGCCGTTGATTTCAAAAACCAGCCAACAACCGGACTCCCTGTAAAGCTGAACATCTTGATCCGTTCGTCTTTGACCAACTCCCCGGCGAGAGTGTTCGTGCACGGCAAAACACTGAATGCCTCAACCGGAAAGCCGGAGGCTTCGATGACCCTGGCGAGGCGAAGGCTCGTGAGAGATGCTTGCGTCGCTGGCTTCAGAATGAAAGCATTTCCACTTGCGATTGCCGGAGCGACCTTGTGGGCGACGAGATTGAGAGGAAAATTGAAAGGAGAAATCCCCACAATCACCCCCAGCGGGAATCGCCGAACTACTCCATAACGATTCTTTCCAGCTACGCTGATATCCAGCGGTACGACGTCGCCACCAATCCTCCGCGATTCTTCGGCCGCATACTGAAACGTTGTGATCGACCTCTCTATCTCTCCCCGGGCGGCTGACAGTGGCTTGCCGACCTCAGACACGATGAGAGAAGCGAACTCCTCCTTCTGCTCCCTGATCTTCTCAGCGACGAATGAAAGGATCTGGTGACGTTCATAGCTCTGAAGAGATTTCGTTTTCTGGAATCCCGCCAGTGCTCGTTCGATCGCGGTTTGAAGGTCTCTTTCGTCAGCCAGGGCGACCTTGCCAACAGGAGAGTTGTCATACGGGTTGAGAATATTGGCGAAGGGTCTATCCGAAGAAGTTCCCCTCCACTCTCCGCCAACATAGAAGGGCAACACCGTTGTAGACATAGTGCTTTACTCAGATAGCAGCTTCTTGACAGTTGAGATGAGATCGTCGATGGGCACCATTGTTCTTTCTCGGGTCCGTCGCACCTTAACTTCGATCTGGTTGTTCTTCAGCCCCTTCTCGCCCACAATGACCTGGATTGGCATTCCAAGAAGGTCGGCATCCTTGAACTTGAAACCCGGCGAGACATTCGCGCGATCATCGAAGAGAGTCTCGAATCCGGCTTCGTTCAATGACTTGTAAACCTGGTTGGACGTCAACACAATGTCCTTGTTGTTCATGTTAATAGCGATGACGTGGACGAGATACGGCGCGAGCGCTTTGTCCCAGATGATACCATCTGCGTCATGGCTTTGTTCGATAGCGCACGCGATGATGCGTTCGATCCCTATGCCATAGCTCCCCATGATCACAGGCTTTGCCTTTCCGCTCTCGTCAAGGAACGTGACGTTCAGCGCATCGGCATACTTGGTCCCCAACTTGAAGATGTGTCCCAACTCGATCGCGTTGGAGATCTTCAAAGGCGAAGCGCAGGAATTGCATAGTTCCCCGGCTTCCACGGTTCTCAGGTCGAAGTACCCTTCCACCGCCACATCGCGCTGCAAATCGATGTTGCCGGTGTGACAATCATTTCGGTTGGCTCCGCTGATGAGGTTGTTCGCGCCTTCAAGGCGCCTGTCGGCGATTATCCGGAATCCTTTGAGACCAATGGGACCAATCGAGCCCGCGTCGGCTCCCGTGAGGCTTCTGAGTTCTTCTGCTTCCATCGCTCGGAATTCGCCCCCGCCCAGTGCTGCGCTCAACTTGGACTCGTTGAGCTGGTCATTGCCAACCATCAGGATAAGCAGTGGCCTACCGTTGTGCCGATACACAAGCGATTTCGCAAGGCGGGCGTGATCGACCTTGAGGAAATCAGCCAGCTCATTGATCGTGTGGACATTCGGTGTGGATATTTCTTCGAGCGCCTTGCTGTCCGCCGTCCTCACGGCCTTCTGCATCGCAGAGCTCGCCACCTCCAGATTAGCCGCATAACCGCACTTATCACAAAGCACCACGGTATCTTCTCCCGAAACCGATTCGACCATGAACTCCTGCGAACCGGTCCCTCCCATTGCGCCACTAGACGCACCCACTACGAAAAACTTCAGACCGCAGCGGTTGAAAATGTTGCGGTACGCCTGGGCGTGTGAGTCATATCCCGCGTCCAAACCCTCCCAGGAAGTGTCGAGCGTATAGGAATCTTTCATGATGAACTGACGGCCCCTGAGGACTCCCGACCGAGGGCGTGGCTCGTTACGGAATTTGGTCTGAATCTGGTACCAAATCTGAGGCAAATCCTTGTATGATTGAATATGACTCGCGGCGATCCATGCAATGACTTCCTCGTGCGTTGGGGCAAGCACAAGATCCCTCTCCTTGATGCTTAGAATGAAATTCGGTATATCCCGCCTTCCGGTCTGAATCCAAAGCGATTCCGGATTGAGCGCCGGGAGATAGAACTCCTGGCCGCCAATTGCGTTCATTTCTTCCCGAACAATCTCCATGGCTTTGAGCATTGAGCGATAACCGAGGGGGAGGAACGAATAAACCCCGGCGGTGAGCTGGCGCATGAGACCTGAGCGGAGCATCAGCTGATGACTTGGAATCGTTGCATCTGCAGGAGTTTCCTTCTGCGTCGGAATGAAAGCCTTGGAAAAGCGCATGGTGGAACTGAGTGGTTAAATTGGTGATTGGTGAGTGGTTAATTGGTGAATGGTTAATTGGCAATTGAGGTTCGGAGGTCCATACTTGCAGCTCCTCAATCTTCCTTCTACAATCTTCCTTCTACAATCTACAATTCTTCGTGCCCCCGAGACGATTCGAACGTCCGACCTCCGGTTTAGGAAACCGCTGCTCTATCCATGCTGAGCTACGGGGGCGCAAAAATAGTTCAATTTCGAATGTTTCTCACTTCATCAACTGGGTACAGCTAGAGAAAGTTGAGGTCGAGAGTGCCCAATTGAGTGCCCAGTTCGCACCTCGCCAAAATGAAAAACGCCAAGCGAGCGTCGGCTTCCACACCGTTTCACACTTGGCGCCTCACCCTTGCGAGTGATAAAGTCATATTGGTTTTGTGGAAGTTACGCTCTTCGTGTCTGACACAAGATACGCAAGAACTCCAGCGAGTGCAAGCCTCAACCTCATGCTTGTGTTTGCTCACCATCTTCGATGAGCTTTTTCGTGTCTTCCCCGCTGAGGTCTGCCCGGACACCTGAGACTACTTGAATACTGGCATACTTCAAGCTGTACTCGCTTTCCTGCTTGGGCCTGCCAAAGCCAAATTCCAGCAAAATCCTGGCGGCGATTTCCGACCCTTTCAAGGCTTTCTGTTGGAGCCTTCTGACAATGCGAACATAGTCCACATTGTCTTGAAGGATTTCCTTGATTTCGCGCGTAGCCTTGTTCTCCGCCCCCTTTGGTCTGCCTTTTGGATTCCCGCTCTGACCCTTTTCGTACTTTGCCATAGTTCTCCCCTATCTTGTCAATTTGATTGCTGGATGGTTTTGAATTCATGGTACCCCAGAACATCCAAAGCCTTTTCAGCTAACCTTTCTGCCGCTTCGGCTTCCTCTGTTTCAAATATCAGCGCGTGGCGCTGTTCTACCTCCTGGCGTTGCACAGGCCTCCCATATCTGTACGCGAAAAGGATTTCTGCCGCACGTTCATTGCCCTTGAGTGCCCTCTGCTCCAGTTTCTCCACCAATGCCTCAAAATCAACTCTCTCTTCAAGGATTGCTCTGATTTCCCGCGTTGACCTGTTCAAAGTACCCGTTGGCCTCCCCTTGGGATTGCCTGATTGACCCTTCCGATATCTTGCCATTTTGTTCTCCTGTTTCTGTCTGTTGTTTGCAGAGTTGTGCTACATCCGTCGCCTGTCGAACTTCTTCAACTCCAATGGTTTCAATGATTTCTCCGGTCTGTTTATCACAAATGAATGCCCTTTTCTTTCTTCCTTTCCTTGGTTTCTCTTGTATTACTGTATAGACTGTATAGTCGTTTATGGGCGGCAGTCTGTCCTTCTCGTGGTAGCTCAGGAATTCAGCTACTGCGTCGTTGTGTGAGAGATGCAGGGTAGTGCATTCCATACCCACGAATTTCCTCAGTTCCTCGACGAAAAAAATAAGCTGTGCAGTATCGTGGAAGCAAAGGCGTACCTTCTCGCCATTGTGTTGCATTGTCAGGTTTACCGTGGGGTAGATGTTGCTTTCCGGAGTGTCCGCGACCCATACACTAGCCGTTAAGAAATAGTTCTCTTTGAGCCGGATCTTGGTATGACGCAAGATTTTCTTCGGGAAATTCCTTGCCCGCTTCTGCTTAAATCTGCCTTCGAAATACGTTCCCATGTCTTCGCTCCTCTGGAAAATTGGCGCTGTCTCACCTCGTATTTCGGTACGCCAAGCGAGACAGCGTTGTCAGGCTTCAGCTGGCGCTGCTGAATGACCTACCTTTTCCAGTACTCCTTCAGTCTTGCGAGGTCCAATTCGAGAGGGAAACTATCACAGGCAACTTCTCTCAACCGGCTCACAGGTAGAAGCTTCATCGTTGAAAAGTAGCCATCACCTCCCCTAACAAGGGCGCATCCCTTCAGAGCGTTTTTCAAGTCTCGCAGGTCCACCTCATAACCCATCAAGCCCTTCCCTTCGGGTATCACAAACACGAAATAGTCTGCGGTAGTCGCTCCAATGCCAGAAGGCTGACCTTTGTAGGTATATTCCACCGCGACATTGCCGGTGGAAATTGAGGCAGTATCCATTTTCACCTCGACGAAGTAGTCTCCTGCGAATGACGCAATGTCATACTCCTTGAGATATCCGACCACAACAACAAAGGGGCGCTTGAATTTCTTCGCATAGCGCTCCGCAACCACAACTTCTACAGCTCTTGACATTTGCATACCCCACCTCACAAAAAAAAGGCTCACCAGCGCCGCTGCAGGGCCAACGCCAATGAGCCAATCTCTTTTTCTGCAGTACCCCGTGACACTGAGGCTACTGCTGTCATTGAAACTAGGGTGCCACTCCCATTTCCCAATTGAACCTATGAATTTGGGAGTGACAATTTGGAACTCACTTCTAAATTCAACTCATGATATTCCTCGTTGTTTGCACCATTCCTTGGCTGTTTTGTTCGACCGACCAATTTCTCTGGCCAACTTGGAGAAATTTATCTTCTCGTTCTTCATCCTGCATTTGTCAACGAGCCCAAGGAGTACTAAACGCTCCGGTATGTTCTTGAACTTGTCTTTTCTTCTGAGTTGTTGGATCTTTCTATTCGCAACCTCTATGAGGCGGTCTTTGTTTTGCTCTCCAGCGTCGCTGTCATCAAGGGCTTCCCTCTGAACGCGCGTTTCTTCAGGTGGCACCTCGAAGTCATTCTGCACAAACCATTCAGCAAACGCACTTTCTCGTTCTGCAATGTTTCTAAGCTTTGCATCGATTTTTTCTTTGACCACGTTGCGGCCATCTGCATCGCGTTGTTCGATGAGCAATCTCTTGTGTGTCAACAGCTTTGCAAACTCCGTCTCATTATGTCTTCGCAAGAATTCCTTTTCGCCTTGCGATAGGAAATTCTTAACAAGCGACGGTTCAGTGATTATTTTCGTACGACCTGGCAAGTCAAGGGAGAGTCTTACTTCTGGTTTGTTTTCCGCTTTGCCCAACCATGGGCTATTTTGCAACGTACGTTTGTACTCATCATCCGTGAGAGGTCTCCTAGGGCACACATGTGTGCCGCTTTGCCCATTCCGCGTATTAAAAAAATGGTATACGTACTCAGCTATGGCTGCTGTCCAAAGCTCAATTTCATCAAGTGTGGCCATGTGCTAATCATTCACCTAGTGTTACAGCGGAATTGCTTTCGAAGGACGAGAAGACTTGTGTGATTATCAGTGAGGGTTTGGCTCATTCTTCCTTGCTCGTGTGAACTCAAATTCCTGACCAGCGCTTTTACTGCGGAGCCGCAACGGTCGCGGATAATCTTTCCGCTTAAGCCAATAGATTGCTGTATTGACGCCTACTTGTGAAGGCACCTCCTGGTTGAATACCATACCCATGTTGTAGACGTTGCTGGCCAAAGTCGTGTAATCCCTGTTGCGTGATTTGGTGATTGCCGCGCCAATTGCATATCCAAGCGCATTGCCGAGATTCTCATTTTGTTGGACGGTGTAGTTTGAGCGCGTCCTGTAATTCCCAAGGGCATCGTAATAACCCACTGTGCCTCCTTTGACTTCGTAATTGTATTTGGGCTGATATTCTGGGATTCCATCGACCTGCGACGCGTATATGTTCGCTGCAACATCGGGTTCCAATCTAGTGAACATCGTGCGAGAATTGTCCATCAGAATGAAGTCATTCGGGTCCAAGTATCTGCTCTTGGTGGCGCTATTATAGAAGTACATGTGGAGCCAGAAAATGTCATCCAACTCCCACATTACCATGTATATCATCATGGTATCTCTTAAAGTGACGAGGATATTCTTGCCTTCCTCATTTGCTTGGTCTTTGGTCTGAGGATTTGCCAGACCAAGTTCGTAGGCCGTTCTTGCGACCAGAGATTTCTCTGGCCTCAGAACCTGGATTTGAGATATCGGGCCTGCGCAAGCGGACAAGAAGACGACGGAAATCCCAGACATGACTATGACAGAAGGGAAATGCTTCATATCAACTCCTTCGGGCGATGGGCTTGCCCGTTTTGCGGGAAGAAAAACCGGTGCTTGGGAAGGTTGCCATGATGTTACTCAAGAGAGAGCCAATTGTCAACTTGCCGAGCCTTCCCCATTTTCAAAATTTGACATGCACTGTGCGCCAGGGAAGTTAGCCCAAACCCACCCCCGGTGTAATCGTCACTCCCCTACCCCCTTGGGAGACTTGCATACATGCCGCTCCTTCGCGTGAAGATGCCCGAGGTTGACAGATCTCACCTTTATCAAACTATCGTTTCGTGCAGGTCACTGGATAATTGATATACTGCCCTTGAAAATACGTCCCTTCAATCCGGTTCTTGTCTGCGTTCACAGTTCCCTTGATGAAGGTATCACCAAGGGCGTATTTCAATGTAATGTAAGATGTCTGCGAGTTGTATGTGCCGAGCAAAGCAAATCCCGCGTCTGCAGAACCAGTGATGCCCCCTCCACCCTCCTTGATGTTAAACGTGCCTTTGCGAGTAGAGACATCGCCCCATGAATAGTCCCACGTGCCATTGAGTGTGGGGTCTTCTTTTGGGTTCAGAAAGTCGCAGCTAGCGCCACTCAGTGCAAGAATGGCAGCAACGACGAAGAAACTCACGCGATGTATACCCATAGTCTTTTTCATGACTACTCCTTCGGGCGATGGGCATGCCCGTTTTGCGGGAAGAAAAAGCGGTGCTAGCGAGGGGTGTAAGATGTTACTCAAGAGACAGCAAATTGTCAACATAGAGCCGTTTCTCCCTTTGTTCGTCGGGATGGGCGCTAACCCCACCCTTTGCCGCCTATACCCCCTGTTTCAAAATTTGACATGCACTGTGCGCTAGGGAAGTTAGC
>Ga0208045_1000392_pt1 | contig 18448 bp, 23 predicted proteins | sample PL_2010_200m_FD_184160 | JGI IMG/M metagenome (GOLD analysis project Ga0208045, IMG submission 184160) | Freshwater microbial communities from Powell Lake, British Columbia, Canada to study Microbial Dark Matter (Phase II) - PL_2010_200m... | ecosystem: Environmental > Aquatic > Freshwater >...
ATGTATTTATGTCTATATCTCTTTCTCCCTCTTCAGTTGCCTTGCGATGTTCGCGTACAGCACGTCATCTCCGCCTTCCGCGAGCAGCTCCTTCACGAACTCCATCGGATCCTTCCTGAAGTTCAGGAACCTCTCTAGGTGCCTTTCGAACGTTTTCAACTGCTTGCCCTTCTCCTGCGTGAGGTCGAGCTTGCTGTTTGCGCTCCCTCCCGTTTCCCACCGACTGTAAGGAATATTTGGGTAAAAAGCAGGAGATATATAGAATCCAAATACTTTTGCGCTTAAACGCCCCAACAGCTAGCCTTAAATTCCTTGGATAGCATACTTCCTTATTACCTGTGACTCCATGAAGATCGCAATAGTCTCTGACTTCCATCTCGGCTACGAGAGGTTCCGTGAGGACGCCTACCTGCAAGCCAAGGATGCGCTTTCCCAGGCAGCCGAATCAGCAGATATGATAATAATACCAGGAGACCTCTTCGACGCACGCGCACCCAAGCCGGACGTCCTTGCAGAGGCGATCAACATATTCCGAACACTTTCTAAAAAGGACTGGAAGGCAAGCGTCACTAGAATCGAATCCACCAGCAAGGCTTACACCAACGTACCCATAATAGCGATACCAGGAACCCATGAGAGGCGCGCCCAGGGAGTCGAGAACCCGGTTAGCCTGCTCGGCCTGGCTGGACTGCTTGTCGATGTCAGCGACGGCTACGCAGTTGTCGAGAAGGACAATGAGACTGTCATGGTCTACGGCATAGGCGGCATCTCTGAGGAGCAGTTCTCCCCTCTCCTCAAGCAGCTCAACCCACAACCCCTTCCGGGCTGCTTTAACATTTTCATGTTCCACCAGTCGGCCTATGAGCTGTTGCCTTTCAGCGACGACTTCTTCCATCTTGACGAGCTGCCGAAGGGCTTCGACCTGTACGTGGACGGGCACATACACAACAGAATAGAGAAGAAGGTGCATGGAAAGCCGTTCCTCATACCTGGCAGCAGCGTCCTCACCCAGCTCAAGGACTCGGAGCAGGAGGAGAAGGGCTTCTACCTCTACGACACCGGGACAAACTCCTACTCCTTCAAGCCCATAAAATCAAGGAGGTTCGTTGTGATCAAGATAGCTGCGGACGGGAAGAGCCCCGACGAGCTTGCCTCAGGCATAAGGAAGATGGTGGATGATGCGATAGGGAATTCCAAGGATATCCCAGTCATAAGGGTGGAGATAGCAGGCTCGCTGATGAAGGGAGTCAGGAGCATAGACCTGGACCTGAACGGGATAAGGAAGGGCTACCAGGGCAGGGCGATAGTGGAGATCGCGAGGCAGGGAATCGACAGCCTTGAGACGGACGCCGAGATAGGCGCGCTCAGGAGCGGGGCGATGGAGAACATGTCCATCAGGGACTACGGACTCGGCATATTCCTTGAGAAGCTCAGGCAGTGCAAGTACGACCTTGGCATCAGCCCGTCCGAGCTCTTCGAGATGCTCACGGGAGACGAGGGCAAGGACAAGGCTGTAAAGAAGGTTCTGGAGGAGCTGTTCTCCTAGCCCTTTTCTATAGTTAAAGATAGTTCCGGAAAGGAACAAGGGACTACCCTGGTCGTGCGTATAGGATTTTTGCCTTGATTACGGAAATGATGCCAATCCTTTTAAAATGCAGCTGAGAGCGTAATTGGGGTTTACAATGCCAGAAACAAAAGAGAAGGTTGGGGACTACGCTCATGGTTTTAGATATCTTAACCACGCGCAGCATCTGCTTAAGTACGTTGCTCAAAATCCTCAGAAGAACGTTCATCAGATAACTAATGCCATGAGAGAACTTCCTTTCTATGACATGCCTAGGATGGGCAGAAGGGATCTACAGCGAACACAAGAGCAAACCACAGAGTCAGTGCTTTTTAGCTTGGAACGCGAGGGGCTGATCAAGAAAACTGAAGTTCCTGACAAGCCGTCCGTTTTTGCAATATCAGACAACTTTGCAGAAAGCTTCTGCGCATTGGTCAGGAAATGCGAGGAGGGATACAAAGAATTTGTTTTGCTCCATGCGAAAAGAAAGTGACCGGGCAGCGGATTTTCCTAGACAGAACCTTTGACATATTCCTCCCATCTCATGACCTTGCAAGCGCCAAATTCCTTTGCGATCTCCATTGCAAGGACTTCCCTTTCCACGTCTATGTGCCCTGATCCGGCAACCGCGAATACCCGGTCGAATTCCTTCAGCCTGGCGATACACTCCTTCATCATGCACACGTCCCTGTTAGAAGTCAGGTAGGCACTAATCTTGTTGATTTTATACTTGGTTGAGTCGGTCCATGGGCCGTATGGCGCATCCAGGGCGCTTTCTTTTTCAAAAAGCTCAAGGAAAGGTCTTTTGGCGATGTACTTTCTTGTCATTTCACCTACAACAGCGTCTATCATCCCATTGAGGCTGAGGCCCTTGTATTCGCGCTCCCTGAGCGAAAGGAAATCCTTCCTGAAATGCTCAAAGGAACCGTGGGGGAAAACAAAATCCCTTATCAGCGACGCTTTCGCAAGTAGGTAACGATCTTCTGGGTGCTTGATTGCATCTCCTTCGAACCCCCGCTTGTTTTGATCATAATACCTGATGATCCAGGTAAGAATACCTACCTTTAATCTGTCCTTCAGCTTTATCGACGGTTCAAAAAACGCCCCGCGTTCAACATCCATCCCCGCAATTCTGATGCGCTTTTCAGTGGCCAGGTATGTGCACCACTGTATCTCGGTCCAAATGCCCTTTGGCCTGTTTTTCATACTTAGAGAAAGTTCTTCGCTCCTTGTACTCCTTGGACTTTCCACAAGCACGAACTGCGGATCTGCCTTCTCGAACGCATTGACCAGGAATTTGATGAAAGGGTGCTCTCCCCTTATGTGAGAAGCTCCTATGAACACCAATGTCTTATTCCCTGCGATAAACGCTGTGCTTTTACCGAGCCAGTCGTCCTCTCTTTTTTTGTAATGCGCGTGCTCCTCTTTCAGCCTTTCGATGGACTTCTTGCTTATCACATAGCTATAGAACTGCTTCGGAGTCAGCATGATCCCATTCCTCAATCTAGGACTTTAATACTTTCGGAGATGCAGGCAGGAGGGGCTGTTTTCCTAATTAAAAATAGCTATTTCCTTCTTGGGCAGAAGACGGGGCTCCTGAAATTGACCTTGATTTTCATGTTCGTCTGCATCTGCGGGCTTGATGCCGTCCTTTCTTCCTTGCATTGGTTCACATCTTCGGCAGTGCGCCCGATTCTGATGTTTGCGCAGTTCCTGCACTGCGGCGACGCGGCAAGGAATTTTTCCCGCTCGATCGTCAGCTTCTCAAACTTCGGGTTTTTGCCTTCGGCTCGCGCGGCTTCTATGAGTAGTTTGTAGTAGGCCGCCACGACCGCGTCCGGAACGTTCTTCGGATTCAGGCATTCAAACTTCAGGTTCATCATATGGGCATTGCTGTGCCCGCCGATGTTTATAACCATTGACATTATTCAGCTTCATGGCGTCAGCAAAGCATAGTTTCTGCAAAGGGTTACTTCCCATACTGTGACGTGAACGTCACCGCCGTCGGCACTCCATTGTTGTTGTTTCCGCTGTAGTCGTTGGAGTTGCCGTTCAGTGGCCACCAGCCCATGAGGTTCTGCAGCTTCATGGGCGCGCCCCCCATCCCCTCAAGATATAGCGCCTGGACCTGGTTCGCAGAGAGGGAGGCGTTGTAGATCTGAACGTTGGAAATTGTTCCATTGAAGTAGTAATTTTGACCGAAAACGCGCCCTAAGAGGAGATTGCTAGTTGTTGTGCTTATTGTTCCAGTATAGCCGGTGTTGTCTTGGAGGAGTATTCCATTTCTATAGAAGCCAAGGTGCCCTGAAGTATAGGTTATCACAAAGAATTGCCATTGGTTCGGCGTCCATGCATTGGCTATGTAAGGGTAAACGCGCCCGTTGACTGACGTGGTGAATACCATAGAAAACCCGTAAGGATTTGGTCCGGAATTCCAAAAATCCATAGCATACGCCTCAGTATTGTAGACTCCTTTTGCTATCGCATATGAGGAGACATATTGTCCGCCGTTGGGTTTTGCCCATGCTGCAAGCGTAATCTCATTTATCATATTCAGGCCTGCTCCGTTTCCGGAATCAACGTAGCCGCTCGCGCCGTTGAAGACTCCAACGTACTGAGGCAGCTGGCCAGTGCACACGCCCATCAGGTTGATGTTTGTCACTGTTCCAGGCCCGCTCGGCCTGAAGACCTGGCACGCTCCGGGAGGAGCCCTTGGCGAGAAAGAGGATGAGTTGAAGACACCTAGTTGGAATAGAGCTCCAAGTACTACGGCGATAATCAGTATCGCCCAGCCATAGGTCATGAGATACTCCATGGCAGACTGTGATTTGAATGATTTCATGCTACTTCCCATATTGCGACGTGAACGTCACCGCCGTCGGAACGCCGTTGTTATTATTACCAGAATAATCATTAGTGTTGCCGTTCAGAGGCCACCATCCGACTAGGTTCTGCAACTTCATCGGCGCGCCTCCGATGCTTTCGAGATAGAGCGCCAGTATCTGGTTCGCTGAGAGGGATGTGTTGTAGATTTGGGCGTTGCCGAGCGTGCCATTGAAATATGAACCGTAGGAGGGGTCACGCCCTATGTTGTAGTTGTTTACTGGATTAACCACATTTCCTCCCGATACGTCAGATACCACTTGTCTTCCGTTTACATACCCTTTTAGTGAGGTGCCATTAACCACTACAGAAAGTTGAACCCATTCACCCACGGAAGATACACCCATATCTATCCCTTTGTATCCAAAACTTCCTGCCATTCTAAAGCCCCAATTGGTGCTGGCACTCCATGGAACGCCTTGGCCTAAAAAGAAACCGCTGCTATGCGCATAATAGCAGCTAATGGCCATTCCGCTGCTTGATGCTTTATTTGGCTTTGCCCATACCTCAATAGTAAAGGAAGGTGCAATAGCTAAACTTGTAGGATTTCCAACATTCACATAACTGCTCTGCCCGTTGAACTGCCCAACATACTGCGGCAGCTGACCAGTGCATACGCCCATCAGGTTGATGTTTGTAACGGTTCCAGGTCCGCTCGGCCTGAAGACCTGGCAGGCTCCTGGTGGAGCCCTTGGTGAAAACGAAGAGGAATTGAAAACTCCCAATTGGAAAAGCGAACCTAGAACAACTGCAATGATGAGTATGGCCCAGCCGTAGGTCATCAAGTATTCCATCGCGGACTGCAGTTTCGCCTTGGCGCTGCCTCTTTTCCTAAGCATAAAGCTCAGGGAAGCATCTCAAATCAAAGATAATAACTTTTCCTTGGAGCCCCGCTATTTTCTGTGCGGGCGATGACCGCACTCCTTAAATATCTTGAAGGGCAAAAGAAATGCAGGTGAAGGAGATGGCTCAAGGCGCCGTTCAGGTACAGATAGTAAGGAAGCTTGACAAGATGGCACAGCAGATAGAGGAGGTGCTCAAGAGAGTCGAGGGATTGGAGTTCGAACTCAGCTATCCTCCGGAGAGCAAGATAAAGAAGAGCTACATGAATAAACTGAAGAAAATAGAGAAATCTGTGAAGGCCGGCCACGTGATCCGCTACAACAGCTTCATTGATTTTGTAAAGGCAGTAAGCTGAAGGTGCTTTTCATGGCTTATTCTATAGAAATAGAAAAGCGCCTCCAAAAGAAGCTGAAGAAGCTAGGCAGGGGCGATCCCGTACTGCACGCCAGGCTGCTGAAGAAGATAAACGACATACTGAACCATCCCCATCAGGAGACTCCGTACCAGGGAAAGCCGCTGGGCAATGTGATGAAGGGCAGCTTCAGGGTGCACATAGGCTCCTTCGTGCTCGTTTATGGGATTGACGACGCCAAGAAAGTGGTGGTTCTGAAGGATTTTGAGCACCATGACAAAGTCTATTCCAACTAGGTTTTGGCGCTGGCAGAAAACAGCATTCTTGTCATTTACCATATTGCGACGTGAACGTTACTGCTGTTGGCACGCCGTTGTTATTGTTACCAGAATAATCATTAGCGTTGCCGTTCAGAGGCCACCATCCGACAAGATTCTGGAGCTTCATCGGTGCACCACCCATTCCTTCAAGGAAAAGCGCCTGCACCTGGTTTGCAGAGAGGGAGGCGTTGTATATCTGGATGTTTGATATTATTCCGCTGAATGGGGAGTATGCAACCTGATTGCGTTTTCCGATAAGTAAGTTTGATGCAATAAATGAATCTAGCGGCGCAGCTACGGCAGTAGTTACTCCTGTGTCAACGCCGTTCATATAAAGCCTAAAGTTGGAGCCGTCGTAAGTCAAAACTATTTGGGTCCAGGTTCCCGTGGTGATCGACAAGTATGGAGACTGGTATCGTATACCTCCCTTAGTCCACCAATAGGAGAAACCGCTTTGCGCGCCATATATATCCCCTAACCCATACTGGGGGTTAAGTGCAATTGATTTCCACAGGATGACTCCCGCTTGTGGAACGGCTCTGTAGTTTACCCATACGGAAACGGAAAGAGAATTTTGTAGATCTAGATTTGGAAAAGGAGATATGTCAATCTGGCTTGCTTGCCCGTTGAAACCTCCGACATATTGCGGCAGCTGCCCGGTGCAGACTCCCATGAGGTTGATGTTTGTGACTGTGCCAGGTCCGCCCGGTCTGAAGACCTGGCAGGCACCCGGAGGCGCCCTGGGTGAGAAGGAGGATGAGTTGAAGACACCGAGTTGGAAAAGTGCACCGAGTACGACTGCAATGATCAAGATGGCCCACCCGTAGGTCATGAGGTACTCCATCGCTGACTGCAATTTCGATGTTTTCTTCATGTTACTTACCGTATTGTGAGGTAAACACTACATTTGTCGGAACGCCATTGTTATTGTTACCTGAATAATCATTAGTATTGCCGTTGAGGGGCCACCAACCAGCAAGATTTTGAAGAAGCATTGGAGATCCGCCAATGCCTTCAAAATACAATGCTTGAACTTGGTTAGCTGTTAAAGAGGTATTGTAAATCTGGATATTTGCCATTTGACCCGTGAAGAAGGCGGGATTCCAGCAGTTTGTTTCTTTTCCAATCTGGAGTCCAGCAGTCCTTGGCGCAGGAACTCCTATTCCGATTGATCTTTGTTTGTCTATGTTGCCGTTTATATAGAGTTGCTGAGTTGATGTCGCTCCTCCAGTTGAAGCCCAGACAAACCCTACCTGATACCACTTTCCTGGCACAAATACGTTGCTGAAATCATACTGCCCCGCACTTGCCCCACCCGTACCTGAGATCAGATGCAAGGTTGAGCTGCCGCCTCCAAGCGTTCCGAATGCCAAAAAATACCCGTTACCGAGGCAGCCATCCAGGTTCTCTATTATTTGTGGGCCGTAGACTTGCGTAGGCAGAGGAGAATTTATCCAGACAAGCACAGTCATGGTACCGATGCTCGTTACCGACGCCCCTGTCCCGCCGAGTATGTACGAATTTCCATTGAACTGCGAAACGTATTGTGGCAGCTGCCCAGTGCAAACACCCATCAGGTTGATGTTCGTCGTGGTTCCAGGCCCGCTTGGCCTGAATACCTGGCAGGCTCCAGGCGGGGCCCTCGGTGAAAAAGAGGATGAATTAAAAACTCCGAGTTGGAATAGAGCACCAAGCACTACCGCGATTATCAAGATTGCCCAGCCGTAGGTCATCAGGTACTCCATGGCGGACTGCGACTTTGCGTCCCTATGGCGTTTTTCCCTAAGCATAAAGCTCAGGGAAGCATCGCAAAACAAAGATAATAAGTTTTCCTTGGCGCTTCGCTATTTTCTGTATTCCGCATATTGGAACAGCGCTTCCAGGGAATTGACTATCGCTGCCGGCGAATCGTAGACGGGCACTCCCCCGCTCTCCAGCTGTATCTTCTGCGTCTGCGTGTATGCCGTGCCCACGCTCATCACCACTATCGGCTTGTTTAGCGTCTCCTTGAGGTGTATCACCTCTGCCGCTACGGCCGAATCCGCTCCAGGCGTTTGGAATAGCACAATTAACAGTATCATGTCAATGTTGGGATCGTTGCTGACAAGCGATATCGCATCTCCATACCTTTTCTTGTCCGCGTCTCCCGCGAGGTCAAGCGGATTTGCTATGTTGACCAGCTTCGGCATTACCTTCCTCAGCGCTTTCTTTGTCGCATCCGTGTACTCTGCCATCTTCAAATGCTTTGAGGACGCTATCGCATCCGCGGACAGCACTCCCGCACCGCCTCCGTTGGTTATTACAGCGACTCTGGGACCGCTTGGCGCAGTCTCCGACGCGAATATTTTTGTGAAATAAAGCAATTCGCTCAGGTCGTTCGCCACAGTAAATCCGAACTGCCTGAAGACTGCTTCGTGCGCCGCGTAATTGCCTGCGAGCGATGCTGTGTGCGAACGCGCCGCGGAAACGCCAGCGCTTGTCCTCCCCGCCTTCAGCACGACTACAGGCTTCTTTTTTGTTATCTTCCTGGCCAGTTCAACGAACTCCTTTGGACGCTTCAGTCCCTCAATATAGAGAACGATCACCTTTGTCTCATTGTCATTCATCAGGTATTCCAGTATGTCGACCTCGTCTATGTTGGCTGCGTTTCCATAGGATATGAACTTTGACAGGCCGAATCCTTCCCCGCCTATCACGTCAAGGACTGTGCTTCCTACGGCTCCGCTCTGCGAGACGAATGAGACGAAACCCACCTGCGGATGGCTTATCTTGTAGGACGGAAGGAACATGGTGTCTGTCCTTGACCTGGTGTCTACGACACCGAGACAATTAGGTCCCAGCGTAGGCATGTTGTACTTCCTTGCTATCGCGGTCAGTTTGTCCTGAAGTTCCTTCTCCCCTATCTCTGCAAACCCTCCGCTCACAACAATCGCAGATTTTACTCCTGCCTTTCCGCACTGCTCCAAGGCGATGTGCACCGCAGGAGCGGGTATCGCTATTACAGCAAGATCCACATCCTTACCTATGTCCAGAACGCTCTTGTATGCCTTGAGGCCAAGGACCTCTTCAGCATTCAGATTGACAGGATAAAGCTTGCCCGAGTATCCCACGCTCAAGTAGTTCTGAAGTATTATGTTTCCTACCTTGTCCGGATTTCTTGACGCTCCGATTATGGCTACGCTCTTCGGCTTCAGCATCGGTGTAAGATTCATTTTTGCGCGCATCTGATCACGTCATTATCCTTATGTCCACTACTTCGTACGAGTCCTCTTTCACTATCACTGGATTGATGTCCAGTTCCTTTATTTTCTTTTCTTCAGTCAGCATTTTTGATACCCTGAGAAGAAGCGATGAAAGCATGGCGGATGCCTTTCCGTTGTGGGTTATTATACTGCTCGACTGGAGTTCTGAAAGCATGCTCTCAGCATCTTTTCTGGTTATCGGGCACAGCCTGAGCTGCACGTCCTTGAATATTTCCACATACACGCCGCCCAGCCCCACAAGTATCATCTTTCCGAACTGCTCGTCCGTGTTTCCGCCTATTATCGCTTCGACCCCTCCGCTGGCCATTTCCTGCGCGAGTATCTTGTAAGGGGTGAGCCTCTTCCCCTTGTTTGCAAGCTCCTTGAACGCTGCCCTTATCTCCTCCGGCTTGCTTAGCCTGAGTTTCACGAGACCTGCCTTTGACTTGTGCACCGCCCTGTTTGAAATCACCTTCAGCACTATCGCCTTGCTTCCTGCAAACCTGATTGCGTCTTCGCCGGATGTCACATACCTGCTTGCAATGCTGCTTATGCCGTACTTGTCTAGTATCCGCTTTGCTTGAAGGTAGTCCAGCATTGGCATTTGCTCACATCATACGTTTATGAGGTGCGCGTAGAAAACCGCGTAGTACAGCGCTATCAGAATCAGCAAAAGGACTGCTGCTATTGCAATCCTGAGCACTTTTTTATTCTTTGGCGCTTTGGGTTGGTCCGGTACCTGGGCTGCTGCCTGTTCCGGTGATCCGGGAGTGCCTGCTGCTGCGCCTGCTGCCTGAGGTTGCGCTTGCCCGGCTTGCGCCTGCTGCTGCGCCTGAGGTTGAGCCTGACCAGGCTGCGGCTGAGGAGCCTGCGCCGGCTGCGATGGCGTCTTCGCCTTGAGGAAACCCTGCTCGGTCAGCATCAGCTCCACATTTCCGTTCTTCAGCTCGAAGCTGAGCAAGTTCTGCTTGCACAGCTTGTGTATCCTGAAAGCGAGGTCCCTTGACCTTATGTTCAGCGTGTTCTGCAGTTCCAGGGGGTATCTCTTTCCTCCGGACATCTGCCTGAGTATCTCATCGTCTAGAGTGTCGAGAGGGTCTGCCGCCTTCGCATCCATGTCTACCTTTAGTTTCGTTCCTGCTTCGGTGAGTATTATGCTGTTCGGACCTGGATAATAGGCAGTGAAGTCTATGAGCCCCTTCTGCTTGAGTGTTCCGGTAAGGTTTGCAGCGTCGAATACGCTTGCGTTTATGGTGCTTCCAAACCTTTCCAGCGTGGTTTCGGCGGCTATCTTGAAAAGGCAAGCGACATCGAGGAAGTTTATGTTATCTTCAGAATCCATGCAATCGTTTACTCTTATTAATGTTAAACTTATAATGTTTCCTAGCATCGGTCGATCTATTTGGAACTTCATTTTCTAGGCGGAGCCGGAGAAGTGGGAAGGTCAGCGGTGCTGATGAAAGGGAGCAAGAACATATTGATGGATTACGGAATAAAGCTGGATGTCAAGATACAATACCCTCTTCCTGCCCAAAAGGTGGACGCGTGCGTTCTCAGCCACGCGCACCTGGACCACTGCGGAAACCTCCCTGTTCTGTACAAGTACGCGTTCCCGACAACATACGGGACCGCGCCGACGCTCGAGCTTACCAGGCTGCTTCTCGAAGACTCCATAAAGATAGGCAAAAAGAACCACCAGCCGGCCAAGTTCGCAAAGCAGCAGATGAAGACGTTCTTCAACAGGTACAGGTCATGCGACTTCAACTCGGAGGAGCATGTTGGCGACTACACGCTTACTTTCTACGATGCCGGGCATGTGAGCGGCAGCATGATGACGAAGATAGAGCACAAGCCCACGCACAGGAGCCTCGTGTACACAGGAGATTACAAGATCGAGCCGCAGAGCCTGCAGGGCAGCGCGGAAGACATCAGGACCAACATACTGATAACTGAAACTACATACGCGGACAGGGAGCACCCTGACAGGAAGGAGCTCATCAAGATGTTCATAGCCGACGTGCGCCAGGTGCTTGACTCGGGTGGAACTGCGCTTATACCCAGCTTCGCGGTCGGGAGGGCGCAGGAGCTGCTTGCGATACTTCAGGAGAACAGGCTTGCAGACCGCACTTTCATCGACGGCATGGCAAGGAAGGCGACGCAGATAGTCATGAGGCATCCCGAATTCATAACAAACAGCGAACTCCTTCAGGAAGCGATAGAGCAGGTCACGTGGATTGGCAGCGAAGAGCACAGGGGCAGCGCAATTGACGGAGGCAGCATAATACTTACAACCGCAGGAATGCTAAACGGCGGACCGGTCCTCAACTACATAACCAAGCTGGGCCACAACTCGAAGATTTTCCTTACCGGTTACCAGGTCGACGGGACGAACGGCAGGAGACTCATGGACAACAAGCCTCTCATAATCGACGGACAGAAGGTCGCGATAAGGACTCCCTTCGTGTTCTACGACTTCTCCGCGCACGCTGGAAAGAATGATCTGTACCAATATGTCAAGAGGAGCAACCCGGAGGTGGTGGTCTGCGTACACGGGGAGAAGGAGGGTGCGGAAGAGTTCGCAGAAACACTGAAGATAGAGGGATTCAAGGCGTACGTGCCAGCAATCGGGGAAACGATCAAGCTAGATTTCTAGCTACTGCACCAACTTAGCATATAACTGCGTTACGGATAGCAATAATAATTTCGTATCAGAAGCGATATTATGAAGATAATGTTTGAGACCCCTACGAAGATGCTTGCTGTGGAAAACCACAAGTACAGCGGATATGTTGCGCCCCTTATACCTTTATTCATGGGGCTCGTGATTTTTTACGTGTTCATGTTTCCTCCTAGAGGATGGACAGTAACTGGCGACCCGAGACTTGGGACGGCAGGGGGCTTGTTCTTTGCGATTATCGGCATACTTCTAATATTGTTTAACAAACACACCATGCTCTTGATCGACAAGAACAGCGGGAAGTGCTCAATCGCATCATGGAGCATGATCAAAAAGGAAAAAGAGGAATTCGATATCGCAAGCATCAAGGGAATGAATCTTAAGATAAACAGCTGGTCAACGCGTTCCAGCCCAAGCGAGGGGCACCGCGCAGTCACGAATACGTATTTTGATTATATCCTTTCTTTTAATCTGAAGGGCGGTGCTGGGCCCTCTTTTGCAATGGGGCGGAATAAAAAGTCTCCTAATGATGATGAAACAATTAAGGAAGCGCACCAGATGGCTGATTTTTTGGGGATTCAGCTGAAAGTGCAGCAGGCGCCTTTGCCTACAGCTCCTGTAGTCAAGCCTCAAACTCGCCTTGGCGCGATCGTGACAAACACAATCACAAGAATCTTCATTGTGCTTTTTGGAGGTTTGCTTTTCATATTCGGGCTTGTCATGGCGCTTGATGGATGGCGCAAAGCGCAAATTCAGTTTGACATGGCAAGTGCTCTGATGCTGTTCTTTGGCGCTGTGATAATTATCTGCGCTTCATATTTCCTGCTACGCGCCAGGCCAGCAAACAAAATACCTCCGGCTGCCGGGAAGGCATGATTCATGGAAAACGCAGCTCAATCAGTGCGATAAAAACTTAGAAACAGCTTCCTCATTCATTTCCTTCTTAGTAAGTTCGGATGCTCTGCTGTTTTAGCTTGGAGAGGGGAACTTGCAGTAGATTCTGGTTTATTTTGTAGCTTTTTCAGATATTCCTTGCTGTCGTCCAGAAACTTCTGCTCATCTGGCGTGCGAATTATTTTTTTATTTTCCATATTTTTCACTTTCTATAAAGATGCCGCCCTTCAGAGCGGGGGTATGTCACTACCTGAGTGGTACTGTACAGTAGGGGGGGTTTTCTGTTCTGCTTTGTTTCCTGCAAACGCCAGCTCGGCTAGGTGCGATAAAATGCTTAGAAACAGAAGGATTATTCCTTCTCTCCTGCCACTACTTCTATCTTTCCGTACTTTCCGGTCGAGAGCTGCGGGTTGCCCTTGAATTCGCTGACGTACCCGTTCGTTATCTTGACCTTGTCTCCTACGTTTACCAGGTTTATGTTGTCTTCCCACAGGGAGATCGATATGCTTCCTGTGTCATCGCTGATGACAGCGTCCGCAACATTGAGCCTTTTTCCGTACTTTGTTATGACCTCTCTAGGGTCGCTCTTCTCTGTTATCGTGCCTTCTAGTTCTACGTTGGTAGCACCAGCCTTGAGTTCGCTTATCTTCATTCTTTCACCGTTGTTTTATAGAGTATGTTTGACAAGGTATAATAAATGTTTCTTGATCGGAGTGTAAAAATTCCACTATTATGAAAAGGGTACTGTGACTCTTTGTTTGTTGATTTCTCTGCATTGGCTTCCACAAAGTTCTAACTTAACAAATCTTTCTCTAGATCTATTCCATATAGTTTCCCAACTTTCAGAATGAAGATTTCCTAAACTAACATTCCTCAGCGTTGTGCACGGCGTGACCGTTCCATCAGGGAAAACGCCAGCTCTTGTTAGTCCCGCAAGGCAAGATTTAATTTCATAAGTATCAAGCAAAGGCAATACCTTTCCGATGTTCTCACAGCTTTCGTCAACTATTCCTGAAATTTTAACGCGTTTCTCCTTACCCAACCCTTTCAGGAGGGCTTTTGTTTTATAATAAATAAGTGCTAATTCATTGTCATTTAATCTGAGTTTTTGGTATTCTGCATCTCCTGTTGCTGGAGGCTGCAACAATTCCAGATTGATGTGCACAAGGTTATCGAAATTCAATACTAGGCTTTTGACTGTGCTAACAACATCCTCTGCATTGTATTTTGTTAGCATCACTCCTATGACAAAAGGTATGTTGTGGTCCTTCAAAGAATGCAACCCTTTTAGGGTTTCATGGGTTCTGCCTCGTAAAAAGTCATTTATTTGTGGGTTTATACTGTCTAGACTGACCTGTATAGAGAACCCATTTTCTGAATCTCTCTTTAATCGGTTTAAACTCTCCTCACTGAGATCGCTCAGCAAGGTTCCGTTTGTGCTGATTCCAATTCGTCTATTCCGGAACAGTTCTGTTGAAAGGTCTATTAGATCGACGATGTCTTTTCGCATAAATGGTTCTCCGCCAAGAAGGACTATTTCGAAAGGATCGGCTTCTGCTCTTGTTTTTTTGAGTAAGTATTCTATTTGCTCAAAAGGCGGAATTATGCCGCTAAAAGGCTGTGCATAACAGCATCTACAATTAAGGTTGCAGATGCTGTTTACCTCAAATTCAACCCTGAAGGGAAACCCTGGCAAACGTAGATTTGAGGGATCACTCGTCTTGGCGTGCATCATCCTAGAACATTAGCTTTTTGGCTATCGCAGGGTGCTCTGTTCTGACTTCCGCTACCGTTCTGTCTTTAAGCGTAGCTAGAAAAGCCATTGCTTTCTCATCGGCACAGAATACAGAATCAGTTATGTGGCTGAACAAAAAGCCGTCTTTCCTTAGGACAAGCATTTCACCAAAGAGTCTATCATTTGTAGAGGCTAAGCCATCATCTTTCCTTAAAAGGCTTGCATCTGCATATTTCTTGTCTTGGTACCCCCAATCACTGTAGCCAAGTCCGTTATCCCAAGTGTTATTCCATGCCTTTCTAATCAGGTCAGCATACTCTTTGTCAGGCCTAGTCGCATACAGTTCTATTTTTAGCTGCTCTTCATCTACGACTTCTTCTTGTCGCTTTCCTACCAAAACCAATTCAGTCATATCGCCACCAGATATTAATATGCGCAATCTGATATTTAAGGTTTTTTATTGAAGGTTGGGTAAATTATGTGGAGTTGAGTAAACCTCGGGCAAAATCAACAATTTGTGATCCCATAAGATTATTAAAGTTCAATGCACCAGAAGAATTGTGTTATATGAAAGCAATAGCTGCTTTGTACAGGCAAATCTCTAGGCTAGATCTTGATGTGATGGGGAACGATTCTGAACCAGTTCAGTATAGAAACACTACTGTGTTTAAATCTGGCAGAAAGACTTTTGTCTTTGTTGCAGTATCTCACAAGAACAATGACGCACTTGTAACTTCCATGCTCGACAAATTGTTTGCGAAATTAAATCCAACAAAGCTTCTTGTAGAATTGCCTCATGATTTGACCAAGCCTCAGCTTAGCCGCAATACAAGGTCTGTGGACAAGAAGTACTGGAATGAGTATGACTATGCTATTTCTCTTGCGTTGAAGAGCGAAATTGATTTTTACGGTGTGGACACATCAGAGGAAGACAAGGCTAGTTTCTTTATTAAAAATGTGAAGAAGGATGGTTTTAAAGTATACTTGCTTGAGTACCTGAGCGTGATCTTCAATTCGATATTCCGCTCTTATCAAAGAGGGGATAATCTCTCTTACTGGGACTATTATGAAGCTGCAAAAGGCCAGTTGATGGTAGACGTGCTTAGCAATAAAACCATGAAGACGGAGCTCTTAAAGATGCGCAAGAAGGACTATAAAAAAGGTTCCTTGAAAAAATGCATTAACCAGATAATCAAAGAAACTGTCAAAAAATATATTGGCAAACGGGCAGGAATTATGCCATTCCTCGAGCGCAAGATAACAGCCCCTTTTCCTTACTGCAGAGACTATAAGATAAATAAGATTAACACCTTACATGAAGCCTATAGGGATCTTATAATGATTGAGTCTTTTATCAAAGCTCTAAAAGAAAGTGATAGGGTGGTGATGGTTGGTGGCAGCGGGCACGCATTCATAACAAGAGACTTTATTAAAAAAGAAATAAGTAAGGCGTTTGGAGAGTGCACTGCCTTAAAGTGGAAGGATTATGACTCATTGTGAGCATTAGCAATTTAAAACTAAACTACTTGTAAAGGTCTCATAACGCCAATGTATTTAAAGGTCTGATATTCATACGTTTCAAGGTAGTCGCGCATGAGAGTAAGCCAAACTAAAAATGCAGTGGTGTTTGTAGCGTCAGGCATTGACGATAAGAATAAGGAAAACTGCCCTAGGCTGAAGCTGACTCAAAACAAATTGCTAGTAAGAGACGACTACAAAGGCAGCATGAAGCTGGCAAAGTCATTGTTCAGAAACCTGGTCAATCTGTAAGGCTCATTTCCTTGGAAATTGCCTTTATCACCCTGTTCTGAACCTCGTATTCTACCAGATGGAAGGGCCATTTGCCGACCAGTACGCTCGTCAGTATTGCCTTCTCTATCGCGGGAGTCTCCTCTGCCCACAGCGTTTGTATCAGGCCCGGGCCTCTTTTTGAAAGTATCTCGCCGTTGAGAAAGTCGCAGAAGTAAATAGCGTCAAAAGCTCCTGTAACGTCCATGATGAGACAGTAATCATTGGATACTTCGTGCAGATCCTCGCTTACCAGTTCCTTCAAAAACTTCAGAAGCAGTTCCCTGTGTGTTTTGCCTGGCGTATTTGACAAGGTGTACATGAAGAAGAGCCTCTTGTCCGGGTTTTGGGTCAGGGCAGAGAACTTCTTTATTATGCCCATCGTTTTGAGTTTTTTAATGATGTAAAGCACTTTCATCTGGTTCAGACCGCTTGCAGTGATGATGTCCTTCAAGCGCATCCTTGAATTGGAGTTGAGAAGAGTCAGCACCTTCTTTTCCTGGCTTGAAAGAACGGTGCTCTCGTTCATGAGCTCGTTCCTTAATGGCAGGAATCCGACTCCGCTGGCATCCACCACTGAAAACTTAAGCACAGGCGCATATTCTGCCAGATCGACGCGCAGTTTGTGGTACCATATGCTGAAATCCTTGCTTGACAAGCCTACCACGTAAAAGACCACGTCAAAATCACCCTCTGCGAGGTAAGCGTTCTGCACGAATATGTCCTTCTGGAATTTCTCTTTCAGGAAATCCACGTTTGGCATCCTCCCGAATTTTATAGTTATCATCCTTCCTTCAGTGAATCCCAGCTTGGATTCATCGAGCTCCAAGGAGTAGGTGATCTTGTATTCTTCTTCCATTCGTTTGAGAATGGACTGTATCACATGATAAGATATGCCTAGATTTTCTCCCAGCTCGCGCAAGGATGCCCTGGAATTCTTGTAAATGCTCATCAGTATCTTGTATGGAAGCTCTTTTTCAATGTAATCTTGGGTTTGTCGAGACGCAGGCATGATACCAATCTCAAAATAATACTATTTTAGTATGATACTTCTATTATTTCCTTATTTACTTACATTTCTATTCCAATAACTATATATACCCCTTTAATCATATACACTTAACTGTGGATTCATGCAATTCACAAATCATGTTGCTGAGGTGCGCGGGCTCGTTTTTGTGATGCCCACTCCTAAACATCCCATCCTTTCCGCGCATCTCGCATTTTTTCTTTATCAAATGTTTATCGCTTGGCCAGTGGGTGCAAAAATGAGATTTGGAAGAAAAACAAACGTTGACGCTGAAAACAGCAATAGGAAAATAGTAGTCATAAAGGAGAGCGAGAACTCTTACAGGCTCATTTATGCAGACCAGCTGAAGAAGAACTAGCTGAAGACAAGGGGAAAGCTGCCTGGTTGTCTTGAGCGCTTATGCGCTGCGGTTCAAAGCAAAGGCAGATTATTATTTTGATTTTTATATAGTAGCATATGCTAAACGAATTGCTTGATGGCGGCCTTGGCGTTTCTGTTTATTCGAAGCAGGGAATGGAATCCATAGGCATAGACGTTTGCGTGGGCTACGGCATTCTATCAGAGCCCAGGAAAGCTTTTGGCCTGGCACATTTTTTGGAGCACATGATGTTCAAAGGAACTGCGAAGAGGAGCTGCAGCGAAATCAACGACGGGCTCAGGAGAATAGGGAACAACGCCAACGCCGCGACTATGTACGAGTATACTGATTACATCATCCGCTGCCATAAAAACTACTTTGAAACTGCCTTGGGCATAATTTCAGACATGCTTTCAAATTCTACTTTTGAGAAGGAAGGGCTTGAAAACGAGAGAAATACTGTGTTGAGCGAGATATGCAAATGGGAGCAGGATCCGAATTACCTGGCTGGCATGCAGACAAAGGTTTCCTTGTTTGAAGATGAGCGCTTTGGCCATATGGGCCAAGGAGACGCCGGTTCCGTCAAGAGCATACAGAGGGAAGACCTTTGCAAAGCATATGCGGAAAACTATAGGGCTAGGAATTCGCATGTGGCGGTCTACGGCGCGGTGGACGAGCGTACTGCGTTAAAGCAGGTGGCGGAGAAATTCTCTGGGTACTCCGGCGGATTGAAGAAAGCAAATGCACCAGTTACGCCCAGGA
>Ga0208045_1000394_pt1 | contig 18433 bp, 15 predicted proteins | sample PL_2010_200m_FD_184160 | JGI IMG/M metagenome (GOLD analysis project Ga0208045, IMG submission 184160) | Freshwater microbial communities from Powell Lake, British Columbia, Canada to study Microbial Dark Matter (Phase II) - PL_2010_200m... | ecosystem: Environmental > Aquatic > Freshwater >...
TATGGGTTGATAAATCCCAGTTTACTTTTTTTACAAATATATATATCAAATTCACCAAGTTTCGTAATATGGTCGGGGATTCGTATAATTCTTAACCAGGATTGGTCGCACTTTCCACAATCACCTGACCTCAATTCACACCCGTCTCTGTTTACATAAATTACATTATCTAATGGCATATTTTCCCCTCTCAGGTAATAAATAAATTTGAGGTGACCTCTCATCAGTACAGGTACAATACTTGTGCGCCCCCGTTATTGTAGATTCGGCTCCCATCACCAGTGACCTGTGTCAGGCCGGGGATATCGCCCCAAGTGATATGCTGGCGTAGACCTGCATCAACAGCAAAGGTTATTTCATTTTTCTTTATGTTCCAGGCAGTGAAATAAATCAAACTATTTTTTTGGAGTTTGCTGGCATCAAGTGGTAAATACAATAAATCGCCGGTGCATTCATGAAATCTCAGAAGATTGACAGTATGGTAGTCACTGTAGATTTTAGCTTTATCATCAGCCTTTTGAGCCAGCCATCGCGCGGCCGCGCCATCCTGCCAGTAAAAGACACCGGCCAGGTCCAGGCGGTAGCTGCTCAGGGCAATTGAATAGGGAGCCTCGATCTTATCGGTGACATTTTGGCCGGTGACCTCGTAGATAAAACCCGAAGTGAACAGGAAATAGGGTATCAGCACTGCCAGCGCTACAAATTTGAGGCCGCCCGGGCTGTCCTCGGCGCCGGCCGCAACAAATTGACTCGCTTTGTCTCGCAGCGACATTCCCTGCATTAAGCCTGTTATTTTATTCCACACGTACCTTGCCCCCAGCCAGACAGCCTCGCCACCTAAAATACAGAAGGGTGCCAGCGTTATAAGTGCGATATGGTATATTCTCGTGGTATTAAGCCAGTCGGCAAAATTAGGCAGGAAGATACAGGCCAATATTAGTACGGCACTAACCACGCTTAGAGCAATATACTCGGCGGTAAACCTCAAGTGTTTGGGTCGGAAGATAAGCCGGAGGCAGCCTATAACCAGGAAAAGTTGGGTTATGTATTGCAGGATCCTGAAGCCCTTTCCTACCGGTGACGCTCGGGGAAAATCAAGTCCTATGGCAGTCTGAATTAAACCGTCGCGCTTGCCGAACTGAAAGAAAGCCGGGGGTCCGATTGGCCTGGTAGGCTCAACCGGTTTAGGTGTCAGCTTATTAATCTCAGTACTGATAATCGTTGTTTGCTGTGTCCAAATACCGCTAAGCACATTGGCATTGAAACCTGAGGCAACGGTTCCATACCAAGCGAAGCCGGAAAGATAGTAAACAACCACCAGTGTTACCAGTACTTTCGCTGGCAAAGTCCGTGGCCCTTTCATATCCGGCGGTAAACCACCCAATTTTCTGGTAAGCCAGCCCCAGGCCTTCTGAAAAGCACCGCTCAGTATTATGAACGCTACTGGCAGCAATAGCCCCATGTAGATGAAGCCAAAAAAGCCCAGGGCATAGTGGGAGACAACTACTGATATGGCGAAAATGCTGATGAGGGTAAGCTTTGGCCTCATGCTGAGCCTCCTATCCACCAGGAGCAGTATGACCAGGGCGAAGAAAAGTTCTGCAACCTGCTGCCGGCATAAGGAGATCATCTCCAGCGAAAAGGTAGGCACAGCCACGAAGAAAAAGGCAGACAGGAAGGCTTTCTTTGGGCTCATTTGCTGCCTGAAAATGTGGAAGAGGATTAACGGCACCAGGGCGAAAAGGAGCGGGTAGGTCGCCTTAAACACCCACCGGCCATCAATGCCGAGAACCAAGGAGTAAACCGGCGCCAGTATATTGATACTCAGGCATGAATTAACTGTGCTCGGGAATGCAGCATCCCAAAAGCCGGCATTTGCCACCAGCCGGTAGAAATGATATTCGGTATAAATGTCCTGGCCTACCAGGTAAGGGGACATCAGCGTTGTCTGATAAAGGAGGCATAGACCGATTATGAATATGGCAAATGGGTATAAACACGGTTGGATAAACTTGCCAAAGGCAGCCAGGCCAACAATCCCGGCTATAGTAATTAAACATATGATAAGCAGTATATTGTTCTGGTAAGAATCAACTAAAGCTACGCTAAGTATGGTCAGTAAAAGCAGCAGGATGAGGAAAAGTACGGGTGGAAGTTGTAATTTTTCTTTTGGCGGCGTTCTCCTTGGGCCTGTAAAGCTTCTATCACGCACAAAGGCAACAGCCATCAGTATCAGGGTCAGCACTGTTATAGAGGCGGTGACCGGCAGCAGTGAAATCGGTTGCGGGATGCCTGTGAGAGGGAGGATGAAGTTAATAAATGCACCGCTAAACATAATGAAGGCGATGCTCAGGCCTGCCGAATAAACAAGACTTTCCGTTGCACTTATGTTGTGGATTTTGAGGATTCTCAGGATAAGGGCACCGGGTATGAAGGTGAGGAAAATGAAGCCGGCAACCTGCCTCAGGCCGGGCACATCCATTCCCAAACTGCCTATCCCTACCAGCCCGGTCACAGCTAATAGCAGGCTGATCGAGAGCACCAGCAACTTCTTAATCGGCCAATTGTTAAGGGAGGTGATCAAGTGTCTTCCGGCCATAGATTATTTCAAACCAGCCGAATAGGTTAAACGGCTTCTTAAACCGTATGCTTGCATCATGCGCGTAGATGAATTTGGAGATAAACAGGGGGTAACGGTTCCACACATAAGATGATGCGATATATTTTACGTCGTCTAACCCGGCTTTTTTAAAAACCCCGGCCAGATATATTGGAGATAACGCCCTTTCATGCGGCACTAAACCGGTGATCCCCGGCTTTATGCTGTTAAAGATATTCATCAATAGCCCGGAGTGGTTAAATACGTTGGGCTCTAAGGCGATCACATATCCCCCTGGTTTTGTGACGCGCACAAATTCTATCAAGTACGTTTTTAAATCTCCCTGTCCAACTAAATGGTGCAGCAGGCCAGAACACATAATATAGTCGAATAAGCCATCAGGGAACGGCAAATTCTCTGTATTTGCCAGGATGCCTTCAAAACCGTTGGCCTTGAATTTCTTTAAGGCAGTATTTGAGATGTCAACACCAACGATGTTTTCTGATGCCTTTTGAACATACACCGCATCTTCCCCTGTCCCACAGCCGACCTCAAGAATTAGTGAATTACTATTGCATCCCAGTGTTAACAAGGTATCATACAATCTTGAGCGGACGGCGCTGTGGGCAAAGTGATGTTTCGCAGGAAAAGGTTTATTTTTTTCATTTTGGGCTCCTCCTTTATCCCACCACTGCTTCTCTTCTTCCAACGGATCGCGTTTTGGTTTTATTTTCATCCCATCTCGAAGTGCGATATCTAATTATTTTTTTACTGCCTAATAGGGCCCCGGTATTTTCTGCTTGCCCATCTGGCTGGCCACCTGCTTCTCATCTGATGACCTTAGCATACCCGCTACTTTATAGATCAGCGGGGTTAACCGGGAGTCCATCACCAGCCTTGCCAGGGCGTCGCTATGGAACAACAACCCGGAAGCCCTGTCAATAAAGGTCCTGTGTATATGAAATTGCCTCCTGTATTTCTTCCAATCTGCATTAACCTCCATATCTTCTAAAGCCAGCGAGCCAAGACCTGCTTTTGCCGCTACCGCTATGTGCTTTACTCCGTTGGGAGCAAAGCCCATGACCATCGCCCCCAGCGCATCTGCTGCCACAGAATTATCAGCTACTATGAGCATATCGGTTTTAACCGGCTCCCCGTACATAGGCCCATGTTTATCCAAAGCATGCGTCCCATCTATCACGACTATCCTGGGCTTCAGGAGGGTAGCTATGAGCGCCAGCTTATAAACCAGGTCTTGATGTTGGAGACATCTCATAGTATCCGGAATGCAGCCCCAGGAATTTTTCAAGCTCAGGGTAACGGTAGTCATGGCGTGTACTTTCAAAACAGGTACCGATATAAAGCAATCTATCCCCTCCAGGAGCAACTTTGGCAATTGAACTTTAACTCTTTTGCCTGAAATCTTGTCCTCGATAGTTTCAGAAGGTAGAGTTGACAGGCAGACTAACTCAACACCGACCTCCCTGCATATCTGGTACATATTGTGGCCCTCAAATGCCTCTTCAGCCGTGAAAGCATGATTAGCGCCATCGGATTCACCAAGTATTACTCTGCCCGCTTTGTTTTTAAGTATTTCTAACAGGCATCGCAGGAACTCGGGAGAGGTAGTGACTCCTTTTTTGTGATAAGGAAATGTGAAGTTGGGCTTTAAAAAAACCGTTGAATTACTGTTAATGTACGTGTCCCAGTTAATGTATTGCAGGCCACGCTCTAACGTTGCTTTCAGGTCATTGCCAGTATCACCTATGTAAGCTCGATATTTAGTCTTACCGCCGGGATTCATTGGTTTTTCCCCTTAAGACTTTGAATAACATTAATTAAATCAACCGCCCTATGCTTGAAAGTATGTTCTTTCAACACCCGTGCTCTCGCATTGCGGCCCGCCTTTTCTCTTTCCTCTTTATTGGCAAGCAGCCGCCTGTACGTCTCTATTGCCTGTTCCGCGCTATTGATAACAAATAAATCCTTTCCGATGTCAAACCACTCTTCAATTCCATTATACGGTTGTGAAACGATGCAGCTGCCAAACGCAGCCAGTTCAAACGGCCTGGAAGTTGAAGAAGCGTAAATATTGGTGTGAGACCATCTGGTAATATTGAGATTAATTTTACTGCGGCAGCAGAACTGTCTCCACTGGCTGTAAGAAAGGTCGCCTATCATCTTCGCTTTGCCCAAATCCATGGCAAAATTTCCGCCGGCAACTGAGAAACTTACATCCGGCATTTCCCGGCTGGGTATGGTGATCATTTTCTCCATCCATTCCTCGCGGAAATCGCTGCCATAGCCGAAAAAGGATATGTCTATATCCTTTTTTATTTCGATAGGTGTCACCAGATCCGGGTCAATGCCATAGTATAGTGCGTGGACATTTTTAGCGCCCATTTCTTGCAGGTCGGGTATGACCCCCTTGGAGTTGGTAAAAAACGCATCGTACTCGGAAGGGTCGGCCCCCTCGTAGTAGTTGAATTTGAAGCCCCTGCTGACCGTGTATTTCGGCAGTATTGTTGGCATATCACCATCGTAATAAACGACAGGGATGCCAAATTCCTTTCTGATCCTTGAGGGTATCCCGTTGATATGGTTCAGAGGTATGCTCATGAGGAACACAAGGTCGAAGCCCGCTTCCTTCTCTAAAATTCGCAGCAGGTGCCTCTCCCATTTGGGTTTTATATAATGCTTTATAATCTGGTTTGCGATGGGCGTAACCAGGGTCTTTTGGCCGGGTGATTTGCCCCCGCGCTTCCGGCTTTCTAAAAATGAGTTGTAAATGATACTTTCCCGTGCGCATGGGTTATCGTAAGTCTTCCACCAGAGGCTTTCCACAGGTATGCCCAGGTACGGGATAACAGTGATTTCGTTTCCTGTCTCATACAGGGCTTTCAATAACTGCCACCAGGCTGGAGTACAGCCAAGCTTGTTCTTAAGATCGATAGTCGAGGCCATGACCAGGATTTTCATACGTTTCCCCTTCACTCAAGCATGTTTGAGGCTGGATAACTTCTTTAAATATTCTCAAGCTCGGCAAATCTGCCCTGGGCCCAGTCGTATGTCCTTTTTAGCCCTTCTTCAAGGCTTACACGCGGTTCCCAACCCAATACCTTTTTAACCAGTGTCAGGTCGGCATTCCTGCCTCTCACTCCTTGTGGTTTAGTTAAATCGTGCTTGATCTCAATCTTCTTGCCTGATATTTTTATTGTTATCTCAGCAAGTTCATCGATGGTCACCAGCCGGTCGGAGCCAATATTGACCGGCCCGGTGTAATCTGATTCCACTAATTTAAGTACAGCCTCTACGCAGTCATCTATATATAAGAAACTCCTTGTCTGTTTACCGTCACCCCAAACTATATAATCCTGCTCAGGATATTTAAGTGCCTTCATTATCAAGTGACACGGCGCCTTACCTTTTTCCTTGTCAAAGGCCGTGTATACTTCACCATAGACATTATGGAACCTTGCAACCCTGATATTCATGCCGTAGTCCGTGCGGTAGGCCTCGCAAAGTTTTTCCGTAAATATCTTTTCCCAGCCGTAAAACTGGTCGGGGTCCGCTGGAAATGCATCCTCTTCTTTAAGCGGAACCACTTTCGAATCTTTTTGCAGGTATTCAGGGTAAACGCATGCCGATGAGCTGTAAAAATATTTGGTTACCTTATTTTCATGGGCAGCCTGGAGCATATTGGTATTAATCAATATGTTATCCCGCATGATATCCGCTCCAATGCTGGTGATGTATCCTATGCCGCCCATGTTGGCCGCAAGCTGGAAGACGTAATTTATGCCTTTGGTTAACTTCAGGCAATTCTTCTTTTCCCGCAGGTCTTCAACATGAAAGTCAACTTTATTCTTGATGTCCTTGATATTGTTGACCGACCCGCTGGAAAGGTTATCCGCAACCCTGACCTTGGCGCCCCTGTTTAACAGGGTCCTGGCCAAATGTGAACCTATCAGGCCGGCCCCGCCTGCTACTAATACTTTGCTATTGGTCCAATCCACAGACAACCTCCTTTTATTATGGCATCAATAAATAAACTGGGTTATGCATTTAGATGACAGCCCATAAAAAGACCGGGAGATCTGGCTTAAGCCGATTTGCAGGCATCGCCTGAAATGTTTACTAATAACCGGAGATAATTATAGCATAAACACACGGTAATCGTGTGCTTTTCCAGTATCTACGCAGGCGGCACGGGATTAGCACTTAATAGCTCAATAGCGGTGCGCAGTTGTATCACGCTCCATGCGACGCCCAGTCCATGGACGATTGGATTCATGCTTGAGCCCTGAGCGTGGTAAAGGCAGGAAACCGGGACCTCTACGATTTTCAGCCCATTTTTTCGGGCCTTGACCAGTACTTCTATGCTGAAACTAAAATCTGAGCGGATGATATTTATGATTTCGAGAAGCTTCCGGCTGTGAGAGCGGAAACCACTTTGGGAATCAGTAATTTTTGCCTTTGAGCCGGCGTTATAAAGCCAGGTAATAAGGTCAATGCCCAAATTGCGGTAGGGGGGCATGTTTGTTGAGGGATTTACAAAACGTGATCCAATTGCCAGATCGGCTTCTCCATCCAATATGGGCTTGATCACGTTGGGGATCTCAGCCGCATCGTGCTGCCCATCGCCATCAAGTGTTACTGCGATATCAGCTCCGGCCTTCAAGGCAGCCAGGAAGCCGGTGCGTGTCGCCGCGCCCGCGCCGAGCCTTTTCTCATGCCTGATGACATCGGCGCCCGCATGCCGGGCGATATCCGCTGTACGATCAGTGGAGCCATCGTCAATCACGAAGACTTTATCGACATGCTTCAGGGCTTTGGCGGCTACATCCCCTATGAACCGTTCTTCATTCAGGCAGGGTATGACTGCGATGATTTTCATTCAGGCTACCTGACAGTCACCGATTTAGCTAAGTTGCGCGGCATATCGGGATTGTGGCCACGCCTGGTGGCCATATGGTAGGCCAAAAGCTGCAGCGGCACAACGGCCACTATGGGGTAGAGCAGGTCGTGCACCTTTGGAATCCTGATCCAGTGGTCATAGACCTCGTTGTCTACATCCGAGACCGCTATTATTTTAGCCCCCCTGGCCTTGGCCTCCATGGCGTTGCCCAGCGTCTCGCGGTAGGTATAGTCCCCGGGACAGATCACCAGCACCGGCGTGCCCTCCTCGATGAGTGAAAGAGTGCCGTGCTTGAGTTCGCCGGCAGGCATGCCCTCGGCGTGGATGTAGGATATCTCCTTCAGCTTCAACGCCCCCTCCGAGGCTATGGCGAAATTGATACCGCGGGCGATATAGTAGAAATCGTTCTTGTCGTGGTAAGTCTGCGTGATCCTGGCTATCTCATCATTGTTCCAATCGATGGCCCTGGCAACCTGCCGGCTGACCTTGCGTATGTTATCGACTGCCATATCGAACGAATGCACCATGGAAAATGCAAGCAGGTAAAAGACGGCCAGCTGATTGAGGAACGACTTGGTGGCGGCCACGCCGATCTCGGGGCCGCAGTTCAGGTACAGGACATTATGGCTGATCTCACCCAGCAGCGACTGAGGCCGGTTAATGATGGAGACTATTCTGGCGCCTGCCTTACGCGCCAGCTCCACGCCGTCGATCACGTCAAGGGTCTCGCCGCTCTGCGATACGGCCAGCACAAGGGTGTTCCTATCCACGGAGTCGGCGAAGTACTGGAACTCGGATGCCATGACCACCTCGCAGAACTTCTTGCCCACGCTGGAGAATAGGTAGCGGCCCACCAGGGCGGCGTAACGCGAGGAACCGCAGGCCGTGACTATGATCTGGCCGGCCCTAAGCACGTCCAGCGCCACCGCGGTGAAAACGTCCTTGTCCTGTCGCGCGGCAGCCATGAGGGTCTCAGGCTGCTCCATGATCTCCTTGAGCATGAAGTATTCATAGCCGCCTTTGTCGTTTTCATTCCAGACGGCGTCCGGCTTGGTTGCCTTCTTGCTGATCTCCCGGCCCGTGTGGTCGTAGAAAATGGTTTTGCCGGCAGTGAGAACCGCTATCTCGCCCTCGCCCAGCATGTAAAGCTGGTCTATCTGCCCGGCCAGGGCCAGCGAGTCGCTGGCTGCGAAGGCCTTGTTTTTGCCCAGCCCGACAACCAGAGGGCTGCCCTTGCGGGTGCCCACGATCTTCCCGGGCTCCTTAGTGCTGATGGCAAGGAAGGCGTACGATCCCTGCAGCCTGGGGGCTACCGCCATCACCGCTTCTTCCAGCGAATGGCCTTTTTTCATCTCGTCCTCTATTTTGTGAGGGATGACCTCCGTATCGGTTTCGGAGAGGAAGCGGTGCCCGCGCTTGATCAGATCTTTGCGCAGCTCCTGGTAGTTGTCGACGATGCCGTTGTGGATCACGGCGATCTCGTTGCTACAATCGCAGTGGGGGTGGGTGTTGACCTGCGTTACGCCGCCGTGCGTGGCCCAGCGCGTATGCCCGATGCCCAGGCTGCCCGGCATCCTGTCCAGCCCGTATTTCTCGTTCACCTCCTCCAATTTGCCCACGCCCTTCTTCACCAGCAGTTTGCCGCCGGATATCATGGCTACCCCGGATGAATCATAGCCGCGGTATTCCATGCGCTTGAGGTCTTCAAAGATAACGGCGGCAGCCTTGCCGTTCTTGCTACAGTACCCGATTATTCCGCACATTTACTCAGTTCTCCGTTACTTTCATAATCAATACCAGCGGGTCTTTTATATGTGGTTCGGACCCGCCGTCCTTATAGAGGTAAAAATTCACCCTCCGGCCGTCCCCGGTATTATTCAGCGAAAACTCCACCGGCTGCTCCCACTTCTGGCCGTCCTTCAATGTGCCCACCGTTATTGACTTGATTATAGCATCATTACCCTTGATTTGAACCGTGTAACCGGACGGGCTTCCTTCGTGGTTCACGATGCCCACGATCACGCTTACAGGCTGGCCGGCCGCGGCCTGCGACGGGTAATCAGCCGCTTTGCCGTCCCGGTTGAGGATGTAGAACTCGCTGAACCTCTGGGACGGCTGGGGCGTCACGGCCAGGTAGATAATCAGCCCGGTGCATATAAGTATGGCCGCGATCAGGACGGCGGAAATAATCTTACTCGAAGTGGTCATGACCTTTTTTCCGGTGCTGAATTCTACGTACTGCAGTATGTGGTTGTCAATATGCATCTATACAATCAGCATGGCGTCGCCGAAGCTGAAAAAGCGGTAGCCTTCCTTTTTAGCCACTTCGTAACAGTCCAGGATGAACTCGCGACCGGCGAAGGCTGACACCATCATCAGCAGGGTGGATTTTGGCAAATGGAAGTTGGTGACCATGGCATCCGTGACCTGAAATCGGTAGCCCGGCAGGATGAAAAGTCCCACCTGTCCCTCAAAGGGCCCGGCCCGGCCTTCCTGTGAGACGGCCTCTATCAGCCGCACCGAGGTCGTGCCCACGGCTACCACGCGTTTGCCACGGCTGCGAGTGTCATTTACCAGGTCCGCCGTATCCCGGCTGACCAGCCCGTACTCGGTGTGTATGTGGTGCTTAGACGGGTCCTCCGCGCGCACGGGCTGAAAGGTGTCCAGCCCCACGTGCAGGGTGACGAAGGCAGTGTTAATCCCCTTGCGCTTCAGGCCGTCAAGCAGCCCCGTGGTGAAGTGAAGTCCCGCGGTAGGGGCAGCCGCGCTGCCCTCCGGCCTTGAGTACACCGTCTGGTAGTCGTCATCGTCGTCCAGCCTGGCATGTATGTAAGGCGGCAGCGGCATGCTTCCGTAGCCGTCCGGCAGGGCTTTGCCGCCCAGGCTTACGATGCGCAGGCCGCCCTCCCCGGCCTTGAGAATGCTGACCGTCAGTTTTTCTTCAATGCCGGGTTTGATGCCCGCTACGGTCACCCTTGACCCGGGCATCAGCCGCCGGCCCGGCCTGGCCAGCGCTTCCCAGGCGCCGTCCTCCAGGTGCTTCAGCAGCAACACCTCCGCCCTGCGCCCGCTGCCCTCGATTACCCCGTTTAAACGGGCGGGTATGACGCGGGAATCGTTGAGCACCAGCGTATCGCCCGGGTTGAGGTACCGGCTTATCTCGTGGAAATGGCGGTGCTCGACGCTCTGCCTGCGGCGGTCGATCAGCATAAGGCGGGAGTGATCGCGTTCAGCCACCGGGTGCTGGGCGATCAATTCAGGCGGCAGGTGGTAGTCGAAATCAGATAGTCGCATGGGTTAGAACAGGCCGTGCACTTTGCCGGTGAGGGTATCGATATCGATGCGGCGGAAGGCCGGGTTGGAGCCTGTGCCGGGCATCATGTTGACCTCGCCGGCAAAGAAGCACAGGAACCTGGCGCCGGAATAGATGATGATATCACGTATGGGAAGGATCCATCCCCTGGGCACGCCCTTGAGCGCCGGATCGTGGCTCAGGCTGAGGTGGGTCTTGACCATGATGGTGGCGTAATCGTCAAACTCGGGGTCGGCCTCCAGCATCTTGGCCCTGGCCTCGGCCGCCGGCGACCAGGAGACGCCCGCCGCGCCGTAGACCTCGCGCGCTATCTTCTCCACCCGGTCGCGTATCTTCATCTCGGGCGGGTAGAGGAATTTGAACTCGTTGTCATCATCGCAGGCTTCCTTGACCACGTCGGCCAGCTCCAGCGCGCCCTCGCCGCCGAACTCCCAGTGCCGCGACACGGCGCAGCGCGCCCCCGCCCCCTCGGCCGACCGCTTGACCATCTTGATCTCGGCCTCAGTGTCGCTGTGGAAGACATTGATGCAGACCACCGGCTTTACGCCGGCTACCTTGATTATCTTGATATGGTGCAGCATGTTGGGCAGGCCTTTTTCCAGCAGGTCCAGGTCCTCGCGCATGTATTCGTCCGGTATCTTGAGGCCGGGCACCACCGAGGGCCCGCCGCCGTGCATCTTGAGCGCGCGCACGGTGACGACCAGGACCGAGGCATGGGGCTTGAGGTCGCTGATGCGGCATTTGACGTTGCAGAACTTCTCGAATCCGATGTCGGCGGCAAAGCCGCTCTCGGTAACGTGGTAATCGAATAGCTTGAGGCCCAGCCGGTCGGCGATGATCGAGGACTGGCCGAGGGCGATATTGGCAAAAGGCCCGGTGTGCACCATGAGAGGCTGGTACTCTGCCGTGCAGCAAAGGGTGGGGTTGATCGTGTTGCGCATGAGGGCCGTCATGGCGCCCCCAACCTGCAGGTCGCCGGCCGTCACCGGGTCGCCGTGCTTGCTGTAGGCCACCGTGATCCTGTCCATGCGGTGGCGCAGGTCGGCCAGGTCCTTGACTATGGCCAGCAACGCCATCAGCTCGGAGCTGACCGCTATCTGGAACTTTGACTGCATGGTGAACCCGTCCATCTTGCCGCCCACGCCGATGATGATATTGCGCAGGCTCTGCGCACAGAAATCCATGACCCATCCCATCTCCACCCGCGTGGGGTCGATGTCCAGCCGTTTCATGCCGGAGAGCGTCTGCAGCTTCCTGTCATCGTAATTGCGCTCATGCTGCATACGGGCCGTGAGTGCCACCATGGCCAGGTTGTGCGCGTTGGTTATATCGTTGATGTCCCCGGTCAGACCCATGGAGAACTCCGTCATGGGTATCAACAGGGCGTTGCCGCCGCCGGCGGCGGTGCCCTTGATGTTCATGGTCGGGCCGCCCGATGGCTGCCTGATACAGCCGCCCACCTTATAACCGCGTTTGCCCATACCCTCCAGCAGTCCGCAGGTGGTCGTGCTCTTGCCTTCTCCCAGGGGGGTCGGCGTCATGCCGGTCACCTGTATGTACTTGCCGTCAGGCTTGTCCTTGAGCCGGTGCATGATTTTGGCGTAGTCGAGCCTGGCTACCTTGCCGTAGGGGATGACCTCTTCCTTGGCCAGGTCCAGCCTGGCGGGCCAGTCGCCGGGTTGAGGCATGTTCTTCTCTGCCTCCTCGGCGATCTGCCAGTCGCTCATTTTCAGCGGGTCATAAGGCATAGCATAAATCTCCCTTAGGGCTATTCTTATTTGCGTTCAGCGGCTTCAATTGTGTTCTGCAGCAGCATGGTCACCGTCATGGGTCCCACGCCGCCGGGCACGGGCGTGATGGCCGCCGCCTTCCTGCTGACGGCCTCGAAATCGACATCGCCGACCAGGCGGTAACCCCGTTCCCTGGTGGGGTCAGGCACCCTGTTGACGCCCACATCTATGACAACGGCGCCCTCCCTGACCATGTCGGCCGTGATGCACCCGGGGCTGCCCATGGCGGCCACCAGTATATCGGCCTGCCTTGTGAAGCTGGACATGTGGACCGTGCCGGTGTGCACCACTGTAACCGTCGCGTTAGCCCCTTTCTTCTTCTGCAGCAGTATTGCGGCCAGCGGTTTGCCAACCAGGTTGCTGCGGCCGCAGATCACCACGTGCTTTCCGGCGGGGTCATAGCCGCAGCGCATCAGTATCTGCTGAATGCCGTGAGGTGTGCAGGGCAGGAAGCAGGGTTCGCCGCGCAGCAGCTTGCCCAGGTTGACCGGGTGGAACCCGTCCACGTCCTTTCCCGGGGATATATGGTACAGCACCTTCTCCGTATCAATGTGGGCGGGCAGCGGCACCTGCACCAGTATGCCGTCTACGGCGGCATCGGCATTGAGCCGGTCAAGCAGTTCAATGATCTGCTGCTCGGACGTGTCCGCGGGCAGGTGCGTGGTGTTCTCGTTGATACCCACCTCGGCCGCGCCCTTTTCCTTGGACTTGATATACGATATAGAGGCGGGATCATCCCCCACCAGTATCACTTCCAGGCGCGGCACGATGCTCCGCGCGGCCAGCCTGGCCGCACGTGCCTTGAGTTCATTCCGGATGGAGGCCGAGACCTCCAGCCCGCTGATAATCACGGCTGTCATATTTTAAGTGCGCTTCCTTTCGTTGAATCATAATTATACCGAATTAGGGAAGAGAGGGACAAAATAGTCGCGAGGTTCCTGATGCGGCCCCAGTGCCGCGGGGTCGATGCGTGGGCTTTCATACTTACCTCATTTCTGCCATAATTCTTTACACCTTGCCACGTGGCCAGTTTTTTAGAGGAGTGAATGGTGATATGAAATCCGAAATGCCGGAAATAGGCAAGATCTCGCCCCAGGTTTTCCAGGACCTGATCTACCCCCGCCTGGGCAGGAAGAGCGGCAGCGTGCTCGTCGGGCCGCAGCACGGCGTGGATGTGGGTATAGCGGAAATAGGTGGCAAGGCGGTTTCCTTCACCTGTGACCCGGTGTTCATCGTGCCGCAGTACGGCTGGGAGAGGGCGGCCTGGTTTGCTATCCACATCATCGCCTCGGACTCCGTAACCTGCGGGCTGAAGCCGAAGTTCCTGTCCATTGACCTCAACCTGCCCATGGACATCACCAGGGGGCAGCTCGAGACGGTGTGGACTGTGATCCACGAGCAGTGCGAGCAGATGGGAATAAGCATCATCACGGGGCACACTGCCCGCTACGAAAACTGCCACTACCCCATGGTGGGGGGGGCAACGCTGGTCGGCATCGGTGAGCTGGACGAGTACGTCTCACCGCGCTTTGCCCGGGCCGGGGACAGGATCATTATCACCAAGGGCCCGGCCATCGAGGCCTGCGGCATTTTCGCGGCTATGTTCCCCGCTCTGCTGAAGGAAAAATTCGGGGAGGCGTTTGCTGTAAAGGCGGACGGCATTTTTGATAAGATGTCGGTGGTTGAGGATGCTCTGACGGCGGTCAGCGTTGGCGTCAGGGATAAAGGCGTGACGGCGATGCATGACGCGACCGAGTGCGGCATCTGGGGCGCTCTGTACGAAGTGGCACAGGCGGCCGGCCTGGGGGTCAGGGTGGAGAAGGAGAGGATAGTGGTGGAGGAATGCGTGCCGGAGATATGCCGCCTGTTTAATATCGACCCATATGCCTCGATCAGTGAAGGCACACTGATCATTGCCTGCCGGCCGCAGAAGGCGGACGAGGTCGTGGACGCGCTGGCGAAGAAGGGCATCCCTTCGTCGGTCACCGGTGAGCTAACGGATGCCAGGAAGGGCATGGTGTTGGTTGAGGGTGGGAAGGAAAGGGAACTTACACATCCCATCGTTGACCCGTTCTGGCGGGCTTTTTATGATGCGGCGCAGAGTATCTCCCTCACCATCCCGGCCGCTTCCGGCACAGCCCTGGCCACCTCCGCTGACAGCTCCTGCGAGAACTCGTAAACGGGGGGAATCTCTACTGCCACGATATCAATTATTTCCGGTATCTTGAGCTTCATGGTAGCGCCGATTTTAAGTGCGGTGGGAAGGTCTGTGTCGTGAGGGGAGATGGTGTGCTTGCTCGGCCGGAAATTGTCAAGGCCCAGGCGGTAAATCATCCCGGGCTTCCCGCCCACGGTCATGATGGCATCTACAATGATCACCCGGTCGTAGTCCACCACGTGGTCGAGCAGGGCAAGTCCCGAGGCATCCACGCACTCAAACGTAATGTCCCCGGGGGGAGGATCAGCCTGCAGGGCTTCTACGACGTGAAAGCCGACACCGTCATCGCCGAGGATGGGATTGCCGATGCCCAGTACCAGGCTTTTCATCCGGCTGCTTTCTGCGCCGGTTCTCTATCCGCGGCGGCCGGCGCCTTGCCGCTGAAGTAAGGGCTTAGCAGCCTGCGGGGCGATACGATGTTGCCGTCCAGGGCAGCCTGCTTGAAATCGAACCCCAGCGCCACGGCAATGAGCTGTGATACTGCCAGCACCGGCAGGTTGAAGCGCGTCTTGAATTTGCTGTTGACCGCCGATTGGTAGGCGTCCAACGCAGTGTAGCAGAGCGGGCAGGTGGTGGAGACGATGGCCTGCGCGCCGTTGTCGCTGGCGTTCTCCAGCAGACGGTGGATGAGGTCCAGCGCCATATCGGTCTCGGAGATGACCAGAGAGCTGCCGCAGCACCTGGCCTTGAGCGGGTAGTTGACCGGCTCCGCCCCCATGGCCCCGGCTATCTGGTCCAGCCAGTCGGGGTATTCGCTGTCATCGTAGCCATACTCGGGGCGCACCTGCTGGCAGCCGTGGTAGCAGGCCACCTTGAGCCCGGTCAGCGGCCGTTTCACTTTGGCCGCAAGCGCATTGAGGCCGACATCGTTGTAGATGACTTCCACGATATGCCTGACTTTGACCGTGCCGTTATAGTTGAGCCCCACCGTGGTCAGCGATTCATGCACCTGCCAGGCCAGCTTGTGGTCCTCTTTCATAAGTTCGTTGGCCTCGTGCAGTATGGTGTAGCAGGAGCTGCAGGGGGTGACCAGGTCGAGCCCGCTTTTCTCGGCCTGTGCCAGCACGCGTGCCGTGATGGCCATGGCCTTGACCTTGTCAACGCCGCTGAAAGGAGATGAGCCGCAGCAGGTCCAGTCCTCGAGCTCCATGAGCTCTATATCGAGCGATTTGGCTATGGTGTGAATGGCCTTTTCCACCGGGGCGCCGGTGGCCTCCATGGAGCAGCCCGGGTAATAAGCGTAATATCTCACCTGTAACCTCCCGTGGTTATGTTGCGGAACATGCGGTTGAGCTCGTGCCGGCCCTCGACCGCTTTGGGCAGCAGCGGCATGCGCTTGTGTATCAGCAAATTGAAGGCCATGGGCAGCATCTTGAGTGCGGCGAAGGGGTTGGTCTTGAGGAAGTATTCCAGCATAAAACCGAACTCGTAGATGCGCCCGTTCTGTTCGATGGAGCGGGCGAATGAGCGGTACATGGTGGTCGTTCTGGTGGGTGGTTTGTAGTTTTCTTTCAGCGCTATAGCCTCGAGCGCGTGCATAATATTGGCGGGCTTGATATCGCGCGGGCAGCGGGCCGTGCAAAGGTAGCACGATACGCAGTACCAGATGGAGCTGCTGTTGAGCACCTCGTCCTTAAGGCCGGCGCGCACCATGGCGATGATCTTCCTGGGCGGGTATTCCCAGTGGGCTGCGGTAGTGCAGGAACCGCTGCACACCCCGCACTGGATGCACTCGTTGATCTTACCGCAGGCCGGTATGGAGGCGACTTCATCGAGGAAGGCCGGTTTCAGCTTCGTTTCCATATCCCTGTCTCTCCTTTACATAAAGGCTATAGTAAAATGCCCTCGAGTTCGGCGTTGATCTGCTCGTCGGTGAAGTGCCTGTGGATAATGGCCCCGCTGGGGCATCCTGCCACGCAGGTGCCGCAGCCCTTGCAGAGCGCCTCGTTTACGCGCGAGACCTTGTCCTTCTCGATGTATGAGATGGCGCTGTATGGGCAGAGCAGGTTGCAAACCCTGCAGCCCGAGCACCTGGCCTCGTCTATGAAGGCGGTGTCAGCCTCGATCTCCACCTTGCCCTTGATGATGAGGGCCAGCACCCTGGCCGCTGCCGCCGATGCCTGCGCCACCGTGTCCGGTATGTCCTTGGGGCCCTGGCAGCAGCCCGCGATGAATATGCCGTCGGTCATGGTGGCCACCGGGTCCAGCTTGGGATGCTTCTCGGTGAAGAAGTGGTCCTTGCCAAGGGAGATGTTGAAGGTGTGCGCCACTTCCTGTGCATCCTTGTAGGCCTCGATGCCGCTGCACAGCACCACCATCTCCACCGGAAGGCGGCGCTGTTTACCGACCAGCGTATCCTCGAACTGGACGATCAGCTTGCCCTTCTCCTCCGGGGTCTGCGCCACGTCCGTGATCTCGCCCGGGCGCCCGCGGAAGAAGATGGTGCCTTCCTTCAGGACGCGGTTATAGAACTCCTCGTAGCCCTTGCCGAAGCTGCGGATATCGATGTAAAACTCGTACACCTGCGCGCCGTGCACGTGTTCCCTCAGCAGGTGGGCGAACTTCATGGCGTACATGCAGCAGACGCGCGAGCAGTATGTGTGATATTTCTCATCGCGGCTGCCCACGCAGTGTATGATCGCTATGCTCCTGGGCTCCTGCCCGTTCTTGAGCAGGATATGCCCCGAGGTGGGGCCGGCCGAGTTGACCATGCGTTCAAATTCCAGGCTGGTGATAACGTTGTCCAGCCGGCCGTAGCCGTACTCCTTGATCGGCGTGGGGTCGAATAACTCATAGCCGGTGGTCAGGATGATATTGCCGACCTCTATATCCAGTATCTCGTCTTCCTGCTGGAAATCGACGGCGTTCCTCTCACAGAACTTCTCGCAGGCGCGGCACTTGCCCTTGATAAAATATGTGCAATGTTCCCTGTCGATAACGGTCACGTTGGGCACGGCCTGCGCGAAGGGCGTGTAGATTGCCTTGCGCTTGGCCAGCTTTTCGTCGAACTCGCTGTCGACCTTGATGGGGCACTTGGTCATGCAGGTGCCGCAGCCGTTGCACTTTGTAGTGTCCACGTAGCGCGCCTTCTTGCGTATCTTGACGCGGAAGTTGCCCACGTAGCCTGAGACGTAGTCCACCTCGCTGTAGGTGAGCAGTTCGATGCTGGGGTGCGCCCCCACCATGCTCATTTTGGGCGTGAGTATGCAGGCCGAGCAGTCCAGGGTGGGGAAGGTCTTATCCAATTGCATCATGTGCCCGCCGATGCTGGGCTCTCTCTCAACTAAGTAGACCTTGTGTCCCGAGTTGGCGATCTCCAGCGCCGCCTGTATTCCCGCTATGCCGCCGCCCACGATCAGTGTATCGGGGTGGACGGGCACCTCCTTGTTCTCCAGCGGCTGGTGGAAAAACACGCGCCGCACGGCTGCGTTGACCAGCGCCATGGCCTTCTCTGTGGCCTCCTTGCCCGGCTCGGTCACCCAGGAGCAGTGCTCGCGGATATTGGCCATCTCGAAGTAATAAGGATTGAGGCCGCCATCCTGCACCGCCCGCCTGAAGGTGGGCTCATGCATCTGTGGTGAGCAGGAAGCCACCA
>Ga0208045_1000402_pt1 | contig 18273 bp, 13 predicted proteins | sample PL_2010_200m_FD_184160 | JGI IMG/M metagenome (GOLD analysis project Ga0208045, IMG submission 184160) | Freshwater microbial communities from Powell Lake, British Columbia, Canada to study Microbial Dark Matter (Phase II) - PL_2010_200m... | ecosystem: Environmental > Aquatic > Freshwater >...
CGCTTGAGTGAATCCCAGCGAGAAACATGAGAACGTCAATGACTCCAAGGCCGTTAAGCAGATATCTGACAACTGATGCTCTCTTCATTGATACATCCTCTTTCTGATGTCATCCGGCAGGCGGAATACCGGTTGAAGTTTTGTGATCTCAGCATTACACTGCTTCCACCTCAAGGGAACGGCTGATTTCAAGTAGGTGAGGTCAATGGAATTGCCGTTTGACGCTACACGGATGGATTCCTACATATCTGAGATGCGAGGAAATACAAGAGGATTCTGGGAAACTCGAAAAAGACCGGGAGCATGAGCGCTCAAAGCCGGGGCAGATGCGTGGAAGGTGGCTGAAGAATGATGGGCATCAACCGGGAGTAATCACTATATCAGAGAGAATCCCCGCCTGTCGCCAGCATTCATGAACAGGCCAGGCGGGTCATTCTTCTCCGAACGTTTTTGTGGGGTGTTAGATTTTTCCCACGAGTTCAAGACCGGGTTTGAGCGTCTTCTGGCCGGGCTTCCAGTTCATCGGACAGACCTCTCCTCCGTGCTCTGCGACGAATTTCGCCGCCTGCAGCTTGCGGATGATCTCGTCGATGCTGCGGCCGATGCTGTTGTTGTGCAATTCGTACGCCTTGAGGATTCCATTCGGGTCGATGAGAAACGTCCCACGCAGCGACAGTCCTTCATCTTCGATCAACGTGCCGTAGGCAGAGCAAACACGATGTGCCGGATCTGCGAGCATCGGATACTTGATCTTCTTGATCGTCGCGGAGCTATCGTGCCAGGCTTTGTGCACGTAGCCGGTGTCGACACTTACCGAAATGACTTCGGCTCCCTCCTGCTTTATTCCCTCATAGTGGTCCGCAAGCTGACCAAGCTCCGTTGGGCAAACGAACGTGAAATCAGCCGGGTAGAAGAATAGAATGACCCATTTCCCGCGATACTCCTTGAGCGAAATCTTTTTGATCTCGTCATTGACGAAAGCATCTTCGGTGAATTCAGGCGCCGGTGTGTCAATCTTTATCATTTGGACTGCCCCCTTTGTTGATTGGAATCGATATATATTTTGTAGGAATAATTCCTATTTTGGTAATCAAATATAATGCTTCTTTTGATTATGTGCTCGCAGATGCAGCAGCGTTCTCTTGCAGGCAAGTCATAGGGCACAATTTCCCGAGGGGCGAGAAAACCGACCCATTTTTCCTTTATCTTTACCTCATGATAGTACGCGAATTGGCACTCCATCCCATTGGCGTGATACGGACACCCTTCAAGACGAAGTATGGCGCACCACGTCAGCCGGCCTCGGCTGTGGAAAAAACCGTCGGTGTCATTGCGCTGCTCGAAGGATCGAATTTCGAGCAAGCCCTCGACGACCTCCGGGACTTCGACTACATCTGGGTACTTTTCTGGTTCCACAAAAACACAAACTGGAAACCCAAAGTGCTCCCTCCGAACGGAGGGCGGAAGAAGCGGGGGCTCTTTTCCACGCGTTCACCTCATCGTCCCAACCCGATCGGGCTTTCGCTCTGCAAGTTGCTCGGCGTGCGCGGGCGCACTATCCGCATCGAGAATCCCGATATGCTGGACGGCACGCCGGTGCTGGATATCAAACCCTATATTCCACATGCCGAATCACATCCACAAGCGCGCGCTGGCTGGATTGATGAAGCGAACAAGCACAGCGCACCGCCGTTCAAGGTCTCGTTCACACCGGAAGTCAAAAAGCTGCTGGGTGCAATGGAGCGGGAAGATCATCGTGAAGTCACGAACTATCTGACGGAAACACTCGCACGCGATCCGCATCCGCACGTGTACAGGAGGATAAAGGTCCTCAGCGACGGCACATCGGTGATTGCCATCAAGCGCTGGCGATTCAAGTTCTCAATCGAAGGAAACGTCGTGCGCGTATTCGGAGTTGCGCACAGCAAAGAAGAAGAGGTGCGATTGTGAGCAACGAGCGGACACGGTTGGAGCTGCTATGTCCGGCACGCGATCTGGAATGCGGCCTTGCTGCCATCAACCATGGCGCTGATGCGGTGTATATCGGCGCCCCGAAATTCGGCGCCCGCGCCGCTGCAGGAAATTCACTCGATGATATCGCCAAACTGATTTCCTACGCCCACAAGTATTGGGCTCGTGTTTACATCACGCTCAACACAATTCTGTACGACAGCGAGCTGGAAGAAGCGCGCTCCATCATACAAGAGGTGTACGATGCCGGAGCGGATGCGCTGATCATTCAGGACATGGGACTCCTGGAACTGAGCCTGCCTCCGATCCCTCTCTTCGCCAGCACACAGACGCACAATTATGAGATCGCGAGAATCCAGTTTCTCGAGCGTGTCGGCATCCAACGTGTCATCCTTGCCCGCGAATTGTCATTGAAGCAGATCAGTGCGATCCGGAACGCAACGAACGTCGACCTTGAGTTCTTCGTCCACGGTGCGCTGTGTGTAAGTTTCAGCGGACAGTGTTATTTCAGCCAGGTGGCGCAAGGTCGAAGCGCCAACAGAGGCGAGTGCGCCCAGATGTGCCGTCTCCCCTATACGCTCACGGACGGCCGCGGCAATGTTCTTGCGAGCAATCAGCATGTACTTTCTCTCAAGGACCTGAATCTGTCGGACTACCTCGCGGATCTTGTCGATGCCGGCGTGACGTCATTCAAGATCGAAGGACGGCTGAAGGAAGTATCGTACGTCAAGAACATCACTGCTTTTTATCGCGCGAAGCTCGATGCATTGATTGAAGAGCGCGATGAATTCCGCCGCTCGGCCTCGGGAAAAACGGTGTTTTCGTTCAGTCCGGATCCCGAAAAGTCGTTCAACCGGGGATCCACCGACTATTTCATTCGCGGCCGTAGGCGGGAGATTGTCTCGCTGCATACTCCAAAGTCTGTAGGCAAATTACTCGGCACGGTGCGATCCGTTGGCAAGGGGTTTTTTGCCCTGGACAGTGCGGAGGAGCTCCACAATGGCGACGGCATCTGTTTCTTCGATGACGAAGACAAACTGGCGGGCGTCAATATTAATCAGGTCGAAGGAGGCAGGATCTTTCCGAATTCGATGGAAGGGATCCAGGCCGGGGTAGTCCTCTACCGGAATTATGACCATCAATTCGTCCAGCTATTGAAATCGGACACTGCAAGGCGCAAGATCGGTGTCAGTCTCTTCTTCAACGAAAATGAGGATGGATTTGAATTGCGCGCAATGGATGAAGACGGGAACGAGGCAGTGCATCGCATCAAGCACGTGAAAGAGCCGGCAAAGAAGCCCGAAGTGGCGCTCGAAACCATACGAACGCAACTGTCAAAACTGGGCGATACGGCATTCTACGCCGAGGGTGTCACGCCCGGATTGAAGGAGGCGCATTTTCTTCCAGTGGGGGTGCTCAATCAACTCAGAAGAGATTGTATTGCCGCACTCGAGGCGGGGCGTGCGCGGAACTATCCGCGTGAGACGAAGACCGTTATTCCGAACGATGTCCCCTATCCCATCACAGACCTCGACTATTCGTCGAACGTGGTCAACGAGAAAGCCGTACAGTTTTACAGGCGCCACGGAGTGAAGGAGATCGAGATGGGATTGGAACTGCAGGGCGATGCCGCGGGGAAAGCCGTGATGACTACACAACATTGCCTGAAATACCAATTCGACCTTTGCCGGGGAGAACAAGGGGGCGCTGAAGAGCTTTTCCTGTCCGATGGCAGGACGAAATACAAGTTGGAATTTGATTGTGACAACTGCGTCATGAAAATTGTCTCACCCTGACGTACCGACAACCCGCTCCCGCCAGGAGATCTCGAAAGGTGTCCTATGAACGCAATGCGCAAACGGAATCAACTCTACCGGTTGTTTGCAGTGAGCTTCGTTCTCTTGTTCATTGCTAATCAATGTGCGGGACAGGCCGGCGTCGCAAAGGCAAAACCCGGCACGAGCCTCGACATTCTTTCTCAACCTTTTACCTATCCTGATGGCCGGCCCTCGGCACGTTATAGGCTTGCAGCGAAGGATCATGGGATCGTCTTCAAGCACGGCAGCGGACCCGGAGGTTGCGACTCTCTGGGGGCACGTGACATCTGGGTCTGGCAGCACAAAGGTACGTACTACATGCATTACGATGGCGCGGGCGCACGGGGATGGCTCGCCTGCCTTGCCACCAGCTCAAATGCAACCAGCTGGGAAGCGCGGGGACCCGCATTGGACTTCGGCGCGGCAGGCCGGAACGATGCAGCCTCGGCATCCTATGGTGTAACATTCTTCAACGGGCGGATATGGCATATGTTCTACCTGGGCACTCCGAACACCTCTCCCCCGCCAGACCTTGTGCCGGCATTTCCCTATCTCACGATGAAGGCCGAAGGCGCCAATCCATACGGTCCATGGAAGAAACGTTATGACATCACCCCATTCAGTCCCAGGCCTGGCACATACTATTCCGCCACTGCCAGTCCCGGCCACGTCATACCGGGCAGGAAAGAATTCCTCATGTTCTTCAGCGCTTCGACGGACAGCCCGATCCTGCGCACACTGGGCATCGCCCGCACAACCGATCTTGACAAACGATGGACCATCGATCCTCGACCGATCGTTCCGCCAGCCGAGCAGGTTGAAAATACATCGCTGTACTACCAGGAACAGACCCGGACCTGGTTCCTCTTCACAAATCACGTCGGATTGAAGAACGGATTGGAATATACGGACGCGATCTGGGTGTACTGGACGAAGGATCTTGAAAAGTGGAATCCGGACCACAAGGCCCTGGTACTGGATGGATCGAACTGCACATGGTCGAAGGAGATTATTGGCCTGCCTTCCGTGGTCAGAGTCGGAGATCGTCTGGCTTTGTTCTACGACGGCTATGCAGGGAAGGGGATACCGGAAGGGGCCGCGAGCCACATGCGACGTGATATTGGTCTTGCGTGGATCGACCTGCCGCTCATCACGGACGGGAAATAAAACGACAGTCCTAAGGGCTGCGAGTACTGAGGTGGTTTCTATGCAACGGATCATCATCGTATTGTTTCTGGCAACGATTGCGGTATCGTCGCTTTTGCACCCGCAGGCGAGCCGCACAGAACTCCGGTCCTTGACTGTTCCCGGCGGCGGGAACTGGAGTTTCAATGTTTATCTCCCTCCCGGATATGACCGGTCCACGGAACGATATCCGGTTGTCTATCTCTTCCGCGGCGCTGTGGACGAATGGCTCGATCGCGCCGAAGATGCGAGCCGTAACGGAAGAAACATACAGGACATAACGGACACCCTGATTGCCCAGGGCAAGATGGGGGGAGTGATTCTTGTCATGCCGGGATTTACTGCGATGACCGGACCGGCATCTGAGGCCGACTATGAGTTCATCCTCAACACGCTGATTCCGTTCATCGACCAGAACTACCGGACGCTGCCGAGCCGCTGGCACCGGGGAGTGGATGGATTTTCGCTCGGCGGACTGCACATGGTAAACCTGATCTGGCGGAATCCTGAGCGATTTGCCTCTGCCGGTTCCTACGATGGGACTCTTTCTCTTTTCAATTTCAACCAGATGACAGCGGCAGGCGAGCCATATTTCGCCCGATTGCGGCCGATCCAGTTTCTCCTTCACAGCGCCGCAATTGCGCCAAGCAATCTGAGTATCAATCGCCGGGTTGATACACTTCTGAACAGTTATGGGATTTACAATACTTTCAGTGATCTTCTCTTCTCCACCACTTCGCAACACAATTGGTGGAACGCTGATGAGCACATGATCCGCACACTGCCTCTCCATTGGTCGAAGTTTCAAGCTCCGCCTCACAACGTCCCTCTCTTCTGGACGTCCACGATACCAGCGAAAGCATCCGGGACCGTCCGCCTGAGTTGGTCAATCGGACGTGCTTCGGATTCTCTGAAAACAATGGTCGAATACAGCAAGAATGCCGGTACGTCCTGGCAAACGCTCTTGTTTGCTTCCAGGAGGGATTCGGTATTCGATTGGAACACACGGAATGATTCGGACGGAACCCGGTATCTTACTCGCATACAAGTATTCGGTGATACATCGTACGGGATCCTCCAGGCGACACAACGCTTCACGGTAGACAACCCCGGCAACAGTCCGCCTGATGCGCTCTTTCTCTCACCACAGAAGTACGAGAAAGCCTCAGGCACCTATTTGATTACATGGAGCGCAGAAGACCCGGAAGGGGATCAGGTACGGACTTCCATCTATGGAAGCAGTGACAACGGCAAATCGTGGCAAACGATCGTGACCGATATCTCCAATACAGGATCATACGCGTGGAGTTCGCAGTTCTCGGCAAACTCCCCCGCCTATCGATTGAAACTTCGCTGTTCAGATGGCGCGCTTACATCGGAAGTCATTTCGGAGCCATTTGAAATCATGAACACCCGGGAACCGATCGCCGGAATCAGGCACACAGCAGGCGGATCTGACGGTCGGGTCGTTGTCAATATTGTCGATCGATCCCGGCTCACCGGCCATACATATAGAATTCTATTCGATGACACTACATCCTCGCAGAAACTGTATAACGTTCTTGATGGTACGAACAGCACATATCTGCTTCGCAATACCCCATTCATTGGCGATGGGAGCGAGGGCCCGTCCTTTGATGGATTGCGGCTCGGTGTCTTTGACTATCCGCTCGTTTCGAACAACCGGGATTCCACCCGGTGGACAAAAGGAAGAAGCACACTCACGTCCCAAATAACCGTACCCACGTTCTCTGTGGGAAATGAAACGATCAAGGGAGTCGCATATCCATCCGACTATGAGATCAGGATTGCTGATCGCATCATTGACACATCAAGCATGCTTTTCGGCGCAGGCGCGACCCCCCTCTTTTTCATCGCCTGGAACATTACCGAGAGCCATCGCGTGCCTGTGATCATCAGCGAGCTGGACGGCGACGGCAAGATCAGCCGCTTCGATGATATGTTCATCCTCGAAAAGGACCGTCACGGCCAATTCATTGTCGCGTGGGAAATCTTCTTCTCTGGAGATGAGAGAGCCATCCTGCCCATCGCAGGTGATGTATTCACACTGAAGACAATCAAGCCGATCCGGAGCAATGACGTTTTCGAATTCACGTCCACGGCTACAGGTATTGCCGGCGAGGATCGCCTGATACCAAGCGCTATCGAGTTGTTTCAGAACTATCCGAACCCCTTTAATCCAACGACAGCTATCCGCTATCAGCTTTCAGCTATCAGCGGAGTGAAACTAAGTGTGTTTGATATTCTGGGGAGAGAAGTGGCTTTGCTGGTGCAGGAACAAAAGGAAGCCGGACACTATTCGGTCCAATGGGACGCTTCGGGTCTGGCGAGTGGACTCTACTTCTATCAGCTGTCCGTCGTGCCATCGGCACGACGAGACCTCGTTTCGACCGAAGGTCGGAACGGGAAGGCTGGCAACAACGTCATTACGAAGAAGGCCTTGCTGTTGAAATAGCGGTGTCCCCCGTCTAGTGCCATTTCAAAGAAATAATATTACAGTTTTTATCGCGGAGACGCCGAGACCGCAGAGAATCGCAGAGAACAAAGTCAATATCTCCGCGTACCTCCGCGAACTCTGCGTCTCCGCGTTGAGAACCAAAAACAAATAAAACACAACCTTGATTTCTAGACCCGGCACTAGCATCACCGCATTTCGGTACATTGTGTATCGCCCGCATCTCAGTGAGGTTCTATTTCTCAAAGCGATTATCGCGTTTCATGCGCTTCAGTTCTGATCCACCAATCGCCACTCATTCCTGTTTCTGATACACACGAGGCAGGAATCATTTGTCGCTTGCAAAAGAAAACAACGTATTGTATCATCTTTCGCATTTCCTCGATCCGGGTTGAGGAGCCTCTACCCTGCTGCGCCGTGTACCTCACTCACAATCTACGCTGGAGCAACTATGGACAATGCCAAACTGGCCAATCCTGCCCCTCTCGGTTTGATGGGTTTCGGGATGACCACAGTGTTGCTGAACATTCATAATGCCGGATTCTTCCCTATCGGCTCAATGATACTCGCCATGGGAATCTTCTACGGCGGCCTGGCTCAAGTCATCGCAGGCATCCTTGAATACAAAAAGGGAAATACCTTTGGCCTTACTGCGTTCATTTCATACGGATGTTTCTGGTTGACGCTGGTCTTCATTCTGCTGATGAAGACGATGGTCAAAGACACACTCGTCGACGACGTTGTTTTCATGGGGTGGTACCTGTTCCTCTGGGGGATCTTTACTTTCTTCATGTGGCTCGGCACCTTTGGAAAAAGCAGAGCCATCCAGTTCATCTTCTGCTCACTGACTGTACTTTTCATGTTGCTTGCAATCAGAGATTGGACAGGCAACGTCACCATCGGGATGATCGCAGGTTATGAAGGAATCGTCTGCGGTGGTTCTGCTATCTACCTGGCGATGGCCGAAGTGCTCAACGAAGCCCGTGGGAAAACGGTATTGCCCATCGGCGAGCCTGCAAAATAGCGCACGCCGCGCCATTCATCGATTTGTTCGAAGCGATTGTTGTGGCGAGAAAATCGGAACAGAGGGGACGCGGCTGCTTGTAGAGGACGCTCTAGAAGCGCGGACAAAAACCCATCATTTGCCACAAAGGCACCAAGACACGAAGGAGAAGATTTGAATTCTCTCAGTTTTTGAGGTGCTTTGTGTCTTCGCGTCTTCGTGGCAAGACTTTTCGACCGCGTCTCTATGTCGGCATCACCGGGGTGGCATTCTTTCGAATCCATTCGCGCGCCATGTCGGTGAAACGCCCGTCAGCGTGTTCGAAGAACGTGATGTAGGATTGGCAGAAGTGATTCAGATTATTGTCTCGAGGATCTCGTACACGATCTTTCGTGCATCCTCCCCGACAGGGACGCAGCCACTGGCACTGCAGGCACTTCTCCGGAAGGTCCGCCTTCCACTCCCCGAACTTTGTCTGAAGCCGGGAATTCAGCATTTCAATCAGACTTCCTTCCATCAGATTACCCAGTTTCCACTCTGGTTCGACAAAGAAGTCACAGGAGTAGACATCACCGTTGTGCTCTACAACGACGTACACGCCACACGTTTTGAGCAGCGTGCAGTCGGGAGCGTTCAAGCCGACATACTTATGCATGATTGAATCGAAGGAGCGGATGGAGGTTGTGGCCACCGGACCATCGAAATCGGCCTGCCAGAGATCGAACAGTCTCACAAGGAACTTCCCGTACGCCTCCGCGGAGACCGAAAAAGGCGCGGCCTTCGAAGGATCAGTTGGATCTGTCTCAACGCAGGGGATGAACTGCATGTAGTTCAGACCCAACTCTTTGTGAAAATTGTAAATCTCTTCGGGGAATTGTACAGAGTAGTCGTTGACGACCGTGAGAGCGTTGACCTCAACGCCGGCATCAAGAAGCAACTTAGCGCGATCCACAACTTCTTTCCACGACGTCTGTCCACCTTTGAAGTACCGGTAGTGATCGTGCACGTGCTCAGGTCCATCAAGCGATAATCCGACGAGAAAGCTGTATTGCCTCAGGAATTTCGCCCAGTCCTTGTCGAGCAGGATTCCATTCGTCTGCAGACCATTGCCGACAGACTTTCCATCACCGTACTTGATCTGAAACTCGACGGCCTTTTGAAAAAACGGGAGTCCAGCAAGAGTCGGCTCTCCCCCCTGCCACCCAAACGAGACGTGGCGTCCCCCTTGCTGCAGGACCTGCTTGACCGTCTCCTCCAGAATCTCCTCACTCATTCGATGAACTTTGGAACCCGGAAACTGACTCGCCCGGTCAAGATAGAAACAGTACGTGCAGTCGAGATTGCAGTCGGGACCTGCAGGTTTTATCAGAACGGAATCGAGAGTTTTCCTGGTTATCTGCATATCCAATGTGGTTCGGTTTTTCGTATTGGCGGGACTTTGTCGGTTGCCTTATTCCTTGTTTTTCCTGTTGGCGTGCCGGCCGGTGCCGTCTCCATCGTCTTTGATGCCGCCAGCAGGATTCAGTTGATCGAGAGCCGCCTGCAGACGTTTGCGAGCGGCAATCGCCGCAGGTTCTTTCGTGTCGACTGCTACGAGTTTCTCTTCGAACGGCGAGTTACTCATGTCGAAAAGCTCTCCCGCCTGATTCAACTTCCATCCAGCTTCCCGGGCGTACCACATCCCAGCCAGTTGAATGAAGATCCACTCACGCGGCTTCCCTTTCTCACCGCGGATTTGGGCGGTGAAACTGCGCCCGTCGAGGACTTTGTTGCGGGGCAGCTTCGCGCCTGCCAGCTCGGCAAACGTCGGAACGAAGTCGGTGGAATCGACCATGTCATGGTTGACCTTGCCCGCGGGAGCCACGCCGGGCCAATTGACGATCAACGGTTCGAGGCTGCCGCCTTCGAGCATCGTGCCTTTTTGGCCGGACAGACGCTTACCGCCAATCGTTGCACGATTCGCACGTCCGCCCGCCGTCCCGTTGTCGCCGAAGAAAACAATCAGAGTCTTCTCGCGCAGCTTGAGGCGATCGAGTTCTGCGATCAGTTTGCCGACGAGCATGTCCATGTAGGTTATGTTGTCCGCGTAGATATCTTTGCTGTCCGCCGCGCTGTCTGGGGTGGGCAGGATTTCCGTATGCACATGCGACATGGAGTAGTACAGATAGAACGGTTGGTCGCGGTGCTTCGTGATGAAGTCGATCACATGCTGATGCATCACATCAGGCATGTATTCTTTGTCGTGCAGGACTCTTTCCTCACCGTTCACGAGGTACGTCTTGCCTTTGTCCTGCGTATTCCAGTAGATCCCGCTGCCGGTAAACTTCAGGTAGTAGTCGAAGCCAAAGTCGGCCGGATCGAGAGGGAGCTGGCCCCATTTGCCGATCGCGGCGGTGACGTAGCCCGCGGGCTTGAGAACATTTGGCATCATCGTTTCTACAGAGGGTTTCATGCGCCCGGTACTGTCCTGGTTCGTCGCACCGGTGCGAAACAAGTAACGCCCAGTCAGGATGCACGCCCTGGATGGTCCGCACAATGACGGCGTATAGGCGTGGGTGAAGCGGACGCCGGTCCGCGCGAGTTGATCGATGTTTGGTGTCTTGTAATTGTCCGCGCCATAGCAGCCCACTTCGCCGACCCCGTAGTCATCCGCCAGAATGAAGATGATGTTGGGCTTCTTGTCAGCGAACAGTGAGCCGGGCAGGAGTTCTCTCCCAAGCACGATATCCCGCCCAGCGATGGTCCCGGCGGTGATGACACCGGCAGCTTTCATAAATTCTCGTCGTTTCATTCTGCAAACTCCCTCATTTGATGAGTCTTGAAAAGGGTGGAAGAAGTAAAGAAAAAGTCAGAGATTCCAGACACGCGAATGGACAAGAGCTCCTGGCGACTTCAACAGGGTTCGAAAAGAAACCAACCACTGTGCTTGCAAGCATGAACAATGTAATAATTTGTGAGAAGAAAATGAAAACGATCTATCGTGCCCTGGTGCTGTTATCGGTTGCGCTCAATCTCGCCCTAGCGTGTGAAACTACATCGAATCCGCTCACAGAGGGAGAACGTTTTGGCGAAAGTATTCTTTCCGATTCGGTTGCCCTCGAAAACGACTATTTCAGGGTCTTGCAGAATTCTGCCGCCTGCACAGCAGCGCATTCCACCAATGTTGGCACCCGGGTTATCGTTGCCCTTACAAAGGTGAAAATCGAAAGCAGCAAAGGCACCCTGACACTTGAGCGAGGCAACATTGCCGTGTTCCTCGCCAAAGAATCTTACAAGTCACCTACAGGCGAGTTTTTTGAAGTTGCGTTCAAAACAAACCATCCCCCCCTCAAAGCGCCTGAAGAATGGTTCGAGCCGGAAAAAAACACAATCGTCTATGAGGACGAGCAATTTCGTGTTTTCGAAGAACGGCTGCCTCCTCACGGCGAACGTTCTCTTCACAGTCACGCACAGAGAGTTGTGGTTCGCCTCAATCTGGTCCAGTTAACCGATCCGAGATTCCAGAAAAATGACACCCCGAAAGGTGGCATTCAGGTACCGAACACGGTGAAATTTGCGGAACCGATTGTTCACGTTGTCCGCAATCTCAGCGATATTGCACTGTTCAATATCGTGATTGAGTTCAAGGTTCCACACTAGCGGCCATCTCAAGAAGCTGTCACTCAAAGCCGCAAAGACCTAGAGCAACCCAAATGCCCTTACGCCCCCAGGTCCCATCGCCGGAAATAGAGGCCCTGGCGGACTATGGGCAACGTCTTGTATTCAATTTCTTCCATCTGTTCTGAGCTCAACGGTGAGAACTCCGACGCCCACTTCACATTTTCTTCGAGCTGCTCTATGGTATCGACACCCACGATATTCGTGCTTACGGGTAACGTGCAGTTGTAGTAGAGCGATTCTTTCATCGTGATCGTTCCGGGCTTTGGAGTCCGCAAGCGTTCGGGTTGCTGGTCAAGCGGAGGAGGAGCCCAGGTGGATAACATGCGGCCGCGCGTCGCGAGTTTCATCCCGATGATGCCAATACCCTTCCTTTGTGCGATCGGCAACAGGTAGCGTTTGAAGCTCAGGTAGTGAGTATCCGCGGCGTTGACGGCCATCAGAATGGTGTCAAAGTCGAATCGATCCAACGCTTGTTTCAGGATGAGCGGTTCATAGTGACCAGTGACCCCAAGAAACCTCACCATCCCATTCTCACGCGCCTTCAGAAGTGCTTTCAATGCGCCATCCTTCGAGAATATCTGGTCCAATTCATCTTGTCGTCTCAGATTGTGAAGCTGCCACAGGTCAAGATGGTCGGTCTGAAGTTGCTTCAGGCTCTTCTCCAGCAATCTCATCGAACCATCGTACGTGCGATCCGCAGTCTTCGAGGTCTGGAACACTTCGGTCCGACGGTCCCTGAGTACCTGACCGATGTTGATTTCGCTCACCCCATCCCCATACCCCGCCGCTGTGTCAATGTAGTTGACACCGAGGTCGATCGCCCGGCTGATGATAGCGACTGATTCTTTTCCCTTCCCCTTTGTCTCAACTGTTGCCTGGCCGCCAAGACTGAAGATCCCCACCTGGTACCCCGTCTTACCAAGGTTCCGTGTGGGCATCGCTTTGTGTGTCCTTGGATTATACGGATGGTCTTTGAGAGTCTTCTTTTTCGACTGTCCCTCTCCGCCGGCGGAAGCAATAGCGGCTTCCGTTGCCATCGCCAGCGTCGCTGCCACAGTCCCCCCGATGAATTCGCGTCTGTTCATCTTGTTGATATGGTCACTCATGATCAAGCCTCCTCATAATTGTTGCCTCGAGAGTTTTTCGGCAAAGCGGTTGACCTTGGTCATTCCAACGCAGGGCACAAACGTCGCCTTGGAGCGTGCAGCGCTTTCTTCTATCCAGGCACGACGAATGCGTCATTCGTGCTTTGGCACCACTCTCTGAGATATTGCCGATGCCGTTCCAATTCCTGACTGTACTCCTTCTTTCCGGCAAGATTGACCATTTCCCCTGGATCTTTCTCCATGTCCACGAGCGACTCCCGGTGATCTCCAAAATCGAATACGCAATACTTGAACCGCTTGCTCCTCACCATTCTCCCCGCCGGTTCCGGCTTCTGTCCGTCGATCGGTGAGCCCTGGATCATCTTGTTCTGAACGACGACATACGCCCTCGGATCCGGAATATCGCTCTTCTCGACGGACGCTTTCAAACTCATGCCGGGCAATCCGCTTGGAACTGGCATGCCCGCAAGATTGCAGAGCGTCGGGAGCAGATCGACCCCTGTATTCACCAGACGATCACAGGTTCGAGCGCCCTTTGTTCCGGGGACACTTATGATCAGCGGCACACTCGACGATCCGTCGTACAGAACGGTTTTCTGATTCCATCCGTGCGCGCCCTGCATATCGCCGTGATCAGCGGTGAAGACTATCACAGTATTGTCGAGTTCGCCTGATGTGCGCAGTGCATCGAGAATTGTCCCGATATACGTGTCGACCTTTTCGATCATGCGAAAGTACGCCCAGCGGTATTGACGCCATTTCTTTTCATCGAATTTTCCGACCGGGAACAGCCGATTCGCCTGGGATGATCGACGCATCAGGAGCATCGTATCCGTCTCGTCAACCATCGGAGCCAGGTTTTCCACCGCAGGGGGACATTGCTCAACGGGAGGAGGTTCACCGACGGCGCCGTCCGGAAGTTCCTCATCGCGCGCCCATTCACAAATGTTGTGGGGATTCACGAACGAGGTCACCAACAGAAAGGGCTTCTCCCGTTTTCGTTGGATGAATGCTGCTGCGCGGGAAGGAATGTCAGCGTCGATGCCCGTGTTTTTGATGGCGTCCATGTAATCGAATCCGTGCAGCGAAGTTTCTTTGACCGGGAACGGCATATGCCATTTCCCCAGATACCCGGTGTCGTATCCCGCCTCGCGAAAGTACGTCCCCAGACACCGATGCTCTGCTCTCACGGTCTTGCTTATATCGGCGTTCGTTTGGACGCCTGTGACATGGGGATATTGTCCGGTAAAGATGGAGGTACGGGCCGGGACACACAACGGATTCGGCGTATAGGCACGTGTGAAGGATACTCCGCCCGCGGCGATGCTGTCCATCGCGGGAGTATTGATAAATCGTTTCCCCATGCGGCAGCTCATTGCGTCCGCCGACTGCTGGTCGGTCATGACAAGGAGGATGTTCGGCTTCTTCCCGGGAAAAATCTTCCCAAACTGCAATTCTCTCGCCAGTGCACGCCCGCCTGCAACGGCAGTACCACCGATCACACCGGCAGCTTTGATGAATTCTCTGCGTTTCATAATTCGACTTCCCTCCAAGGGTCTTTCGTGCTTTTTTGGAACGTCCTGATCTTGTCGCGGTACTCGGTGAATATCGCCCGATGCTTTGAATCATCGGCAAGGTTTTCTACTTCAAACGGATCCCGTTCCAAATCGTACAGCTCAAACTCCGGACGATGGAGGAACGCGTCGACAGAACGTTTTCCGATCGCCTTCTGACCGGATTTCATGATCCCCTGCCACGCCAAGGCGGTGTACAGGTCATTCGCCATCGGGAACGGCTGTTGATATGCGAGGTTCCAGATCAGCTTGTATCTTCTTCCCCGAACGACCCGCATGGGATAGTACATCGTGACGGCATGGAACGTGTGCGATGCATACACTTCGTCCCAACCCGACGTTGTACGCCCTTCGAGAACATCTCTGAACGATCGCCCCTGGAAAGAATGTTCTTTCGGTACCGCGGCAGCAAGATCCAAAATCGTCGGCGTCACATCGCACCACGAAATCATGGCATCTGAAACGGTTCCGCGCTGCAATCCTCCCGGCAGATGCACAAGGCACGGCACCCGCATCCCGGATTCATAGAGCGTTGTCTTGGCGCCTGGGAACGCGATTCCATTGTCGGAGAGGTAGATGATCAGCGTGTTGTCGTACTGACCTGTACTCTTCAATTCATCGATCAATCTTCCGACACCCTGGTCCAGTCTCGAGACCGATTGATAGTACTCGGCCAGTTCCTTTCGCACCTCGATGATATCCGGCAAGAACGGCGGCACGATGACATCTGCGGGACTGTACGGTACCGGAGTAATACCGGGGTAGCCTGTTTCTTTGTTTCCGAACTTGTTCGGGTTCGCCCCAATGTTGTACGGCACACCCCTATGCGGATCATCGACACAAAAGTACAGAAAGAAGGGTTGGCGATCGTTTCGGATAAACTGCCTGCATCGTTCGGCCATCTCGACGGGACTGCGGGCAAGCGATTCGCTGTCATTCGCCGCACCGTCATAGAACACTTCGTTGAAATGATAGACACTCTCAGGGGCAACGTGGAATTTGCCGATTCTGCCAGTTCTATACCCCGCTGCGGCTAAGTAAGATGGAAGGCTCCTGATATTGTCGAAAGTCGAGAAATGATGATGCTCGTGCTGGAGCCCATATTGGCCGGTCGAGTGATTGTGCATGCCGGTGAGAATGACTGATCTGCTTGGGCTGCAACTCGCGGATGTGCAGAAAGCAGAATCAAACCGAACCCCGTCAGCGGCAAGCCTGTCCAGTGCCGGTGTTTTGATGAGCGGATTGCCGTAACAGCCTAGCGCGTCAGTCCCATGATCGTCAGCAACGATCAAAAGAATGTTCGGCCGTTTCTTGTCATCGCGCGTCGGCAATGCAGATCGGTTTGCTTCTGCCGCAACTGGAATAAGACCAGCCCCGGCAAGAGATGCAGCTCCGGCCAGACTGCGTGATAGGAAGTCTCTGCGACTGATCTCCGGTTTCTTCATACACCCTCACATGAAATAAGTCAGCGCGACATCCAGCTAAATATTCGATTGCAAAACTCTGCTAAGGCGACAGGCGCTCGATCTTGAAGTTGGTGAATCGCTGGCGGCTTCTCGTTGTCCGGAAGGCGAAATATCCCTCCTTCAACGGAACTTCATCGGCATATTCAAAGTACTGCACATCATTGATAAAGAACGAAGTGCGCCCGTTTTGAACCACGATCTTCACGGAGTAGGACTTGTTCCCCTCGAGCAGATGCGCTTTGTCTGTGTATTCATACAGCACCGTCTTGTCTTTCCCATGGCGATATCGTCTGAACCGCGTGGTGGTGTTGTCATGCCCGCCCACGCCGGCATAGTACAAATCCAGATCGTCATAGGAGGAGAACTTGCCATTCCTCTTGAAGGGCGTATCGCGCGCCGGATCGGAGGCCATCCAGAACGAATTGAGATCGGAGACACGGTCATTCCTTCCACCGGAATCGATCACTGTGACATCATACATGATGAGCACGTCCCCGGAGAGCTTCTTCTTGTACCAGACCGTTGCGCCAGCTGACGCGTTGACTTCGATCATGTTCTTGGTGACCAGAAGGTTCGACGCGGGAGGATCTTCGAACTCCGCGAGCCAGTCATCTGCACTGAACTTAATCTTTTCCGATGCTGTCGAACTTGCGGCTGAGTTCTGTTGAGTCCTTTGGGGTGACCCCGAGCGGAGCAGGAATTCTTCCGGGCGCAGGGCACGTCCAGTCATGGCGACGGACCGGATGGCTCCCTTGAAGAATGAGACCCGATTCATTCGCATGCCGAGAGAAACCTGCGCGTCTTCAACAGGGATGTAGGGAACCCGGCCGCTCATCTCTTCGGCTCCATTGACGTAGTGTCTCCCAACGCCGTTCTCATACACGAGCGCTACGTGATACCACTGATCCACCGGATGCGGAAATTTCTCCGCAAGACATGTCATGAAGGTGGAGTCCGCTCGGATGTGCGTATCAACGAACCATTGGTTTTTGTCCGTCAAGCGCGTCTCGATCAGCGCACGACGGCTCCCGAGCTTCGGGTTCTGGACATGCAGAAAGCGTTGTTCGACGTTGTTCGGGAATGACGCATAGGGCATGAAGATGATCTCGATCGTGAAGGATGGACTCCCGTTAATAGGACATCCCTGCACGATCAACCCGTCGTCGATGCCGTCAAATTCGACCGCTCTCCCCTCCCTGAATTGCCTGACGAGCGGAGCACCGAAGAGTGTGACCGGATGACTGCCGATGGTCGAGAGGTTGTCCACATTCCAAATCTCGGAACGGGGATTATCCGTCTGCTGTGCGTTCAGAAGGAAGGGTACCAGAAGTCCGACCAATGTCATCGAGTTGAGATTCATCTGTTTCATGGCTTCGCGCTTTGCCATCCAGCTTTCATCATTTCATGCAGCTTTGCTACCAGATCATTGTTCTCAGGCTTGAAGACGATGCTCTCTTTGCAGAGCGGATCGTTCTTGAGGTCATACAATTCCGTGAACTTCGCTTCTCCGGTTTTCTGGTCCTGCCATTCTGTGTATCGATATTGCTCCGTGCACATGGAGTAGCCCATGATGTTCTTCGGCCGCGGGTATTGGCTGAAGGCCGCCTTCTTCCAGGCTTTCCGAGGATTGTCAAGAAGCGGGACCATGCTTGTTCCTTCGAGTCCCCCTGGCAATGGAAGTCCACACAAATCTGAAAGCGTCGGATATATATCGACGAATTCCGTTAACGCTTTCACTCTCACTCCTTGCGGATAATCGGGGTCTGAAATAATCATCGGAACGTGCGTGTCCAACTCGAAGTTGGTATGCTTGCTCCATTGTGAGTATTCCCCCAGCTTCCACCCGTGATCTCCCCAGATAATCACAATTGTATCTTTCCGGAGATTGAGTCGATCAAGTTCCGCCAGGAGTTTGCCGACTTGTGCATCCATGAAACTCACGCATGCATAATATCCGTGAATCAGCTCTCTCGTTGTTGCTTCGTCACAAGGTCCCAGATCAGGAATATCGGAAT
>Ga0208045_1000404_pt1 | contig 18209 bp, 12 predicted proteins | sample PL_2010_200m_FD_184160 | JGI IMG/M metagenome (GOLD analysis project Ga0208045, IMG submission 184160) | Freshwater microbial communities from Powell Lake, British Columbia, Canada to study Microbial Dark Matter (Phase II) - PL_2010_200m... | ecosystem: Environmental > Aquatic > Freshwater >...
GCTCCGTAGGAGCCTGCGTTGATATCACGGAACACAGGCAGTCTGAGGCCAGGGCTAAGATACGCCGCGACCTGGCCTTGAAGCTGGCCGGCCGCATAGACATGGAGGCCGCGCTCAGGTACTGCCTGGACGCGGCCATCGAGATCTCCGGGTTCGATACAGGCGTCATCTATGTCCTTGATGAAAAGAGCGGCGATCTTAAAGCCGCGTGCCACCACGGCGCCTCAACATACCTGAAAGAACACTACTCCGTCCTGAAAGCCGGTTCCGCTGATGCCCGCCTCATTAGTAAAGGCCGGCCACATTACGTAACAGCCGGGGAGTTCACACCGCCTTTTGAGGAACAGCTCAGGCCGGAGGGGTTCACATTCGACGCGATGATACCGGTCGTTTACCAGGGGCGGGTCATAGCCAGCCTGAGTATCTTTTCTCATACACAAAATAATCTGCCCCCCGCAATCCGCGATTCGCTGGAAACCATAGCCGCCGATATCGGCGTTATCATCGACCGCATTTCCTACAGGCAGGCGCTGCAGGTGAGCGAGGAGAAATACCGGCTGGTGGTGGAAAACGCCCGCGAGGCCATCCTCGTGGCACAGGACGGTATGATGAAATTCGCCAACCAGAATACCGCCCGCATGACCGGTTACCGCGAAGAAGAGCTGTCCTCAATACCCTTCGTTAATCTCATCCACCCGGATGACAGGGAGCTTGTTATCGGCAGGCACCTGCGCCGTCTCAAGGGTGAAGCCTTCGAGGAAGTATACCCTTTCCGCGTGGTCAGGAGCGATGGCCAGTTACGCTGGGTAGAGATACAGGCAATTTTGATAGAGTGGGAGGGACGGCCGGCCACGCTCAATTTCCTGACCGATATCACGGAGCGCAGGCAATCGGAGCAAGCGCTAATCGAGAGTGAGACAAAATACCGCAGCCTGGTTGAGACATCTTCCTCTGGCGTGGCAGTAGCAGACGAAACCGGCATGCTGACCCTGGTCAACGACAGGCTGTGCGAAATCTTTGGTTACAGCCGCGAAGAAGTGATGGGCAGGCAGTTTTTGGACTACATACATCCGGATAACAGGGAAAGGATAGCCGCAGACTTCTTCGAGGCCGTGGCAAGCTCCCGGGCGCTGCCCGCGCTGGAATTCCGCGGCATGCGCAAAGATGGTTCCACTGTCTGGCTTTTCACCAATCCCAGCGCCATGATAATAGACGGGCGCATAGCAGGCTTCAGCGTGATCATCCAGGATATCACGCAACTGAAACAGGCGGAAGAAGCCCTCAAGGAGAGCGAGCAGCACTACCGCTCGCTCTTCCAGCACAACCCTGCCATAACCTATACACTTGACCTGCAGGGACATTTCACCAGCATCAACGCGTCGGCGGTCAGGATAACTGGCTATTCGGAGGAGGAGGCACTGCAGCTGGATTTCAGCCAGGGGATAGCTCCTGAATACCTGGAGACAGTCATAAACAACTATGCCGGGGCACTGAAAGGTGAGCCCCAGTCCTACGAAGCTGCAATAATCGCCAAGGACGGCAAGAGAATTGACGTCCACATCACCAGCACCCCTATCATTATCGACGGCAAGGTAATCGGTATCTACGGCATTGCCGAGGATATCAGCGGGCGCAAGAAGGCAGATGAAGACCTCAGGGCAGCGCTGGAGAAGGCAAGCTCCACGCTGGACGGGACCATCGAGGCCATAGGCATGATGAGCGAGTTGCGCGACCCCTACACCGCGGGCCACCAGCGCATGGTCAGCCAGCTTGCCGTGGCCATCGCATTAGAGATTGGCATGGAGGCGGACCAGGGTACAGGACCTGACCGTGGCAGGCTTGCTGCACGATGTGGGCAAGGTCTATGTCCCATCGGAGATACTGAGCAAGCCGGGCAAACTCACCAGCCTCGAGCTGGGACTGGCCAAGGCCCACGCCGAAGCCAGCTACAACATCGTCAGGTCCATAAAATTTTCGGGGCCGGTCGCGCATATAGTGTGGCAGCACCACGAAAGGATCGACGGGTCCGGATATCCGCAGGGCCTTGCCGGCGACCAGATCATGCTGGAAGCGAGGATTTTAGCCGTGGCAGACGTGGTCGAGGCCATGGTCTCGCACCGTCCCTACCGTCCCGCCCTGGGCCTGGAGAAAGCGCTGGACGAGATAACCAGGAACCGCGCCATCCTCTACGACGCGCAGATAGTGGACGCCTGCCTGGTGCTGTTCAACGATAAGGGCTTCCAGTTCCAGGTTTAACGGCACGGCCCGGCGGCACCTGCTGCCTTTGAGGCTTACCGGCAGCTGCCGGCGAAACGGCGGATGTTTTACGATTATGAGCTCTGATACCGCGGCTTTCAGCCTGCTGAGCGAAGACGACCTCTACCTTTTCAACGAGGGCAGCCACCTCCGCCTCTACGAGAAGCTGGGGTCCCACCCGGTTTGCCGGGACGGGCACGACGGGACGTATTTCTCCGTCTGGGCGCCTAACGCACAGCAGGTTTACCTTACAGGGGATTTCAACGGCTGGCAAAAGAGGGGCTCCAGGCTGGCTCCCCGCGGTGATTCCGGCATCTGGGAGGGCTTCGTCCCCGGCCTCAGCCAGGGCGCCCTCTACAAGTACCATATCGAGTCCAATGTGCGCCGCTACCGGGTGGACAAGGCCGACCCCTTTGCCTTCCGCTGCGAAACCCCGCCCAAAACGGCATCCGTGGTGTGGGATTTATCCTATACGTGGGAGGACCGGCAGTGGATGGACAGGCGCAGGGAGGCCAACGGGCTGCAGGCCCCCATATCCATCTACGAGCTGCACCCGGGTTCGTGGATGCGCCTGCCGGAAGAGCATGACCGTTATCTCAGCTACAGGGAACTCGCCCCCAGGCTGGCAGATTATGTCAATAAAATGGGCTTCACGCACGTTGAACTGATGCCGGTCATGGAGCACCCCTTCTACGGCTCCTGGGGATACCAGGTAACGGGGTATTTCGCACCCACCAGCCGCTACGGCACTCCCCAGGACCTCATGTACCTGGTGGATTACCTGCACCGGCATGACATCGGGGTCATACTCGACTGGGTCCCCTCGCATTTCCCCACCGATAACCACGGGCTGGGCTTCTTTGACGGCACGCACCTCTACGAACATGCCGACCCGCGCAAGGGGTTTCATCCCGACTGGAAGAGCCACATCTTCAACTACGGCCGCCACGAGGTGCGCAGCTTCCTGCTGAGCAGCGCCATGTTCTGGCTGGATAAATACCACATCGACGGGCTGCGCGTGGACGGAGTGGCCTCCATGCTCTACCTTGACTACTCGCGTAAAAAGGGGGAGTGGGTGCCCAACCAGTTCGGGGGGCGGGAAAACCTTGATGCCATCTCGCTACTGCGCCGCTTCAACGAGGAGATTTACGGGAACTACCCGGGTGTGCAGACCATCGCCGAGGAATCCACCGACTGGCCTATGGTCAGCAGGCCTACCTACGTTGGAGGGCTGGGCTTCGGCATGAAGTGGGACATGGGCTGGATGCACGATACGCTGGAGTACTTTGCCAGGGACCCCGTTTACCGCAAGTACCACCACGACAGACTGACATTCCGCATGCTCTATGCCTTCAGCGAGAACTTCGTCCTCTCCCTGTCACACGACGAGGTTGTGCACGGCAAGTCCTCGCTGATCGGCAAAATGCCCGGCGACGACTGGCAGAAGTTCGCCAACCTGCGCCTGCTCTTTGCCTGCATGTTCACGCAGCCGGGCAAGAAGCTGATTTTCATGGGGGACGAGATCGGCCAGTGGCAGGAGTGGGACCACGAGAAAAGTCTGGACTGGCACCTGCTGCAGTATCCAGCGCACAGCGGGCTGCAGAGGCTGGTACAGGACGCTGCCTGCCTCTACCGCAGCGAGCCGGCGCTTTACGAGCTGGATTTCGACCCGGGCGGGTTCGAATGGATGGACTGCAACGATTCGTTGCATAGCGTGGTAAGCTACCTGCGCCGCGGGCGCTCCACTGCGGACATTTTCCTTATGGCCTTGAATTTCACTCCCGTGCCGCATTCGGGCTACCGGGTGGGCGTTCCGCGCGGGGGACACTGGAAAGAGGTGCTCAACAGCGATGCGGAGATATACGGTGGGAGCGGCCAGGGCAACCTCGGGGGAGTAGAGGCCGTGTCAAGTGCCGTCCACGGCAGGCCTTTTTCACTCACTATCACGCTGCCGCCGCTGGCGGCAGTGGTCTTCAAATCGTCCATGCCGTGACAGGCCATCAAGGAAACCGGCTGACGGGCGGACATAAATGTCCGGCGGCCAGCAGCAGCGCACGGCCATCGCCCGCGCTCTGATGAACAATCCCAGGATTTTCCTGGCTGATGAACCGACCGGCAACCTCGATTCGGAGAATACAGCGGTTATTTACAGGATATTCCGCGATGTGAACCGCCGGTCCGGGACCACCTTCATCATCATCACCCACGACAGGCGCATCGCTGAGCAGACCGACCGGATAATCGAGATAAAAGACGGGCGGATAGTCATGGATTTATTGCGGTGATTTCCCTACAGCAGGGAATGCAAACACGCAACCGGTCAGGCAAAGGCTTCCACCCTGACCCTGGTCCCTTTGCCGGGCGCGGAGGTGATTTTCAGGCTGCCTCCCAGTAACTGGGCCCTCTCCACCAGCCCCGTCAGTCCCAGTTTCCCCAGCCGCAGCAGGTCACCGGGTTCCTCTGGCACCTCAAACCCCCTGCCGTCGTCACTAACCTCTACCAGTATCCTGCCCTTTGCGAACTCGACCCTGACCTCTGCATTTATTGCCTGTGCATGCTTGGCTATATTGTTCAGCGCCTCCTGCACGATGCGGAAAAGTAGCATTTCGGCTTCCGGAGAGAGCCTCCGCTGCTCACCTGAGACCACCAGCCTCGTTTCAATAGCGTAATTATTTTTCAGCTCCTGGGTCAGCCATTCCAGAGCCGGCTGCAGCCCGAGGTCATCAAGTATGGAGGGCCTGAGGTCGCGGCTGAAGCGCCTCACCTCCTGCACCACCTCCCGGAGCTGTTCATGAAATCCCCAGAGCGCCTTGGCATCCTTAATCGGCAGATTCGTCTTATTTAGCTCGAACTCCAACTGGTGCAGCAGCGCGATAAGCGTCTGCAGGGTACTGTCATGCAGTTCACGGGCAATCCGCTTGCGTTCCTCTTCCTGCGCCCTGGTGATCTGCTCAAGGTAGTAGCGCAGGTTCTCGTACAATCTTCTTTCTTCTGTGACGTCGCGGGCAATGTTCTGGAAGGCAACCAGCGACCCATTGGCTGTTATCTGGTTGGTAGTGATCATGCATAATGCCTTGGTTCCATCCTTCTTATACAATGTCTGCTCGTAAGGCATGGTTACGTCCCGGCCCTGCATCAGGGATTTCTTGACTTCCCTGGCCAGCATCAGTCTCTCTTCATCAAGGAAAACTTTAACATTGAAATTCGTCAGATCTTCCATGGAATAGCCTGTCAACCTTGAGGTAGCCTCGTTGACCGCCGTTATGTTACCGCTGAGGTCATGAACCCAGATAGCGTCTATAGCACTCTCGAAGAGGTTGCGGTAGCTTTTCTCCGATTCCGTCACCGCTTTTTCAGCGTCTTTGCGGTCGGTAATATCCATCAGTGTTTCAACCGCGCCGCTGATATTACCTTTGCTCCCGGTAATAGGACTGGCGGTGAAATACAGCCATTTTCCTGTTTTGCCCAGCGCCGGGAAAAAATCTTCCGCCACGTATGCCCCGGGGATGAGCGGTGAGGAACGGGATATCCCAGGGTAATTCGCTTCTATCTCGCTTCCGGTCGCGCCATCCGTAATCAGGTCGGCCATAACGCGGCGTTTTTCAACGTAAAACGCCTTCCACTGGCCATCCATGCCCAGCATATCCTCCCTCCTGATACCGGTCAGCGACTCGATAGCAGTATTCCATTGTGTAACTTTATGTAACCTGTTTACGGCAAAGATGGGCACGGGAAGTGCATCTACCAGGTTGCGCAGGGTGGCATGGGCGTATTCCCGCTGCGCGATATTGCGGTTATACAGGTAAAATGACAGTGTTATTACGCTGCCGGTTACGAGGACGCCGCTGCTGACCAGCGCGGCAGCTACAGGGTCATGCGAAACAAAGACGGCCCTTGGGAGCATGGTCAAGCCGGTCAGCACCAGGACAACTATCCCGCCACGTGACCGGAAGATATAATTGGCGTAGATTACCGGCAGTAGGAAAAATATGTTCTCCAGAGTATAACTGGTCAACCCTGTGCGCAGGAATACGCCCGTTGCATCCAGGAAAGATAAGAAGCTTGAATACAGCAGGACACCGCAAGCGCCGAATATAAGCGCTATATACCAGAAATGTTGGTTCCTGAGCACTTTGATCACAATCGCCACCGCTGTTTATACAGCTTGCATCAAATTGCCCACCTCGTCAACCTGCCCTGTTAGGGCAGCTCTTCAATCGTCAGCCATCCCCGCTTGATGGCATGTATGACCGCCTCGGTCCGTGAACCTACCCCCAGTTTGTTGAAGATGGCAGCCAGGTGGCTTTCCACGGTATGGACGCTGATATGCATATCCTCGGCAATCAGGTTGTTGCTTTTACCTGTAGCCGCCGTCTTAAGCACGCCCATTTCGCGGTCGGTCAATATATCAGTACCCTGCTCGCCCGTAGTATCACCTTTAGTGCTGCGGAAACGGTCCAGTACCTTGCGCGCAATCAGCGGGTGCAAGACCGATTCCCCCCTGTGCACGGTCTCGATAGCCTCGACAAGTTCTCTGCTGCTTATATCCTTCAAAAGATATCCGGCAGCCCCTGCCGATAACAGCGAAAATATATACTGCTCGTAATCGTACGCTGTGAGTATCAGTATGGCAGTTGAAGGATGAGCAGCCTTAATTTGCCTGGTTGCCTCAATGCCGTTCAGGTGGGGCATGGAGATATCCATGACTATTACATCCGGCTTTAACCTGCCGGCCAGTCGCACCGCCTCCTCTCCATCGCTGGCCTCGCCCAGCACGGTGAAGTTGGCGTGCGCTTCCAGCGAACGCCTGATGCTTTCCCTTACAACCACGTGGTCCTCGGCCAGCATTATAGTTATCTTCTTCATAATGTCATTACTTTCCCTGATACGGTTAGTAAGTTATCACACTAATAGCCCGCAGGTCTACCGCCACAGGGCATAGATTGCCTCATGGAAAACCCTGATATTGCACTGGTAGACATCACTGACGGACGGTACAGGATATTCTATGATGAAAAAACCTTGATAACTCCGATGTCAGGAGGGGGGAGAGTAGCCTAAGATTTAGGCATGGAAAAAAGCAAGGAGGTACCCCAAATGGGTCTAAGAGCTTATCTATTGGTATCAGCATGTGATGAAGTTGAACAGGGAGAGTTCGTTAAAATCCTCCGTGACCTGGAGGAGATGCCGGGCGTTGACTTTGTCGACCCGGTTATCGGCAGCAGTGACATAGTCATAATGATAGATGCCCCCGTGACCGTCCAGGATGTTGCCAACAAGGTCGCGGCCAAGAAATGGTGCAAGGAGATGCAAGTGCTGCGCATAGTCAGCATGTTTGAGCGTCACCACGCATCAAAGAAAGAACTGCTGACCGCGATGGTTCACAGCGGGGTGTAAGCCCGCGGGCTGAATCAGGCAAACTTAATACTAAATTATTCAGGTGATAAAGTATATGCAGACTAAATCCGCCTCCACAGAAAAAACGAGCCTGGCATTAATCGACGCCATTGTATTCAAACACAATGCACAGCCCGGTGCCGTGATACCTGTCCTGCAGGAAATACAGGAGGAATACGGATATATCCCGCCCGCTGTCATTCAGCGCCTGGCTGACCAGCTTGGTGTTTTTGCCAGTGACATTTATGGTATTGTCACCTTTTACTCGCAGTTCAGGCTTCAGCCGCCGGGAAAGAACGTTATCAAGGTTTGTCACGGCACAGCCTGCCACCTTGGCGGCGCCGACCGCCTGGCACAATCAATCGCCCAGCATACGGGCGCAAGCGAAGGGAAAACCAGCAAGGATGGCAGGTTCACGATGGAGCGTGTGGCCTGCCTGGGATGCTGCAGTCTGAGCCCCTGCATCACCGTGAATGGTGAGATACACGGTCGGCTCAACCCTGAATCAGCCGGGGAAATAGTTAACCGCCTCAAAGAAAAAGAATTTAGCACTGCGGAGTGAAACCGTATGATTGGCGATTATGCTGGATCATGTGTCATCAAGGTAGGCATTGCTTCCTGCGGCATAGCCGCGGGAGGGAGCAAGGTGCTGGGCACATTCGCGGCACAGCTTAACAGCCGCGGCATAGAGGCCACAGTAAAACCTACCGGCTGTATCGGCATGTGCTACCAGGAGGTGCTGGCCGAGGTGATACGTGATAACCGCCCGGTTCTGTACGGCAAGGTTACTCCTGAACGTGTCGAGCGCATAATCGAAGAGCATGTCATCGGCGGCCACCCTGTAGAGGAATGGGTACTGCCGCAGGACGAGGTAGACGGCTTCATGTCACGTCAGCAGCGCATAGTGCTGAGAAACTGCGGGATAATCGACCCTGAATCCATCGAAGATTACATTGACTCCGGCGGTTATCGTGCGCTGGAAAAGGCACTGGGCAAGCTCACTCCGCTGGGAGTGATAGACGAGATAACCAGATCCGGGTTACGCGGGCGCGGGGGAGCAGGCTTTGCCACCGGCGTCAAATGGCTGAATACGCGCAAAGCTGGCGGCAGCCCCAAGTATGTCATCTGCAACGCCGACGAGGGCGACCCGGGCGCCTTCATGGACCGCAGCGTCCTGGAGAGCGACCCGCATACTGTACTGGAAGGCATGCTGATAGCCGGTTACGCCATCGGGGCCGGTCAGGGCATCATCTACGTGAGGGCAGAATATCCGCTGGCCATACAGCGGCTGGAAAAAGCGCTGGCCCAGGCGCGTGACCGCAAGCTGCTGGGGGAAGGGATCCTCGGGCACAAATTTGATTTCAACCTCAATATCCGGCAGGGCGCCGGCGCCTTTGTCTGCGGTGAGGAAACTGCCCTGATTATGTCAATTGAAGGCAAGCGGGGCATGCCCAGGCTGCGGCCACCCTTTCCCTCACAGTCGGGCCTCTGGGGAAGGCCGACCAACATTAACAATGTGGAGACCTTCGCCAATGTACCCTGGATAATGCAGCACGGGGCCGAAGGATATGCCAGGCTTGGCACGGCCGGCAGCAGGGGAACCAAGGTCTTTGCACTGGCGGGCAGCATCCGCCGCGGCGGCCTTATCGAGGTACCCATGGGCATTACCATCCGCGAAATCGTTGAGGAGATCGGCGGCGGTATCCCCGGCGGGCTTGGCTTTAAAGGTATTCAGCTCGGCGGCCCCTCCGGCGGTGTTATCCCGGCCAGCCTTGAGGACACGCCCGTCGATTATGAGTCGATTAACCGCACCGGCGCCATAGTTGGCTCGGGTGGAATGATAGTTATGGACGAAAGCGCCTGTATGGTGGACATCGCCCGCTTTTTCCTGAATTTCACTCAGGAGGAATCGTGCGGCAAATGCACCTTCTGCCGCATCGGCACGCGCCGCATGCTGGAGACACTGGAGAGGATTACCGGGGGTGAGGGAAATGAAACTGACCTGGCTGTGCTTGAAGAGCTTGCCCACGAGATAAAACAATCCTCGCTCTGCGGCCTCGGTCAGACAGCCCCTAACCCGGTGCTCACGACGTTAAAATATTTCCGCGACGAATATATTGAGCATATCAATGCAAAGAAGTGCCGGGCAAAGAAATGCCAGGCGCTGATCACCTATCTTATTAAACCTGACGACTGCCCGGGGTGCGGTCTCTGCATCAAGTACTGCCCGGTCAACGCCATCACGGGAAGCCGCAAGCAACCGCACACCATCGACGCTGCTAAATGCATACGCTGCGGTCTCTGCATCAGCGTCTGCCGTAAGGATGCTGTAACCGTAACATGAGGGTAGACATGAATACGATTTCTTTCGTATTGAACGGCACTCAGGTCACCGCACCCAAGGGAGATACCATCCTTGCGGCCGCCGCCCGGAATGGTGTTGAGATACCTGCGCTCTGCCATGACCCTCGGCTCAAGCCGGCGGCGGCCTGCCGCATCTGCTTAGTCAGGGTGGAAGGCGCGCGCAACCCGCTTCCGGCCTGCGCAACACCCATCAGCGATGGCATGGTAGTGACCACTGAAACAGTCGAACTGGCCAAAACAAGGCAGCTGGCGCTGGAACTTATGCTCTCAGACCATTACGGGGACTGCGTGGCGCCCTGCAAGCTGGCCTGCCCCGCCGGCATTGATATCCAGGGCTATATCGCCCTGATTGCCGCCGGCATGTACAGGGAGGCGCTCAGTCTGATCAAGCAGTCCAACCCGCTTCCCCTCGTCTGCGGCCGTGTCTGCCCGCGCTTCTGTGAACAGCAGTGCCGCAGGAATACAGTGGATGAACCCGTATCCATCAACGCGCTGAAAAGATTTGTCTCCGATTGGGCGCTGAATAATGTGGTTGATGACAAACCCGAAGTCAAGCAAGCCACAGGTAAAAAGATAGCCGTGGTCGGGGGAGGCCCGGCAGGCCTTTCGGCAGCATACTACCTTGCCCTGGCAGGGCATGAGGTCAGCATATTAGATTCGAATCCCGCACTGGGAGGGATGATGAGGTACGGCATACCCGCCTATCGGCTGCCGCGCGACATCCTCGATAACGAGATAGCCGGCATTACCCGCCTGTGCAGGGAGGTACGCTGCAATGCCGCTCTCGGAAGGGATTTCACTTTAGACAGCCTGAATAAGGAGGGATATTCCGCCGTCTTCCTGGCGCTCGGAGCGCAGGCCGACCAGCACATGCGTATAGATGGCGAAAGCCTGCCCGGCGTTGTCTCGGGCATAGACTTCCTCAGGGATATTGCCATGGGCTGCAAGGTGGGGCTCGGGCAAAAAGTGGCGGTCATCGGCGGCGGGAACACGGCTATCGACGCCGCACAGACGGCTGTAAGGCTGGGAGCAGGCAAGGTCACCATCATTTACCGCAGGTCGCGCGACGAGATGCCGGCCTTCCCTGATGAGATTAAGCAGGCAGAGGATAAGGGTGTAAATTTCTGTTTCCAGGCGGCGCCTATGAAGCTCGGCACCAATAACAGCAGAGTACACAGCATAGAATGCGTCCGCATGAATTTGGGTGAACCTGACAGCTCAGGCAGGCGCAAGCCTGAACCAATAGCCGGCTCCGAATTCGCAATGGAGGTCGACACCGTTATACCAGCCATCGGTCAATCGTTGAAAACGCCCGGGCAGGGTGTGCTGGAAGCCGTCTGCCTCGATGGCAAAGGCTACATCAGCATCGACAAAGAGACAATGCAGACTTCGCAGAATGGCATCTTCGCGGGCGGCGATTGCGCGTCCGGCCCCGCCACAGTGGTGGAGGCCGTAGCAGCCGGCCACCGGGCCGCCAACTCCATAGACCGGTTCCTGCGCGGCCAGCCTGTCACCCCTGCCGGGCAGGAATATAACTGCAGCAAGGGCAACCTTAAGGAAATATGCGCGGAAGACTACGCCGGTGTGCAGCGCATACCACGTGTCGAGATGCCCACCCTCGACCCAGGCCTTAAATCCGGGTTTGACGAATACGAACTCGGTTTCAGTGAGAACATGGCGCAGATCGAGGCCGGGCGCTGCCTGTCTTGCGGCTGCCAGAAGGCCTTCAACTGCACCCTGCGCGACCTGGCAACCAAATATAAGGTCAGCCCCGCCAGGTTTTCAGGGCACATGCATAAAAGGCCGATGGAAGAGCATGGTCACCAGTACATCATCAGGGATACCAACAAATGCATCCTCTGCGGACGCTGCGCCCGGATATGCAGCGAAGTGGCGGGGATCGGCGTCCTCGGCTTCGTCAACCGCGGCTTTGAAACCGTTATCGCGCCCACTCTCGGCCTGCCCTTACAGCAGACTGACTGCAACGCCTGCGGGTTGTGCGTCAGCGCCTGCCCCACCGGCGCCATATTGCCCAGGGTGAACCTGCCCAAACCAGGCCCCTGGGAGCTCGACGACATAGATTCTGTATGCTCCGGTTGCGATACCGGATGCAATATCCGGTTACAGGTTAAAGGTAATAAAATAATCAAGGTCCAGCCGTTTCCATATAATTCTGTGGAAAGCGGCCTCCTGTGTCATAAAGGCAGTTTCGGCCCATACGCCGGGAACACTGCCAAACGGACTAAGACGCCCTATATCCTGCGGAACGGCAAACTGGAGGAAGCCGCCTGGGAAAAAGCCTTTCAGGCAAGCGCCGACGGCCTGCTGCGTATCAGGGATGAACGGGGTGGCGGTAGGCTGGCCGTACTGCTGTCACCACGTTTAACTTCGGAAGAAATATATTTGGCACAGAAAATGGCCAGGGCGGCCTTGCACACCAATAATGTCGGCTGCCTCTCAGTGCCCGTCCTCAACGAAGCATTTCAGCGCTACATAGGCAGGGACGGTTCCACATCAGATTTTCAAGCCATGTCCACCAGCGACCTTATCGTCGTTTACAACTGCGAGGTGGAGAAACATCACCCGGTAGTGGCCAGCAAGGTCAGGCAGGCCGTGTCGCAAGGGAGCAGGCTGGTTACGCTCAGTACCCACCAGGGTAGCATTGATTTCATGGCCAGTATAAACCTCAAGGTCAACCGCAGGACCAGCCTTGAAGTCCTCAACGCCATGCTCAGCTATATCACTGAATATGACCTGGTAGACCACGGGTTCATCTCATCCTGCGCGGCGGATTGCACGGAACTGACGGCTGAATTGAAACAGCTCCCCATATCGAAGATATGCGAGATACCCTGGGTCAACCCGGCCCGACTGATAGAAGCAGCCAACCTCTACGTGCGCGCCAAAAACCCTGTGATCCTGGTGGATGGTGACCACATAACGCCGGCAGAGTCAGCCGCCATCAGCAAACTGGCGCTGATAACCGGCAATACAGGCAGGGAAGGGGCAGGTATCATCGTCCTGCGCACACATTGCAACTCACAGGGTATGCTCGACATGGGCGCAGACCCCGGCCACCTCCCCGGGCAACTGCCTTTATCAGAGACAGCCTGCCGCGGCAAGTTCGAACTGGCATGGCATAAGCCCCTGCCAGTTTCCGCAGGCCAGAATGCCTGGAGCATCATCGAAGAACTGGAGAAAGGCAGCCTTGAAGGGCTAGTGCTGGTTGGAAACGGCGCTGCCAGTGAGTACGGCAACGCGATATATAATTCAAACGCCTTCACTGTGCTCATAGATGCTGATTTACCCGACCATCCACCATATCCCCTTGTTATGCTGCCGGGAGCATACCCTGAGGAAAGCGCGGGCACTTATACCAATTGCGAGGGCCGCGTTCAACGCCTTCACCCCGCCTTCCCTCCACCCGCCGGCAAGAGTAATTGGGAGATAATAGCCCAATTATCGGGCGCGCTGGGCTGCAGCATGCATTACAGCTCTTTAGAAGAGATCGAAGCGGAGATAGCCGGGATAGTCCCGGGGTACGGAAAACTGACCGGATGAAATTGCAGCCCGGCTGCGCAGGCTTGGCCCGAAGCAGCGATCAAGCGTCGTTCAGTTCCACTTTATAGCGAATATATCTCTTTGCCGAAGGTATGCACCCAGTTCCTCTTGAGCGCCTCGGCTGCTTCGGCGGTCTTGTCCACGCCGATGATGACGATGGGCTGGCCGCTCTCACCCCCCCAGGAAGGTGTAGAAATAGAGCACGTTAATGCTGGCCTCGCGCAGAGGCTTGAGGATGGCCTGCATGGCGCCAGGGTGATCGGGTATCTCAACCGCCGGCATCAGGGCTTGTTAAAGAGTCCCAGCACCTGCTGGAAGGGAGCTACAGAGATGCTCAGGTCCCCGCTGTAGGGGAAATCCATTATCAGGATAGTGAAAAGGATGAGCACTATCAGTACCGCCAGCATAGTGGTCATGGTAAGCTGCGCAAAGAGATTTTCCGACCCGAAGAAGAGGGTGAAAACCACCGTGATAATACCGCCTAAAAGAAGCACGAACCATAGCGAAGGGTGCAGGCCCGACCCTGCATCCTGAATACGCTGCCTCCTCATCTCAACTGCATTGTTCATCTTTTCTAACATTTCGCTGAAAAAGATCTTCTCTCTATCGGTTTTAGGATCAAATTTTACTGTTATTTCCCAGACCTTGTCGGCCGCCGCCTGAGCCTCCGCACTCCTCAGACCTCTTTGCATCTGCGGCCACTCGTATTTAATTAAAGCATCAATATAATTAGCATTAGCTTCCAGGAACTGGCTTCTGAAAGGTTCAGACAGTCCCGCGACGTCGCGGTACATTTGGGCAAAGTAGTTGGCTTCCTGCACGGTATTGTTCTGCGCCTTGTCGAAGTCCTGCCAGACAATCACCAGCACAAAAGCCAGCATGACGGCATAGATAACCCCTATGGTGCCGAAAATGGGGCCGGCGATATCATGGTGTTCTTTAAATTTCCTGATGTCAACCAGGCGGCGCACCAGCAGCACACCGCCCACGGCGGTGCCCACGGCTACTGCCAGCATCACAGCAGCTATTACCCAGGTCGGGATATTCAGCAGTATCCATTGTTGTAAAGGCATATTTACCTCGCTTCCTTATTCAGCCTCTATTAAACTACTGCTGACACAGCCCGTCAAACTGTGCAGATTTGCAAGGCCGGGCCGGTACTCATATTATCCTCCAATCCGAGCACCAGTTGCCACAGGCCGTGAAATTGCAGCGTTACCGACGCCATCAGCTTTCATCTCTAATAAGCCTGCTTATACACTTCCAAAACCTCGTTCGGGTCGCTGACCGGGCGTCCGTTGAATATGACAGCGGTGTCTGCAATGGCGTGGAAAGCGCAGATTGGCAGGTTCTCCTCGGGCACGCCCACGTCGCGCAGCCTCACCGGGTGTCCCGCTTTCTTCATCAGGGCTTCTACCGCGTCAGCGGCCGCCAGAGCCGCATCGTGCTCTGACATTCCGGTTGTGTTTACGCCCATGGCCTGTGCTACCTGGGTCAGCTTGTCAGCAGAATGGTCAACGTTGTAGCGCATCACCTTGGGAAGAAGGATGCCGCAGGCCGCCCCGTGCGGAACGTGGTGCAGCGTCCCGATGGTATGCGCCATGCCGTGCGCCAGTCCCACCTGAGCAACAGTGAAGGCCCATCCCGCCATTGTGGCGGCTATTTGCATATTGAGCCGGGCTTTCTCATTTTTACCGTCGGCAACTACCAGAGGCAGGTTCTTATTAATCATGCGGATGGCCTGCAGGGCCATGCCGTCGCAAATGGGGTTAGACATTATGCTGGTCATAGCCTCAACGGCATGCGTCATGGCATCCATGGCCGTGGTTACTGTGAGACTTTTGGGAAGTGTCATGGTGAAGCGCGGATCGAGGATAGCCACATTCGGCATGATTCGCGCATCCACGATGAAAAGCTTTCGTCCGGCGCCCTTGCTGGTGAGAACCGATACATTGGTCACTTCGCTGCCGGTTCCTGAGGTGGTCGGGATGGCGATGTGCGGCGTTTGAGGTTCCGTAAGTACGAGGAAATTCAGGTGATCATTGGCCTTGCCGCCATTCTTCAAGGTCACGCAAACCGCTTTGGCCGTATCGATGACACTGCCGCCGCCTACACTGACGATACAGTCCGCCTTCAATTCCCGCGCTACCGCCGTGGCCGCATCCACGGATTCAAGGTCAGGATCAGCCGGGATTTTGTCATAGATGCCCACGCAGAATCCCGCCAGTGCGTCTTTAACCAGCTGGGTAAGCCCGGCCTGCCTGACCCCAGGGTCGGTGAGGATCAATGCTCTTTTACAACCGAGGTCGGCGACCGCCTTGCTGATTGACGGCAGGCAGCCGTGTCCGGCTATCACATTGGTGGGACAGTTGTATCCAAACCCATCCACCTTCTTGTAATCGGAAAGAAGCTGGAAGGTCATATTCGATCTGGCATCAGCCATGGCACTCACATGTACCCTTTTTACCAGGGTATATTCGTGCAAACCAGCCAGTCCCAGCTCCCGGCCCACACCTGACTGCTTATAGCCGCCGAAGGGACAGAAGTCGGCGAAGATGTGGTAATTGTTGATCCACATGCTGCCCGTGCGGACGCCCGCTGCCACACGCTCGGCCCTGGCGGTGTTGCCGGAAAATACTCCGCCCCCCAGGCCGTAGATTGAATCGTTGGCAATGGCCACGGCTTCCTCATCACTGTCGTATTTAATGACACAGACAACCGGGCCGAAGATCTCCTCCTGGGCGATGCGCATCTTGTTGTTCACGTTGGCAAAAATTGTTGGAGCGTAATAATATCCACCCTTGATGCCCGCGACTTCCACGCGTTTGCCGCCGGTGATAAGCTCCGCCCCTTCATCCCTGCCTATCTTCACGTAGCGTTCCACAGTGGCCAACTGTTCCTTGCTGACCAGGGGGCCCATATGAGAGGTAGGATCCATCTGGTATCCGACACGCAGGGCTTCAGCCCGCTTCTTCATCTTTTCCATGAACTGGTCATAGATTTTTGAAGATACCAGCACACGGGTGCCCGACTCACATATCTGGCCCTGGTGGAAGAAAGTCCCAAAGCAGGCGCCTTCGACGGCCAGGTCCATGTCAGCGTCATCGAGGATAATGTTGGCCGATTTGCCGCCCAGCTCCAGTGTCACCTTCTTCACTGTAGCGGAGGCCATTCTCATTATCTCCCGTCCGATTTCCGTGCTTCCGGTAAAAGCGATTTTGTCCACGTCAGGATGGGTGCATAGCACCTGGCCCAGCTCTCCACCCGGCCCGGCTATAACATTCACCACGCCATCGGGAATGCCCGCAGCTTTAGCCGCTTCGGCCAGGATCAAGGCGCTCAAAGGGGTTACTGTAGCCGGTTTAAGTACGATGGTATTTCCCATTATCAGGGCAGGGCCAAGCTTCCAGAAAGCCATTGTCATGGGGAAATTCCAGGGAATAATGCCCACGCAGACTCCTATCGGCTCCCTCCGAATAAACTCACGGGCCGGTGCAAAAGCATTCCCCGAGACGGGGATTTCCTCGTGCCAGGGGAATTTCGTGGCCGCTGTCAGGGCTAGGTTGCGCAGAAGTCCCATACCCAGCAATGGTGCAAACCCTGCAAGTTTCAGGATTTGCCCGGAGTCCATACACTCGGTGGCTGTCAGCCGCAATGCCTGTTGAGAGACCTGGTCGGCGAAGTCCTGGACTTTCGCCATTCGGGCTTCCGGGGTAAGACCACTCCAGACGCCGCTGTCGAAGGCCTTGCGCGCCGCCGCGATAGCCGCTTCGGCGTCGGCTTTGCCCGCCTGGGCTACCTGCGCGATAGGAAGCTCTGTCCCCGGATCCAGGGATTCGAATGTCTTACCACTTGCCGCATCCACAAATTCACCATTGATAAACAGCTTGTATTGTTCCAACTTAACCCTCCTCTTAAATTCTTAATAAGTACAGGCCTCCGCCCGCACACCCGCTGATTTATATGGAATTAAACCTGGATATCGCTTACCCCGAAACCCTCCCATTCGCTGACCGGCCTCTCTGATGTCAGCATAAATCCTTTTCTGCCCTCTTCCTCCACATAGGCTATTGTCACCTCACCCGCAAGCCGGTAAACCTCGGGGTCCATTACAAATATCAGACCCTCTGCTACTATATACAGGTCGCTCTCGCTGATATCGTCTACCCGGAGGCCTAAAGAGGCGTCACAGCAGCCGGTAAACCTCAGATCAATGCGCAGGGGCCGGCCGATACCTTTTTCGTTCAGAAACCTGCTGGCCGCCTGGCCTGCGCCAGACTCCAATTTAACTTGCGGGATTGTCCTTTCGCTCATTTTACGTATGATTGGCCATTTTAGATAGCTCTCCCGCGCATGTCAACAATTGAACCCCGGCGCGTGTAAAGGCCGGCTTGAAACTGCCGCCCTTTATTTGTAGAATGTAACCCGTATTTCCACAATGCACGGCCGGGCACAACTGCCCGCCGTCAACGAAACTGGAGGTCTGCGCATGGAAGAATTGAAGCAGCTTGTAATAGACGGCAAGGCCGACAAGGCGGCAGCCCTGGTAGCGAAGCTAATGGACGAAGGCAGGTCAGCGGACGGGCTGATGGAGCAATCGCTGATACCCGCCATGGACGTGGTCGGGAAGC
>Ga0208045_1000405_pt1 | contig 18196 bp, 11 predicted proteins | sample PL_2010_200m_FD_184160 | JGI IMG/M metagenome (GOLD analysis project Ga0208045, IMG submission 184160) | Freshwater microbial communities from Powell Lake, British Columbia, Canada to study Microbial Dark Matter (Phase II) - PL_2010_200m... | ecosystem: Environmental > Aquatic > Freshwater >...
AAGCATGACAAGCCGGATGATATGGATGTTTGGTGCGCCTATCACTTCCTGGGGAACAGACAATGAATAGACGGCCGCCAAGACCACACCGGCGAGCTGAGCTCCGAGTGATGCCGACGTGCTCCACTTCCTCTTTTCAGCCGTTATGGCAAGTCCTGTCAAAAGTGCGAAGCCGAAAACCGCGGCGAAGACGACCTGGAACAGGAAGGTCGGTCCGGGAGGTCCTTCATAATCGATCAGTATCAACGCGCAACCAGTACCTACGATTGCATCGAGGACGACGAACGGGAAGCGAACAAACGTGCGGCGCGCATCGGCAACAGCTTGGGAAATGGATGGAAGTTTCACTGACACTCCTGAGTTGGTGAATGGGTGTATGGTTAACAAGAAGCTATCTCAAGAAGAATGACTGCTACTCATCGCTACCAGCTCCTTTTCCCCTGTAGTACTCTGGTCCTTGTTTGGGGAAGCGAGCACGAATAACACACCCTTGACATTGCGCGAAGAGCGATGCACTTCAGAAGATTCGGAGGAGAAGCCAGCCTCCTATTTTGCTTGCACGCTATCTGCGACCGCATTCTTTACCAACTCGTCCCCCGGCTGTGCTTCACCGAGCGTGAACGCCTTGAAAAATTCGTTCATCAGCGGGATCGAGATTGCGGAGCCCGCGATATTCATCTGGGCATCCGGCTCAGAAGATGCGATGAAAACAAACAGCAGTGTCACCTTTCCCTTCAAGGACTCGGCGAGGGCATACTCCTTCCCGTCGAGCGACATCAGGGGAACCGGGGGCATTTGTTTGCCGAGAAGCGTGTAAAACTTGTCCTCGCTACTACCGAAACTGATCAAGGCCTTTGGTTTGCTTACCTCACGATCCCGACCGAGATCCGTTTGCCACGGACTCGACTTCTCAATCGTAATTGCCTCCTTCCCATCCAGGTTGAGCAAGACCTCTTCAACGAGCTTTCCGAACAATCGCGCGTCAATCATGAGCGCCTGGTTGATAGCGCGAATCTTTCCTGTCCTGTCGACCAACAGCATGCTAAACGGTTGGGCGTTCAATTCCAGAAGCGAATCCGCAAGCGTGAAGAATTTCTTTCCGCTTATGCTCTTGCCATTGAAGGAGATGCCAAACATGCCTTGCTCTTTCAGCTTCTTGTAGGTCGGATCGGCGATCACCGGAAAGAGAAAATCAAGCTTCATCTTTTCTTTGAAGACCTCTTTCAGCACGGTATTCGCGGTTGCCAGATCTTCCGACTGCGCGATGCCGAGGACATTCAACTTCGGGAGGGGATTGTTGCTGTATCGTTCAACGGATTGTGCAACAACGAGGGATGACATGCAGAATACCAGGCAGACCATGCAAATCAGAAGTGATTTCATACGAACATTTCCTTTCCGCGATGACGATGAGCGGTTCGATGCTGAGTCAAAGGATCTTATCAAGCACTTGACGGAACGTACAATGCCGACGTAGGTGTGTCGTGAACTTAATGCAATGTCAATTCAGAGTCAACGTCTGCTGCGCATCGTATTTCATACCAGCGCCATATTGAATACGTCATCTTGTAGTTTTCGTCGCGGAGGCGCCGAGACCGCGCTAGCCCGCCATGCGGCCCGCCCGAACGACTCGGTCGGGCGGGTCTGGCGGGGAGAACCGCAGAGGTGAGGGGCTTCCTGTTGAGTTTCTCATGATCCTGCAATATCTTGGGCGAGCACGCCAGATCACCGACCAACGAAATACCTGACCTCCAAAATTGCTCAGGGAGATTTATGGGTACGCTACTTCTCGAGTTGCGAATGTTCATACTTTTCCTGGTTTGTACACCCTTCCTCTCGATCTCCGTTTTAGCAACATCGAAACAGTTTTTCGTTTCTCCCTCAGGGAGTGACCGCGATCCTGGGACTAAAGCTCAGCCCTTCCGGACCATCGACGTGGCTCGGGACGCGGTACGCGCATTTAGAAAACAGAATCCCCGGTTCACGGACACTGTCGCCGTCATTCTTCGGGGCGGACGATACTTCATCCAGGAGCCATTGGTCTTCGGACCCGAGGATGGCGGAACGATTTCGTCTCCAACGATCTATGCCTCCTCTCTCGGAGAGCGGCCGGTCATCAGCGGGGGCCTTGAAATCAAAGGATGGAAAAAGGGAACGCTGGGCAGCCAGCCCGTCCTGATGGCCGTGATGCCAGAAAGGAAAGGATCCTCACCGGTTGTGCGTCAGCTTTGGGTGAATGGCGTACGCCGCACTCCTGCCCGTTTTCCGAACAAAGGATACCTGCAGGTTGAGTCTTCACCTGAAGTGACTGACACAACGGAATGGATGGATGGACAGAAGAGCTTTATTCCAAGGACTGGAGATATTGCAGCTTCAATGGATTTCCGCGGCTCCGAAGCCATCGTTATGAATCGTTGGGTAGAGTCCCATCTTCCCGTAGAATCCTACAATCCCGAAAGAAATCTCCTCTCGTTCACGCGGCGTTCGGTCTTCCGCCTCGAGAAGGGAGATCCATTCTACATGATCCATGTCCGCAGCGCTTTGGACACAATCGGTGAGTGGTTTCACGACAGAGACCGCGGGGTCCTTTACTACATCCCGACAGATGCGGAGAGGAAGTCACGAATCGATGCTGTCATTCCGCTCCAGACACAGCTTATGAGCGTGAAGGGAAACGTGAAAGAAGGGCGATATGTCGAACACCTCCTTTTCCGGGGAATCGAGTTCAGCCACACCGAATGGCACTTCCCGCAACATGAAACGGATTCCCGAAACAAGGATGCCGGCGGATTTGTCCAGGCAGCAACCGGAGTGCCCGCCGCGATTGAATGGGAAGGAGTTCGCTACAGTGCCCTTGATCGTTGTGTGCTTTCGCACCTTGGGACGTACGCGATCGCCCTAAGCGAGGGGTGCAGGGACAACCGAATCGCAGAATGCGAAATGTTTGATCTTGGTGCCGGCGGCATGAAGATCGGAATGAAGGCCATCGCGTCCGATTCACTCATCCGGACATCGAACAACCTTGTCATCAATAATCACATCCACGATGGAGGAAGAATCTTCCACAGCGCGATCGGGATCTGGGTCGGCCAAAGCCCCCGAAACCGGTTCATCCACAACCACATCCACGATTTCTACTATTCGGGCTTTTCCATCGGATGGACGTGGGGATACGGTCCCGCCGATGCTGCCGGCAATATCGTCGAGATGAATCACGTGCACCATATCGGAGTGATGAGCGACGGCGACGGTCCGATCCTGAGCGACCTCGGAGGAATCTATACACTCGGGAATCACCGCGGATCGGTTATCCGGAAGAATATTTTCCATGACATTTCTGCGAGAGTCTATGGTGGCTGGGGGATCTATCTTGACGAAGGGACAACCGGTTTGCTGGCCGAGAACAACGTCGTGTACAGAACAATCCACGGTGGATTTCACCAGCACTACGGGAAAGAGAACGTCGTACGGAGCAACATTTTTGCATTCGGAAAAGAGCAGCAGATCCAGCGCACACGGCCGGAGAAACACACGAGTTTTGCCTTCGAGAACAACATCGTGATATGGAAAGATGGAAAGTTGATCCAGGGAAATATGCGTGATGGTGACGCGGTTTTCGATTGGAACCTGTACTGGCCGATGACCCGTGAGTTCCGTGTCGATTCGCTGACATTCACCCAATGGCAGACCGTGGGCTATGACCGACACTCCAAAGTTGCCGACCCCCTCTTCGTCGATCCCGAATCGGGCAACTTTCAGCTGAAACCCGGATCACCTGCCCTTGCTCTCGGATTCAAACCGATCGACGTGAAAAAAGTCCTGAGCCAGGCACCTATTCGGGAATCTCCACCGAGGGTGGATGCGTCTCTGGCGCAGAAAACCGCGATGAGGGAACCTGTCGGGCCACGCCGCTTGCTCTACAACAACGATGGTTCGAATATTTTGATGGCTTATGACACACTCACGCAGAAGCGTGCGTACGAGCGCATCGATCCATTCGCTCACACGGGAGTCACCAGCTTCATCCACAATGTGAACCCCGGGATGAATATGGGCTACGCGAGCAAGGCGGCCCGGATGTATCATTGGGATCCTCCGCCCGACGTTCCGAAGGAAGCGTGGTCGAAGCTCGGCATGAACATGAGCAACAACCTTGCGTGGCTTACGCGGGATGGAATTGATCCGGTGAGTCTCGTGATGAACCGCGCTCGTCTCCGCGGAATGGAGGCAATGTTGACGTTCAGAATGAACGAGTTGCACGACGTTGACAAACTCGCAAGCCCTCTGCTAAGCGAATTCTGGAAAGCTCATCCGGAGTACAGAGTTGGCGGTTATGAGGGGTGGGGCAAGGAGGCGCTCAACTATGCCATACCGGAAGTGCGCGAGTACTTTTTTGCGATCCTCGCGGAAGTGGCCGAGCGGTACGATCTGGAGGGTCTGGAGCTGGACTTCATGCGTTTTCCGTACTACTTCCCGTTCCGCGCCGACTCGATGGAATCTTATGCCCGCATCATGACGGGATTCGTGGAGCGTGTACGACGAACGACAGACAGCATCGGCACCGCCCGTGGGAAGAAGATCCTGCTCACTGCACGCGTCCCGACGTCACTGAAAGGCTGCGCCCATGCCGGTCTTGATCCAGCGACATGGTCACGGAAGGGCCTCATCGATTTTCTCACCGTGGCGCCCTTCTTGTCGACGGAGACAGATATTCCAGTGGCAGAATTCAAGGCCGCTTGCGGATCGATCCCAATCTACACATGCATGGAATTTACCATTGGAGCGCGCCAGATGACCCGGGAGGAGAAACGGGCAACCGCAGCACTTCTTTATGCTGCCGGGTCGGATGGTATCTACTTATTCAACTACTTCGTCGCGTGGGACGCCGGACTTGAGGCCGATACCGAGGTGCTTGCTGAGCTTGCCAATCCAGAGCTCCTCACTGGCAAGGACAAGCTCTATACACTTGCAATTCCTCGCTATCCCGTGCCGGGCGTCAGTCTTCCGAGTCAGGTTCCGATTCGTTTGAAGAAGGGAGAGAAGACGTCTGTGACCATGCGAACGCATGAACCGGTGCGGCCAAGAAGTGTCGTTCTGAGGATCGAATGTGCCGACACACTGGCCACCGGCGATCTCCGGGTTCGGATGAACGGCACTGATCTCCGTCAAGGATTGACGCCGGCACATCCGCAAGTCTTTCCAGAAAAAATCTGGCCTTCGCTGCCAATCAGAGAGAAAACACTGGAGTTCATGGCTGATCCCGCCATCCTGAAGGACGTCAACGAGCTGTCGATTCAAGCCAACCGGCCGGTTACGGTGGAGTGGGTGTACCTGGGGGTGAAACACTAGGAGCTGACCGACTGCCGAGGCGCTTGGATGATTCGACGGGGAAACAGGACGCAGTTCTTGAAGTAAGGAGGCTCGTTCATCAGATGTTGCAGCGATGTAGACCAAAACTCTGGCATGTGATTGGGGGGGTATACTCCTCAGGTATTCGACCCTTTCAGGGTCGTGATAGTAATGGGCAGGTCGATTCCGAGGGCGTTGCCCTCGGTTGAAATATGTATCCCCTTCGGGGATAGTATGGGTCAATAGTGGCAAATTGATTGTACGATCATAGTTGCTCTTTGCTTTGAGCGCCGATTTCAATGATTGCGGCAGCCGACCCCGAAGGCCTGCCCGCCGCACCAAAGCTGTGCTTTGGGCGGGGGTCGGATATCGCAGGTCGGGGCATCCGCCGAATTCGCTGAGTGCCTTTCCATTCGCAGAACGGAACGATCATCCTCGTCCCGAACCCAGCTCGGGACGGGACTTTTCAATGTTCCTGTGATGGGATACAGCTTGTCTGATCAAAGTTGCTTTTTGCTTTCAGGGCCAATTTCAATGATTGCGGCGGCCGACCCCGAAGGGGTGAGATACCGTCAGTCCCAGACATACCTTTCATCGTATTCAACCCCAAACTCTTTGAGGAATGATCGATACTCATCCTGAAAGGTCTTTTTCCGGTGGTGATCTTCCTGCCCCTCAATGTACTGTCTCACACGTTCAACCTCTGATTGTCCGACTGAGAACACACCATACCCGTTTTGCCACGCAAACTTTGTGAGCATTCTTCCTTCTGTCTTTATCCACTTGGAAGACCCCCGCTTGATATCGCCAACGACCTTCGCGATTGTCAGTTTGCGCGATAGGGCGCAAAGAACGTGGACGTGGTCGGCTGCTCCACCGACGGTCAATACCGAACACTGTAGTTCATTGCACGTCCCGCCAAGATACGCGTGCATTTCGTGACGAATCTCTCTGTCCGCAAGAAACGGTTGCCGGTTCTTAGTGGAAAAGACAATGTGGACCAAAACTCTGGCAAGCGATTGCGGCATGTTCTCCTCAGGTATTCGACCCTTTCAGGGTTGTGGCAGTATTTGGAGGTCGAGTCCGAGGGCGCCCGCCATGAATATTGGCGGGGAGGTTGCCCTCGGTTGGAAGATCTATCCCCTTCGGGGATGATTCGAACCAATTGAGGCGGTCGAGCATGAGGTCCCGGGGCCTTACATAAGGACACTCATCCCGCCTTCGCCGAGTTTTTCCAGAATCCTGTAGTGAGAAATTGTCTGTCCGCTCATCCTAGTGCCTTCGATGATCCAGTTATAGAAGAAGCCAAGGAAACGATAACGCTTTGATCAAATTCAACGCACCTGCCAGTGCATACCAACAACTAACCGCATCACTGCTCTTTCACAACATACACCAGCGGCAGCTCGTCTGCCACACGCTCCCGGGCCCACCTGCCGTAGACGGCGATTGCTCGCGGATCGTCAAGCTCTCCGTACACAACGCGGATCTGTGGTTGCCGTGCCTCGAAGATACTGCTGCTGTAATCATCAAGGCGGCTCCGCGGGTATCCGGCCCGGAAATCCACCCTGTAAGATTCCGCATTGTACAATGGGGCATCCATTGCGAGCACGCACCTCATGCTGTCAAGCGAAAAGCCAATGTGCAGACTGTCAGTGATGGGGTATCCGGGCCTGCTCGCGAGATCAACTCCTCTTCCAGATGTCACAAAATATTTCTCCCTCGAGAGGCTCCGATTGAAAAGGCTTCGGAAGAAATGCCTTCTCGAACCGAGATACGATTTGGCGCGGTTTGCTTCCCACTGGCGAGCTTCATCAGAATCGGCGGGCGCAAGGTCTTCGAATCTCGGATAATAGAACAGCTTCACACCCTTCAGCTTTATGTCGTACGTGAAGGAAATCAGCTCAACAGAGAGCTTGTATCCCAGCGCCCGGTTCTCGACGATGATCGCACTATCAGTTGAAGCGTTCAGTATTTCATAGGAATCAATCCAGAGGCGGATCTTGTCTTGATTGAGCACCTTGCAGCCCTTGGCATTGCTGGTTCTTCCCAGGAACTCTTCAAGAAATGACCGCATGTTTCTCATCCGCTCCCAGGCACTGCCTGATCCCTCGCCCAGCACATCGACTCCCGGTATCGTAATCACCCGCGGCTTCAGTTGCGCACTGATCTGAATCGTCGTATCCCCGTTCAGCAGCACCGGCCTGATCATGCGCTCGTATCCGACGCGGCTGAAAACAAGGTCATACCTTCCAACGGGAATGCCGTCAAGGGAAAAAGCCCCGCGGGCATCCGTTCCGGTCCCGATCTTTGTGTTGCTGAGAAAGACATTCACATTGACCAATGGTGTGCGGCTGTCGGCATCAAGCACAACGCCGAAGATAGAGTTTCTGTGATGACGTACCTGGCTCGATGCGACTGTAACAACCAGTGCTGTGAAGAGCGAAAGCACAAATGCCGTCTGCATCGGTGCGTGTTGGAACATCATTTGCTCTCCTCCCGGGTACGGAGATCGGGCACGACACATTCCCCGGACGCGTCGTCAGATTGTCTGGCATCAGATCTCAACTCATGAAGGACGTCAGAACTTCGCCACTCCATTCTCGACGAGAATTTTTCCATCTACTTTCACGGTGCTGCCCGGAAGGAAGCTCGCCAAACCGAAACCGGTCTTGTTCTCGCCGTCGGCCCATACATTGTTCCCACATACGAGACTCACCATTCCTGCGGGCACCCACGTTAAGAACTTGCTTCCCGGCCCTGAACTGACTGCTGGGTTGATCCCCAGGTCTATGACACCGAACAAGTCCTTCCCAGCGCCCGAAGCATCATAGAGAGCTTTCAGAGGTTCCAATCCTGATTTTGCTGTCATCGAAACAAGCTTGCCTTTCTTGAACATGAGCTTCAGCCCTGAGATTTCCTTGGCCTGGAAGAATTGCTTGTCGACGACAACCGTTCCTTCTACAGTGCCCGGGACTGGTGCAACAAACACCTCGCCTGCCGGCAAATATGCCTGACTCGCGGCGAAACCTCTCTTCATATCTTCAGGGGAAACCACACCGTCACTTGTAAGAACTGGCCGGCCTTCGATCCGTACCTTCAGATCCGTACCGTTCGGATTCGTGATGTGTACTTCCTTTCCTCCGGCCAAAGTCCCCCTAACTGCATCCGCGGTAACCTGCAGTTTCGAGTAGTCCACATTGACGGCGTCCCAGAACATCTTCGACAGCTCCGGCTGAGACAACCCAAATCGTTTGGCGAGCTCTGCCGTTGGGTACAGATTATTCCCCAGGTTCAGACCGCGAACACCTCGCTTCACAAGCACATCAGTCACTGACAGAGCAGCTTTTCCTCTTGCAGCAATTCTGCTTGCGGGGATCCCTGCCAGTGCCCCTTCCGTCGCGCTGTAGTCGACATTAATAATGGCAGTGACCATGTTCATAAGTTTTAAGTCGAGTTCGTGAGCCTGCGAATCATACTTCTCCGGCACATTCGTGTACATCAGCCGCGCCAGACGGTCGCTCCCAAGAGCAATGAGCGGGAACGCTCCAACCTTTCGGACCTGGGCAGCGAGATCCTCCAGCAACTCTGCATCACGCACTCCTCCGGTGATCAGAACAATCTCCCCTTCATGAATGGAAATGCACTGACCGACCAGCTTTTGAGCCAGGGCTTCATTTTTCCCCTTCCCTTCTTTTTGGCGACCTGCCGATGCTGAAACCATCAGTACCATGCACGCGGCCATCAGCACTCCGATCTTGACCCACCATACTGTTTTCATACAAAACCTCCGTTTTCTTATTGAAGCAGTGATTTGAGCCGTCGCCGGCTTAGCCACTCAAACGCGATCCAGTGCCGGAACACGGTCCCCTGTGTCGGGTTTGAAATCCGGCAACCTCTTTTGTCCCTCACTCACTAATAATGATTTCAGGATCGGAGTTCATGATTGCAAAATTGTTTGTCTTGTGGCAGAAAATCGCATAGCGATACTGGCCGGCAGCGAAAGTCCCAAAGAGGTTTCGTTTGAATTCCCCCCCAGGTCGAAGGGTCTTGGACCCGATGCAAAGCGGATCTCCGCAGGGTGGGAACATGATGGTGATGGCACTGTCATCCGGTGCGTGCCACACGAACTCATCTCTGTCGCCTCGAACCCCTTTCAAATCACCTACTATCCTGTATCCGGGTCCATTCTTGAAGATTTCAGGTGCGAATGTAGCATGACATATTTTTTCCATAGCCGCCTCCTCTTGAGAAGTAGATTAGTGATGGATGAATGTTGTAATGACCCAGGGTTTCATTCCCGCTTCACGACGAGATTCCGATATGCAGGGTCTTCACGAAGCCTCTTCATCGATGGGCTACCCTCGATATCACCTAACGATGCATGAACTTTGACTGCGCGCCTCAACAGCTCAATTGCCTTCCGGCGATCGCCAAGGTCTTCATAAACCATGGCCGTTCGCACGAGTACCCGCCCATCCATCGGCTGTAGTAGGACCGTTCTGACAAGTAAGTCGCGGGCAATTGATTTCTGATCAAGCCGAACATAAAAGCCCGCAAGCCGATAGAGGAGATCTGCGTTTTTGGGAGTAAAAGTTCTCAGAGATTCTGCCAGCTCAGCAGCCCGGCGATACGTATTGAGAATGAGTGCCGAATCTCTCTTGCCTTTCCAATACGCTTCAGCCAGGTGACCCAGGTACTGATAGTTCAATGGAGCAAGCTGCACAGCGAACTCATATGCAACGGCAGCTTCAGTCCAGTTCTGCTCCCGGTAGGCAATGGTGCCCAGATTTGAGTAGGCGGCATCGGAAGGATCGATGGCAATTGATCTCAGGAAAACTTCGCGCGCATCCTTGTATTTGTCCATTATGATAAATACACCACCGATGTTGTTGTGCGCATAGACATTTCCTGGTGCCAGTTCAATAGCTGCTCGGAATTGTTCCAGCGCCTCCGGGAGCCGGCCCCGATCCTCATAGAATGCGCCGAGGTAGTTTCTATACGCCCAATACTGCGGCTCTCGCTTGATAGCATTTTTGAAAGCGTTCACGGCCTGTGCCGTGTCGTCCTGCCAATCGTACGCGCTGGCGAGTCCAGCCCAGGCAGCCGGGATGCCAGGATCAATGTCGAGGGCACGTTGAAAAGCCTGGGCCGCATCTTGGTATTTGCCGGTTTTCATAAGATACTGCCCTTTGGCAATGTGACCTGCAGGGTTTGCAGCGTGCAATGAGATGGCACGATCCGCAGCAGCGCCGGCCTCCGTGGCCCACCGCCGCTCCTGGCTGGAAACAAACCGACGCAGGCAGGCCTCGCTCAATGCGGCTGATGCAAGCGCAAACGATGAATCTTCTTTGATGGCATCACGCAGAAGGCTGATGGCTGTTATCACATTGTCCAGCTTATCGAAGTCGTGAAAATAGCCGCGCCCTCTTACATAATAGTCATAGGCGGTGGAGTTCGTGGTTCCCCCTTGAGTCAGATACTCCCTTGTCGCCGGAGAGAGAGTGATATTGAGCCAGCTGGCAACCTTCGACGTGATCTCGGTTTCGAGTTGTCGGGAGGACGATATCGCCCGCTTGAACTGGTAGGATTGAATTTGCATGCCCGAAGTGTCAGCCAAATTGACAATGACGCGATAAGTTTCTCCTTCACGATACACCGTCCCACCAATCGCCAGGGGAGTATGAAGTTTGATCCAGGCGTCAGTTGCGCTTGTTACCTTAGAGCGTCGCACCTCATTCGTAGCAATCACCCAAAGTCCGGGGCGATCTGCTTTCAATTGAGTCACCCGGTCGGTGAGTATATCGGTCATGCCATAGCAGAACAGCTCTGCAGCACGGTCTTTGTCTGCGCTTTCGAATTGGAGGACCGTGATCCCCAGATCTTTGGGGAGGATTGAAGCATCCCGTGCGGGGAAAACCCCGAGGAGGTACAAAACGAAAGCAACGATGAGCAATGATATTGGAGCAAGGATTTTCCAGCCGGGCATGCGTAGCTTGAACTTCGATGGTGCCAGGAGAGGAGACTCTGCTGGACCGAGAATTGAGTCGATGGCCTTTCGCAGTTCGGACGCTGACTGATATCGATCGGCAACGTCTTTCCTGAGGAGGCGAAGAATCATCGACTCCATCTCCGGCGTGATGTTCGGATCGATCGTTGAAGGTGGTTCGGGTTCAGCGTTGACGATGGAGTAGAGCACTGCCGCATCGTGCTCTCCGTGAAACGGCCGGCGTCCCGTTATCATTTCATACAGCACGACACCGAGGGAAAACACATCGCTTCGCTTGTCGACGGTTTCTCCCCTGGCTTGCTCCGGTGACATGTAGGCAAGTGTACCGCCTGTCGTGGAAGTACTCGAACTCTTTGTTTCTCCTCCCAGTCTGGCGACACCGAAATCAAGGATTTTGACCTCGCCTCGATTTGTTACGATCAGATTGGCGGGCTTGATGTCGCAATGTACGATGCCAGCCTCGTGTGCGCGTTGAAGTCCATCAGCTACCTGGGCCGCAATCTTTAAAGCGAGCTTAGCATCGAGCGGTCCGCGATCAAGCTGCTGCTTGATGGTGCGCCCTTCGTAATAAGCCATGCAGATGAACGACTGGCCTTCCGGCGACTCGCCAATATCGTGCACCACGGCGATGTTCGGATGGTCGAGCGCCGAGGCGGCTCGAGCTTCCCGGCCAAACCGCTTCTTCGCGCGCTCGTCCTTTGTGAAATCAGGTGGCAGGAACTTCAACGCTACAAGACGCCGGAGCCGGAGGTCTTCAGCCTTGTACACTACTCCCATGCCTCCCTCGCCCAATTTTTCGAGAATCTTGTAGTGAGAGACCGTAGTACCTAGCATGGAAATTCCATCGTCAATTGAAACAGAGCGGTGCTCGTCACCGGTCAGGATCATCTCGCAACGAGCAGAATGAAGGGGGGCGAATGTCGCGCAATTGTCGGTGAAATCGGATCAGCGCAAACCGCTGTTGAGTCAAATCCGATTATTGCGAACAACCGTGAACGGTGACTTACTTACAACAATTGACAATTGCGAATAGATCAGTTCGGTGTTGAAGTACCATACTTTCGGAAGGATGAATACAGACGATGGGCAAATCGGTACACTGGCAATTTTGAGAATCGCGCGATGAAAGTCAATCAAGTTTGAGAAAAATCATACCATTTCGTTGCTACTGTCAACGATCTGGCTCCGAGGCCGCGTCCTTGCAGTCGTCACGGGCCTCCTTTCTGGTCCATGCACCAAGATCAACGGCTCCAAGTCTAGAGAAAGCCGAGTGCAGTGTCGATCAGAACAGGCCACGCAAAAAGGATCCTCCGAGAGAATCCTAACTGAAAGAGCTCAACCGAGTTATCGTCGATAATGAGGATTGTTGGCATAATCAATTTCCTCCTAACGTAAAAGCTGACCAGGAACAGCGGGCAATGAGAACACCTTGAGAAATGGCGCACCTCAAGATTGGCACCAGGCGTAGTCCTCAGGGACACAAAGGCTAGAGCCGTTCCCCCGGACCGAATATCAGCTCTTTGTACCTTTGGTACACATACGAAACGCCCAGCAAGATCAGCCCCAGCGCGATGAATGACGTAATCCGATATGTCGTTTTGAGAAACGAGAGATCGTAGATGAAGATCTTGAGTATGGTAATGGCGAACAGGACGAACGCTACAATACGGATGATGCGGTACGAACGCCAGATTCCGAAAGCCATAGCGCCGACGGAGTACAGAAGCCACACTCCCGAAAGAGAAAGTTGCTGGAGATTATGGAGATGGTCGATAGCACCCGAGACATCGCGGTCAGCGGATGACGCATGAAGATCCGAAACCTGTTTTTCAAAATAGTCTCTCATCTCCGCAGTGAAGAGCAAGAGAATGAAAATCACGAACGAGACCTGAATGAACTGTCGGACGTCGGGAAGCCATCTCCAGCTTTCCGGACCCGAGCGATACATTCTCAATTGAAGTGCCAGGCATCCGGCGACCAGCACCATCGAGCCAACACGGATGTTGAAGATCGGATTGAAAGCTGCAATCGGCTCGAACGCAATTCCGCTGAAAGCGCTCAACACGCCGGCCAGCGCCAACATACCGGAGGCGGCAATCATCACTGTTACGGTCCGGCGCCGTATACTTCCCCACGCAAGAGCCGTTGAACAAAGGCCCCAGACAACCGGGAAGGTCATCAAACGGGAATACTGCAGGAGCGCCTCCTCCACACGCAACGTTTGACCCGGTGTGCTCGCAGCGAGGTTTGCCAACTTCAAACGAAACAGATCATTCGTTTCAACCGATAACAGAAGAAAGAGCATCACGCACCACCCAAAATGGAGCGTGTCCTTTATCCAGTCCAGGACCTCATCATTCTCCGCTCGCTGTGACCTGCCAGCACAGAAAGCGCCAAAGCCTAGCGTGATGGTGACCACCGCGATCGTCAGTGTCCGGAGACTCACCAGAAGAGTGTAATCCTGAATTGGATCAATCGCCAATGCGCCTTTGGTGACCAGAAGTTTCAGGACGGCAATGCCGGCAAGTCCGAGCGACAGGACCCACACCGGGCGAATGCGCCAGCGAAATCCCCACCATATCAGCGCGGCTGCCTGCAAGCACCAGACAATGACTGTGGTGAAACCGCTGAATTGAATACCAGCAGCGACAACGAACAGAACAATGGACGTGACGAGAAATCGAGCCTTCGCCAGTGAAGATGCCGGCGATTGCTTTTCAGCAAGGAGGAACGTCGCAGCATAGACACCTCCAATCAATGCCGTTGTCGCCCCCATCCAATCATGATATTCCAGATCGATGATGCCGTAGAGCGTGCCGAACAGAATGACACTGCTGACGGCCGCAATCGCATGGTGAAACCATTTGAGCGGAGTCTTTGCGTGGAAGAGGCGAAACAAGTCGAGCGCGTAATAGAGACCCCAAAAGAGGCCGATGAAAAGGATCGTGACGTAGAGATCATTCGGTTGGTAGTATTCGGAACGCCACGCCGCGTACAGAAGCCACGTCGAGAAAAGCGACAGCGGTTCGAGGATATTCCAGTTCTGTTTCTTTGTCAGCGATCCGAGGATGCCGATGTTCAGGAGGACAAGATAGGTGAAGAGGCCGATTTCGTTCGACTGTCCGGTGCTGAGCATCACCGGCGTCAGGAATCCGCCGACCAAACCAAGAAGTGCGGCGGCAAGGGAGTCATACTTGAATGCCAGAGCGAGAGCGAGCACCGTCACAATCGACATGAGGACGAAGGCAATCCATTGTGGCACGAGCGCATAGAAGTTGAAGGAGGCATAGACAGAAAGATAAAGGATGGAAATGCCCGTCCCAACGAGCCCCTGAGCAAATATTTTCAATCCTTTGGCATGCGTTCGATAAGCGCCGCCGAGGCATGCGAGACCGGCGACCGCACCAATCAGAACCCGGGCTGTTTCAGAAATCCAGTTTTCATCGAATGCGTGCTTCAGGAACAGACCGACCCCGATAATTAGCGCGAGCGCACCGATGCGATTGAGGAGCTTCCCTCCAACGAACGCCTCCCATTCTTCGCGAGTACGAGAACGTTGCGGCGTTTCGCCGGCGACCCCGGATGAAACAAAAGGAGTCAGCGGCGGTGGTTCAGGTATCGTTTCCACCCTCTCCCGACGGATCTCTTCCACCGGCTTCGTCACTGCAAGCTGGGGAGGCTCGGGGGCCTGGATTTCTGCCGGAGCTTCCTTCGCCAGTCTTGTATCAACTTTGAGAGCAACGATGTCCCGCTCGAGGAAGTTCAGGCGATCCGAAAGCTGCCTCAGTTTGATGAGATCGTACTCCATATCCTGGAGTTTCATCGTGAGGTTCGAAATCCTCACGATGAGAACGACGACGCCGAGAAGGATGATACCGACAAGAAAAGGCAGGAACATGGAAGCCTCCAAGGATTCAGTTATTGCAGGTGTGCGGGCCCGGTTCAGCCGAGATATCGTTGGGCCGTCTTACGGTGTATGCAAGCGCAGCGGGAACGGCGGAGCGCGAACACGCCGCCACAAGCCCGATAACACAGCGAGCGTGAGAATAGCCAACTTAGATCTTCTTTCCTTGCTCCCCAGGATCGCAGCATAGACCGACATTGCGATCGCCACCACATAGAGCACCCATTGCAGCGGACATTCACTGACAATGGCAAGGAATCGCACCTCGGTGGACATCCACCAAAGGAAAGTCCCACCTCTCTGAACACATCACGAAGCCAATGCGCCGGGCTAAAACTATGCTATGATCAACAGCGAGTAGCTGGGAGGAGATACGGTGTGGCGTGTGAAAGTAAAGGATTCCCCGACCAAAGTCAATTCTGAGAATCGAGAATGGTGGGATGTGGGAAATGAACGATTGTGGTTTTGTCTCAGTACTACCTTCGCAACGATGAACCTACAACGGCGAGAAGCTTCGAAAACGAGAATGGTTTCTCAATGTACTCCTCCGCTCCGAGTTCTCTGCCGAGCTTGCCCGCCATCGCATCAACACTCCCGGTAAGGAATACAAAAGGGATGGACTGCGTCTGCGCATCTTCCTTGAGCATTTTGAGCGTTTCGAATCCGCTAAGACCCGGCATATCGATGTCGCAAATGATGAGACCCGGTGAGTTCTCTCTCGCCATCTTGATGCCGGTCGTACCATCTGCTGCCCCCAGCACAGTATACCCCGCCTTCTGAAGGGCACGCTGCACCACATCTCGCTCAGTCGCGTTATCATCGATAACGAGTATTGTCGACATTGTCAGTCCCCTCCTTTAGTCGGACGATCTACCACTTGCAAGCGCGGCGTGTTTTTCAATCAAGAGGACGCTGGAGTCCCTTTTCCACCAATAATTCCTAACAATCCCAATATGGCTGCGACGAAGAAACCCGCTGCTAAAACAAAAATCAGGATAGCAGAGATACTCATGCCAGGTTCCAGCACTGCATTGGCCGGGTCACGAGGATTGTAGAAAACGGTCACTGCAATCTCGCGGGGATATCTGTCAGTGATTTTTCTGGCACGTCTGATATCACTGCTTTCATGTTCGCCCGCAGAGATCTGACTGCTGCGATAGTTCTGGCCGGCGACTGAATACGTATACGTTACCTGAGGCTGATAGTACGTGGTATCCCTGTTGCTTCTCTCTTTGACAAGGACGTCACTTGCGATGATTCGTCCATTTGTTGCGGGCCATTTGGAGCTCCTGACGCCTGTAAAGAACTGCGATGCGCCGACAACCATCCCGAATAGTCCGGCAAAGAGAAACACGATCCAAAACAAAGTCATTTGCCCCGGGTCCCTATCCTACCCTGCTGGAAAGTTGAATTTGGAAAAGCAAGTCACTTTGATCTATCTTTGCGGTCATTTGAGAAACCAAACGGCTGTTCGTTCTTGTCGATACATACGACCGCCTGGATGACAGCAAGTTTGTTCAACACGGTAATTGGTTCTTCCGATACATAGTTGCGCATCCGGCAGCCCGACATGCTTATCGTCAGTTTCTTGTTTCCTCTGACCAACATAAAGTCCATTGACTTCCCGATCGTGGTCAGCGCACCGTTGCGACCGGAGAACGCCTCGACATTCGAGATTGCCGTATGCCCCTCCCCTTCGATCACGAACGGATGGATATCCCTGAGTGCGGGACCTGTATTCGCAATAATAGATCCCTGTGCGATCTGCCAGTTCCGATTAATCGTCCCTTCTCCCAGCTTGTGGATGCCTATGGTGACACAATCAAAGTTGAAGCTTGTTAGCTGGCCGTAGGTTTGGGGACCGAGATATGCGCCGCCGTAAGCGCCAAACGTGAAAACATCCATCAAGACCGCGTTGTCGGTGTGGTTGATCGCATACGTGAACGTCTTCGACGCCACCACCGCATCAATGACAGCCGGGCTATAACCACTTTGAATGAGCCGCTGGTTTGCCGGATTGACGTGGCAGTGGAGGATGCGGGGGATGTCGTAGCAGTGATCGACCCGGATGAACTCGCCGCTCAGCGGATAGCCGTAGCAATGTTCGAAGAGGATTTGCTCGCACGGGACACCGGCAACGGCGTTGAAATCCATCGCGATGTATTCCCCAAAGAACGTCAGACAGGAGAGCGTCACGCCCTGCGCCGCATGCGTGTGAGAGACCTGAATCGTAGGCGGGTACTTGATGATCTTTGTGGGATCCGACAGAGTTTGAGCCGGGTACCAGAATTGAAGCCCACGGAGTTGTGTGGCAGACTCCACAGTTATGAATGGATCTTCTTTGTCTTCAATCCGGAATACACTGCCAACGGGCTGAGGCCTGGTCGCATGGCGCGTCCCTCTCCCCACCGGTCCATGGACACCAACAAGCGAAGCATTCATTCTGAGAATCACGCCGCCGGCAACAGGATATGGCTCGTCTGTCGGTTCAACAAACAATGCAGCTCCACGCGCCGCTGCCCAATCGATGGCCGCCTGCAGGGCTTCGCGGTTCTTCCCAGCACTGTTTTCCGGCAGGACGCCGAACTCGCGAATGCTCCTCATCCCCTGCGGCCGCGCACTGTCCTGCCCTGCGGCTGCAGGCGCCGCCAACAAAGAGAGGACAATAAGGACCGCCAGCAGCATACATCTTCTCTGCACTAGCGCAGATGACCAAGGTCTTTCCATCATATGTCTTTTCTCAGGTTGACCGCTCGTTGGGAAATGGCTAAAGCCCCTTGGGGGTTTTCCATTCCCCGACCTGCCTGGTAAATTAGAAAAGGTCTCGCTTTCTTAGTGGTGCAGTCATCCGAAGACGACGGATGAGCACATTGGCATCTCACTGAAGAAAGGAGACCTTTTATGAACACGATCAAAGTAACACAGAGCCAGGG
>Ga0208045_1000407_pt1 | contig 18144 bp, 11 predicted proteins | sample PL_2010_200m_FD_184160 | JGI IMG/M metagenome (GOLD analysis project Ga0208045, IMG submission 184160) | Freshwater microbial communities from Powell Lake, British Columbia, Canada to study Microbial Dark Matter (Phase II) - PL_2010_200m... | ecosystem: Environmental > Aquatic > Freshwater >...
CTCCTGTGCCGCGGCGAGCAAGGATTTCACCCTGTCCAATTCCTGCTCCCGGCTGATTCCCGCGGCCCCCAGGCCCTTCGAACTGAAGCCAGCGACCACGACAAGGGTTTTCATACCGTCCAGGTCTCCCGTTTTTGCCAGCGGAACGGCTTTTGCCTGGATGTTCGCCTTCTTGAAAAGCATGCCCGCAATCGTCACATCGGCGCTCTGACCCGAGGATGTGATCAACACGGGTTGCTGGAATTTCGTCTTCGGCTGGGAAAACAGAGTGCAACTGAATGCCGCGTACAACGCGAGTGTGAAGGCACACATGCGTATTGAGGCTCTTCTCATACGTTCTCCATGATTGAAATTATTGAATGCAATGATCCTTATTGAAGGTACTCGCCGACACCCCGTTTCAATACCTCTTCATATGTCGGCAAACTGTCAACGACGATCCGTTTCTCCGGCAGTGATTCCATGTATGCGTTGAGGAGCGCCTGAAGTCCCCGAAGATGTCGGCCGACACGACGCGCAAGCGGCTCGCCATCCAGATCATACGTTATCCTCATCGTGCCGAGCTGGGCGGCCTCCCTGTACTTCTCATCTATTCCTTGCAGGATGAGTGCGCTGTTTGTCTTCCCCCTCAGGCGACCCTGAATGGGATTGCTGGTTTCCATAAGGAAGGGAAACACCGAGCTCCGATCGCCCCATTCCCGATGGCTCAGTCCATGGAAATTCAGAGGTGACATTTCCAGCGCAAATTGCAGGTTTTCGGACTCCAGATTGAACAAAGCGTTCGCTGCGATCTCCTTCCCTTTTTCATGCGTGACGATGGCATTGATGATGGGAATCTCCGGAGCGGCTTCGTGGAGATCGAAAGCGAGGTCGACCTTCTCCCGATCGATCAACTGCATCACCGCATAAGCAACCTGCTCGGTGACCGTACCATAAGGACGCCCGGGGTATGAGCGATTCAGATTGCGAACCTCATTCCCCGATAACTGTTGGCCGGAAGGATATTGCAGAAAAACAAGGGGATCCGGCCACTCGATGAGAGGATTACTCCCCCGAGCACCGAGGCGAAATGAGCGCGTCTTCGATTTCGACTGGATGGAAAACGACTGGGGATATCCTTCAAGAGGATCGGTACACGTGAATCCACTGCTGCACACCTGAGGAATAACAATGAGTTTGCCTTCGCGAACAGTGGCATGTTCGGTGAGGACGACGGCTGTCATGAAGCCTGCCGGTTCGTTGGGGTGCGTACCGCCAAGCACGAGCGCCGTCGCTCCTGGTTTGCCGCTGTCCAGAATGTAGACCTTTGTGTCCGAGCTCGTGCCCGCGAGAGCACCGAAATACGTACTCAGGTTGTCAATTTTTGTCACGCCCGGACCGGGAACGATTTCGTCGGGTTCATACATCTTGAGAAATTCCCGTCCCGCCAGCGCGCAGACAACGGCGGCGACGATCAGCAAGCAGAGGGCAACAATGTGATGGCGTTCCATCCGGTCTGTCTATTTGATATGGAGAATGCGGAGCACGAGAGGTATCAGCACCAAAGCAAGGGCGATCTGGTTTCTCCAGTTCCGTTCTGCGAAAAGTTCTCTGAGGACGAGAACGAAGAGGAACCCAGCGATGGCGATGTAAGTCCAATGGAGCATCAACACCTCATTCAGGAATTTTGCCACAAAGTCACCAAGACACCAAGGGAAGAATCAATTTTAAAAGACTTTCTCAGTGTTCCTTTGTGCCTTCGAGTCTTGGTGGCTTAGGAAATCGAGCACTTCAGTACCATGCTAGTACATTCTAGCAACTGAGTTCGCAAACGCGATCATAGCAATCGCAACCAGCAGCGACAGCACCATCATGGGGAGACTCTGTTTCAGAATCCGAAATTGATTCTTCTCGCCGACAATTTGTGATGCGAATGCGCAGAGAAGCATCGGGGGCGGCATAAGGTCACCCAGACCCGCTATCAACGAAAGCGCAGATGCGACGACAATTTCGTTCTTGCCCAAAAACACATAGACGAGCGGAACACCGAGCACGGACGCGGACGCGTACGCAGAGCCAAACGCCGGCATCAGAAGCGCAATGCCGACATAGAGAAACGCGGGCGGCAGATTCAAGGCCCCTACGGCAAGGAAGCCGCGCACGCCGGTCAGCGTCATGATCTGCACGAACATCCCGACGCCGACGAGAATAACCATAACGGGCATTGCATCTCGAACTGCGGCGCGAGCCGTCGGCCAGAATGCCATCCGCTCACCGGTGAACAGACCCACGAGGCTTCCGAGGAAGAAGATCAAGGGGATACCGATATCAGGGATGTACTGAGGGATTACCCGGATAGCGATCATCAGAACGACAACCAACACCAGCGGAGCAAAGAGCTTGATCCCATGCTTGGAGTGCACAGGCGGCGGCAGTTTTGAGAGCACTTCGTCGATTTGAATCTTCCGGATATACCGGAAACGATAGTAAAGAGCCGCGACCAGCGCCAGCGGAAAGGACGCGATGGCCAGGGGCTTTTCGAATCCTATGTACGGCATATCCACGCCGCCTCCAATGATCATTACAGGAATGTTGATTGGAGGAGCGATCATTCCGTATACCGCGAGCATGGCGATAAACGATCCGACGGCGGGGGGAGGCATGCGCATCGCCAGCATCGCAGGCGCTACCAGAGCGCCTGTGGTCAGAATGCAGGCCGAGGACAGGCCTGTCAGCATTCCTGGAAACATGACAAAAAGCGCAATAAAGACGAACAGCAGCGTCGGCCACCGATACAACGATTTCACCAGGAGGTGGCCAAGCGTCCCAAGGGCTCCTGATGCCTCGAGTACTTTCATGAAGATCATCGCTGTCGCGATGATGAGCACGGCATCAAGATAGCCAAACGCCCCTTCAACGAGATGGCGCAGAGGGAAGCCTTCGCCTGCCACAAGAGCCCCGACAATTGCAGAGAGGACGAGCGCAACGCCGGAGGGGAGCTTTGTGAGAAAGACCCCGAGGGCAAACGTAGCCAGCATCGAGAGAAGAATAATCAACTCAAAAGGCATAGGTATCCGTGTTACTTCTTGAATGGAAACAAATCTTCTTTGCGCTGATAGTGCCTCAGGGCGTTCGCTGTCTTGCGCGATGTTTTGTTGAGCGTGCCTGCGATGGATTGGATTTCCTGTTCGGTGAACGGCACCCTTGAGACAACTGCGACGCTCGTCTTTGTCGGTTTACCCGGTCTGACCCGGCCCGCCACGGTGAAAAGTGCAACCATCGCTTTGTTCGGGTTCAGGAGTTCAAATCTATCGCCAACCTTTTGCTTCAGGGCCTGACTGAAGGCATCGGCACTGTAACCGTAGTGTGAGCAGCATAGTCCAACTGATATCTTGCCGACACGCTTCGTGTCGATTTTTTCCATCGCCTCGTCGACGTACATCTCCACGAGGCTGCTGACGACATCGCTTGTTGGGTCGGCTTGTATCTCTGCCTCGAGAAGCCTGCAGGACTGGGAGACAATCCGATCCCGGGGCACCCCAAGCGCAGCAAGCTGTTTCACATAAATGCCGGATGTGATCGTTGTAGGAGTTCCGAGTATCAGGAATTGAGAGCTTCCCGATTTCTTTGCCCGGTCAGCGATCATCTTCGATCCGACATCGATGATACTTACCACCGGGATGTCTTTTTTTGACGCGGCGGAAGTCTCCGGATAGAGAGCCGAAAGCGTGTTACACGCAATCAGGATGGCATCAGGATGATACCATCGCTTCATGCCGGCCAGGGCGTCGTCGAAGACCCGGAGTTGCCGGGCTTTATCCGCCATGGCGTTATACGGAGAGGCTGCGTCGGGAAGTGCGTTGACGAAGACCAGTCTGACACGGCCGATGGACTTGAGGCTGCCCAGGTACGCCTCCAGCTCAGCGCACACCGAAAGTCCGCCGAGACCCGAATCCGTGATGACGATCGTGAGGGAATCCCGTCCGAAAAGCTTCGCAATCTGAGCGTCATATGCGTTCTGAGCGAGTGCGACAGCGCCCGGCATGAGAAAGAACAACAGTAGAGCGGCTGCCGGGCGTGCCCACTTCACGAGATTTCGCGCCTGTTCCGGGATCATATCGGATTAGAATGCTGCGCTTATCGTGAAATGTGATACCGAGCCCAGGAGGCCGAACGCCGCGTACGCGTAGTCCAGCGTGAAGACGCTCCCTCCGGCCGGAATGTTCACGCCAAGACCGAGCGTCAACCCTTCCTGGTCTGTTTTGAATACGTATCCGCCTCTGATCGCGAACAGGCCCTGAAATTCGTACTCTCCACCAATGCTGAAATGCTCCGGATTGTCATTCAGGTGGATTGCGTTGAGCGCGATAAGGAGGCGCGAACCGCTCATGGTAACCAGACCTTGATCGCCGATAAGCGAGATAGAGGTTGATACGCGGTACGACGTGGGCAAATCCCATTCCTGTGTCTGAATGGTGGTCTCGACATAAGGATTCGCAGTGCTTGCCGGATCCTGATCAAGCTGTCGTATCAGCTCCCTGCCGGACATGGTGAGGCCAGGGCCAAAGTTCTGGAATGACACGCCGAGCTTCATGTCTTTGAAGCCTGTTTTGAGCACGGCCCCGAAATCAAACGCGAACGTCTGGCCTGATTCGCTCCATAGTCTCTGGCTCACATACTTTCCGGTGACACCGATATCGACATACTCTGTCATCGAGCGCGAATACGTGATCCCAAGAGCGAGATCGAGCGCATCATAAAAAACCCCCGTGCCTTCCGGGCGTTCAAGGGTCGTTTGTTCGATCTTTTCTGATTGGAGTGAGATCCCGCTGACACCAAGAGCGCTGCGGTCGCCCATCGGTACAACCACGCCGGCGAAATTGTGCATCAATCCGGCAATCCACGACGAATGGGCAACACTTCCCTGGAGCCGGTTGAGTCCGGCGATGCAGGCTGGATTCCAGTAGAGGGCTGTTGCGTCCGCGCCGATGGAGGCGTACGCATTGCCCATACTGGCAGCCTTTGCACCGACAGGAATCTTCAGAAACTGTGCTGCCGAAGTTCCCACCTTGGTGGAACCCTGGGCGGAAAGAATCAACGGAAGCAACACGATAAGCGAGAGTGCGAGTAGTCTCTTCTTCATTGTTGGTCCTCCGCCTACTTGATGATGGCAAATTTGCCGGTGAACTTGTTGCCGTCGGGAGTCTCGACAATATAGACATAGAGGCCAAAAGCGACTTCAACTCCAGACTGATTCGTGAGGTTCCAGTCTTCAGTACCTGTCTTGTTGCTGTGCCGAAGCGTTTGAACTTGTTCCCCACGAACGGTGAATATCGAGATGGTGCATTCAGCAGGGAGAAAAGCGAACTGCAACTTGCGTGTGTTCACCACCTGCTCCCATTTTGCGGCTCCAATGTATGGGTTCGGTACGACACGGATGCGACTCAACAACGAGTCGACATTCTTCCCGGCCAACCCGGCCTGAGGCTTTGTCAGGCGTACGTAGAAGGTGTCCTTCTTCGTTACCGCGCTGTACGTTTCAACTTTGAACGATTGACCAATCACGGGCATCTTGGCACCCTTCGAGGCGTCACTTGCGAGCGTATCAATCTTGATCGAGTACGGAACCTTGGCAGTTGTATAGACGCCCAAATCGCCTCCTACAGCACTTGGCGCTTTGTAGGCAAGATTTACAATTCGAATGCCTTCACCCAGGTCGAGCGATCCGTTACGGTTTGCATCCTCGAGAACTGCAGTAACCTGCTGGGAGGCTTCCGCATTTGTAACATTCCACACCTCGAACGGCACTTTGACCTTGGCCACCATCGCCGAACCGTTTGTTCCCAACGTGTCGACAAAGGACCCCGAGGAAGTAAAGCGGAATTCGTAGTCGCTTCCCCGGGCGACCGTGTCGGCGCTCGTGAAGTTCGTCTTGAGAGTCACGAACCAGAGATTCGATGCATTCTTGCTCGTTGAACTTGAAACGGCCTTTGAGAGTTCGTCGGTAATTCGCTTGATGCCGCCAATCTGCGCATCGGTTTCAACACGCAGCCGGAATCCGTCGACGACATTCATCTCGTCCGATGCGAGAGGGGATTTCGCAATCAGCGTGTTGTTCTTATTGAAGACGAAGAATGTGTCTGCTATCGTCTTATTGAATGTGATTTTGTATTGATCTCCTGTCACCATACCCGGATCTGCTACAGACAGCTTCATCAAAGCCTTGCCGACCGTTGCGGACTTGGTGACGGCGGATTGCACCGGGACAGTTCCCGCGGGATCTGATCGCGGAGTGAGATCGACGAGATTGATGTCAGAAGAAGTGGTTCCTTTTGAGGATTCATTGGACTCCAGCAAGGCATTCGGATCACCGGTATCGAATGAAGTGATCGTATAGGAATACTCAACGCCATTCGAGACCGTTGAATCGACCCACATATGACGAAGGCCCGTGTTCGACCCGAGATAGTTGAAGCTATTGAGCGGATCTGCACCCTGGATATCATCGGCTTTGTCAAATTGGGCGACTGGCACGTACCCAATCAGTCTTCCCTGACCGTCGACAACACCTTTTCCCCACGTAGCTCCCTTGTCCTGGCTGCGATAGATCTTGTACCCTTCGAAATCGATTTTTCTCGACATCACATCAAGGACTCTTTCCGGAGTATCGGACCAGTACAAGGTGTTCCTTCGGTCGCCGGCTACTCCGGTGAGTTTGGGTGAAGGCGGAACAGAAGGGCCATTATATTCTGCCAGGAAGAGCTTCTGCGCTATAGCCACATTGCGTTTGAATTGATCCAGCGTTGATCCGGCAGTATACGCAATGCATGCACGTACGGACTCACCCGGCTTCATTGTGAAAAGACTGGTCGACATGATCGCCCCAAATTGGGTAAAGTCCCATCGAGAAGGCACCCAGTAGGTTGAATCAAAGACATCAAAATGGGTGTTCGCACCGCCATGAAAATAGTTCGAGGCAGAGGGATTTCCCGCCTTCGTGAAAGCGGGATCATTCGGATTGCTGATCATCACCGGCCAGACATTCCGACTCGCTTTTTTGGGCTGATAGGTGGTGTTCATGCGGAAAAAATGCCCGTCTGTCACACCCATGTTCTTCGGGGTTGCCAGAATCGCGCTCCCAAAATAGCCACTATTGATGCCGCGAATAGGATCAGTCGCGCCATTCCAATCCCAATTGACCAGACAGTTGTCATACCCTGCAGGAGTGATGCCGGAATTGAACGTCGTGTATCCCTCTTCGTTGGCGTCACCGAAACGGAAATCAAGCAAATATGCCCAGGCGCACGAATCAAGCTGCTGAGACGTCGTGTTCGTGATGATGAAATCGTAGAACTGAATATCCTGACCAAATCTCCTTCCCCAGCAATACGCCTGCATTTCGACCTGAATACCAATCGGCTTATCAGGAGTTTGTGTATTGCGATCGTTGAAGATGGCATAGACCTCACGATCAGCGGCAAATTCTCCGGGAAGCTGCCGTCGGTATGTCGCCGAGGTGCTGTCCATATCGATTCGAAATCGTCCGGGCCAGAAACGCCAGATATTCTTTTCTTCATCGTACCACCCGGCCCGCTTGGTTACCTGTGCTTGATCAGCAGCCGACAGCGCATCGGACGCACCGACGGGACTCGGATGCCACACCTTCAAAGAATCGAAGTACCCTGCCGGCCATGTTTTCGGAATATCACTATGCGCCATGCGGGGAGTGCCGTCAGGTGCTTTCAGTTCCGTCGATTGATCATCTGCGTAGTATTTCCCAAGGCCGCCGGCAACTCCTTGCCAGTCTTCGTTGAATCTATTGTTGTAGGAGTCGATCACATTTCCCTTATATCCAAACATGAGTCCTTGCCGGTTGATGGCATTGATATCGCCGGTGTTTGTAGCCAAGCCCTTGCTCTTTGGCCATCGGAAAACGTACATTTGCGATCGCTGGTAACTGTCGGAAATCAGTCCTTGATTCCCGCAGACGTTGATCAATTCTCCCTTGTCGAGAATTCCAAAGTTGTCCTCGATGCTGCGCGCCGTCTTTTTCAATACTGTTGTGTCACCCAGAGCTTCTTCCTGAGCGCGGGCAGAGGCGGGACCTACAAAGAGAATTCCGAGCAGGATTACTGTGGAGGCAAATTTACTCATACCTGTTCTCCTCGAGAGTCTGATAATCAAAGGTCAATTCGTATGCCGACCTGGATTCTCCGGCGGACATCAACATTCGCCGGGTTCCGCTGCCGATCAGGAGTATTCTGTGTAATGGGTCCGCCATCCCACGGATCACCCGTCGCTGTCCATACCACCTGCGGATTGATCGCATCGAAGAGATTCGTGATCTTGAGGAACACAGAGAAGCGGACATCGGATATCTTTACAATTCGTTCAAGGCGCATGTCAATCTGCGACACACCTCCTTTTCGACCCGAATTCTTCTCAACGATGAGCTGGTCCCCATCTTCCAGAGTATTCGGTGTATACGGGAGACCGCTCGAAATCTGGATCACAAAATTCGTATTGATGTTTTCAAACGGATAAATTCCAAAAAGCTCAGGTCCGAATTTGTCCGGGAGAGAAATATTGAGAAGACCCGAAATGACATGGCGCCGGTCGAAATCCAGATAAAAGACGCGCTTGGGCCGCAGGATCGCCGTTGAACCCCTGTAGTCAAGGTATCCTTCCGAGGGATCCGATTCGTTGCCCCGAGCAACCGAGTACGTGTAGGTCACACTTCCACTGAAGTAGTTGCTCATCCGTTTGTGCAACGTGAGATCGACACCGTTGACATTGCCATAATTGGAATTATCGTAGATGGTATAGGCGTAGGGAAAGAGGGCGTGATACGTGCTGCCGACAAGATTGGTGATATCCTTGAAGTATGCACCGACATCAATAGAGTAATTCTCGCTCAATTGTTGTTTGACGCCGAACTCGAACGCAACAGTCCGCTGCGGTTCAATACCGGGATTGCCAACCAGTGCTGCGTTCACTGAAGGATCGCGGAGCGTGTACATTTCAGTGTAATCTGCGCGCTGGAAGAAATGTCCGTATGAGCTGTAGAACACCGTGGATTCAGTGATGGGGAAGGCTATTCCCAGGCGCGGACTTATCTGGAGGAATGGCTTCGTATCGATTTCACTTGTTGCGATCCACTTTTTTGACACTTCATCTTTATAGCCGCCCGGCGTCGTCACGTCGACCCAGCGCTTATCTCTCACATCAACATAGTCCAGCCGAATGCCGGCGTTGACGAGGAATGAACTGAATTCAAGTTTGTCCTGGAGGTATGCCGCAACCTCAACTGGATTCCGATGGACATTATCGTATGCCCAGAATCCGCCGCTCCAGGGTTGCTGGTAATCTAGTCTCTTAATGTCATAGGAGGTGACCTCGGTCCCAATTTTTATGAGATTATACCTGTTGAATTGATGGGTCAGGTCAATTTTTGCGATCAGTGTTCCAAGTCGGTTCTCCGTATAATCACCCAGATCGCCTCCTTGACTAAATTGATTTCCCGAATTCTTGACATAGTTTGATTCGAGGAGGAAGCCGTCATCGGAGAAGGTTGCATACTTGCCCGGTGTGTAGAGACGGAAGTGCCTGTAGTTGTACACCAGATTCAACGTGTAGAATGTTTCCGTGCTCGGGAAGTAGTTGACAGAGAAGTTGTCGCGTGATGTTTGCTCTTCGCGGCTGGGGTATCCTTCAGGCAGGTACTTCCATATGTGAGAATACAGTTTATATGCCCGCCAGAATCTTCGGTCGGCCAGACTGAACTTCCAATTGCCGAGCGCATAGGTGAACTTTACATTGGTCTCACGCTCTTTATTGTATCCCCAAGGAAGTGTGCTGAGAGCATTTTCCATCCGAGCCGTACTAAACAGTTTCAGCTCCGGCACAAATGGGACAGGACCGCTGAGAATAAGGGACAACTGGCCCGGAGTGTTTACATCAGGGAAGAGCGCCGGCGTGCCGTCGAGTGTCTGCGTCTGATACGCCGATGGAATATCGAGAATGAGCCGCCCCTTATCATCGACCCGGGGTCTATGAACGCCACTTGCATCGACTCCCATGTAATCGTTCGCGAGAGCATCAGCTTTGTGGTATGGCGACTCACTCAATGGACTCGACTCGATTTCAATCCTTCCTGAATATCTGGTGCCCCCCTCTTTTGTAACGATATTTACGACGCCAGAAAGAGCCTGACCGTATTCTGCGCTGAATCCACCCGTCAGCACCTGCAGCTCCTGGATCGCATATTTATCGAGTTGGGTCCCCATCCCGCCCGACATCGGATCGCGGGTTGTCACACCATCAACGAGGTACACGACCTCATTGCTGCGGCCTCCACGGGCATGCAATTCGCCGCTGGCATCGGTAACGAATCCCGCCTGTAATGCGATGACTTGCTGGAAGCTGGTGACCGGGAGATCGGAGAAAGTCTCCGAGGAAATGATCGACATCTTGGAAGTCTCATCCTTGTTGATCATGGGGCGTTCTGCGACGACGATGACTTCCGTCCCGAGCGTGAGTGCGGTTTCCGTCATATCGAATTGAATGGTTGTCGTCAGGTCAGCCCGTACAACGACCTTCGTAACGACCTGTGCTGCATAGCCGAGCAATGTTGCCCGCACCTGATAGATTCCCGGTGGCACGCTGATAATTGTGAGGCGCCCTTCAGTATCTGTACTGCCGCCGATGGATGTGCCTTCCAGGAGAACGTTCACCAGGGGCAAAGGCTCGCCGGTCTTCTTGTCTATGGCTTTGCCAACGATTTTGCCGTACGTACCGGCAAAGAGCGTCGTTGCAGAGAATATCAGGAGTACCAGCGCCAACCATCGCGTCAGAGCATTTGGGTATGGGTGTTTCATACGACCTTCCAGCGATAAAGGTGAGAAATAGTCAGCGGCAGGCAGCACGACGGTGCAGCCTGCCGGCACTGGAACAATTGAAAAGCTTACTTGGTCAGGATCATGCGCCGGGTTTCCTGACTGCCTCCGGCTCGGACCGTGTAGAAGTAAACGCCGCTGGGGTACGACCCTGCATCCCATTTCACGCTGTAGGTTCCAGGAGCCAGCGTCTGATTTACGAGCGATGCAACTTCACGGCCCAAGACGTCGATGACTTTCAACGAGACATCTTTCGTGGTTTCGATTGCGAACTTGATGGTCGTTGTAGGATTAAATGGATTGGGATAATTTTGTTCCAGGCGGAATTCGTGCGGAGCCACGCCTGCGTCTTTGTCAACGACATGCGTCGCGCTGATCGGGCGCGTCACGTCTGCCCACGACGTTCCAATTCGCACTTCATCTAGTTCGCAGAATGCAGTCGTTGTGTCTTGGTCTTGCCTGATCAATAATCGCGCGGCGCCCGTTAAATCAGTACCAGTGTTTACGCTGGTCAACGAGGGTGCAGGTGCCGACTTCCCAAACGTTGAAGCGTCTGGATTGATCCAGAGTTTCGATGAATCGTTCGTCGCCCCGTCAACAAATTGGTATGAACCGACGATGAGATATGTTGTGTTCAGGGATTTCGCAGAGGAATAGCTGATTGTCGCGCTCGGTACCGTTCGCGCACTTACTCCGATGTCGAAGCCAGCACCATCAGGCTTTATCCATACCAAAGTCCCTGTGGTGGTGCTCGTGGCGCTCTGATAGACCCCTGAGATATATCCTTCCAAGGTGACTCCTGCCAGGCTCGTTACCTTCAACAGGTAGGAGTAATAAACAGAACCTGTCGTAACCGTGGTGAATAACTTTGTCTGATCCTGGCCAGAGCCGCTAAAAGTTATTTTGTTGCCGCTCGACGCCGGAAAACCAGGATAGCTGAGACTCCCAGCCGCGACCCAGACCGTATCTCCCGAGTTAATCCCAAGCCATCCGCCTTGTCCTCCGAGCATGGAACCGGCTGTATAGGTGAAGCCGTCATAGTGCGGCAGAGTCACTTGTGCCCATCCTGACATGCTCAGCAGAGCGAAAAGGGCAACTATCGCAAACAAGCGTGTAGCATTTCTCATAAGACCTCCTGATGAATTGTGATGAACGGTGATACTGACCTCTTACGTTTGTTGTCTTTCTTTACTAAAGACTGTTTGCACCGGGATGGAAGGAGCCTACTCCCGGGTATTGGAGAGAAAGCCGAGCACGCTCTTGACAAATGCTGACGCAAAAGCGCGTCTGCGGGCATCGTCTTCGCGGATTCCTGTTGGCAATTCCACTTGTATGCCCCAGGCCTTCCGTCCCGAGAACGCACTGTGCTGCTCCAGATTGTATCCCCCGCTAAAGTACGGCTGTCCATCCGGATGTGGATGTGCGGGGCTTGGCACCGTTGCGAATCCTTCCTGTTCGAGTGCGGCTCCAAAACTTCGGGGGCCTCGCACCAGCTGCGACAGCGGTGCCGTTCGATCATTCAAGGTGAGCCCAAGACTTGTTGTCGATGGCTGCACCGAATCATCGAGCTCGGCGTCGCTGAGTTTCAGTTGATTGCCGACGAGAAGATAACCGAGCTCTACAACCTGCCATTCATGCCGATGACCATGCAAGTCGATGTAGAGGCCTCTTCCAAACTCCCGCCCAATGCGCTGCTCGGCGGAATCGATGAAAGTGTGAAATTCATTCCATGCTTGAGCGGCAATCGAATCGTCCTGTGCAGCATCGAATAGCTCTCGATTCGCGTCCAGTTTGCTCCTGTGCAGCCGGTTGATGATGACATGAGGAACTTTGCCGGTACGTTCACGAAACTCTGCTACGATTTCCCGTGCCAGCTCCTGCGTCTTCGAATCGAGGTGTCCCATTGTTCCAAGCGAACGGTCCGGAATTTCCGAAGGTTTCTCGTAACCCCCGTGCGGCACCGATATCACAACCGGAAGATTACCCACGATGTACTCAACATAGTCATTCTTGCCAAAGAGTGATTCGCCGGGAGTCACTGATTGGTTCCTGGAGTCATCTGCCACAGGGAAGACGCGCTGAGATTGTGCCAGCAATTGTTGTGCGAAAGAGAATTGGAGAGGAAGCATTATCATAAAGCTATGGAGCGTCAGCTTCCGAACGTTCTTTCCCAGAACCATTGTGAACATGGAATCGAGAGTGCTGCGTGTCATCAAATGGTCAAAAATTGGTTACGTTCCTACTTGGTCTGTAGGCAGATCCTCGTCTGGAGGAACTGTCAGGTCAGACCCCGGTGCGCGGCATGGGAGGTAATTCAGTGCTTTGTGCTAAGATAGCACACTCTTCTTAGAGAATAAAGCGCTTTCATTATTTGCACTAGAAGCGCAGTGGATAACATCAGCTTTGCCACGAAGTCACCCCGCCAGAACGCGTAGCGGGCTGGCAAGACACGAAGAAGATCTTTGAATCTTCTTCACTTTCAAGAACCTTTGTGACTCTGTGTCTTGGTGGCAGCACTTTTCGGCCGAATCTCTAGAAAGTCGAATAGCGACCTCTTCGCTGCTCAAACTGCATCCAAATGCCGCTCAAAAGAGCCTTCAAGAATGGGACCTGACGGATTATGGAGGTGGGTTTAGGGCCACGCCTGGATTGACAATTTGTTTGTGCCCCTACCGCTCCGGACCATCAAAATGAAAGAGGCAATTCCGGGGATCCGGGATTGCCTCTTTTCTTTATGTACGCCAAGATGTGTGCACGAACGCGAGGGTCAGTGGTCACGTGACCCCGACCCCTGTGCCTTACTTTAGCAACAACATCCGTTTTCGCGCGATTTGCTTGGTGCCACGCTCATCCGTGGCAACGAGTTGATAGATGTAAACACCGCTCGAATACCTCGTCGCGTCCCAAGTCTCCTGATGATACCCGGCTAGCCGGTCTCCGTCCACCAACGAGGCTACCTCCTGCCCAAGCAAATTGTAAATATTTAAGCTCACCCTGCTCACCGCTGTCAGCTGATAGCTAATAGCTGTGCTCGGATTAAAGGGGTTCGGATAGTTCTGGTACACTTCGAACTTGTCTGGTGCAGCGACTGCAACCGTGATTTCCTTCGTCCATTTTTCTCCAGATGGAGCGGTGATGACGAACTTGAGCGTCTGGTTCTTCTGCACGGGCGCCGTCTTGTCGACAGAGAAAGCAAACGTTGCACTCATCTCCTGCTGGGCTTTCAAAAGCGCGATGCGCTGTTCTGTCGCCGTGAACTTCAGCCAGGCTGGAATCTCCGTCGCTGCGACCTTGACTCCCGTAAGCGGACTTGTGGCCGTGTTTGCTACCGAGAGCTCTATTTTGTTTCCGGTCGAAGCAAACGGCAGCTGATAGGCCTGGGCCGAGACGACACCATTCGGGACCGTCTGTGCGATGCCGCATTGCATCATCGCAATGAGGAGTAAGAGTATGAGGGCCGCTGTTGGCTTGTTCATGTTTTGTTCTCCTACAACAACCTGAAATCCGGTTTGTCTTTCCTGGATGTTCCCGTGGTCAGATCCTTCGGTCGCCCTGAGCGACCTCCAAGTATCATCAGGCGGGAGTCGAAGGGCTCCCTCAGGATGACGTCCCCTTTTTACGATGCCTAGGACTCAGGGCGCTATCAAAAAGCGGCGGTCATCCTGAGCGAAGCGAAGGATCTGAATCACACTTGCCGCCGGCGGATGATTGCGCCCGCCTTCAGCCTTCTTCCTACTGCGTTACGAATTCTACCAAGCCGTTTGTCGCTGTGTTCTGGGCCTTGTCTTCTGACACTGTGCCAACGGTTATCCTGAATGTCAGGTTAGCCGGCAAGAGTTCTTTTGTGATTTCGCCGTCTGCTGTCAGACCGATCTGACGCCAGGCGCTGAAGTAGTAGCTTGCCAGGGCTCCGTTGACCGGTTGGTTCTGCGAATTCACCACTCTCACGGTGCACAAGACGGTCGAGAAGCTGACCGTATTGTTTGTCGAGATATTCTGAACCTTGTCGTTCGAAATGGATTCGTGCGTCATCCTGAAGGTGTAGTTACCGGGGAGCAGTTCTTTCGTTGCCACTCCGCCTGTGGTTGCTCCGAAGTTCTTCCAGGAGCTGAAGTAATATTGAACGGTTCCCTGATCTCCCAAAGGGACAGGCATCAATGCGCCCTGGCTATTCTTAAGTTGAACCGAAGCGTTCACTGTCTGGAAGATGACTACCGGATTTGCTCCAATGTCCTGCTGTTTGTCAAGGGTCGCAGAAGCGTATGTCATCCTGAACGTATAGGTTCCCGGCAAGAGTTCTTTCGAAGCGACTCCATTAGTTGTCGTTCCGAGAGTTTTCCAGGAACTGAAGTAGTACTGGACCGTGCCCGTGTCGATTGGAGCGCCCTGGCTGCTCTGCAACTTGATCTGAGCATTCACGGTCTGGAAAGCCACGGTATCATATCCGACTGTCACATTTGATTTCGTCTGCGTGGCAAATTCGTACGTCATTCGCAGGCTGAGGGTCTTCAGGCTTGTGGTGATGTTGAATGTGCCGCCGTTGTTGTTTGTGGCGTCCTTCCAGGTGCCATCATAGTATTGCAGTGAGCCGCCGGTGAGTTTGGTGCCGGTGCTGTTGATGAGCTTGACAATGATCCCCGGAAGAGGCCGTGTTACAAAGAATGAGACCGCGTTTGAGATGCAACCGTCTGGATTTGCTACGGCCACGCTGGCGGTGTCGGGAACAACCAGGTCTGCGGCACTTATGGCTGCTTGTAGTTCAGTCTTTGAAACAAAGGACGTTGCGCGCGGTAGCCAATTCCACTGGACTACGGATTCTTGAATGAAGTCTTCTCCTCTGACCGAGAGAGTAAATGATTGACCACCGCTTCCGACACCACTTGGCTCTATTCGATTAATGAACGGCGGAGAAAAAGGCTCTGCTATCGTAGATAGGCAAGCCAAGAGATATGCGACATCAGATGTTGCAGTTTCAAACCACTGATCGCCTATAAGGCGACCGCTAGCCATCCGACCATACGTGCTGAGAATCTCGTTTTTGAAGACCAGCAGTTCCACCCCACATCTTACTGAATCTCCCAGAGTAAGGTAGTTCTTTGCACTGTTGAGTTGGGATGACAATTCGTTCGCGAAGGAACCATTCGACAGCCATCCGTTCGTCACCGCTGTTCCAACGGAAGTGATCAAAGAATCTATCCATGAGGTAATGTCTGTCAGCTGCACAGCGACTGATGGAATCGCAAGGTATGTCGTGATCTGGTTCAAGAGCTCAATTGACATCTGATCCTTAAGGTTCATGACCCCCAATCCACCAGAAGTTGGTGAAAAGAATTGTCTAGTCCCAAGGTTGTGCTTCACACGCAAAGATGAGTCGACGTGAGTTCGAGACAAACAAAAGATATACCTCTTCGATCTATACATCAAATAGGGAAACCCAGATGTGTTCAGGCTATCGGGTCCAGATTGGGATAGGATGTCGATAGTCGGCGCATCGAGTGTACCTTTCAGGACGTTTTCGATGGCAACCTGATAAACTGTACCGTCGACCGTGGACCCTATTCCATGAAGCCCTTGACCGGCTCGGGATGAGTCGATCGATACAACACTCAGGCTTACGTCACTTACAACGCGGCCCACTGCAACTACTGCGCTTGTGTCCACAATGTCTTTCAAGCTCCGTGGCTGCTCTTGTGCAGGAGAAATGCAGATGACAATCGCTGACAATTGGAGAATCCACAGTGCCCTCCTGATCTCACCTGTCTTCATGTGTACACCCCCTTTTCTGCGTTTTCGAAAGATGCAGTTTTCACTCAGTTGAGCTTTGCCTCTCTCAGGAAATCGTCCCTAGTCCTGTTGCCGCGTTGATAGAAGTACTGAGGGGCAATCGGATCCGACGTCTCATAGGCTTGGATCTCGCCATCCCCATACCGTTCTTTCCATCTATCCCTCTCCGATCTCAGGAACTCCTTCTTCTGCGCCTCAAAAGCCGTTGCGAGGGCTTGTAGCGTTTTGGCTCACATGCCTCGCAACCGCTTGAGAAGGGTGCTCACCAGATATAGATCACTCCACATTCCCGTCTGCCACTGCTGCACATGCACCCTCTCATGTTTCAGTGCTTTCTCGTGGAACTGGCTTGAGATTGGTAGATGGATCACAGGCTCACCGACGGTCCTTGTTAGTGTACCCTCGTACCGAATCTCGTACGAGTGGGGATTTCCCTTGGGGTCAAGAATTGGGACAGCGTCGGGATTTCCTTCAACATTCGCTCGAGTCACTTCTCCTGATCTGAGCGGTAACCAAACCACCAACTTGGCGGTTGCTTCGAGCACATCGTCTGCGAAGGCGACCTCGGCTTTGGTCTCGTATTCGCATTCGGCTTTCGCGCCGCTTTGGAGATTCGGTGTGGCGTACCACTTCGTAATAGGTATTGACAAGATCTTTTTCGTTTCAGGCGGCTGAAAATCGCGTTGGGGATTGTTCCCTCCATTGGGGTCAACGGGGATTCGTGTCCATTCTATCGAGCGCGAGGACAGGTCGGCTGGGAGCCATCCCACGTGAAAACCCGCACTTTCTCCATCCTTTACCCGAGGCGGTGTATCATTAGCAATGTACACAAACACTCCAAAGACCGTGTCTTTTCTTTCGGCGCTTTCGCCTTTGCTATCTTTCGCCACTGTGGTCACCACCAGCGTGCCCAAGTTGTTCACTGTGAAGGCGTGGCCAGGTTGATAGGTGATTGAGACTTGGTCGCCGTCTGGATCGATTGCTGTTGCCGTCACGGTTACGCTCGACCCAAGCTGAAAATACCGACGCGGAGGATCAAACGTCACCTTCGTGATAATTGGAGGTCGGTTTTCCGTGGTCCGGATAATGAGCACCGTGCCCGTCGGCACGCAGCCTTCACCCTCAGCCATCAGTTTGCGAGGCGGGTGCAATTTCTTCAGAAGTGTAGAACTAATGTGAGTCTGCATAGAAGCCGTCGCCTTTTCTTTCAATGCCGACTTTCCCATTGGCTCTGCATTCATTCCATCGGTCTTATTGCCGCCGCTCAGGATCTTCATGAGCTTCGAAACCGACAGCTTCTGCTGCTTCTGCAGTTCATCCTTTGCTCCGTTTCTGATCGCTGTTGACACTCCACCGCTGCTCGCCTCAGCTTCGATTTGAACGATCGCGGAGTCCGCGGCGATGCTGTCGGCTGCAATGAACGTGAATGGTTGTGGACCAATGAGCCATGAGCCCTGATACCCCCACCCCGATTGCAGTGTGCCAT
>Ga0208045_1000414_pt1 | contig 18052 bp, 16 predicted proteins | sample PL_2010_200m_FD_184160 | JGI IMG/M metagenome (GOLD analysis project Ga0208045, IMG submission 184160) | Freshwater microbial communities from Powell Lake, British Columbia, Canada to study Microbial Dark Matter (Phase II) - PL_2010_200m... | ecosystem: Environmental > Aquatic > Freshwater >...
CCACACGGGCGTAAGCCGGGATGGAGACGATGCTGATGGCAATCAAGGCATTGATCAAGCCGGGGCCAAGCACGGTGACAATAACAATCGCCAGCAACAGTGATGGAAAAGCAAGTAATACATCCATCACGCGCATGATCGTGTTGTCAAGCCAATGTCCAAAGTAGCCGCTCAGCGCACCCAAGATTGTACCTATGAAAATTGCTGAGGTCACGGTTGATAAGCCGATCATAAGGCTCAGGCGCGTTCCATAAAGCAGCCTGCTGAACTCATCGCGCACGTTGCCATCAATGCCCATGATGTGCTGCGGCTGGTCCTGCGGGCAGCCAAGGAGATGAATGCACGGATCCTGGCGCATCTTTACCTGCTCGACGCCAATCAAGACTTGAATCGGATCATAAGGCGCGATCCACTGGGCGGTCAGGGCGATCAAAGCGAGAATCCCAAGAATGACCATTCCGACAATGGCAGACTTGCGCCGAAAGAGCCGCCGCCAGGTGATCTGCCACAGGCTGACCGACTTCAGTGAAAGACCCTCTGCATCCAGTTTTGCAATTTTTTCGTTAAAGTCGTTCATATTATCAGTCCAGTCGAATTCTGGGATCGAGGTATGCGTAGGAGATGTCCACGATGAGGTTCAGGATAACAAAGAAGACGGCGATGACCACCGTAAAAGCCTGGACAATGCCGTAATCGCGGGCGGTGATGGCCTCATACAGTGTGCGCCCAACACCGGACAGACCAAATATTGTTTCGGTCAGCACTGCACCGCCCAACAGACCGCCAAGCGACAGACCGATTACTGTGACCAGGGGCAGGAGCGAATTCCGGAAGGCGTGTTTGAGGATAACCATGGAGTTAGGCAGACCTTTGGCACGTGCCGTACGGATGTAATCCTGGCCGAGCACTTCGAGCATGGTGGAGCGGGTCATGCGGGCGATCAAGGCCATTGGGATTGTCCCCAATGCCAGGGAGGGCAGGAGCAGATGCGTAAGGGTATCACCCAAGAGTTTCCAGTTGGCGGTCAGGATTGCATTGAAAATATAGAGGCGACCCAAAAAGTCCAGAACACTGCGCCACAGGCCTGTCCCTGGGATCGTCCATCCCCAAACTTCATAGAAGGCCGGAGAGAGGATACCCGCGGAGATACGGCCGGAGGGAGGCAGCCAAAAAGGGGTACCTTTGAGCAGCAAAGAAAAAACATAAGCAAGCATCAACCCAAGCCAAAAAACCGGCATGGACACACCAATATTGGCCCAGACCATCATACCGACATCCACCCAGGAATTATGTTTGACGGCCGAAACAATGCCGAGGGGTATGCCTACAACAAGGCTGAAAATAAGTGCACAGAAACTGAGTTCAATCGTAGTCGGAAGACGCTCGACAAGCAAACGGGTAACGGGCATACCAAAGCGGAAAGACCGGCCAAAATCGCCGTGGGCGATCTCGTTCAAGTAAACTCCAAACTGAATGTGTATGGGTTTATCCAATCCGTGCTCATGGATGAAACGGTCACATACAGCCTGAGTAGCTTTTTCACCCAGAATGGCCCGACATGGGTCACCGGGAATCACCCGTGCCAGGATGAACGTGACCAACAGGATACCAAAAAGAACAGGTATGGCTGAAAGCGTTCGCCGGATTATGTACTGGATCATCATGGTTTGGATTCCATTGCGAATACGGGATGGCGGTGAATCCGCCACCCCGTATTGTTAACCGAAGATCGGACGCGACTACTGGGTAGGTTTGTTCATCATGCCCCAGAGATAGTCATAATACTCCCATAGGTTGGTGTTGCCCTTGTGCAGTGGGGAGGAAGCGTCCAGACCCATGGTGAAGGTCATCACGACATCATTGGCATCGAAGCCGCTGCCGTCGTGGAACGTGACGCCCTGGCGCAGGACGCAGACCCAGACAGTTGAATCTGCGTTCGGGGTGCAGGACTCGGCCAGCGCAGGCTCAGTTGCAGTACCGTTGACCTCGTAGGCATAGAGCGACTGCATGACCTGCTCGCAGGCGCGCAGGGATTCGCCGTCGGTCTCATCCGCACAGAACATGCTGATCGGTTCGGCGTTCTGCATCCAGACGAAGACGTTGCGATCACCCGGCTTGGAGTAGGCGAAGACCTCGGAGGTGAGCGGGCTGGCTTGCGGATTTTCCACATCCGCGCGGTACGCCGCGGCAGAACCGCCATGGGCAATGGGCACCATCGGCACCAGTTCGCGGATGGCGTTGTTGGCGGCGATATAGTACTGTTCAGCATCCGCCGGGATGCCGATCTGGCCACCCGCGATCAGATTATCGTAAATCTCGGGGAATGTGGCGCCAAATTGCTTGACATCCTTGCCAAAGTGGTAGTCCAGGAAGTTGGTGACGTGCGGGTAATCCGCGCCCCAACCGAGCAGGTGGATACCATTCAGGCGGCCAGCGCCCGACTCTTCAATGAAGGCGCCGGATTCCATTACCACGATCTCGGCATCAATGTTCAGGTTGTCCTTGAGTTGCGCCTGGATATCTTGAGCCACGTTGCTCACCTGCGGCAGGTAGCCGCGGACCACGTCGCGGTAGTACAACTTGGTCGCGAAGCCGTCCGGGAAACCGGCCTCGGCCAGCAGGGCCTTGGCGGCGACAGCATCAAAGGTGTACCATGGATCACCAACGCAGCCGTTGGGAATGGAGCACGGGGTAAAGTACGTAGCAGCCTCAGAGCCGACCGGGTAGAAGGTGTCCACGATGCGCTGGCGGTCAATGCCCATGGCGATGGCCTGGCGTACCTTCACGTTGTCAAACGGCGCGAAGGTGTTGGTCATGCCGATGTAGAACACGTTCAGGGCCGGGCGAAGAGCCAACTGCAGGGTTGGATCGGCCTCAATGGTCGCAAAATCATCCGGGCCGACATTATCAAAGCCATCAATGGTGCCGGACTGCAGTTCAAGCAGGCGGGCAGCTGATTCGGACGACCAGCGGAAAACCAGGGTATCGGCGGCCAAAGGTGTCTCACCCCAGTAATCGGGATTCTTCACGAAGGTGATACTTTCACCGCGTTTCCACTCGCTGACCATGTACGGGCCGGTGCCAATGGGCTTTTCCAGGCCCTCGCTGGTGCGGGTTTCTTCGCCAGCAGTCGCCTCGATCCACTCTTCCGGATAGATGGCGAATGGACTGAAGGCGATCTTCGAGAGGAAGGCTGCGTCGGACTTGCACAGCGTGAAGGTCACGGTGTATTTATCAGTAGCTTCAATAGACTTGAAGAAGCCGCCATATTCGCAATCCGGCGCGACGAGGGATTTGCCCTCGAACGGCACTTCAGTGGGTGCCTCGGTCGCGGGAGGCTGGGTGGCCTCAGGCGGTTGGGTGGCGGCGGGTGTCGTAGAGGGCGTGGGGCCGCAGGAAGCCAGCGCCAGGCTTACCAGCACCAGCATTGAGAACAGTAGATAAATTGAACGTTTCACGTTTCTCTCCTCCTACAAAGAGATTTATTGGGGGTTTGGGTTATGGTTGCCGGTTGCGCAACCATTGTCGAGCGAGTGGGACAGTTTGGTCAAAACTAGCGATAGACCACCTCCTTTTGTTTTCTACCAAGGCTTAGGGAAATATAGATGCACATTATGGTTGTGCACTAAACAACCATTATACAGCAAATTCATAGAAATGCTACGCGCGGAATCCCGTGTCCGTGAAGGTTCACAGCCTCGGGATTCGCTGTCCACACTCCCGCTACCGGCGCGCCGCACTTAGGACAAGTCCCTTGCGCGGTGATCTGGTAATCCATAATGGTGTAGGCCAGACGCCGGATGAGGAGATGATTGCATTTCGAGCAGACCGTTGCCTCGTAATCCTCCACCCGTCCCGGCAGGTTGCCGGCATAGACATGGCGCAGGCCGGCCTCCCGTCCGATGTCCGCGGCACGGAGCAGGGTGCGCGCCGGCGTCGGGTCCGGATCGGTCATCTGGTAGTCCGGGTGGAAGGCGGTCACGTGCCAGGGAATGTCGGGCGAGACCGAGGTCAGGAAGCGCGCCGTCTCCCACAGTTCCTCGCTGCTGTCGTTGAAGCCGGGCACGACCAGCGTCACCACCTCCACCCACAGCCCCATTTCGCGCGCCCGCCGGATGGTATCCAATACGTTCTTCAACACCCCGCCCAGCCTCCGGTAGTTCTTATCCTGCATGGACTTCAAATCCACTTTGTAGGCGCTCAGGTAGGGACGCAGGTACTCCAGGGCTTCCGGCGTGGCGTTGCCGTTCGAGACGTAGACGCATTTCATCCCGGCCGCAACGGCCTCTTTGAAAATCGCCACCGCCCACTCGCTGGTGATGAGCGGCTCGTTGTAAGAGGAGGCGACCAGCTCCGCGCCCATGCGCCGCCCAAAGGCCACAATCTGCTGCGGCGTGATCTTGCGGATGAAATTGATGGAATCATCCGCCTGCGGGTCGCGCAGAGCTTGAGAGGATAGCCAGTTTTGACAGAACTCGCAGTGGAAATCGCAGCCCAACATGCCGAAGGTTAGCGCGGTCGCGCCGGGCAGCACGTGGAAGAACGGCTTTTTTTCGATTGGATCAGCCTGCAACCCGGCCACGTAGCCCCACGGGACGCGCAGCTTCCCATCCGCGTTGAAACGCACCTTGCAGATGCCGCGTTTCCCTTCCCGGATGAGGCAGCGATGCGCGCAAGCCGTGCAGCGCACTGCGCCGTCTTCCTGTTTCTCGTAAAGTTCCCCCTCGATTGTCAAATCGTCCAGTATCTTCGCCAATGCCACCATCTCAGCCTGCCTTCAACTATCAGCCATCAGCTATCAGCCATCTGCTATTCCCCATCTTCACTTATAATACACAATTATGATAACCCTGGCAATACAGGCCGGAGGCGAATCCCGCCGCATGGGAGGCGACAAAGCCCTCCTGCCCTTCCTGGGACGCCCGCTCATTCTCCGGGTGGTGGAACGTCTCGCCGCGTTGGCGGACGAGGTCATCGTGACGACCAACCAGCCAGCGGACTACGCCTTCCTCGGCCTGCCGCTCTTCGCGGACCTCCAGCCTGGCCGCGGCGCTCTGGGCGGACTCTACACCGCGCTCGACGCCGCTAAACAGCCGCTGGTGGCCGTCGCGGCCTGTGACATGCCCTTTGCCAGCCGCGCCCTCTTCGAATACGAACGCGACCTGCTGCTCGAAACGGATGTTGACGTGGTCATCCCATCCTCCGCCGAGGGCCTGGAGCCGCTGCACGCCGTCTATCGGCGCGCCGCCTGCCTGCCTGCTATCGAAGACGCGCTGGAGGCCGGCGAGTGGAAGCTGATCGCCTGGCACCCGCAGGTAAAAGTCCGCACGCTCACGCCCGCAGAGACGGCCCGCCGCGATCCGCAAGGTTTGGCTTTCCTGAACCTGAACACGCCCGAAGAATTCCGCCAGGCCGAACGCCTTGCTTTGAGTCAGCCCAGCGATTGAAATCGCCGCTACAAGATCGCGAAGTCCACCTGCGTGGACTTCCAGCCCTCGAGCTGCGGAAGCCAGCCGACGAAGGTCGGCTTAGCGGTCTTGTTGGTGCAGTTTCAACTGCTAAGATCGAGCAGGCTGAGTGGCTTTTTTCTCCCTGTCATTGGAGTCTATTTCTTCCCCCTCTTGCCTCTTGCCCCATGATACGCCGGCGCGGTGATGGCGTAGATCGTGCACAGGCGTGCATCCAGCATCCGCGAGCGGATTCTGGCATCTATCTCCTCGAGCGTTTCGGCGGTGGTGATGACGGTCGGCAGCTCGGCGTTGTAGCGGTAATTGAACAACTGGTAGAGTTTTTCGCGCACCCAGGTGCTCACTGATCTTGTGCTAAGGTCATCCAGAATGAGCAGCGGCGCGGTGCGGATCTCGTCGAAGCGGCGGTCGTAACTGACGGTGCTGGTGGGGCTGAAAGTGGCGCGCAGGTGGTCGAACAAATCTGGAGCGGTGACGAAGATCGGCGGCGTGCCCATCCCGGCACGGTGATTGGCAATGGCGGCTGCCAGATGGGTCTTACCGCAGCCGTAGGAACCGGTGATGACCAGCCAGCCATTTGGCCTCTCTGCAAAGGCAAGCGCGGCTTTATTCGCCTTCTCCAGCGATTTGACCGTGCCCGCTTCCAGGCCCTCTTCTTCGCGCAGGGAGAAGTTGGCGAAGGAGCACTTGGCAAGCAGGCCGAGGGAAGATAGCTCGGGATGGCCGGTGTCGTCGGTTGGGCGGCGGTAATCGGGGACGTTGATGTGCAGCACGCTGACCAGATCGGGGTCTTTCAGGCGCGAACGGATGCGCTCCTCGATCTCGTCCAGCGGCGCGTTGGTGGTCACCACCAGCGGCAGGCGGTTGATGTAACGGTAGTTGACGATCTGGAACAGTTTTTCCTGCGCCCAGGCGGTGGCGTTCTGCGTGCCGAAGTCGTCCAGCACCAACAAAGGCGCATTGCGAATTTCATTGAAGCGATCTTCGAAAGTCGTGTCCTCACTATTGAAGGAAAAACGCAGCAGGTCGAGCAGGTCAGGGACGGTCAGGAACAGCGTCGGCACGCCCACGCCGACGGCAAAATTGGCGATGGCGGCCGCCAGGTGGGTCTTGCCGCAGCCGTACCCCCCTTGCAGGAGCAGCCAGCCGTGCAGCGAGGCGGCGTACTGGCGCGCCGTGTTGAAGGCGATCTCCAGCAGGTTGGCCTGCCATTCTCCCATTCCCATCCGGCCGCGCGGCTGGAAGGTCTCGAAGGTCAGTTCTTTGAGTTCGTCGAGGTGGCTGAGGGAAAAGAGCCGCTCGCGCACCGCGCGCATCACGTCCGCCTGGCGGCAGGCGCAAATTTCCAGTTTACCGAAATCGGGGTGGCCGAGCGGCAGGTCGCGGCGCAGGTAACCGGCCCCGTGACAATGGGGGCAGTTCGGGTCGCCGAGGGCTTCGATGAGCCGCTCAATGTTCGATGTACTCGGCGTACTCGCCTTCGACGTACCGGCGGCCATCTTCTTGAGCGTTTTGTCTATCTTGCTTTTTGGCATGGCCTTCCACCTTCCAGCGTTTCAAAATGGCTTCCACATAACGCCAGTTGCGCTTGTTATTCTTGACGGCGATCTCCAGCGCCTCGGCGGCCCACTCCGGCGGGTAGGTCTGCTCGGCGTCTTTCAGGGCGTCGGCGATGAGCGGCGTCAGCGCGCCGATGTTCTCCTCGTACAGCTTGAAAATGTTGGGGCGTTCCACCAACGGGGAAGCTGGCGGACGCAAAGTGGTTGCGTTCTTGGCAACCATGGCGGCGCGCCACTCGCCCTTTTGCATGGACTCGGCGGCGGCGCGGCCGCGCGGCGTGTTCAGGAAGTAGAATCCGCCCGCCTCGTTCTGGACCCTGAGCAGGCTGCCGCGCTGGACGGCTTTTTCCAAGGCTGCATCTAACACTTCGTCTTCGCTCAGTGCGCCTCCGCCCAGGCCGCGCATGAAATCGGCATCCTCGGCGAACTCGGTGCGGCACAGGAAGTGCGCCCCGCCTTCCATGTGCGCGATGCGCCACAAGGCATACAGCGTGACCTTCAACTCAGCCAGGTCGTCTATCTCGTTCAGCAGCTTGCGGAAGAACGAGTCGGGCACCTGGGTGAAGGTTTCGGAGGATGTGAAACCGTTGAAATTGGGCATTGCTTTTTTAGCAGATAAGCGTATAATAATGAGCGGAGGCTTTGACGTGCTTCGGCACGCATTGCCTTTTTTTTATTGCTATGGATTATTGGTGCCACGAAAAAACGTTGTAGTGGCGACTTCAGTCGCTCTTTTGGCCGAACGACTAAAGTCGTCACTACAGTTTCGTGAACTACTGATTGTCCTCAAGCGGCGGTTCTTCCGGCGGCTTTGGCTCACGGCGCGGCTTGGCCGCCCGCTTGGGTTCTTTGAAGTCAATGGTGCGCGTCGCCGCGTTCTCGAACTTCGCCAGGCTGCTGCGGAAGATAAGCTCGATGCTGCCGGTCGGGCCGTTGCGATGCTTGGCGATGATGATCTCGGCCACGTTCTGTTTGACCGTATCCTTCTCGTATTGGTCTGGGCGGTAGATGAACATGACCACGTCTGAATCCTGTTCCAAGGATCCAGATTCTCTCAAGTCCGAGAGCACCGGGCGCTTGTCAGTGCGCTGCTCGACGGCGCGGCTGAGCTGTGCGGCGGCCAGCACGGGCACGTTCAGCTCGCGCGCCAGCACCTTGAGGTTGCGTGAGATATACGAGACTTCCTGCACGCGGTTCTCGGTGCGGACGTCGCCGCCCATCAGTTGCAGGTAGTCCACCAGCACCAGGTCAAGGCCGAATTCCATGTGCAGGCGGCGGCACTTCGTCCGCAGTTGCAGCGGGGAGATGGCCGGCGTGTCGTCCAGGAAAATGTGCGTGTCGGACAGCACTTCGACCGCCTGGGTGAAGAGCGGCCACTCGTCCTGGTTCAGTTTTCCGGTGCGCAGACGCTGGGAATCGATGCCGGTCTCCTGCGCCACCAGGCGTTGCACCACCTGCTCGTTGGACATCTCCAGCGAAAAGATGGCGACGTGCTTCTTGTGCAGCATGGCGGCGTTCTTGGCCGCCGAGAGCAGGAAGCCGGTTTTCCCCTGGCCGGGGCGGCCGGCAATGATGAGGAAATCGGAGGCCTGCATACCGGTCAGCATCCGGTCGAGGTCAATGAAGCCGGTCGGCACGCCGAAGATCTCTTCCGGGCGGCGGGCCAACTCGTCAATCCGGTCGTAGTACTCGCTCAGCACCGCCGAGATCGGCTGGAGGTCGTGTTTCAGCCGCCGCTGGCTGACATCGAAGACCGACTTCTCGGCCTCCTCCATCACGTGTTCGACGCTCTCGTGCTCGTCGTAGGCCAGCGTGGCGATCTGGTTGGCGGCGTTGAGCATCCGGCGGCGGATCGCTTCTGCCTCCACCATGTGGCCGTAGGCTTCGGCGTGGAGCGAGGTGGGCACCTGGTTGAGCAGGGCGGTCAGGTAGGCCGGGCCGCCGATCTCGCCCAGTTGTCCGGCGCGGTCGAGTGCCTCGGTGACGGTCAGGATGTCGAGCGGGGTGCGCTGCTCGTGCAGGCGGGTGAAGGCCTCCCATATCCAGCGCAGGCGGTGGATGTAGAAATCGTCCGCCTGCAGGAACTGGGCCAGGTCGTAATACACCTCCGGGTTGATCAACACCGCCCCCACCACGGCTTCTTCGGCTTCGCGGTTGTGAGGGATGGTCGGTGTGGATGGAAAGCTCCCCGTCGAGGGGAAGGCGGTTTCTTCGACAGGCCCCTCGACAAACTCGGGGCGGCGCTCAGGGCTTTGGCTCAGGGCGGGTTCTTCGGGAGGCGGCAGGTCGCTCATTGGAGATAATTTCCAAACACAAAGGTCACAAGGATTATACTTTGAGCGGGCACAAATTGCGGTTTTCTGCCGCCTGGTTCGCGGGGCTAAAGCCGCCTGCTCAGTACCTGAAAGTCCTTTCGGACTGGCGCAACGAGTCGGTTTTAACCGACTTTCATGAACTGAGGCAGGACTTTAGTCCGCCGAAACCCGTTGAGAAAAAGCGCAATTTGTCCCCGCTTTCAGTATAGTTACTGCTCAACCAACCCTTGCGAAGGTTGTATTTCTGGCAAAATTGCAAACACAGCCAGGATTTTTGTCCAAAAGCGATGCCAGGATACGGCAAAACCTTCGCAAGGGTGATGTTCAACGGTCAATTTTTTTGTATCCCTTTATCACCCTTATCTTTATCTAGTTTCGTCAAGAAATCCTCGAAGACCGACAGGCGGCCCTCGTCCGCGCCTGCGCTTTTCACCGGTCGGGCGGAAGGCGGAGGCTCTTCCTGCATGTCACGCTCCGGGAAAATGCTGGCGGTCTCCATGACCGCGCCGCCGACCAGGATCGGGACGTGCGCCCGCACGGCCAGGGCGATGGCGTCCGAGGGGCGCGCATCTATGTTGACAACCTTGCCGTCCACTTCGGCGACGATGTTGCCGTAGAAGATGTCATCGCGCAGCGAGACGATCTCGACGCGCAGCAGCAGGGCGTCGAAGGTGGTGAAGACGTTCTTGAGCAGGTCGTGGGTCAATGGGCGCGCCATCTCAACCTCCTGCAAAGCGACGGTGATGGCTTCGGCCTCGTACGGCCCGACCCAGACGGGCAGGTAGCGCTCGATGTCTTTCTGGCGCAGGATGACGATGCGCTGGGGCGACATCAGGCTGACGCGCACGCTGTCAATCACGACTTCGATCATCTCAGGCATAACAAGCTCCAGGGATACCGAATGGTTTGGCTTCGCGAAGCACCCCCGAAGGGGGCAGCGGCAGCGGGCAGCGGCGGAACTGGCGAGACACTTCACATTTTAGCGCCATTTCTAGCAAATCGCGCCTGCGCGCGAGCGGCAAGGAGCCGCTGTCCGCTGGAGCCGGTGTTCGCTGGCGTTTCTCCGTGGTACATCCCTACGATGTTGATAAGATACGTGTTTCGACCTCTCTGATTCCTAGAGGCGACAAATAGATAATTTCATCTTCGCTGTCGTACTCAATAAGTCTATTGTTGTGTAATTGTGATAGAACATCACGCTTATAGTGCGAAAAATCTGAATGTTCTGTCCAAGTAAACAAGTCTTCTGAAAAAACGCCCTTCCCTAACTCTGAGTAGGCTAATAATAGTGTAACATCTTTATAGTTGAGCCCTGCTTTAAGAACCCGCTTTTTCCCGGCGATTTCCCAGACATCAGGTAGATTACGTGTAGAGATGACATCAACGATATCTTGCGCGTCTTCGAGCGACAGTTGATGATAAATGCGAATCAACTCGCAGATTATCCAATCGCAGACTCGTACCAGAGTCGCCGAATCTATTTCATTTGCCTCGACATCGCCGCCCACATGACCTATTCCTCGTTTACCACGAAGGGTGTAGATAAACACCAATGCCCTTGGGATTATTACTCTCAAAGATTCAGTTCCGGTTGCTTTGGGTAATTTAATCAGGTTCTGGCATTCATCTGCAAAATTCGGAATGTGTGTTCCGAATGGTATGTGTGTACCTGTCAATTCATTTTGAGTGAAGCGAAGCACTGCCTCGCAAAATTTGCCCGCACTTAGTCCTGCCGAATCATAAGATAGGTCAAGCGACGCTTCTGTATGCCTCCTCTTAAGTTCGAGGTAGGATTTGACAATACGTGAGCGAAACTTAGGTTGAATTTTGGCAAAGGCAATTTCAAGTGGCGAACTAGGGCTCGAAGTACTCATACTGGTTGTCCTGGTTCTTCTCGCGAGATAATTTCCCTGCTCGAATTGCCCTTCCTAAAGTTGGCGAAAAATCTGTGACATCGTAAATGTATGCAAATTTTTCCTTACAATACTCAGTTATTTTGCTGATTGTCTGGCGATTCTTGAAAAATCCCTCGCTGATTAGTCGGTCAATCATTTTTCCCGGTCCAGGTCGTCCTCCAGACGAACGTGGACGCGATGCTTTATCACTTTGATCATCTGGTGCTCCGCTGGGAGATACTGTCTTCCGCCTTGCAGGTGCCTTCTTTGCAACAGGATGCTTGTAAGAGTCTTTTGCGCCAGAAGAAGTATCCCATTCTCCAAAGACCCATTCAAGTACTCTGAGTTGCACGGCCTCTGACTTGAACTCATTGATAACGGCGGCTAATTCTGAGAGGCGCTTCTTTGTTTCTTCAAATTCACTTGTCATTTTATCCTCCTACAATTTCTGAATTATTTTCTAAAAACGAAGCCAGCTAACGGTATAGCTCAACGGCAGCGGAGGAACCGCGAGACTCCACTTTGATTATCGCGCCACTTCTGGCAAATCGCGCCTGTGCGCAAGCAGCAAGGAGCCGCTGTCCGCTGGAGCCGGTGTTGGAGCCGGCGTTGTTGGGCTGCCATCACACTTTCAAGGTTTCTCTTATGTCGTCCAACTTCCTTGAATGTCTTCGGAGAATATTAAATTTCTCTATCATATGTTCGATTTCAGTCTTGTCTATTGATATTCTTTGGCCACGTACGCGTCCATCGCCTGTTAATTCTAGACGGGCATATACACAATCGTCCGCTATTAAATAATCTTCGTTCAACTCAACGGGTAATTCATTTGCAGCAGCAATGTAGACGTCAGCCCCTATTTTTTGCCATTGTTCGAGAATATCCATGTACTCATTTACTTCAACGGAATCCAAAATAAAAATGCGAGTGATCGTCACGCCGCGCTTGATTGCTTGGGAGGTTTCTTGAAAATGCTTTACAGCTATGGGAGTTCTCCAATACGCCATGTTTGCTACCGAGGATGATTTCAAGCATTTTTCAACATTCCTAATCTCGTGAGCCCCAAACGCGAAACCACTTCCTTTACCAACGTTCATATACCCTTCAGCGAGTGAGTGTAATGTGTTATGACACTCTACAACAACATCATCAGCTCTGCGTTTAAATAGTGCATACCACCCAGATTTCACTGCCAGATAATTATCTACTATTTCCTCAATAAATTTTAAGAGCCAGTTGTCTTGATACAAAGCCCTACTTAACTTATTCGCTCGTAGTATTTTGTCTTCTGAGCTACTCTGACGTAATTGCAAGTCAAATAATTGTGTTAGTGTTGCTAGGATAAGGCCCAGAATCACGCTTTGCACTGTATCCTGCCCAGCAAAAATCAACACTATCGAAACCGATGTCGAGAATATAAAACCGATAATTTGAAATGTGTCCAGAATTTTCCGTTGAGAACTCATATGTTTACTTTCCTCAACTTTCTTCAAATGCCGTCGTCTCATTGCGCTATTGGCAGCCGAACACGCGTATAAGCGAATCGGATAACGGTTTATGGGCGGTCTGTACGTGTCCCCGTAGGGGATAACCTCCTAACCAATTTGGGCGTTTCGGCAGCCAATATTGGCGGCCCTCTTCGCTATGCGGCTACCAATACTTGCTCGATCTCTATCGGTAGCTCAATGAAAACGAATTGGCTGGTGTGATAAAGATAATCCTCGCCGCTTTCGTCAATAATACGGATTAAGTCATCTTTCTCTGCTTGTTCGTCAGGGATAACTTCATACACTTTTCTTGTGATGAGCGATGCTTCGTAATCCGTATTGTCAACACAAAGTACAAATTGCTTTCCAGTTGTCATAGGCTTAATCCAGATACCGCTTGATTTTGATGTCTTTCCTTCCGATGCCATGTGCTTCGTACCAGTGAAGTTCGACATGACGAATGTTGCCATTGGGCAGTTTCACGAAGGTACTGCCCTTCAACTTTCTCCAACGGCCATGGCCATAGATTTTCTGCAAGTATGCCAAGTCGCGGATGTGTGAGCCAACCGCAATTACTTCAATGAATTGAATATCGTCAACGATTTCGAATTTCACGCGATTTGTTTCGCATTTCTGAATGTTGGCGTCCAGTACCCTAATCTTACATCAATTTCGCTCATTTTGCGATAGCGTTTTTGTGCGCGGGCTAATGGACTATCCCTGCCGCATCCAGCGTTTGATCGCTTCCACGGGTGGCTGGTGATCGTTCATAGCGTCCAGCAGCGCGCCGGGCTCCGAGGCGCATAACAGGCTCTGGCGGTGTTCGGGGAAGAGGAAGCCCTCCTTTTCGGCGCGGTCGAGCATGGCCAGCAGCGGGTCGAAATAGCCGGACACGTTCAGCAAACCGACCGGTTTGGCATGGACGCCGATCTGCGCCCAGGTCAGTGTCTCGAACAGCTCGTCCAGCGTGCCGTACCCGCCCGGCAGGGCAACGTAAGCGTCGGCCAGCTCGTACATGCGCGCCTTGCGCTGGTGGATGAGCGGGGTGACTTCCATGCGCGTCACGCCGGGATGCGCCAGGGCGGGCGTGTTCATGCTCTCCACGATCACGCCGACCACCTGGCCGCCGCTTTCCAGGATGCCATCCGCCAGCGCGCCCATCAACCCGGTGCGCCCGCCGCCGTAGACCAGCGTCAGACCGCGCCGGGCCAGGGTCTCGCCCATGCGGCGCGCCGCAAGCAGATAGTCCGGGTGGACGTGGTCAGCCGAGCCGCAGTAAACGCAGACAGAGTTCATGCCGGATAGTATACTTCCAACTCTCCCAAGTCGAACAGGTTAGAGTTCCATTAGACCCGCCGCCCCGCGCTTGACTTGGGGATAGAATGCGGCATAGAATAGTATCGGAAGTGCAGCGGCATGGATTACAAAGATTACTATAAGATTCTTGGCATCGAGCGTAACGCCAGCGCGGATGAGATCAAGCGCGCTTACCGCAAACTGGCGATGCAGCACCATCCGGATCGCAACCCGGGGAATAAACGCGCCGAAGAACGCTTCAAGGAAATCAACGAAGCCTACCAGGTCTTGAGCGACGCGCAGAAGCGCGCCCGTTACGACCAGCTTGGCGATTCGTACTCGCGCTGGCAGCAGAGCGGCGCGCCGGGCGGATTCGACTGGTCGCAGTGGTTTACCCCCGGAGGGCAGGGGTTCGGCGGCCAGCCAGCATCGGGCAGGAGGACGGTGCAATACGGCAATCTCGATGACCTCTTCGGCGATACCGCCTTCTCGGATTTCTTCCGCGCCATTTTCGGCGGGATGGACATCGGCACCGCGCCGCGCGGACGTGGGCGTGCGCGTACCGCCCCCGCCTACCAGCAGCCTGTGACCATCAGCCTGCGCGAGGCCTACGCCGGTACTACCCGTCAGATCAAGATGGATCAGCGTCGCATCGAGGTAACGATCCCGGCCGGCGCGCGCAGCGGGACGAAGGTGCGCGTCGCTGGCGGCGGTCCGGCCGGCCCGGGTAGTCAAGCAGGCGATCTCTATCTGGTGCTGGATGTAGCCCCAGACCCAAATTTCGAGCGGCAGGGCGACGATCTCCATACCCAAATTGGCGTCAATGTCTTTACCGCCATACTGGGCGGCGAGGTTCAAGTGGATACCTTGAGCGGCAAGGTGATCCTGACCATCCCATCCGGCACCCAGCCGGAGCAGGTCTTCCGCCTGGCCGGACGCGGCATGACACAGTTGAAGGATCCGCAGGTCAAAGGCGACCTGTTCGTGCGCGTCAAAGTCCAGGTGCCGCGCCAGCTCACCGCCAAACAAAAGGCCTTGATCGAAGAAGCAGCGCGAATGAAGTGATTGGAGAAAAACAATCGCTTGATCCTGTCATGCTGAGGAGCGGTTTTTGCGACGAAGCATCTCCCCTCTGAACAGGAGACCCTTCGCTCCGCCAAGAACGCTACGTTCAGGGTGACAAATTGGCAAGTCCTCGACGCGCCTGAAATAACGGAGAAAAAATGAAAAGGAAAATAACTTTACTGGTATTCCTCTCTGTGCTTGTACTCACCCTGATCGCCTGCCAGTTTACCGGCCTCACTCCCCTCCAGACGACCGCTACGCCAACCGTCGCGCCCCAGGCAACCCTGGCCCCCCTTCCCGGCGGCCAGACCGACCTGGTCAGCCAGCAGGATCGAATGGTGGCGATCTATGACCAGGTCAGCCCGGGCGTGGTGACGATCCAGACCTCCAAGGCGGATGGCACGCCGCTCGGCCTCGGCTCCGGCTGGGTCTACAGCGCCGATGGCTACATCGTGACCAACCAGCACGTCGTGGAAGGGGCGGACAAGTTCGAGATAGACTTCCCCTCCGGCGATAAGGCTTTCGGGACGCTGGTGGGCACCGACCTGGATTCCGACCTGGCCGTGCTCAAGGTGGATGTCCCGGCGGCGGTGTTGCATCCGCTCACTTTGGGCGATTCCGATCAGCTCAAGGTCGGGCAGATCGTGGTAGCCATCGGCAATCCGTTCGGGCTGAACGGCACGATGACGACCGGCATCGTCTCTGCCCTGGGCCGCACTCTCCAATCGAACCGCCAGGCGCCTGGCGGGAGTGGTTCCTATTTTTCGGCTGGCGATCTCATCCAGACGGATGCGGCGCTCAATCCCGGCAACTCGGGCGGGCCGCTGCTGAACCTGGACGGCGAGGTGGTTGGCGTGAACCGCGCCATAAACACCACCAGTACCACCGCAAGCGGCGATCCAACCAACTCTGGCATCGGTTTTGCCATCTCGATCAATATCGTCAAGCGGGTCGTGCCCTATTTGATCCAGGACGGGAAGTATGATTATCCCTATTTGGGCATCACTTCCATTGACGATTTGCCGCTACAATATCTCCAGGAATTGGGGCTGACGCAATATACCGGCGCATACGTCACCAGCGTGACGCCCGGCAGCCCGGCGGACCAGGCCGGGGTGCGCGCCGGTACGCAGGCGACCAGCATCCAGGGCCTGGAGGCCGGCGGAGACTTGATCGTTGCGATTGACGGCCATACCGTGCTGCACTTCGATGATCTGCTCAAATACCTGTTCAATAACAAGTCGCCCGGCGATACGGTCGTGTTGACAGTCTTGCGCGGCGACCAGCAGGTGGACCTGACTTTGACCCTGGGCAAGCGCCCTTAGCGAGTGTTTCAATGGTTGTGGTGACGGCTTCGCGAAACACCCTTTAGGGTCAGCCGTTCGGTAAAGCGCCGTTATTGCTCAGACTGTCATGCTGAGGCCGTTCTGTGGCCGAAGCATCCCCTGTGCGGCGAGGAGACCCTTCGCCACAGAACGGCTCAGGGTGACAAACCTTACAGGATGCCTGCCCGAGCAGGGATTCTTCTGAGAGAATGGCACTTGGGCTGAACAGTTGCAGAGCGACTGCCTGCCCTGGCGGGCTAGGCCAGGGAAGTTGCCACTACGAGCGCATCGTTATTACAAGGAGGTGGAACGCCGCTTTCTTAGCCAGAAACTCTGATTCCCCCGGCCAGACCGGTCATCCATCGGGATGATCGGAAATTTCACAGGAGGTTAACATGTTGACGGATCGTGATCTGCAAGAATTGCTGAATTTTTCCAGCCCGGAGGCGGTTCTCAGCGTATACTTGAATACCGACCCGGCGGAAGGCAATGCTGAAGCGCTCAAATTGCGCTTGCGCAGTTTGCTCGAGGAAGTTAACCTGCCAAAAGATAAGGCCAAAGTATTGGAATACTTCGAACACGCGCGCGAGTGGAAAGGACGCAGTGTAGCGATCTTTTCCTGTACGGCGCGTGATTTTTTCCGCGCCTACCCGCTAGCCGTGCCGCTGCGCAGCCGGATGCGTGCCGGCGATCATCCCCACGTCAAGCCGCTGGCCGATCTCCTGGACGCCTTCGGCGGGTATGGCGTGGCGTTGGTTGACAAACAGGGCGCGCGGCTGTTTTTGTTCCATCTTGGGGAGTTGGTCGAACAGGAGGGTGTCTTGGGCGAGGAAGTCCGCCACACCAAGCGCGGCGGGGCTTCGAGCGTGCGGGGGCAGCGCGGCGGGACCGCCGGGCAGACGCGTTATTCGGAGGAAGTGGTTGACCGGAACATCAAGGATGCGGTGGATTTTGCCGTCCACTTTTTCGAGACGAATCGGGTGCGCCGTATCCTGATCGGCGGCACGGACGACAACGTGGCCCAGTTCCGCGCGCACCTGCCCAAGGCCTGGCAAAGCCTGGTGGTGGGCGCTTTCCCGATGAGCATGACGGCGAACCATACCGAGGTGCTGGCGCGTGCGATGGAAATTGGCCAGCAGGCCGAACATCGCCGCGAGGCGCGGCTGGTGGATGCGGCCATCACCAACGCGGCCAAAGGCGCGGATGGCGTCGTCCGCCTGGACGAGACGCTGAGCGCGGTCCACGAGGGGCGCGTCCAAACCCTGATCGTGCAAGAGGGCTACCGGTCAGCCGGTTATCAGTGCGCTGGCTGTGGCTACCTGACCACGCAGGAACTGGATGCCTGCCCCTTCTGCGGCAAGGATTTTGCCCGCATCGAGGACGCGGTCGAGATGGCGGTCCGCAAGGTGATGCAATCCGGCGGGGATGTGGAAATCGTGCGCGATAATCCGTCATTGGAAAAGGTGGGGATTGGCGCGCTGCTGCGGTATTGACTTCAATAAAGAACCGCGAAGGCACGAAGACCGCGAAGAATTCTTCGCGGTCTTCGTCGCTTCGCGGTTCCAAAAGATTTGCGCGCTTGATGCAAATGTCAGACAGTAATACTATAAGTAGAGTACTCCTGTCCGAATTATAGCACGCC
>Ga0208045_1000416_pt1 | contig 17994 bp, 13 predicted proteins | sample PL_2010_200m_FD_184160 | JGI IMG/M metagenome (GOLD analysis project Ga0208045, IMG submission 184160) | Freshwater microbial communities from Powell Lake, British Columbia, Canada to study Microbial Dark Matter (Phase II) - PL_2010_200m... | ecosystem: Environmental > Aquatic > Freshwater >...
GTTTACTGTCATAACAGCGAAGAGTTTGAATGAAAACATAGTTATTGTGACAAGGGCAAACGACGAACTTCTGAAAGATAAGCTCAAAGAGGCAGGTGCAGGCTTCGTAGCCACGCCTAACAAATCAGCTGGAGATGAGCTTTATAGAGAGCTCACCAGAGGAATTTAGTTGGTCCGATGGAAACACGCATAGAAGAGACGTACAACGTCATGATTCTTGCGTTTGCAATAATCATGGTACTAATACCCATAACTCTCCTTCTTCTTTGGCACTATACCGGAAACCTGTATCTCGTCGCATATGCGGTCTTGGAGTCTTTCATAGGTGTGCAGAACACAGCAGCTTCCTACGACTTAGGTTTAATCGCATTTGCAACCTACGGGCTCGACAGGCTGGTTCCTGTTTTGAGCATACTTGTTGTAGCCAACATAGGCAGGACTCTCATGCTGAGCTTCATACTTGCCGCAGTCCTGGACTCGCTAGAGTATGCAAATTTTGAGGAGCTCATAAACAGAGTTAAGGCGAAGTTTCTGCGGAATCACGTAATAATATGCGAGTACAACAAAATCGCAGAGACACTGATCAAGGGGCTGAAGAGCACAAGGGTGCCCTTCGTGGTCGTTGAAAACAAAAATGCAAAAACAGGACTTGATGAAAAGAAAATACTCAGTTTTACAGGAGACCCGACTGACCACATCACTATGAAGCTGGCCGGAATATGCAATGCACGCGCAATCGTGTTTGTTTCGGAGAACGATGTCGAAAATATTCTGGGAGCGATTGTGGCAAGAAAGCTAAATCCTAAAATAAAAATAATGAGCAGGTTGAGCGAAGCAGGGATTAGCAAGAAGACGCATCACATTGGCGTAGACATCACTGTCATACCAGAGTATCTCGCAGGCCTCGGGATGGGCGAATACATCGTCAAGAAGGTTGGTGTTGTGAATGGTTAGGCTAAGGGCGATACACCGCATTGCGGCAATAGTAATACTTGTCGTGTTTGTTATCTCTACCCTGCTCGTGCTTGAGTACGGAGAAAACATAGTAACAGCTATGGTGTTCAGCTTCACAAACATAGTTGGAACTACATTCCCCCCAAATGAGAATGTGGTCGACACTGAAAACATTCTGATACTCGGCGCGGTCATAATTGGGATCGTGGGAAACATTGCCTTCACCATAATACTCACTTCCATGTTCTACCAGTTCCTCAGCGGCATAGATGTCAGGTACTTACTTTCAAAGCCAAAGGTGAAGAGGGCGCGTAATCACGTAATAATAACTCCGATAAATGGGATGGGCATCGAGCTTGCGAAGAAACTGGCAAAACAAAAAATAAGCGTGGTCTTCGTGGAACAGAATAAGCAGGTTCTGGACAAAACGCTGAAAAGGGGTTTTATAGGCATTCTTGGAAACGCTGCTAGCGAGGGCGTACTAGCCGACGCGCGATTGGATAGGGCACTGGCCTTCTTTGTGCTGCATGACAGCGACATAGAGAATGTGCTTGTTACCATAGAGGCTAAGAAGCTCAATCCAAAAATCAAAATAGTGGCCAGAATAAAGAGGCTCGAGGACATGCAAAAACTAGAGAGGGCAGGTGCAAGAAAGACAGTGCTTCCAGAAGCTGCGATAGGAATAGAAATGGGCGAGTTTTTAATCTATAATATCTGAACCTGCTTGAATCTTTTAACCAGTTAGAAAGAGTTAAATGCGTTAATTGTGATGTTGATTCGAGTTTAGATGAAGGGAGCAAAACGCCACGAACGACGGCTGCAGTCCGCCATGGAGTACCTGATGACCTATGGGTGGGCAATACTCATAATCGCGGTTGTTCTGGGTGCACTGTTCCAACTGGGCGTTTTCAATTCATCATCATTTTCACCACGTGCACCTCCAGGAGCCTGCCAGGTGTTCAGACCAAGCGGGCCGGGAACAACAACGAACATCAACCTGATGGGCGTGTGCACCGGGCAGCTGCCGCAGTATGTGGGGCAGTTCAACGGCGCAGGCAGTTATGCAGACGTGCCAAACAGCGCGAAGTGGTTTTCAGACCCGCTGTCTGTTTCCGTTTGGTTCTCAGCGGCAAATTTGAGCAGTGCAGTCGCAGTGTTAGGTACTTTTTATAATGGCAATAACTGGATGCTTTATAGAAACGGCAACTATCCATTGCAACGACTTGCAGTGATTAGCTATTACAACAAAGTGGGAGGAGGAACTAACTACTTATTTGCTTACTATGATGGTTTTCGAAACAATGCTCTATACAATGTTGTTTTTGTAAGAAACGCTTCGGCATCCACGGCCACTATAAAAATGTATGTTAATGGTGCCTTGCAAAGCACTTCGACGTATTCAGACTTTCTGAGCTGGGTTCTCGATACAACGCAGGGGGTTAGAATTGGCGGAAATGCTGTTGGTGGCGGATATCCCTTCAATGGTCAGGTAGCAAATGTGCAGATGTACAACACCTCTCTCTCGGCAAACCAGGTGCAGGCAATCTATCTGGGAGGCATTGGCGGCGCTCCGATGAAGCTGCAGAACCTAATAGGATGGTGGCCGCTCAATGGAGACACTAAAGATTATTCTGGAAATAATAACAACGGAGTTCCAACTGCGGTTACATTCACATCACAATACGGGAAATAATATGAAAAAGTCGTCAAAATTACAATCTGCAATGGAGTACCTGATGACCTATGGATGGGCCATACTCATAATTGCAGTTGTACTCGGCGCGTTATTTCAGTTGGGTGTGTTCAATTCCTCTTCTTTTGCTCCAAAGGCACCGCCAGGAGCCTGCCAGGTGTTCAGGCCAAACGGGCCGGGAACAATCACGAACATCAACCTGATGGGGGTGTGCACGGGGCAGCTGCCGCAGTATGTTTCAAAGTTCAACGGGCTGAACTACAACAGTGTGGTGGTTGCGGACGCATTAAACCTAGATTCTAGCAGCTTCAGCGTGAGCACATGGTTTTACATGAACTCAAAGCATTACGGGGATCCCTATTACATAGTCCAGAAAGGCATCTGGGCTGCAGTTCCTACCGGTACGGGCTGGGCGATATACATATACCCGCAGGACACAGGAACCTTGTATTTAGCGATCATGTCCACAGTGGCAGATGCGAGCAGGTCATACGGCGTCATTTCCAGCAAGGTATGGTATCACCTTGCTATGAGCTTCAACGGCACAACCAATGGCTATGCCTTCTATGTGAACGGGCAGTCGATATATTCGAGCACCCTCTCAGGTTCTTACCTTCCTCCTACTGGCTCTCAGCTGAATATGATGAGGTACCTGAACGGCTCTCTTTCGAACGTTCAGCTCTACAACACCTCCCTATCTGCGAACCAGATACAGACGCTTTACCTTGGAGGCATCGGAGGCGCTCCCATGAAGCTGCAGAACCTCGTGGGATGGTGGCCGCTCAACGGCAACGCTAATGATTACAGCGGAAATAATAACAACGGAGTGCCAACGAATGTCGTCTTTACCTCGCAGTATGGGAAGTAGCGTGAAGGACTTGTTCAAGCGTCTTGAAGCCCTCGCTCCTCCAGAATTCCCCCTCCTAACTAGAAAGAGTTAAATGCCTTAGTTACGAAGCTTCTACGTGTCCTCCATGGCAGACCAGGCCATAACCACCAGCATAGACGATTTGGTTAAGTATATCAATGAGCATGGCGAAAGCGAGTCCACGACGCTCGCCAATGCGCTTAGCGTTAACGAAGGGATAGTTGAAACATGGGCAGGAGTGCTCGAAAAAGCGCAGATAATAAAAATCAACTACAAGATGGGGAAGATGTATGTGTCCCCGATGACTGCGACCAAGGAAGGAGCGGAGATAGCTAAAAAGACAATTGAGATGAAGAAAGGCGTCGCCGAGACCGAACTCGCTACGCAAATAAACATGATAAACCAGATCAACGCGAAGCTCGATGAATTCAAGAGGTACGTTGCTGGCTCAGAAACCGCGTTTAAGACCAAGGCAGGCACGATAAAGGAAGAAATAGAGTACATAGACAAGCTGAACTCGCGAGTAGACCTTTCATACAAGAAGCTTAAGGAGAAGAAGGACTTCGTAGACGGACTTGCTGTAAGGATGAGCAAGAAAACAAAAGAGCTTGAGGAGAGGACTAAAGCAAACGAGGCAGTGACTGCAAAAGACACAGATTCAAGGAGAATAATATCAGACATAGTCGCTAAGCTAGACGACTCTGAAGGAAGACTTAGGACGCTGTCCAAAAACTTCAGCAGAATGGAAGAAGAAAATAGAAAGAGTTTCTCTGACCTGATTCTGGGAATAAGGAGCGAGACAGGCGCGCTGAGGGAGATAGTTGGCCAGCAGGAGAAAGAGGTTTCTGATTACACTTCATCGGTCAGTTCTTTTAAGAAGGAATCCACTTCGATAAAAAGGGAGGTCGCTAAGGAAAGCAGCAGGATGGTTGACGAAATCGCAAGGGCGAGTGAAGAGGTCAGGAAGGTCAATGACGTGGCAGAGAAGCAGGTCAATGTCATAAAGAGGGGGCTTGTCGGACTCAAGAACCAGTTCGGAGGCTTCGCCGACCTAAGTAACAGACTGAATGATATTAAAAACAACATAGATTCAATATCAAAACAGAAGGATGAACTGCAAAAAAGCCTTGACGAGCTCAATTTGCAGATGAAGGCGCTCTCCGTTGTAGAGGAGACAAAGATAGTTGAAAAGGGAATTACGATGCAGAAAGCAGAGGAGAAGATGGCAGAATCGGCAGTCAAAATTCAGGGCTTAAACAGTGAGCTTGATGCTGTTAAGAAGGACATGGATGACATAGTGAAGTGAATATATGGATTCAGAACCGCAGATTGCAGCAACAAGGAACAGGGAGTATGCTTCGTATGAGCTAGACGCACACGGACTCAAGGTAAAGGTAAGAATCGTAGACAAGGGCACGTTCGTTCCGGTATATGAAGTCACTGTGCCGGGGCTTGGAGACGCCACCAAGGTGCTGCTTATCTCGCTCAGGCAAGAACTTCTCTCAATGGTTCCCATCGACCCCACAAGAATTGAGGATAGCGAATACGTGGGAGAACTATCAAAGAAATATATCGAGGCCTCAAATATCATAATAGACAGGTACCTGCCCGGCTCATCGCCTGAAACGATGAAGGTTCTTGTTGCTTACATAGTCAACTTCATGTTGGGTCTCGGCGATCTTGAATCGACGCTTGCTGACGAAAACCTGGAAGAGGTGGCGGTAAATACGTCAAAGGAGCCGATATGGGTTTTCCACAAGAAGTACGGATGGTGCAAGACAAACATAACGATTGAGGAGGAGAACACCATATACGAAGCTGCGGAACAGATAGGGAGAAGGATCGGCAGACAGATATCAAATCTCGCGCCTCTGATGGATGCTGAACTGCCTGACGGCTCAAGAGTCAACGCTACGCTATACCCTATATCGCAGAAAGGCAACACCATAACTATAAGAAAATTCGGAAAGAACCCGTGGACGATGCCTGCGATGATGGCCAACAACACGCTTTCGGCCGATATCGCTGCCCTGACCTGGCTCGCTGTAGAAAACGAAGTCAGCATACTGATTTCAGGAGGCACCGCCAGCGGAAAGACAAGCTTCCTCAATGCAATGAGCATATTCATACCTCCAAACCACAGGGTCATTTCGGTAGAGGGCGACAGAGAGCTCACGCTTCCGAACTTCCTCCACTGGGTTCCCATGCTTACCCGACAGCCTAACCCCGAAGGCAAGGGAGAGGTCACGCTATACGACCTTATGATAAACGCATTCAGGCAAAGGCCTGACGTGATGCTCATTGGAGAAATAAGAACCAAGAAGGACGCTGAAACGCTTTTCGAAGCAATACACACGGGACACGCGGTATACGGCACCGTACACGCAGATAATGCACAGGACACGGTAGTCAGAATGACCAACCCGCCCATAGAAGTGCCAAAGATGATGCTTAACGCCTTCGGAGGAATAATGTCTCTTTTCAGACACAGGAGGTTGGGAATAAGAAGAGTGCTTGAGTTTGCGGAGATGCTTAGGAGCGGGGATGTGAGCGTTGTTTACAGGTGGGATGCAAGAAATGACAGCTTCTCTCAGATCGCTGAAATAGCTAGAATAAGCGAGACCATATCTCTCTATGGTGGCTACACAAACGAAGAGCTCATGAGAAGTCTTGAAGACAGGAAGAAAGTGCTTAAGTGGATGGTAAAGAACAACGTGACTAACGTTGACGATGCAGGCTATGTAGTCTCAAGTTACTACAGGGCAGCCGAGAAAGTAGTCAAGATGACAACTGACGACGTACCTTATACTAGGGAACTGATGGACAGGGTGTAGATCATGACCGAAGCAGCCAATTATGAACAGACCGCCGCCGCAGTTGACCTGGTTGACGCGTCTTACCACGAGGGATTGGCAACACTTGACATGTCGGAGGTTTTCTTGGACGTGCTTGAGATAAAGAAGCTCAAGTATTCTGATGTTGGAATGTTGGTTGAAGGCAGTGAAATCAAGAAGGCGGAAGCTGTGCAGGAAGTGCAATCGCAACCACAACAGCAGCAACAAACGCAGCAGCCCAAGGTGCAAATGCAGGTTCAGGTACCAAGGCACGCGCTCGAGGATGATATGAAACAGGCTGCGAACAAGCTCATGGGCATGGCAGGAGGAGTCGGCAAGGAGTTTGAGGAAATGATCGAGAAGGACATTGAAGAAGCAAGGGAATCAAAACTGATAATGCCAAAGCTCTCGCTACAGGATCAAGTGTCGGACCTTGAAAAGGTGCAGGAAGGCATAACAGAAGGCTCATTCGGCAAAGAGCAGGTGAATATAATTACAAAGGAAATCAAGGCACTCGATCGGATCGCTTCTCGTGAAGACATTAGCAAGCTGAGCGATGATCAGAAGGAACTGGCCGCGATGAGAAACCAAAAGGTTAAAGAGATAAAGAGCGGATTGAATATCAAGTAGGCGGCTGTGGTCAAATGGCATTTTTTGGAGCAAAAAAACAAATTAAACCAGAAGAACAAAAAAAACAAGATACGCCTGAAGAACAGCAAGGAAACATAATAGGTTTCACAAAGCCAAAGAAGTTCTTCTTTTTTAAGATGAAATCAAAGCCCATCTACGGCGGCGTACAAACGGCGCAGAACAGCACGCCTCAGAATACTTCTCAAACACAGACGCAAGGCATGGCTCCTGCGGCTCCTCAGAGCAAACAAACTGTGCAGACCACATACGCACATCTTCAGAAGCAAGCTACAAAACCTAGCAGCATGCAGATGTATTTCGCAAGCGTAGCTGCAAAGCACAAGGGTCTGGAATCGGCGCTGCGGGCACAGGGAGTAAAGCAAAGTCCGTACGAGTTCATAAGAAGGATGTTCATCTATTCTGCAATAATAACTACGGTGGTGACTCTATTGGTCGGAACTGTGATGGTCGGTTATGGACTAAGCCCGATACTCGCATTGCTTTTGGGCGTGGCTTGTTTCTTTGGATTCTTCAATAAGTTCGTGCAGTACCCCATGGACAGGAGCAAGGTAGTCGGAAAGGAGATAGAGAAGGACATACTGTTCGCTGCGAGGGACTTGGTCATAAGCATGAGGTCAGGCATGCCGCTTTACAACGCTATGACTGCGGTAAGCACTGGTTACGGCGCTGCAAGCCTTGAGTTTGCAAAGATTGTTGAGCTCGTACAGCTGGGCAGCCCAATAGAGCAGGCGCTTGACGACGTCTGCTTTAGAAGCCAGTCAAAAACATTCAAGAGGCTGATGCTGCAAGCGACAGTGAGCCTGAAGGCGGGTGCCGACGTGGTTGGCGCGCTGCAGGGCGTCCTTGACGAAGTCATGCAGGAGAGAGTCATAGAGCTGAGAAGGTACGGGCAAAGGCTCAACGCACTGGCAATGTTCTACATGCTTTTCGGAGTCATCTTCCCTAGCATGGGCATCGCAGTTGCAGCAATACTCACTACATTCATAAACATCTTCTCGATTACGGAGAGCACTCTTCTGTTTGCACTTGTAGCCATTTTCTTCCTTCAGATAGTGTTCCTCAACATAATGCGTTCTTCCAGACCTTCGTTTGCGATGTGATAGTTTGAATATAGAATTCGATAAATTAGTTTCAAGAAGCGTCATCAGGCTACTGGAAAGCGAGCTCAAGCTGGCCGGATCCAAGGCAGACGTACACAAGTTCATCCAGATGATGATCATGGGAGGCGTTGGCTTCTTCGCGATAGTGCCTTTTGCGCTCGTTTTCGGCGCAAACATCAACCCCGGCTTTGCAGCTTTGGGAGGGCTCATCACCAGCGCACTTTTTGAAATAATCATTTATGCGATTCTCGAATTCAAGGTCGAACAAAGGAAGAGTTTCATTGAAAACCTTCTGCCAGACTACCTGCAGCTTGCCGCGGCAAACGTGAGAAGCGGAATTGCGCTCGACAAGGCGATGGTTCTTGCTGCAAGGCCGGAGTTCGGCTACTTTAGCGAAGATGTTAAGGAGATGAACAAGGAACTTTACGTTGGAGTCACTTTGCAAGCGTCAATGGTAAACCTTGGAAAGAGATACAGGTCTCTGCAGTTGCAGCACACGATAAGGATGATGAACGAAGGCATACAGTACGGAGGCGGAATGACCGACCTCCTCAACCAGATAGCAAAGGACCTCAGGAACCAGCATATGGTGCAGAAGGAGATATCGGGACAGCTGTTCATGTACACCATATTCATTGCATTCGCTGCGCTGGTAGGCGCTCCTGCGCTTTACGCGCTTACTTCCCAGATGATAACAGTCACCAACACGGTGTGGGTAGGCATACTCAAGCAGAATGGAGGCGGTTTGCCTACGGTAGGCGTCTCCTTCCTCAGGCCAAGCCCGCCCAAAATCACGACCGCTACCTACTACAATTTCTCGCTTGCCGCAGTGCTTCTCATAACAGGCTTTGGCGCCTTCATAGTAAGCGCAATCTCTACAGGTTCGGTCATAAGGGGCATACGCTACCTTCCTATCTTCCTGGCAGTTGGATTGCTTGTGTTCTTTGCAGTATCTGCTTTGATAGGAGGAATATTCGGAACGATAAGCGGCGTGTAGCAGCAGCCATTCTGATTGCAGACCATGTTGTCAGTTGAAGCCGAACGCCTGCCACTCGTTTGACGATATGGTTATGGCAGAGAGCCCAGGGGAGGAGTATGCACCTGAGAAGTAGGGGTATATCACATTGCTTGAAGCGCCGTTGAAGTTGTTCCCGCTATAATCATTTGCGTTGCCGTTGAGAGGCCACCAACCGACGAGGTTACCTGAAAATGGAATGCTTCCTATGCCTGCCTGATAAAGCGCTTGGACTTTGTTTATTGAGAGAGGGGTAGTGTAGATCTGGACGTTTGAAATTAAACCGTTGAAGCGCTGCGTTCCTCCGATGTCCCTTCCGAAATAGAGGTCTGTAGCCGCTGCGGTTGCACCCGCCGATCCGACAGATACGTCAAGCACGCCGTCAACATAGATCTTCAATATTGAATTATCAGATGTGGCCACGATGTTGTGCCATTTGTTCAGGCTCAGCACATTTCCTTGTTTCCACCCTCCGATGTCAGTATACACGTTTATTCTGGCATTGCTAAGGAGGCTGAAAGCGTAGCCATACCAATTAGGCCCGCTTTCGTGTTTGCCGATAACATAGTTGTTGGCGTTAGGCGTGCTTACTGCATTTATCCATGCGCTCAAAGTAAACGCCGATGTCAAATCCAGAGAGGCAGTGTCAAGCACCTTAACATAGCTGTTCGCACCGTTGAAGTTTGCAGTCTGGAAGAACGCATTCTGCATCTGCAGCGGGTTGCGCCCGATGAAGAGGTGTGGGAGTGAGTTGTCGGTGCACTGAGCGATGTTGCTGCAGGATAGTATTCCAGGCAAAGGAGACAGTTGGGTTGGAACAGGCGTAACGAATATGCTGTCCCTCGTGTAATTACGCAAGAGAGTATATGGCACTGCGCTTGGAATGCCGTTGTTGCCGTTGCCGCTGTAGTCGTTGGAGTTGCCGTTGAGAGTATACCACACAGCTAGTGAATTCGCTGAGAGCGGAACGCCAGAAATTCCCTGCTGGTACAGTTGCCGAACTTGCTGGGAGGAGAGCAAAGAATTGTATACCTGGAAGTTGGCCAGGCTGCCTTCGAAATAATATCCTGCCCCTCCAGGCCAGCCGGAGATGTGCGCGGTTGCAGACATCATCCCACTTCGCGCGGAGCCCGCGCATTGGGATAGGACCTGCTTCTCTCCGTTTATGAAGATCATTGCATTTCCTGTATATGGCCCGTTATAGAACATCGCAGTTACAAACACCCACTTGTTCACTAGATTCGAAGGGTTGATTCCGTACGCGTCGCTGCTTCCTGTGTTAAATCCAAAGCAGGTGGGTGCACTCAACCACAGGTCGTATGGCGTGGAAAAACCGATTGGCATCTGGTTTGTGTTTCCCTTCCAATACATCCAGAAGGACACTGTGTTGTAGCCTCCTGCTGCTGTCGATGCTTGTGGTACGTTTACGGCAATGTAGTTTGATCCTGTGAAGCTTGCTGCCTGCGTGTCGTAGTTGGAGAAGGTAAACACTCCGTTAGGCGACTGGGTGTTGAAGCTGGAACTGGCTCTGTCTAAGTAGGAAGGTGTGAAGGGCGATGCGAAGAAGTTGTTGTTCATGAGTGCGCTGCGCATGTTCTCTATATCAAGCACATCTAACCCAGGGCCGTAGAGCAGCGCTCGCGTTCCGCTTAGCAGCGTAGTCAGAATGCCCGTTGAGCTAGCATATGTCAGATAAGGCACGTTCACGGGAAGCGTTGATGGAGATTTGTATGTGATGAGACCTGCATACTTCTCTATGCAACTTCCCAGGTCTATGGCGTTGTATGTTGCGATAATCAGGCTCTGGTTCATTGGTGCAAAGTTTAATCGAGCAGGCACCGGCAACGGGCACGTGGCACTTGCTGAAGTGCTACTCGGCACGTTGTAAATAGAGCCGTAAGCATAAGAGAAAGTGTTGCCTGAAGTAGCATACGCGCCACCGATGACGCTCGTTATGTTGTTCATGCTTGCGAACAGTATGTTTTTGGCTGAGCCGCGCTGCGCGTAGAACAGGTCTGGCGTGTTATTCAGAGATATTGATACGTTGACCGGGATATTGTACCTGTAGCTGTTGCCTGACGCGTTGATGAGTATGCGCTCGGTGTACGATACTTTTATGCTGTAGGAATCAGTTTGGAATATGACTGGCTTAGTCTCATTGACAGTGATTGCCTGCGATGCAAAGCTCAGCAGGTTTGCAATTGATCTGTTGTAGCTAGTCAGCGTCAGATTGCCCATCGCGTTTTGAGGGTAGCCGGAGGTATCGTTTGGAAGCACGCCGTTTATCATCAGACTAGAAAGATAGATGCTTGTGTTTGTTATGAAGTTGCCTTTCCTCAGGCTTGGAGTCGATTCGTAGCTTGCAAGCACCTGGATCGCCTTGCTAAGGCTCTCTTTTGCAAAGTTGTTTGCACTGAGCTTCAGAAGGTTACCATAATTGCTTGATGCTGATGAGACAGTTAAAGACTGGACCGCTTGGTTAGATGACACGTTTAGCTGCGTGAATGAAAATAATTCAGCCACCATCAGCAGGAAAAGCACAAGCATTATGATTGACATGAGTTGCGCTTTGCTCGATCTCCTGGTGTTTATTTTTGACATTAGTTCCATGAATAAACACCTACCAGTATCGTGTTTGTTGCGCCGTTGGTGAAGTTCATCACAGGCAGTAGCGTGCTTGCCCTGGTTATCTCATAGGCGTTTAAAAGACTCGCCGGGGTGTAGCTTCTGGTTGCGAACTTGACAGATGCGGAAGCATAACCAGTGTTGAATCCTGCGTAGTCGTTTGCATCGCCTGCAAGAGGATACCAAGCGGCCAGACCCATGCTGTTAAGAGGTGCGCCCTGCATTCCTCGCAGGTAAAGCTGCGAAACCTGCGTTCTTGTCAGCGGTTTGCTGTATATCTGGATGTTTGCCATGTTTCCTGTCAAGTATCGGGTGTCAGTCGGCTGCGGCCCCGCTCCCATCGTCAGGTTTATGTTTGGGGAAGTGGGCGCTATGACTCCGGAAGCGGCAGTCTTGTATGGAGTGTTGCTGTTGACATAGAGCGAAAGGTAAGTGTTGTTGTACACGCCAGTTATGTGGTAAAGCGTGTTTGTGCTTAGCACAGGACCATTCACAAACAGCTGGTTCCCATTAAGCACATTGAACTGTATGGCACCCAGGTTGGAGATGTAGAAAAACCAGCCGCAGTACAATGCAGGCGCTATGCACCCGCCGTTGCTGCCGTAGTTTATGGGTCTCATTCCGGTGGGTGTTGTGTAGGCGCTGATGTTTATCCAGAAGGAGACGCTTACGTATGAACTGTTCAGGGCCGCAGTGTTCTTTGCGCTTATGAAGCCGGTTGCCCCGTTAAAGCTCGCTGTCTTGACGCTGCGAGATAAGACATTTGCCGAAAAGAAGCTGTAGTTTGACATTGGGTAAGCTGCATTCAATAGTGCAGTGCCGCAACCAGCCTGCGAATTGAAGTACATTGTTGCTGCGGCAGACAGAAGAGACGCGCTCTGCGGAGTGCTGCATGCGCCATAGCTCAATACCTTGTTGTTCGCTACAACATAGAGCCTTCCGTAAGCAAGCGTCATGTAAGGCGAGCCAGTGCCTCTCGGGAGCAAAGCAAACCACTGCAGGACACCAGATGTTAAGTTCTGCCCTGCAATCCCGTTGGACCACATAGTATAAATCATAGATCCTGAAACAGCAGGGGTTGCATTTGTAGGAGCTGCACCATAAGAGGAAGGCACTGTGACACTCCAGTATGTTCCGCCTGAGGGGGATAGCGCAATCACCTTGCTTGCAGTTTGGTAGACTATGTAGTTCTTGTAAATCGCCACACCTGTTGCGGTTGAGCCAGCTGCAACAGGGAAACCGCTTGCCACTGTGCCGTCAGGGTTTGACGCGTTGAGAGTGGAAGCGGTTCCAAAGTATGTTTTTGTGCCTGCAGTCGCAAGATTGGTAGGAATGTTTGTTATTCCGTATGTCTTGCTGAATAGCTGCTTTGCATCTTTTCCTCCCTGCAGCAAGATTGCAAAGTAGTTGGATGCGGTTTTAACTGCCATGTTGCCTTTTAACATTGCAAGCGAACCTACTGTGCTGCCGGTATAGTTAACCCACATGCTCGTTCCATTGTTTGCATAATATGCATGTATATAGTTGTCTGAAGCTCCGAAGATCACCTGATTGTCATATACTGTGATTGCGGACGTGACAGGAGCTATTCCTGAGATGGCACTTGTACTCCATGCTACTGCTCCAGTTTTGGCGTTGACAGCAGTAAGGTTTGTTGAGTTTGCAAAATACAGCAGACCTGAGGATAGTGCGGGTGTGGAAACTACATTTGTAACGACACTCTTTGTCCATACAGTCCTGTTTGTTGTGGCATTTACAGCGTAGAGTATGCTGTTTGCTGCAAAGTAAATATTACCATAGTCTGCCACAACGCCAGTGGTTATAGCGTTCCCGGGAGCATAAGAAAAGGTCAGTATAGGTCTTAGGGGGCCTACGTCATTGCTGCTGTTTCTGTTAGGCCCTGAAAGAAACTGCGGTGAAGTTTCATTCGCACCTGTGTACTGGATTGCCATCGCCCTTGCAAGAGTGCTGCTATTCTGTATTGATTCGATTGGTGTTGATGCTAGGTTCGTGAGCAACGCCTGCGCGTTTGAATATCGTACAGAATATGGCGTTTGTGATAAGTATGGGAATAATAGAAGCAAGGATATGCACATCGCTGCGATCGTCAGCGCGAATATCGCATCAAGCGTAAATATTATTGCCTTCATCAAATGACACCTAATGTTTTGTTGGTCCAGAGAATTATCTGCATGGTAACAGGCATCCCGTTAAGTGTTGCGGATTGTTTTGCAACTACAATTGTATATGGGTTGTAGTTATACGGAGATAATCCTAATGAAAGTTTTATGTTCGTGGAGTTTATTAGCACATAGTAGTCGTAACCTACTCCGAGCAGCGCTTTCGTAGCCTGATAGGTAGTTGCATTGTAGTTCGACATTGCCATGAGCGTACTTATCTTGCTTAGCGACAGTTGGCCAGTTCCGGAGCCAAGCCCTATGCTGATATTCGCCCAGGTGGAGAGTTTGGTGACGTTTACAACGGAATTCCAGTTTGTTGGAGTGCCTTGCGCGAGTATTCTCACCTGAAGCCCCTGCAATTGGGCTTGCATTATCTGCGTGCCCATTCCATATGAAGTCGCATACTGGTTGCTTACGCCGAGCCAGACAAAAGAAAGCAGAAACAAAGCTGAGCTGAATACAACCATCGCGAATATGACATCGAAAGACCAAAATTGTGCTTTCATGGGATCCAACTCAAAGGTATCAGAGCGCTCGCGGCAGGAGGTGCTTGGCTCTGATATATTTGCTGCACCTGCTGGGCAGTTAAAGCAATATTATAGAGTTGGAAGTTGCTTACGGACCCGTTGAGGGCGTAGCCAGCCCCTCCTTTTCCAATCGACAGCGGCTGCAGTGTGTCTTGATACCAGCTCAGAAAGTCATTGACAGTCGAGGTGGTCTGCAAAACCCCATTAACGTAAACTTTTGCAGTCGCTGAAGAACCTGAAAAACTTCTGGATGCAACGACATGGTACCAGGTGTTTAGCTGGAATCCAGTGAAGGTAGGAAGAAGAGTTGCCTGCCCTCCTCCTATTTTGTTGTAGTACGTGAGAAATCCAAGCTGCTCTTTTGACCAGAAGCTGTTTCGGTAAAACATCCAGTTGTTGCTGTTGAAGGTACCTGCTACTGCTCTGCTATCCCAGTCTGAAATTTTGAACCAGAAAGATGCAGAGAGTGCGTCGCTGAAGAAAAGTGTGTTGCTGGGTATTGTTAAGTAGCTGCTCTGCCCGTTGAAGTTCACTCCTGAGCCACCGAGAGAGCTTAGCAGATAAGGAGGCACTGTTCGCTGCTGCACATAGATCACATTGCTCGCTGTTCCATTTTTATTATTGCTGCTGTAGTCCTTTGAGTTGCCATTGAGCGGCCACCAGCCGACTATACCGGAGCTTGACGGAACCCCGGACACGCCTTGCTGATACAGCTTCAATATTTGAGCAGAGGTTAGAGTGGTGTTGTAAACCTGCACGTTTGCAATTTGGCCCAAAAAAGGAAGGCTGCAACTACCTGCACATTGTGCGCCTATATCGTTATTTCCGTTGTTTGCCAGGTTGTTTAGTGCTGCGCTATAGGCTGAAAGCACTCCGTCGACATATATTGCACGATAGTTGTTCTGTACTATTCCAACGACCTGATGCCACCTGCCATCGTTTACCTGCCCCTGTGAAAAGATAGTCCCGCCAAGAGCCGTCCAGATGCCCGCGGCCCCGCCATTCACATACAATTGCCAACCGCCGCTGCCAGACCATGAGGAATAAATCACCCCAACACTAGAGGTTGTCTTTATCCAAGAGGTTACGGTAAACTGCGAACTCACATCCAATGAATTTGCATTTGCGATTGATATGTAGCTGCTTACACCGTTAAAGTTACCGGTCAGCATGCTGGTTGCATTCGTGTTCGTGCTCGGAATTGAAGATGTGCTCGCGAAATTAACGTTGCCATAGAGTGTCGCGTTGTTCCCATTCCCTGAGAAGTCTGCAGCGTCTCCCCAGAGGGGCCACCAGCCCATGAGGTTGCTAGTGAAGGGCAACGCTGCGATGCCCTGCTGGTATGACTGCTGCACCTGCGATGCTGATAACGCCGCATTGTAAACCTGGACATTCGTAAAAGAGCCATTAAAGAAAGGAGATGCAACCCATCCCCTGCCAAACTTCAAGGAATTCGAGGAAGGCCTTACCTCTGTTAGAGCGGTTGTTTTGGAACCTACGAGCTGCCCATCAAAATACATGTACAGAGAACTTCCGCTGAACACGCCAGTGTACTCGTGCCAATTACCGTCTGCCCAGTTAAGCGTTGTGGAACCCACAGTGTCTCCCGTTCCCGCGGCGTTCTTGATATAAAAAGCGGCTCCTGTCCCGCTGCCGGTGAGATACAGCATGTAATCATAATCTCCGCTAACGGGGCCTTTGGTTATAGCGCCCTCATAGGACTGCTTGACACTAGTCTTTATCCACGTGCTTACGGTCAAAGCGCCAGTGATTGCCAGGCTGTTTCCGCTTCCCGCGTCGATGTAGCCGCTCTTTCCGTCAAGGCTCGCGACGTAGTTAGGCATGCTCCAGTAGGCCAAGTTCTTCATTGCGCCGTTGTTTCTGTTGCCGCTTATGTCAGATACCACATTCCCCTGACCGTTGTTTAGGGGCCACCAACCCACGAGATTTGCAGTGAGCGCCGTATTGGAGTTGAAAGCCATCGCCTTGACCAAAGCAGGGCCATTGTTGTTTCGCTGGTTCAGAAAGGCTGTGGCAATTCCATTTGCATTTGTGTAGTTGGCAAAAGAGGAAGTGGCGGTGAAGTTACCTGATGTAGTAGTGAAGCCGACAAGATTGTTCGCTACTGGATTACCCGCTTGGTCTGTCACTTTTGCTGACAACTGGGCAGCCGTAGTAAAAAGCAGGGTGCCGTAATTTGCTCCATTATTTCCATTTCCAGTGTAGTCGTTCGCGTTTCCGTTGAGGGGCCACCAGCCCATGAGATTGCCTGAGAAAGGCAGGCCTGATATGCCCCCTTGATAGAGCTGCTGAGTCTGCTGCGCCGTCAGGGCAGCATTGTAGATCTGAATGTTCGAAATGCTTCCGCTAAATGCGCCATACCCATTCTGATAGGAGCCCTGCCCGATGGTAAAAAGAGCAGCATTTGATAAACTCCCGATTGATGAAATGTCAACAGACGTACCTATTTGAATATTGTTAAGGTATGCTGTTGCTAACCTGCTTGCTCTATCAACTTTAAAGACCACAAAATACCATTTGTTATAACTTACAGTTGGCCCATCCTGTCCAACCCTGTATTCGGTTGATGCATCTGCAATTGAGAACATGGCCTTGTCGCCATAGAATCCTACGTCCCACGCCGGATTTCCTAGCCCTGAATCAGAATAGCCTTTAGCGATTCCATAATATCTGTTATATCCTGTTTTAGTTGTCAAGTACATCCAAGCAGTTACTGTAAAGCTATCGGTTGCTCCAAAATTCATGACACTGCCTATATTTATGTAGCTGCTCTGCCCGTTGAAGTTTGCAGCGTGCACAACCTGCGAAGTCAAGCTGACGTTGCTCGCCGAACCGGTGGTAGGAATGCACGTGTAGTCCACGCATATCGATCCGCGGTAGTTCTGTATGTTTAGGGTGCCGTTTCCGATTGGAAGAGAGTAGTAGAAGGTGTTGGGCTGAAGGAATGAGGGGTTCGAGGATACCTGCTTTACGGAGCTGTAGGCTATCGCCTGCATCGACTGGCTTCCTACTGTCGCATTCACTATCACTGCCCCGTTCTTCGCTATGTATAATTGGTATGTGAGAGTTCCCACGCTTGTTATCGGGAACTGCGCAGAATAGCCGCTGCCTGCCTGCATTGCCCTGTCAAGCTGCGATGCGACCCCCTGGGCTATGAGCTGCAGCTGCGAGAAAACCTGGTTGTTTTGCACCTGTGCACGCTGGGAAGCTATGAGCGCGAAGAGGAAGATGAACACTATGAGTACGAAAGAGAAAAGTATCATGAACTCCAGTGCTATCTGAAGTTTCTTCTGAGACATCCTACACCTTTGGCGAGATATAAACACACGGCACCAGGAAGTTGCTCGGGCACGAGGACATTGCAGTGACGTTTATCAGGTAAGTGCCTGTTGCTGAGACGCTCCCCAGCATGCCGCTTACATTGACCGGAGTATATGCAGTTACGTAGTTCAGCCCTGCCGGAGAGCTTACTACGAATATTATCTCGTGGCCGACAGTGTTGTTCATATTACCTACGTATATGAAT
>Ga0208045_1000417_pt1 | contig 17986 bp, 11 predicted proteins | sample PL_2010_200m_FD_184160 | JGI IMG/M metagenome (GOLD analysis project Ga0208045, IMG submission 184160) | Freshwater microbial communities from Powell Lake, British Columbia, Canada to study Microbial Dark Matter (Phase II) - PL_2010_200m... | ecosystem: Environmental > Aquatic > Freshwater >...
AATCAGAACGCCTTTAAATGGGATCGTTGGTTCTTTACATTTATTGAAAGATATAAATACTTCTGATGAGTTAAGTACGATTCTCGAAATGTTGGATACATCGGTTTCCCGTCTGGAGACTTTTTCAATCACAGCCTTGAAAATAACGGAATTACAGTCACGGACGTATAATCTAAAAAAGGAGGAAATCAATCTTATAAAAGAGATTGAATCCCAATTAACAGATCTTTCAGGGAAAATTCATGAGAGAGGCGTTAGGATTAAAAGGAGTAATATTCCTGAACATGTGGCAATTAATGGTAACCTTAACCTGGTAAGGATCTGTCTGAACAATATTTTGGATAATGCAGTCAAATATTGTACTGAAAATGGTGAAATTGAAATACGTGTATATGTTGAGAATCAATTTGTAACGTGTGAAATAATTGACGATGGAGTTGGCTTCTCAGAAGAAACATTAAACAATCTGTTCACCCTTTTTTCAACTGCTGGAGAACATGTAGATAATAGCCCCGGACTGGTTTTCCCTCTCTTAAAATTAATCATGGAGGCACATGAAGGTAAGCTTGAGGTTAAAAATGCACTATATGGGGGAGCAATTGTCAAATTAACTTTTCCAATTGACCCAGTCAAGTGATTGAAAATAAAAGCAATTCGTTATGAAAAAACATGCAATTTCGGAAAGTCACTCGTACCATGATCATGGAGTGCATGGTGAGCATTCTCAAGGTACATATTATTGCCCTATGCATTGCGAGGGTGATAAAACATACGACAAACCTGGCGATTGCCCGGAATGTGGGATGCACTTAAAAAAGGAGGAAACACAATCAAAGGGCCCGGGAGGAAAGAAAATTTATACCTGCCCCATGCATCCGGAAGTAAAAAAGGACCATCCGGGGAGTTGCCCCAAATGCGGAATGGATCTTGTGCTGGAAAAAGCAGAAGATACCAGCGAAGAAGAGAAAGCCTATAAAAAAATGGCAAAAAGATTCTGGATTGCCCTGGCATTGAGCATCCCGGTATTTATTATCGCCATGTCGGAATTTTTCCCGTTTATGGATCTTGATGCGGTTGCCTCTCAAAAAGTGTGGAACTGGGTACAATTCATCCTGGCAACCCCAGTAGTATTTTATTCCAGTTGGGAGTTTTTTAAGCGTGGATGGAGTTCCATACGCCGGTGGGCGCCCAATATGTGGACATTAATTTCCATTGGCGTGGGAGCGGCTTACCTGTTTAGTGTTGTAGGAATGTTTTTCCCCGGATTATTTCCTGATCATTTTAAGGATGTGCAGGGAAACGTACATCTCTATTTCGAAGCCGCAGCCGTTATTCTTACCCTTGTTTTGTTAGGCCAGGTACTTGAACTCAGGGCACACAGTAAAACCAATTCAGCCATTAAAGCATTACTGGGGCTTGTTCCGCCTGTAGCCAGAGTCATCCGAAACGGAGAGGAAGAAGAAATACCGCTCGAAGAAGTTCAGGTGGGTTATCTGTTGAGGGTGAAGCCCGGTGAGAAGATCCCGGTGGATGGAATCATAACCGAAGGGACGGCCATTATTGATGAAAGTATGATTACGGGAGAACCAATGCCTGCCGATAAATCAGAAGGTGACAAAGTTACAGGGGGTACAATTAATGGCAAAACATCTTTCATAATGAAAGCAGAGAAAGTTGGTTCCGATACCCTGCTTTCACAAATTATTGAGATGGTTAACAAAGCCAGCCGTTCACGGGCGCCTATCCAAAAGCTGGCTGATGTAGTGGCAAAATATTTCGTACAGATTGTAATAGGAGTAGCCTTGCTAACCTTTGCTATATGGGCAATCTGGGGACCTGAACCGGCTTTTGTATATGCATTTGTTAATGCTGTTTCGGTGTTGATTATTGCTTGTCCGTGCGCGTTAGGACTGGCAACACCGATGTCTATCATGGTAGGTACCGGACGTGGCGCCCAATCGGGGGTTCTGGTGAAAGATGCCCGGGCAATTGAAGAGATGAACAAGGTGGATACGCTGATTATTGACAAAACCGGTACAATTACTGAGGGGAAGCCTGCTCTAAAATTGTACACTTCATTTGGTAAACTTTCGGATGATGACATACTCCGTCTAGCAGCATCTGTTGATTCTTACAGCGAACACCCGGTTGCCGAAGCAATAGTGAGGGGAGCCAAAGAAAAGGGTATTGTGTTGGAAAAACTGGAAAATTTCGAATCAGTCACAGGAAAAGGGGTGAAGGCGGTTTATCATGGGAAAAGGATTGGTTTGGGGAACTCCAGGTTGAAAGACGACTTTAGGGCAGATCTTGAAAAAGAAAAGGAGAAACAGGTAATAGAATGGCAGTTAACCGGGCAAACGGTCATGTATTTGCTGATTGAAAACAATGTGGAAGGGATTATCAGTGTAGCCGACACCATAAAACCAACTTCAGCAAAAGCGATTCAAGCGCTCCAAAAGATGGGCGTGAAAGTATATATGCTAACCGGCGATAATGAATTTACGGCCAAAACAGTTGCCGGGGAGTTAAACCTGGACGGATACCAGGCTGATTGCCTGCCGGAAGATAAATATAAAAAAGTAAAAGAGCTTCAGGAAAAGGGTAGGGTTGTTGCAATGGCCGGCGATGGCATAAACGATGCACCTGCCCTTGAACAAGCCAATGTAGGGATAGCCATGGGAACCGGTACCGATATTGCGATGCAAAGCGCTGAGATCACCCTTGTTAAAGGCGATCTGAATGGCATTGTCCGGGCCAGGGAATTGAGTACTAAAGTAATGCACAATATCAAGCAAAACCTGTTTTTTGCTTTTGTATATAATGCAATAGGAGTTCCAATTGCTGCAGGCATCCTATTTCCCTTCTTTGGTATTTTACTCAGCCCGATAATTGCTGCAGCCGCCATGAGTTTCAGTTCCGTTTCGGTTATCTCCAATGCTTTGCGGCTACGGAAAATGTAGCAAAGAGGACGATTTTATTGTTTTAAAACCTAAACATGGTGACTGTTGTGTGTTTTGTTCTTTTGGATCGATAAAATACCCATCGGTACAACTCAGGGAAAATGGGTATTGATTTTTTGCTTCAGTAATCTGCCTTTTAGCCATAAACTAGCATTATCAAAGAAGATAATCAAAACGTCAAGATTTTATCACTATCAAGTGTCCACTGAACCAGCGCTTTCATGGTACTGAGTTCTGTGCCATCAATAAGTTTGAGCTCCTTGATACCACGGGCTTCGGCACAGGAACCGCAGATTTTTACCTTCCCACCCTTTAAGATAATTGAACGAATCATCCGTTCAATATTATAGTAACCCTGGGGAGTATTCTGATTGGGTAAAGCTGCAGTGGCCGCGTCGGCCATCAGGAAAACGCGCACTTCTGTTGTTTCATCTTCTTTCTGGATTGTCATGGCCATCCTTAATGCATTGTATGCCTTTTCGGTACCGTAAGGGGCATCGTTGATGATGAATAGTATTTTCATACATGGGACTTTAGTAATATTATATCGGTTTCAAAAGGTGATGATTTTATTGCTCCACTTAATCATTTCATACATGTCTTGCATCGAGCGATTCAGCTTCAACCCCTTTGGCCAGTAAAAAAACTTTCACCGAATCTCCTCACCAAGGGCAAAATTGCCAAACCGGAAAGCATTCCATACCGTTTCGGCATCGTTTGAATAAATGACCATGCCGATTTTCATTGCAAGGTCGTTTTTCGTATGAGTTGCAACGTAATCAACTGCCAACTAACCTTAAGGTTTGCTAGTAACAAACTTCTTACGATCTTTCTTACAGATTTTTTTCACGGCCATCCTGCCTGTAATGAGTCCGGAAGGAAGCCCTCCTCCCGGCGCCACCCAGTGGCCGACCATGTAAAAATTGCTCAGTCCCGGCAGGGTCATCAGGTTCCTTTGCCTCATCGATTTCCGATCCATCAGCCACCCTTCATAGGAGCCTTTCCAGTTCCCTGTATACCGGACAAAGGTATTCGGCGTGGCCACGTCCACAACCTCTACCTGGTTGGTGAAACCGGGATAGAGTTCGTTTAGGTTATCGATTACAGCATCTGCAATCCTCTTTTTTTCAGCCACGTAGGCTTTTCGGTTGTTTTTCAGGGCTTGCCAATAGTCGAAATTGGTCGTAATCATTAAGGTAAAGACCGTTTTGCCCGGAGGTGCCATGGTCGGATCCATGTTGTAGATACGGTAATAGAGGTACCGGATCTCATCCGGTCCGATGCTGAAAGGTCGCTTTATGGCGATGTTCTGGTTGCAGGGTTCCTGGGAATAATCACCGTCGACACCCAGCGAGACATAGACCAGCGGTGGAAAGAGAATGTAACTAGAGTAGGCTTCAACCACGGCCTGGCTGGTATATTTCCCCTGTAGCCAGTTGAAGATGGTAGTATGACCGTCGGCTGCTGAGATGATCACATCCCCCCGGTACTCAGAGCCATCGGATAACCGGATACCAACTGCCCGGTCATGTTCCACCAGAATACCGGTCACTTTCGATTTATAATGGATCGATCCACCGAGTTTGTGATACCGGCCAACGATCGGTTCGACGAATTCCAAAGAACCCCCGACCGGATACCCGGCCTTTTTACTGGCCATGAGTGCCAGGGTCCAGAGCAGGAAAGCGCTGCAGGTCTCACCCCAGTCAAGTCCGTTGATAAAAAACTCCCGGAGCACCGGATTGGTAAACTTTTCGGCCAGCTCACGAATAGGCTGCCGGTATTTGTAAATCATCAGGATACTGCGCAGTGCGGGAATCATGTCCCTGAAAGTAAACTCCGGGGGCATCTCATTCTTCATCAGCACCTTGATATCCTTAACAATTCGCTTAATCTGCTTCTTGTCCTCGGGAGCGATGGTCAGCATCTCCTCCCGGAACCGGTCAGGATCGGTATAAACAGTAAAGGTCCTGCCGGCTTCATCAATCACCTTCGTGAAATAGTCGTAGGTGACCATCTTCTTCCCCTGCACTGCCCCGATCTCTTCCCAGAGTGCATAATAACTTGATGAAGGATGGCTGCCCACCAGCCAGTGGAGGCATCCGTCGAAGGTATATCCCTGGCGTTTCCAGCCGGTACAAAGTCCACCGGCGATGGCGTTCATCTCGAAGATCTCGGAATCATAGCCGTTCATCTGGGCATAGCACCCTGCAGAGAGGCCGGCGATGCCCCCACCGATGACTAAAATTTTTTTAGACATAATCCAGGTTGTTTTCTGGTTTCAAATATACTTGAAATCCAGGATTTATAATCCCACGAAATGGTCGCCCCTACATTGTTTGCGAAACGATTGTCGTTATTTTTTTGTTGATTTTTTCCCGGCCTTCGCCCGCACCACCGCCTGGGCTGCAGCCAACCGGGCGATGGGAACACGGAAGGGGGAGCAACTGACGTAGTTGAATCCCTGCTGGTAGCAGAACTCCACCGATGCCGGTTCGCCGCCATGTTCACCGCAGATCCCGATCTTCAGGTCTTTGCGGGTTTTGCGTCCCTTCTGAACGGCGATCTTGATCAGTTCGCCCACCCCCTCGAAATCGATCACCTGGAAGGGATCGACCGGAAGAATATGTTTCTCCAGGTAGTCGGGGAGGAATCCACCGATGTCGTCGCGGGAAAAACCAAAGCACATCTGGGTGAGGTCGTTGGTACCGAACGAGAAGAACTGGGCGGTTCGTGCGATCTGGTCGGCTGTGAGACAGGCCCGCGGGATCTCGATCATGGTTCCGACCAGATGCGGGATCTCCCTGATCTTCAAACGGTCACAAACCTCTTTATAGACCTTTTCAATGAGATCAAACTGGTGTTTCAGTTCGTTTTCCGAACAGGTCACCGGGATCATGATCTCCGGGTAGGGTTGTTTCTTTGCCTTCAGCAATTCCGCAGCCGCTTCAAAGATGGCACGTACCTGCATTTCAGTGATCTCGGGATAGGTGATACCCAGGCGAACACCGCGATGTCCCATCATCGGATTGGTCTCTTCGAGGACTTCGGCCCTTCTGCTGAATTCGAATCCTGAAATCCCCAGGCTCTCCGCCAGCTGTTTCCGTCCTTCTTCACCATGGGGGATAAATTCATGCAACGGGGGATCCAGGGTGCGAATGGTAACAGGGAACCCATCCATGGCCTCCATGGTCCCTATTATATCGGCCTTCACGTAGGGGAAGAGTTCCCCTAAGGCGGTGCGGCGTTCGGTTTCCGATTTGGATGCGATCATCTTTCGCAGGAGAAAAAGAGGTTTTTCGGCATTTTTTCCGTAGAACATATGTTCTGTCCGGAACAGGCCGATCCCCTCAGCCCCGAATGCCCGGGCTTTGGTCGCATCATCCGGCGTATCGGCATTGGTTCGAATCTTCATCGTACGCACTGCATCACAGATCTTCATGAAGGCGCGGAAATCGGGATTTTCTTCCGCTGCTTTGATCATCGGCAATTCTTTGTCGTAGATGTACCCCTTGGATCCGTTGAGCGAGATGGTGTCTCCCTCTTTCAGGACAGTGAGATCGATCATAAGGGTCTTTCGTGCAGCCTCGATCCTGAGTCCGCCTGCTCCTACGATGCAGCATTTTCCCCAGCCACGGGCTACAAGGGCTGCATGACTGGTCATCCCGCCACGGGCCGTCAGAATGGCTACGGCAGCCCGCATCCCTTCAATATCTTCGGGATTGGTCTCTTCCCGGACCAGGATCACCTGTTTCCCTTTCCTGGCCCACTCTACAGCAGCTTCGGAGGTAAATACAATCTGTCCGGTCGCTCCACCGGGACCTGCCGGCAACCCTTTGGCGACAGGTTTTGTAATGGTCTCGGCGGCGGGATCCAGGATCGGGTGAAGCAGCTCATCCAGCTGGGAGGGCTCCACGCGCAGTACCGCCTCCTCTTTGGAGATCAGCTTTTCACGGTGCATATCGACGGCCATCTTTACGGCCGCCGGTCCGTTGCGTTTACCAACCCGGCACTGCAGCATGTAAAGGGTCCCATCCTGGATAGTGAACTCAATGTCGAGCATATTCTTGTAGTGCTTCTCCAGGTTGAGCTGGATCTTGTTCAGCTCCCTGTAAACCTTTGGCATCGCGGTTTCGAGCGACTCCAGATGCACCGTGTGTTCATTCTTCCCGATCTCGTTGATCGGATTCGGTGTACGGATACCGGCTACCACATCTTCTCCCTGTGCGTTAGCCAGCCATTCACCATAGAAATAGTTCTCACCGGTGGCGGGATTACGTGTGAAAGCAACACCCGTAGCAGAGGTGTCGCCCATGTTGCCGAAGACCATCGATTGCACGTTTACGGCCGTTCCCCATTCATCGGGGATCCCTTCGAACCGGCGGTAGGAGATAGCCCGTTTGCCGTTCCAGCTTTGAAATACGGCGCCAATAGATCCCCACAGTTGCTCCATCGGATCTTCCGGGAAGGGTTTGCCAAGCACCTCCACTACTTTCTTCTTGTAGATCTCGATCAGCGTTTTCAGATCGTCGGCAGTGAGCTGGGTGTCAGTCATGTATCCTTTACGCTCTTTCATTACGTGTAACTCGCGTTCGAGCTGGACACGCACGCCTTTCCCCTCTTTGGGCTCGATTCCGGCGGCTTTCTCCATCACCACGTCGGAGTACATCTGGATCAGGCGGCGTTGCGAATCGTAAACAAACCGTGGGTTATTGGTCTTTTTGATCAACCCTTCGCGGGTACTGTCATTTAATCCTACGTTTAAAACCGTTTCCATCATGCCGGGCATGGAAGCGCGGGCACCGGAACGTACCGAAACGAGCAAAGGATTCTTTTGTTCACCAAAGATGGCTCCCATCTCTTTCTCAGTCTTATTGAGTGACTCGGCGATCTCTTTCTTCAGTTCGGGAGGATATTTTTTTTCGTGTTCGTTAAAGTACGTACAAACTTCTGTAGTGATGGTAAAACCGGCAGGCACCGGCAGCCCTATGTTCACCATCTCAGCCAGGTTTGCACCCTTTCCACCCAGCAGATTCTTCATTTTCGCTGTGCCGTCGGCTTTGTTTCCACCAAAAAAGTACACGTACTTCTTCCTTTTCACATCTTTTGACATAATTACAGGTTTTATAGTGATCAATAAAGGGTGCGAAATTACGAAGAATTTCCGCTTCTACGGTAGAAGAAGAAACGTAAATTCAGTAGTCGATCTTCCCGATGTTAGTCATATTCCACAGGATCCACTGTTGCCGTTCAAGAAGGAAGGGAGTGGGATTGACGGGATTTCTTCTCCTGGGATCAGGCAGGATGGCGGCGATCAGAGCAGACTCACTGCGTGTTAGTTTCGAAGACGGTTTGTGAAAGTAGGATTGGGCAGCAGCTTCTGCCCCGTATATGCCTTTCCCCATCTCAATAACATTCAGGTAAACCTCCATGATCCGTCGCTTGCTCCACGTGAGTTCGATCAGGAAGGTGAAGTACACCTCAAGACCCTTCCTCACCCAGGAACGCTGGGGCCATAGGAAGACATTCTTGGCAGTTTGCTGGGAGATGGTGCTGGCGCCGTGAAGCCGTCTTCCCTTCTGGTTTTCGTTAAATTCCTGTGCCTTCTCGATGGCATCCATATCAAACCCGAAATGTTCCAGGAACCGGTTGTCTTCCGATGCTACAACCGCCAGTTGCAGGTTGGGCGATATCTCTTTGAGCGGGACCCAATCCTTGTACAACCGGTGTGTTTGCCCTTTCACTGGTTCTTCTATCAGCCTTACTACCATCAGCGGGGTGATCGGCGGGGGAACGAATTTATAGAGCAGGACAAAAAAAATGGTGGATCTAAAAAAGGCAATGGTAAGGCAGAGGATGATCCGGAAGAACCATTTACGGAGGTTGCGCATTTCGCCGGGATAAAGAGCAAAGGTACAAGGATTGGCTGAATGTCGGGAGGTCAGGAGGTCAGGAGGTCATGAGTCGATGATCTGTATCCGGCATCCGGCATCCTGCATCCGGCATCTATTTATTATCCACCGAACGCAGGTATGCATCCAGCTCCTCCATCGAGAAGGGATCCAGCACATCCCTGGCAATCCCGTAATTCTGCGGATCGTACACATAGTTGTAAGCGTACTTGGAAAATTCGATACGGGATGTTTCGTTCTCGAACAGGTAAAGGATATCCCTGACCTGTGCGGAGGTGAGACAAGCGGTTTTTGCCAGGTTCTTGGCTGCTGACAGTTTAGGGCTGTCATAGGGATGCCGGGTAACTGTGGTCAGCGAGAACTGGAACTCAGCCTCGTTGAGCGGATACTCGCAACGCACTGCCTTTGTTTCTGTTGCAGGAGTGGGAGTAGTGGAAGTGGAGGAGGTGATGGAAGTAGTGGATGTGGTGGAAGTGGGTTTTATGGTGGCAGGGGATGGTTCCTTCTTTGTGGTTGTGGATTCTTTCGGTGTACCGGTGGGATCCTGCTTTTTCACCGGTAACGCTTTCGGAGGAGGCATTGTAACGGCGGTCTCTCCGGCTGCCTCCCCGCTCCAGTCGCCGGTGGTTTTTTCCAGGATGTATTTCCCCTTGGGATCCCGTTTGTAAATATAGAATAGCCTCCCGTTCGGTGTGTTGAAGAGGTTCTTGCTGATCACCGGGACGGGGGACTCTTCCGGGAAAATTTTAATTCGGATGGCCGGACCGAAGAGATTGCTGGCTTCCACACGGGACTGTGGACTCGCATTCAGGATATTCCCGTTCACCTCCAGTCTGAATTTATCTCCGCCCGAAGAAAAAACGATCAGGGTAGAGTTTTGGGAGAAGGTCATTCCTGTTGAAGCCAGGAACAGGACACATGTTGCGAATTTTACTAATGGTCTCATACTGATGGAAATTGAACAGATAAAAGTAAAAAAAATCCCCGAAACATGTTCAGGTAATTAAACAGTTATTATCTTTCGGAATTAACTGAATGGAGATCATGAAAAAAGTACCTTCGGAGGTCAGGTCTGGGATACCGTATCTATAGGGAATAGCACATCAAATCTTTCTGATGTCGTATTTACAGATCCCCTGAACGGTTGGATTACTTGTCAGGATATTACAGCAGGAGGGAGCATCTGGCATTCCGCCGATGGAGGATGGAACTGGGAGGAATAGGAGACCGGAACCGATAAAGGATTGCTGGGACTCTCATTTGTAGATGAAACCGTGATTTTTACCTGGAGAAGCAATCAAGGGTATTCGCCGAACTCATTGATCTTCAGGGACAACATCCTCTAATTTACTTCTGCTTTACCAACTCAACATTCAGCATCAGATTCACCTCATCTCCGGCAACCATACCACCTGTTTCGGTCAATGCACTCCAGTGAAGCCCAAACTCTTTCCGGTTCAGCTTCCCGGAAAGTTCAAATCCGGCTCTGGTCATACCCCATGGATCCTGGATGATCCCTCCGAACTCGACACTCAGTGTGATCGGTTTTGTCGTTCCGCGAATCGTTATGTCGCCGGTTAAAAAATATTCATCCCCCGCTTGCTTCCTGAAGCCTGTTGAACGAAAAGTCAGCGTCAGGAAACTGGCCACGTCAAAGAAATCCGGAGATTTCAGGTGTGCGTCCCGGTCAGGTTGGTTGGTATTGATACTGTCAACCTCAGCTATGAATTCTGCCTCCATATCGCTGAAGTCCTCTTTAGAGGCAAACACAACTGCATTAAGACTAATTCTAAATAATAACAATAAAAATGGAGGAGTATTGAAAAATAAATAAAAGAACCGACCGGGATCATGGAAGGATTTCGTTCCGTAGTCGCTCGCCCAGGTTTGCCGGGATGAAGAAGTGACCGAGCGATTCTACGTAGAGGGCCAGGGATCCGAGCGGGATGGTTTGCACCGGTTTCTCTTTCCGGATGATGGTGATGTAATCGGTGGAAGCTACCACTTCAGCCCGGATTCTGGTATCCTTCGGCAGGCTTATAACCAGGTGTGCTCGTTCGTCACCCGCATGTTGAATGGTCCAGGCTACACCCTGCAGTGCCAGGGTATCGATGCAAAAACGGGCAGCCGTGAGGGAATCGAGATCGGGTGTAGCAAGAATCTCTGTCATGTACTGATGTAACCGGGTGTTTTTGATGACTCCGGAGGGCCGGTATTGCCCCGGGTGATAGACTGCCAGCAGTACATCTTCACCGGTGTGTCCGTGGGTGGTGAATCCGATATACGTATTCTGGTTGATGAGGTGAGCAAGGGTTATCGGCAGGAGGTACGGATTATCGGAATGCAGCGCCAGGGTCACCTGCTCAATCTCCTCAAAGGTCAACCGGATTCCGGTGTTATCAAAAAAGATTTGTTCTGTCTTCTCCGGATTTTCCATGACGGCATCAGAGATCCATTCCACTGTTTTTTTGCAATGATAGAGTGGCTGGAGCAGATCCAGCAGGGGCAGTACATCATAATTGCTGTTGGAGCGGCTGTTTCCTAGACTGATCCCGCTGTTCCCGTGATCCGGGACAATTACGACGGCCGTATATCCGTCACGATTGGCAAAGTCCATGGCTTCTTTTACAGCATCGTCAAAAGCGAGGTATTCCGTAACGATGCCAACCGGGTCGTTCTGGTGCGCCGACCAATCGATCTTACTCCCTTCCACCATCAGAAAAAATCCTTTGGGATTCTCTGCCAGGATCTTGATCGCTTTACGGGTCATCTCCGCCAGGGAGGGAACCTGATCCGGATCACGGTCCAGGTCGTTTGGCAGGTACTTCTCAGTGAACAGACCATAAACGAGTGTATCGAACGGGGTCAGTGCATCAAACTCGTTCACGGTGCTAACGAGCCGGTAATTCCGGGTTCGCAGAATATTGAAGAGATTCTGGCCGTCTTTCCGATGGGCCGGATCGAGGTACTGCAAACCCCCGCCGAAGACTACATTCAGGTGGTTGTATACCATCTGGGCGGCAATGCCCTCTTCATCATCGCGGTCGGGTGTATGAGCCGAAAAATCGGCCGGAGTGGCGTGTGGAAACTCGGAGGTTACCACCAGTCCGGTAGATTTTCCCTGGATCCGGGCTGCTTCCAGGATGGTGAAAAGGGGATGGTATGCCCGCAGGGGATCCACCTCAACCAAATCTCTCATCTTTCCGGATGAAACGGGGTAGGTGGCTACAAAGCCGGTGTTGGAGAGGTATCCGGTTGCGTATGTACTTCCGGTGGGGGCCGAATCTCCGATGGGAGAGTCGGAATTATAAGTAGACACCATGCCGCAGATATGCGGATCAATAGCTAGGCGGCAGTTGTCTGCCCGACAGATCCCGAACCTGTACCAACGGGCCAGACTCAGGATATTGCTGCTGGTCCCGTCGGGGATCATCAGGATGAGATTTTTAACCCGCTCCTGGGAAAATAATACGGGAGAAATAGCCAGGAAACAGAGAGATGCTACCAGGGCTCTTTTCATATGAAATGGAAATTTCTGCCAAATTACAAAATTTGCCTTTTTTACTACCTTTACAGTTGAAATTAAAACCAACTGCCCATGAAAAGATTTTACGCCGTGTTAATCCCAGCCTGTGCCTTTGGTTTTGTCGTCTTCTTTGCCGGTTTCGGAGGGGGCGATGATCCCATGTATCCCTCCGGCGCCCCTCCGGGATATACCAATTCGCCGGGTGATGGAAAAAATTGCTCACATTGCATGGGAGGAACGGTTGAACCGATTGCCGATTGGATCACATCGGATATTCCAGCGTCTGGGTATGTGCCCGGAACAACATACGCCATTGCGGTAACTGTAAGCGGTAACGGGAACAAGGGATTTGAGCTCTCTCCTCAGGATCTGGAGGGAAACCTGATAGGCACCCTGATTGCGGGTACCGACAATGCGCTTATTGGCAGTGGCAAATATGTGACCCATCACCTTGCCTCGGAAATAGATCCCACGACCTGGATATTTCACTGGACTGCACCGACGCCCGGAGTGGGTACGGTCACATTCTATGCCTGTGCGGTGGTTGGCGAACTGAAAACCAAAACCACCACGATGGTTGCGCCACAGCATGGAGTGGGGATTTCAGAGTTGGCTCCCAGGAAGGCACGGATATTTCCGAATCCCATACAGAACAGATTGTCTGTTTCATTTAACGGAGCAACTACCGGGAACATCACGCTTGAGATCCTGTCCATTACAGGTAAACAGATCTCATCGATATACGAGGGAACCTCTTCAACTGGTGATCAGACCATGACCTTTCCGGTAGATCTGGAAGCCGGAATCTACCTGCTGAGAATCGGGAGAACTGATGGGAACCAGGTTGTAAAATTCATTGTTGAATAGTGAATCCAGGAGGTCGTTCCCTTTCGACGACTACTTTCTTTTCCGGGATGATTTTGCCTTCGGGCGTGATTCCCATGATTCCGAACGTATTGGTTCCAAGGGAATTCCTGAATATCTGGGTCATGGGGTCATGAAAGTGATGGAGGTGATCTTGCTGGTCATTTACTTACGCTTGACCTTCGACCCTCAACCCTCGACCCTGAAGTGCCAGTGCCTCCTCCACGGCTTCGAAAAATGTCATCGGGCATACCCCCAGGATCCGGTGTAACCGGTTATTGCGTGCTACCACTTCCGAACGCATGCTCCTTACCAGGTGGTTTGCCAGATGGAACGAGGCGGGGGTAAAGAGATACAACCAGATGGAAGCCAGACGGGGAATGGGGAGTGGGAGCGAATAGATCCGTCGTTTCAGTTTGCGAATCCGCGCAAGTTCCTGGAGCATCTCCTGGTAGGTCATGACATCCGGCCCGCCGATATCATAATTCCGGTTGAAACATTCCTCTTTGAAGAGTACTTTTTCCAGGCAATAAATGACATCCCGGATAGCGATGGGCTGGGAGCGGGTCTTCAGCCAGTGTGGAGCGATCATGATGGGCAATTTTTCCACCAGGTGCCGCATCATTTCAAAGGAGGCGCTTCCCGAACCGATAATGATCCCGGCCCGGAGGGTGGTGAATTTATAATTACCCCCGGTCAATATATCCTCCACATTTTTCCGTGAAGCCAGGTGTTTGGACAAGTGGGGATCATTGGCAATTCCGCTCAGGTAAACCACGTGCCTGACCCCGGTGGTGTTCATATAATCTTTAAAGTTATGCGCGGAAACTGCCTCGGCCAGATCAAAACCATTGGATGTAGAGGTCATGGAATGGACCAGGTAATAGGCTCCGTCGATCTCCTTCGGGATCTCATTCAGGGTGCTTTTCTGAATGAAATCCACCTCCACCACCGTGATCCGGTCAACCCACTCCGGATCCACCCGCAACCTGGCTTTGTCGCGTACACAGCAAACCACCTCGTGGCCATTCTCCAGCAGAACAGGTAACAATCGTTTTCCGATGTATCCGGTGGCTCCGGTCAACAGAATTTTCAAGCGTAATGGATTGGTTTCTGGCTTCTGAAATGCAAATATAATTGCAAATATCTAGATTTCTGCATGTTAATAATTTCACAGGAAAAAAAATGTGTTCTATCCTTTGTTGGGATGGCATTCAGATGAGGCCTGTTCTATGCTTCTCAACCAGCATGATAATTCATCAGTAAATTATCCCTATTTTTACCTGTAATAAACTGCCCGACATGGCTCATCCTTCAAAAGAAGAAGCGTTTCTCCTCATTGAACAACTGGTGGAGCGGTTTCATGAACACCGCGAATCGTATAAACGTTCCGGATACAATGAGCACCAGACCAGGATCGATTTCATCAACCCTTTTTTCAAGGCGCTCGGCTGGGATATGGACAACGAGCAGGGGTTCGCGGAGGCCTACCGGGAGGTGATCCATGAAGACAAGATCAAAGTGGGCTCCTCCACCAGGGCCCCCGACTATGGATTTACCCTGTATGGGCAACGGAAGTTCTTTGTAGATGCCAAGAAGCCGTCGGTGGATATCAAAGATGATATCGCTCCCGCTTACCAGGTAAGGCGTTACGGCTGGAGCGCCAAAGTCCCCATCTCCATTGTCACCGATTTTGAAGAGTTCTCTGTCTATGACTGCACCAAAAAACCGAAGCCAACAGATAAAGCTTCGGTGGCCAGGATCAAATACCTGACCTACGACAACTACCTCGACGAATTCGATTTCCTCTGGGATGTCTTTGCCAAAGAGAACCTGCCCAAAGGCCGTTTCGATAAGTATATAGAAAGCGATACACGGCGGAAAGGAACGACAACCGTCGACGATGAATTTCTGAAATCGATCGAGCAGTGGCGCACCTCCCTGGCTGTCAACATCGCATTGCGCAATAAATCACTCAACGAAGATGAGATCAACTACGCCGTGCAGAAGACCATCGACCGCATCATCTTTTTACGCATGTGTGAAGACCGGGGTGTGGAGCAATACGGCATCCTGAAAAAGGCAGCGGAGGAGAGCTCTCTCTACCGAACCCTGTTTGCCATCTTCACCATCGCGGATGATAAGTATAACTCGGGCCTCTTTGACCTCAACGAGGATCAGATCACTGCAGGGATCGCCATTGACGACAAAATTCTGAAAGCCATCATCGGCGATCTGTACTATCCGAAATGCGAATATGAATTTTCGGTGATGCCTGCCGATATCCTGGGTAGCGTATATGAACGGTTCCTGGGGAAGACGATCCGCCTCACCAAGGCCCATCATGCGAAGATTGAAGAGAAACCGGAAGTACGCAAAGCCGGAGGTGTTTACTATACGCCTAAATATATCGTGGATTACATTGTTGAGAATACGGTCGGCAAACTCGTTGAAGGGAAAACGCCGAAACAGGTTGAGAAGATCCGAATCTGCGACCCGGCCTGCGGATCGGGCTCATTTCTCATTGGCGCCTACCAGTACCTGCTCGACTGGCACGTAACCTACTATTCAGAACATCCTCCCACCGGGAAAAAGGAGGCGCCGCTCACGCCGGAAGGCAACCTGGCGACAGCTACCAAAAAGAGGATCCTTACCAATAACATCTTCGGGGTGGACATCGATGCGCAGGCTGTTGAGGTGACCAAACTCAACCTGCTGCTCAAAGCGCTGGAGGGCGAGACCGCAGCCTCCCTCAACCAGCAGATGGATCTGTTTCACGAGCGGGCGCTCCCCAACCTCGACCGCAACATCCAATGCGGCAACTCCCTCATCGGCCCCGACTTTTACGATGATCAGCTGGAACTCTTTCCCGAACAGATGAAAAAAATCAACGCCTTCGACTGGAGTACCGGCTTCCCCGAAGTCTTCGGCCAGGGCGGATTTGATGCCGTGATCGGGAACCCGCCGTATGTGCGGCAGGAGTTGCTGGGCGAGCAAAAGGAGTACTTTAAGGCCCACTATAATATATATCATGGTGTTGCCGACCTCTATGTCTATTTCTTTGAAAAAGGCATTGAACTGGTGAAACAGGATGGACTCTTCGGGATCATTGTGGCCAATAAGTGGATGCGGGCGAATTACGGGGAATCGTTGCGAATGTGGCTGAAAACCAAAGCCCTGTTCCGGATCATTGATTTTGGCGACCTTCCCGTATTTCAGGGGGTTACCACCTATCCCTGTATCGTTATTGCAGGCCATCCTTCCAACGCTCCCGATTTCATAAACGTAACAGAAGTGGCAACGCTCTCGTTCGAGAATCTGACCGACTATGTGTCGGAGAACGAAAAACCTGTCTCAAAGGCCAACCTGAGCCAGCGAGGCTGGCAACTGGTGGGCGATGATGAGGTAAACCTGTTGAATAAACTCAAGCAGAATGCCATTCCGTTGGGAGAATATGTGAAGGGAAAAATCTATAGAGGGGTATTAACAGGTCTCAACGAAGCTTTTGTCATAGACACCGCTACCAGAGAGCGCTTGATTGCCGAAGATCCCAACAGCGCCGAAATCATCAAACCCTTCCTGGCCGGCCGCGACATCAAGCGATACCAGCCACCGGTTTCGGACAAGTTTTTAATCTTTACCCGGCGGGGGATTGATATTGAAGCCTATCCGGCCATTAAAAACCATCTGCTTCCGTTCAAGGACCGGCTGATGCCGAAACCGGCGGGCTGGAATAGAGGGGAATGGAAAGGACGAAAACCCGGTAATTACAAATGGTATGAGATCCAGGATACCATTGACTATTATGAAGAATTTGAGAAGCCGAAGATCATTTTTGCCGAAATTGCGACACACGGACAATTTACTGTGGATTTTTCGAAAAATTATTCGGATACTACTACATATATTCTTGGATCTGAGGAGAGTTTTCTGTTAGGTATTTTAAACTCTCATATATGCACCTTTTTTTTCTCAAAAATTAGTTCGTCAATTCGGGGAGGATTTCTGCGATGGAAAAGGCAATATGCTGAAAAAATTCCTATCCCAGAAGTTAATCAACAATCTCAAGATCAGATCACCAAACTCGTCGACAACCTCCTTTCCCTCAAGGAACAACTCCGCTCCGCGACGCTCGACACCCAGCGTCAGCAGATCCAACGAGCGATTGATCATGCGGAGAGGCGGATTGATGAGTTGGTATATCAGTTGTATGGCTTGAGCGAGGAGGAGATAGGGATTATTGAAAAATTGACATCTTAATCAAATAAAATGATTTATTTTGTATTTTGTAATCATTGTTCATAATTATGCCTATCTCCCAAACGGAATTTGACTATCTGATGAAATTGAGCAAGCGATTTGAAGAAGCCGATGAATTGGTTCTCGGCCCAGCTCCGTTAAATTGGGAAAGGAACATAAATGCCGTTAAAACAAAAGACACATTCATTCTGGATTTTTACCGGGGTAGTTTTGAATTGTTAAAATACACATATAATAAGAGATACAGGCAAATAATTATTTTATTAAGATATGATGCAAAAGGCAGGCATGCCAATCCTGACGGAGAAAATTTTGATGGCCCTCACGTTCATATTTACAAGGAAGGGTTTGACGATAAATTTGCCTACCCGGCTTCCGATATTGGTATTGAGGAAAGTGATGATATGGAAACCGTGTTGGTAAAATTTCTTAGATATTGTAACGTAAAAAGTATCCCTTCCATT
>Ga0208045_1000421_pt1 | contig 17911 bp, 18 predicted proteins | sample PL_2010_200m_FD_184160 | JGI IMG/M metagenome (GOLD analysis project Ga0208045, IMG submission 184160) | Freshwater microbial communities from Powell Lake, British Columbia, Canada to study Microbial Dark Matter (Phase II) - PL_2010_200m... | ecosystem: Environmental > Aquatic > Freshwater >...
GGCAAGGCCGGTGACGGCTGCCAGGGTGCGCTTCAGCATTGTGGTTCTCCGGTTCAATAGCGGAAAAAGCGCGCGGATTATAGAGGTAGAAGGCTGCGCCAACGCAAGCGTCTGGCCGAGATGGCGCTGCCACTTGGCGAAACGGAGATAAACGCCGGGGTGTGGCAGTTTGGTGCGCGGTGTGTCCGGCCGGGAACCCACACGTACTGCGATAAGCCCCCCGCGTGGGCACAGGTGAGAATGACATGGATCAAATGCTGCTCAGATCAGAGCGGCGAATGATGGCTGTAGTGGCATTTAGATATTTAAGTGCCATCAATGTTTGACTAGAATCCGGTGCCTTCAAGGACGAGGGTTGCGGCATGAGTGATTTCAGAGAAGAAAAGCGGAAGCTTCATGCGCTGCGAAAACACATCGATGCGCTCCTGGCGAGCGGGGCCGTTATCACCCAGCGGGATCCGTTAATCCTGCTCGATGGCAGTCAGGTCCTGCGGGTCGAGCACGGCATGCTCATCAGTTACTACAAATCGCTCGCACTGATCGAGCCGACCACAGACGGCGAATGGCCGGAGTCATTGCGCGAGATGGCTGCTGATCTTTGCTGCCGTCAGCTCGACGAGGCCATTGAAGACGAACTCGAAAACAATCCGGAGAATGGCGCTTCGGTCAAGCAAGGCCAGGCGTGCTAATGCAGGACGATCAGCTAGCGGTGATGCGCCCCCGGACCGGCAGATGACCGCCATGCACTCCGAACGTCGTGAAAACCATACATTGCGCCGGCACATCGATTGTCTGCTCAGCGCAGGAGCAGGCCTGACCGGGCGCTGTCCGATCACCATCGACTTTCACGAGTGCACATTCACGGTGCGTAATGGGAGGCTCTTCAATGAGAGCGGCATTCGGAGCTTGGTTGCCGTCATCGCCAGGCACGTTTGGCCGTGCTCAGAATCACGGCACGTCGCTATCGAGATTTGTCTGGGTCAGCTTGTTGATACTCGTCAGGATGATTTCGGTATCTCTGGCGAACCGAAGAGAAGCCCCATGACGCATAGCATTTCGAAGCGCTAAGGCATGGCGCTGCGCCCACAGCTTGACTCTGGGCCGAGTCCATAACGCAAGGTCGGTGCGGCAGATTTGAAACTGCATTTGTGATGTTTGCCACATTTAGTAGAATCCGCCGCCTTTATGGATGATGGCTTTTTGATATGGACTCGACCCAGGACAAGCGCGCACTCCATGCGCTGCGTAAACACATCGACGAACTGCTCGATGCGGGGGCAGTAATCACCTCGCGAAATCCGCTCACAGTCCTTTCAGCTGGCGAAACCCTAAAAGTGAAGCATGGGATGCTCGTCGGCTATTTCGATATCTTGGACATGATCGAACCCGTTACCGACCATGAGTGGCCAGAGTCTTTACGCCAAATGGCTGTCGACCTTTGCATCAAGCAGCTCGATCAGGCCATCGAAGCGCTCAACCGCAGCAGCGTGATCGCTGAGGTGCATGTTGCCGCCAACGACAGCTCGATCACTGGCTGAATCTCCCGCTGCGCTCCCCAAAATCAAAGCGCCCCATTTGCGGCTTGCCGACTTGGGCTTTTGCTCTAGCCTGCTGAAAGCAGACATCGAAAACAGCCGGCACGACAACGCTGCGCCTTAATCGGATCAACGTGCGTGGATGTCTTGCAAGCGAGCTGGCTAAAGGGGAACCCATGCACAACTCAACCATGCGCCACGGCTTCATTCCGCCTTACATACTCAGCCGGATCATTGAGCACGGCTCCGCCCCACAGCGCGAACGAGCGCTCGGCACCCTGTCCCATATTCATCATCTGCTGCCCAACCCCGGGCCACCCAACCGTCAGCCAATCGCCAGCGTGTTGCCTGAACGAGACCTGCCCGGCGAACCGCGACGCAGCATTCACGATGCAGGGCAGCAGATGTTGCTGCCTGGGATGCTGGCGAGAATCGAGGGACAGCCGCCGGTCGGCGATGCGGGGGTCGACGAGGCCTACGAAGCACTTGGCAAGGCTCACGAATGCTTCTGGCAGGTGTTCGGGCGCGACTCGATCGACAATCATGGTTTCCCACTGATCGGCACGGTGCACTATGGGGTCGGCTACGAGAATGCCTTTTGGAACGGCGCGCAGATGGTCTTCGGCGATGGTGACGGCGAGATCTTTAATCGCTTCACGCGATCTCTGGATGTCGTGGCGCACGAGCTGACCCATGGCGTCATCGAAAGCGAAGCCGGGCTGCTGTACTTCGATCAGTCCGGTGCCCTGAATGAATCGCTATCCGATGTGTTCGGCGTGTTGGTGAAACAATTCAGCCTCAAGCAGACAGCGGACCAGGCCGATTGGTTGATCGGCGCCGAGTTGCTGACCGACAAGGTGAGCGGCTCGGCACTGCGCTCTATGGCCAACCCCGGCAGCGCCTATGACGATCCGCTGCTGGGCAAGGACCCGCAGCCGGCGCATATGCGCGACTTTATCGACACCCGTGACGACAATGGTGGTGTGCACCTGAACTCCGGCATTCCCAATCGCGCGTTCTATCTCGCCGCTCGGGCGCTCGGCGGTTACGCCTGGGAGAAGGCTGGGCGCATCTGGTATGACACCCTCTGTGATCAGCGTTTGGCCAAGGATGCGGATTTCGTCGCGTTCGCTGGTTTGACAATCGATAACGCGGTGATCCGCTTCGGTGCCGGCAGTAGCGAGGCTCAGGCGGTAAGGCAGGCATGGACAGATGTCGGTGTCCTTGTGCTGTGAACAGGCCCCGACGAGGAGACCTCATGAAACAGCTACCACCGCTGGGCAAAGAAGCAACCGTTCGCCTCTCACGGCAGGGCGGGTTCGCCGCGATGCAGGCACTCTCTCGGCCGCGTGAGATAGATTTCGCCAGCTGTGACGAACGCCAGCGCGGCCAGATTTGCTCCGTGCTGGAAGGCTGCCTTCCGTTTGCGAGTGCCGACGCCGGGCAGGGCGACCGTCGTTACTACCAGATCGAGCTTCATTACCGCGAAAACGAGCATGACGGCGAGATGTTGCTGCAAGTCCCCGAAGAGCAAGCGCCTGGGGAACTGGTGCGTTTGTGGGACAAAGGGGAGCTGCTTTGAGGCCGGCTTGGCCATCGGCGCCTGCGCGGCGCTAGAATCCCGGGCCCGGTTTTCGAGGAACCCACCGCATGTCTGATTTGCCAACGATCGCTTTTGCCGGCATCGGCCTGATGGGCCTGCCAATGTGCCGCCGGCTGCTCGCTGCCGGCTATCGATTGACGGTCTGGAACCGTTCCCCCGAAAAGTGCGCCCCGCTGATAGAGGCCGGCGCGCGACAGGCCAGCAATCCGGCCGACCTATGCAGTGACGCAGACATGGTGCTGCTTTGTCTGGCAGACACCGCGGTGGTACGTGAGGTGGTGTTTGGCTCGGGTGGTATCGTCGAGGGAGCAAAAGCGGGCCAATTGCTGGTCGATCATTCCAGTCTGGAGCCAACGGCCACGCGCGCCATGGCCGCCGAACTCGAATCCCGCAGCGGCATGCGCTGGGTCGATGCACCAGTATCCGGCGGTACGGCGGGTGCCGAGACGGGCAGCCTGGCAATCATGGCAGGCGGACGCGGCGAGGATGTCGAGCGGGTTCGGCCCGTGTTGGCACACCTCGGCCAGCGGTTGACCCACATGGGCGATGTCGGCGCCGGCCAGGTGACCAAAGCCTGTAACCAGATGATCGTCGCCTGTAATGCATTGGTCATCGCTGAAGTGGTGGCTTTGGCCGAGCGCTCCGGGGTCGACGCCACCCTCATCGCGTCGGCACTGGCTGGCGGTTTCGCCGATTCCAAACCGCTGCAGATCCTCGCGCCGCAAATGGCCCACAGCGAGTTCGAGCCGGTGAAGTGGCGCGTTCGCACCCTGCTCAAGGACCTCGACACGGCCGTGCAGCTCTCTCGTGAAACAGGCGGAGCCACGCCCATGACCGGACTCGCCGCACAGCTGATGCGCCTGCATGGTAGTCAGGGCGAGCTGGAAAATGACCCGTCCACGCTGGTCAGGATGTTCCGGGAGCAAGATCAATGAAAATTGCAGCCAACCTGTCGATGTTGTTCACCGAACTGCCGTTGGCCGAGCGCATCATGGCCGCTCGGATTGCCGGGTTCGACGGTGTGGAAATCCAGTTCCCCTACGAGCTGCCGGCCCTGCAGCTAAAGGAGTTGCTGGAGCGTGCAGGTCTGCCGCTGGTGCTGATTAACCTGCCGGCTGGCGATTTCATGCAGGGCGGTGCGGGGCTGGCGGCGGTGCCGTCACGGCAGGCTGAGTTCGATACGGCGCTTCAGGAATGCCTGACCTATGCGGCCATGACGCGCCCACTGTGCGTCAACGTCTTGCCGGGCCGGCTGGCCGAAGGTGTCTCGCGTGAGCAAGCCTTGGAAACCCTGGTAGCCACTCTGCGCAAAAGCGCCGAGGCGTTCGCATTACTTGGCGTTCGAGTGGTGTGCGAGGCGATCAATCCGCTCGACATGCCCGGCTTTCTGATCAATACACCCGCGCATCTGCAAACGCTGCTGGAGCGCGTCGACCATCCCAATTGCCAGGCTCAGCTGGACCTGTATCACATGGCCCGTCAAGGGCTGGACGTCGCCGCGGGTATCCGGCTCCTGGGATCGCGGATAGGTCATGTGCAGTTCGCTGACTGTCCCGGCCGTGGTGCGCCCGGCACGGGTTCGATAGCGTTCGGACCGCTGCTCGAAGCGTTGCAAGCGGTAGGCTATTCCGACTGGTTGGCGGCCGAATACCGCCCCGATAGCGCCGGCACCTCAACCAGCCTTGGTTGGCTCGAGGCTTGGCGGCAGAGCTGACCCGTCGCATCGGCCGGCATCAGCGAAAGTGATGGTGACAGACAGACGCACGTTAGAACCCTAGAGTCAGTTCCGAGAATCGGTCGGCACACGACCGACGCATAACAATAAATCGAGAGCGACGTCATGCAGCCATCCACCCAAGCCGCGAACGCCTGGCGCGTCCTGTTTCTGCTGTTTCTGGCCAACCTGTTCAATTTTTTCGATCGCACCATACCGGCAATTATTGCCGAGCCTATCCGCCTGGAGTGGGATCTCAACGATTTCCAGCTGGGCTTGATCGGCACCGCTTTCACCATCATCTATGCCATCGCCGGCGTGCCACTTGGGCGCATGGCCGACATCGGCTCACGGCGCAAGATCATGGGCTGGGGGTTGACCGTCTGGAGCGGGCTTACCGCTGTAAACGGTCTGGCCTGGAATTTCTGGACCTTTCTGCTGGTGCGCATGGGCATCGGCATCGGTGAGGCCAGCTATGCGCCCGCGGCCAATTCGCTGATTGGCGATCTGTTTCCGGCGCACAAACGCGCTCGGGCCATGGGTATCTTCATGCTGGGGCTGCCGCTTGGGCTGCTGCTGGCCTTCTTCACCATTGGCTCGATGGTGGAATATTTCGGCAGCTGGCGCGCACCGTTCTTCATTGCGGCAGTGCCTGGTCTGGTGCTGGCGCTGTTCATCTTTTTCGTCAAGGAACCCCAGCGTGGCGCGGCGGAAACGGTGAAAGTGTCGCAGGCGCGTGTGGAGCAGCCTATTCGCAAGGTGTTCGCGATCCGCACATTCTGGTGGCTGGTGCTGGCGGGGCTGGCGTTCAACTTCGCCACCTACGCCTGCAACGCCTTTATGGTGCCGTTGCTGATGCGCTATCACGCGGTGCCGCTGGTGGAGGCGTCGATCGCCACCGGGGTGATCGTCGGCTTGACGGGTCTGGTTGGTTTAACCCTCGGCGGTTGGGTAGCAGACAAGATCCATCAACGCTTTGCCCGCGGCCGCCTGATCTTCGCAGCGGTGAGCATGCTCATCGCCACCGCTCTGACCGGTTATGCGTTGCTTGCCGGGCGGATTGAGGTGGGCGTGTTCGTCGCGGTCTTCAGTATCGGCTGGCTGTTCTCCTACAACTTCTACACCTGCGTCTACACCGCCATTCAGGACGTCGTCGAACCGCGTCTGCGCGCCACCGCCATGGCCCTGTTCTTCGCCGGTCTGTATCTGCTTGGTGGTGGCATGGGCACGGTGGTGGTGGGGCTGCTGTCGGACCACTTTGCCGAGTCGGCAATGCTTGCCGCAGGTGCCAGTGAGATGAGCGAAGTCTTCCGCGCCGAAGGTTTACACGGTGCGATGTACCTGATCCCCGGCTCGCTGCTGCTTACCATGGTGTTCCTGTTCCAGGCCTCCCGCACTTTCTGCCATGACGCCAAGCGCATGACGGACGGCATGACCGACTCCGCGGCCGCGGCCGCTGCCGAGCCGTCACTCGCCTAACGGCGCTCCACTGCGGCGGCGCTCGACCGCCGCAGTGGTTTGCCTGGTTGAGCCCGTCCGACGATTGGCCTGCATTTGCCGGCGGGCTCGCATAAACTGCGCGGCCGTTTTTAGAAGTCCGGACCGCACATGCATAACCCGTCCCCCGCCCGCGCCTGCGGCATCGACTTCGGTACCTCCAATTCCACCGTCGGTTGGTGGCGTCCTGACGCCGAGCCGCTGTTGGTGCTGGAAGGCGATCAGCAGACCTTGCCCTCGGTGGTGTTCTTTAACACCGAAGAGTGTCGTCCGGTCTATGGTCGCCTGGCCTTGGCCGAATACCTGGAAGGCTACGAAGGGCGTCTGATGCGCTCACTGAAAAGCCTGCTGGGGTCCAAGCTCCTCAAGAGTGAGACGACCGTGCTCGGCGGCGCCATGCCGTTCAAGGACATTCTTGGGCTGTTTCTCGGGACCCTCAAACAGCGCGCTGAAGAGCAGGCCGGGCGTTCGTTCGATGAGGTGGTGCTGGGCCGCCCGGTGTTTTTCGTTGACGACGACCCGGATGCAGATAGGGAAGCGGCGAATACACTCGCCGCTGCGGCCAACAAGATCGGTTTCAAGGACGTCTCCTTCCAGTACGAACCCATCGCCGCAGCGTTCGACTACGAGTCACGCATCGAGCGGGAAGAGCGCGTGCTGATCGTCGACATCGGCGGCGGTACCTCGGACTTTTCACTGGTGCGGCTGGCACCGGAGCGGCGGCAGATCGATGACCGTCAGGACGACATCCTTGCTACCTCGGGCGTGCACATCGGTGGTACCGATTTCGACAAGCAGCTCAGCTTGCAGGGGGTGATGCCCCTGTTCGGCTACGGCAGCCGGATGAAAAGCGATGCACCCATGCCCACCAGCACGCATCTCAATCTGGCCACCTGGCACACGATCAACGCGGTCTACGCTCCAGCTTCGCTGCGTGCATTGCAAAGCATGCGCTACGACATTGTCGACCCCACCGGAATCGACCGGTTGTTCAGCCTGATCGAGCAACGCGCCGGGCATTGGCTGGCGATGCAGGTCGAGCAGGGCAAGATCGAATTGACCGAGCATGAACGCTTCCTGATCGACTTCGCGCGAATCGAACCCGGCCTCGAAGCCACACTCACGCGTCCTGTATTCGAAACGGCGATCAACCCCCTGCTCGAACGAATCCGCACCAATGTCAGTCAATTGCTCAAGAGTGCCGGGCTCAAGCACGAGGACATCGACACGGTCTTCTTCACGGGCGGCTCCAGTGCGATCCCGGCGCTGCGCAATAGCGTCGCCGCCTTGCTGCCACGGGCACGCCACGTTGAAGGCAATCGCTTCGGCAGTATCGGTAGCGGCCTGGCCATCGAGGCGCGCAAGCGCTACGGTTGAATCGCCCGTCATGCCTGCTGTGCGAGTGTGGCCGCGGGCCTGAACGGGAGTTGTCATGGGCTACAAGCTGCGTCCGCAAGACCCTGCCGCCGAGGTGCGAAAAGTCGCCCGGCAGGGCATCGACAAAGCCATCGAGGCGCTGAGCGTTGCACCCGAAGACCGCGCCGAGGGCGTGCATCAGGCGCGCAAACGGTTCAAAGAGTTGCGGGCGCTTCTGCGCCTGGTGCGCAAGCCGCTGGGAAACGAGTTTCAGCGAGAAAATCACCGTTTGCGTGATCTGGGGCGCGCCTTGGCCGAGTCGCGTGACGCTACTGCCATGTTGGAAAGCTGGGATGCGTTGGCCAAGCGTTTCCCGAACCTGTTCGCCGAGGCGGATTTCAAGCTGACCCGGCGTCGCCTGCAGGCTCGGGCGAAGCAGGCCGAAAGTGGCACTACCGACCTCGATTCGCGCATCGGCAAAGTGATCGATGAGCTGAAGGATGCGCGAAGCTGCATCGACACCTGGTCACTTCAAGCCAAGGGCTTCGACTTGCTGTCTGGCGGTGTCGAACGCACCTACTCAGACGGTTGCGCTGAGCTGGCCAAAACCAAGCTCGATCTCAGCGACGAACAGCTCCACCAGTGGCGCAAGCGGGTCAAGGATCACTGGTACCAGACCAGGCTACTGACGCCGAGTTGGCCGAAGCTGATGCAGCTGCGCAGCGACTCGCTCAAGGATCTGGCGGATCAGCTGGGCGATGATCATGATCTGGCGGTGCTGACGGAGCTGACGCAGAGTCAGCCGGCATTGTTCGGCGACGGCACCCTGCGTGAGCGACTCAACGCTGCCATAGCCGAACGTCGTAGCGAGTTGCAGAGCGCCGCGCTTAAGCTTGGGGGGAAGATCTATTCGGAGGCGCCTGAGGAGCTGGTGGCACGCTGGCAGCGCTATTGGGACGTCGCCGCCGACTGACCAAACTCAGCTGCACTGCACGGCGAGCCAGGTATCAGGCGGCCTGGCTGTTGATCTCGTGAATCTTCAGCATTTTTTCCAGCTCCGTGCGGATGAAATCATCGTTGCAGCGGGGCAGGTACTCACGCAGCTTGCGGATCACCCACTGCTGGCCGCGGTCAACGAAGGTCAGGCGCTCGTCCAGCGACTCGATGGCCATGGCCTTACCGTAAAACGCGCCGGTTTCGCGGTTGGGCTCGATGTTCAGATGATTCATGCAGTTCAGGACCAGCCGGCAGCTGTCGACCTCGCCCTGGCGGATCTGCTCGAGCAACTTCTGCTGGGTTGGATCGTTACACTGCTGCAGGCTTTCACCGGCGACCTTGGCCCCGGCGCGCTCCGCGCTTAGTAGGTCTTGAAGCAGTTGTGCTTCCCCTTCGGCGGTGTTCAGCATGTTCTGTTCACTCATGTCAGGTCTCCTGTTCAGCAGCCGGTGCACGGCGGGTGCCGTGCACACTGTCGACTGACGTGGAAAGGTCAGAGTTTCTTCGCTGAGACAATCTTTACCGGCGTCAGCGGTACGTTCTGCATCATGCTGCGGTTGCCGGTCGGCACCTGGGCGATCTGGTCAACCACGTCCATGCCGCGCACCACCTTGGCGAATACCGCATAGCCGAAGTCGCGGCTGCCATGGTCAAGGAAGTCGTTGTCACGGTGGTTGATGAAGAACTGACTGGTCGCCGAGTCGACGTTCTGTGTGCGCGCCATGGCGAGGGTGCCACGTACGTTGTGCAGACCGTTGTCGGCCTCGTTCTTGATCGGCTCACGGGTCTTCTTCTGGCTAAGGCCCTCGTTGAAGCCGCCGCCCTGGATCATGAAACCAGGGATCACGCGGTGAAAGACGGTGCCGTCATAGAAGCCGCTTTCGACATATTCGAGAAAGTTCTTCACGCTGACGGGGGCCTTTTCGGCCTCCAGCTCGATTTCGATTTCGCCCATGCTGGTGTTCAGCAGTACGTGAGGATTCTCCGCGGCGAACAGGTTGCCGGCGAGCAGCAGTGAGCAGGCGGCGAGTGCGAGTCGTTTCATGGTCTATTCCTGGTATGGGTAAGCCTGGGTCAGCCCGTTCATGCAGGCCGGTTGCACAGGTGCTTCAGCCGTCGTGCTTGATGTTGCTCACCGGCTGAACAGGCGATTGCGCTTGTGCATCGTACGTCCTGATCAGGTCAATGAGAATCTGTGTGGCCGGACCGAGCGGTTTGTCGGGGTTCGTGTAGAGGTAGAACAGCGGCCGGCGAACGCTGCCCTGAACCAGAGGCAGCGGCTTGAGGGCTCCTTCTGCCAGTTCGCGATGAATCATGTGTCGAGGTAGCCAGGCAAAGCCCAGGCCGCTGCTGACGAAGCCGACCGAAGTGGCCAGGCTGCCGACCGTCCAGCGTTGTTCGGCCCCCAGCCAGCCGCTGTCGCGCGGCTGGCGCTGGCCGGAGTCGCGCACCACCACCTGCATCTGGCTTTGTAGATCCTGGACGCTGAGCTTGCGTTGCAGCTGATGCAGCGAGTGGTTGGGGTGCGCGACAGCGATGAATTCGACAGTGCCCAGTTCCTGGCCAAGGTAGCCGGTGATATCCAGACCGCTGATCGCCAGATCCGCTGTGCCGTCCTTGAGGACCTCTTCAACACCGGACAGCACTTCTTCACGCAGCCGCACCCGGCAACCCCGGCTTTGCGGCATGAACGCGGTCAGCGCACGGATCAGCTTGGCGTTGGGGTAGGCCGCATCGACCACTAGCCGCACTTCAGCTTCCCAGCCTTGCTCCATGTGGTGCGCCAACTTTTCCAACTGCCCGGCCTGGTTGACCAGCTGCCGGGAGCGGCGCAAAAGCACCTCGCCGGCATCGGTCAGTACCGCCTTGCGGCCATCGATACGTAACAGGGGGACGCCTAATTGCTCCTGCATGCGCGCCACTGTATAGCTCACCGAGGATTGCGAACGATGCAGCATTTCGGCGGCCTGGGCGAAGCCGCCGTGGTCAATCACCGCCTGCAGGGTTCGCCATTGATCAAGGGTCACGCGGGGCACTTTCATTCCATTGTTTTCCTGTTGCGTCGGTCTGATACGCTGGCGGTCGCCAATTGGAGGAGCCCACATAAAAATGAAAAGACTCTGCTTCGCAGCGCTCGTCATCTTCCCACTGAGTGCGCTTGCCGTCAGCTACCCCGTGGACCTCGAGCAGGAGCTCAACGGCGCCGAGGTGCTGGCGAGCACCGAGACCATCGACCGCGATATGGCTGGCCTGGTACTGCAGAACCTTGGGGACCGCCCGGTCGAGTGTACCGCCTCGTTTCGCAACGGACCGGAAATGCCGCGCACCCGACGGGTCACGCTCGAGTCAGGGGAACGCAAGCCCATGACCGCCAAGTTCAAGCGCGATGTGATCCGCCTGCGCATCAAGCTGACCTGCGAGCCTCAGTGACGTTGCCCTGACTCGCGCTATCCGCCGAGACGGCGAGCGAAGCCAATGCTGTTTTTCACGACCTGAACTTCCGGTTCTAGCTGTCGGTCGGCCTGTCGTCGCGCAGTACAAAGACGACTCTGCGCGCGTCGGACGGGTTACTCTATGCCACGTTTTTTTCGACTTGCTTGAGGTGTCACCTTTGTTTGACCAATTCGCCCTCCACGAACGCCTGCTTAAGGCGGTCGCCGAACTCAAATTCGTCGAGCCGACCCCGGTACAGGTGGCGGCTATCCCCCCCGCGCTGGAAGGGCGTGACCTGCGGGTGACGGCACAGACCGGCAGTGGCAAGACCGCCGCCTTTGTGCTGCCAATGCTCAATCGGCTGATCGGCGATGCCGTGGTGCGTACCGATGTGCGTGCGCTGATCCTGCTTCCGACCCGTGAGCTGGCCCAGCAGACGCTCAAGGAAGTCGAACGCTTCTCGCAGTTCACCTTTATCAAGTCGGCAATGATCACCGGCGGTGAGGATTTCAAGGTCCAGGCGGCGATCCTGCGCAAGGTGCCGGACATCCTCGTCGGCACACCAGGCCGCATGATCGAACATCTCAACGCCGGCACCCTGATCCTCAAGGATGTCGAGTTGCTGATCCTTGACGAAGCCGACCGCATGCTCGACATGGGCTTCGCCGAAGACGTGCAGCGCCTGGTAGGAGAATGTGCCAAGCGTCAGCAGACCCTGTTGTTCTCGGCTACCAGCGGGGGCGCCGCGCTGCGCGAAATGAGCGCCGCCGTGTTGCGTGATCCGCTGCACCTGCAGCTCAACCGCGTCAGCGAGCTCAACGAGGGCACGCGCCAGCAGATCATCACGGCCGAAAACACCGAGCACAAAGAAAAGCTGGTGCATTGGCTGCTGGCCAACGAGACCTACAAGAAAGCCGTGATTTTCACCAACACCCGCGTACAGACAGACCGTCTCTACGGCCGTCTGGTCGCGGAAGGCGTGAAGGCCTTCGTTCTGCATGGCGACAAGGATCAGAAAGACCGAAAGCTGGCCATCGACCGGGTCAAGGAAGGTGGGGTCAAGGTGCTGGTGGCCACCGATGTGGCCGCGCGTGGGCTGGATATCGAAGGTCTGGATCTGGTGATCAACTTCGACATGCCGCGTTCGGGCGATGAATATGTACACCGGATCGGCCGCACCGGCCGCGCTGGGGCTGAAGGCTTGGCCATCTCGCTAATCTGCCACAACGACTGGAATCTGATGTCGAGCATCGAGCGCTATCTCAAGCAGCGCTTCGAACACCGCGTCATCAAGGGCCTGAAGGGCAGCTACATGGGGCCGAAGAATCTAAAGGCCTCGGGCAAGGCCGCCGGCACCAAGAAGAAAAAAGACGACAAGAAAAAAACCGCGGACAAGAAGGGTAAGGCCACAGCCAAGCCAGTAGCCAAGCGGCCGAAGAACGCCAAACGCGAAGCGCCGGCGTCACCGCTCGTCAGTCAGGACGGTCTCGCGCCTCTACGGCGGAAAAAGCCCGCAGCAGAATGATCTGCAACAGCCGGGGCGGCATCGCTGCCCTGGCTCGTTTCCATGCTTAGCGCTTTTCGGCCGGTGCAATATCGGCCTGCTTCTCCGCCTGCTCCACATGCTTGATGCGCTTCTCGTAGGCCTCGCATTCGCTGCCCAACTGTTCGGCAGTTTGCTTGACCTCCATATCGCGCAACTCTTCGTTGATCTCCGCGGCTCGCTTCGGATCGCTCTCTGTCAGGGCGTTGACGCGGTCGGCAAGCTCTTTGGCCTTGGCATTGATCTGGTCGGTGGTGCATCGCTCGGCGAACACTGGCTGGCTAGCCAGCAGGGCGAGGGTGAACGGGACAATCAGACGTTTCATGGTGCGCTCCTTGATTAACGACCTATCTGGTGGATCGCCACTGGCGCGCTTTAGTTCAGCCTTTTGCGGTTGCGCTGGATCGAACCATGCCGCGGCGGATGAGGTCCGAATAGCAATGGCCGCCTCCCCGAAGCGGCGCAACAGGAGAACGGACATGACCTACGACTGGGACTTGATGCTACGCCTGCTGCGCGAAGCGCAGAAATCCGGAAACGAGAGCTTCGCGCCACGTCAGTACGCTGACGAGCATGCCTTGGCGGCGGAAGAGGCCGGCCAGCCAATGCCCAACATGGATTCCTTGAAGGCCGAGGCGCAAAACTACGAGCGCATGCTGTTCGAAGGTGGTTTCATGGTGACGCGCCCGGAGGAGCAAGGCGGCAATGGCGAGAATTTCGTGCTGACTGACCGAGGCGTGCGCCTGATGGAGATGCTGGAGGGTGGGGCAGGTCGAACCGAGAACCGTCGCCGTCTGGACGAAAAAGGCGAGGCGGCTTTGACCCCGGAAGTATTCGACGACTTAGCGGCAGCAGGCTAGGGCCGGTAGGAAAACGCCCCGCAGATGCGGGGCGCCGGTTGGGTCTTTACCGCAGCGGACCAACGGCCCCGCAGGATTTATTAGCGGCGTGCTTCTGCAATATCGGCAACTGAGGGCGAGGTTTGCCGCTTTTCACGTCCAGCGACAGCGCATAGTCGCCCCACCAAGGCCCGGCTGCCCAATACGTACTGGGAATGCAGTGCTGGCCGAGGTATTGGAGCAGGTTGTCCATGGCAACCACCGCCGATGGTGAGAAGTCCGGGGCCCCGTGCTCACCGATGAAGCCCCGCAGACGATAGCGGGTTAGCCATTCGACAAAGGGTTTTGCGCGAACCACGCCGATCATCGGGTCGTACTTCTCGTAGCGGTTGGTGTAATAGCCCGAGTAATCCTTATCGAAATATAGATGGGCCTCGAACATCAGGTTGTTGTTTGGGTCGCGCATCCATGAGTCCTTCACCAACTGAGTGTTGTAGGACGGCCAATGGAAGGCGCTTGACCAGCGATCGCCCGCGATGACGACCCAGTTATCGGCGTCCAGGGTGCGGATACTTTTTGCAGCAGCCAGTGCGGCGGCGGGCCACTTACCGTTAGTGGTGTGGGGCTCGTTCATCAAGCCGTAGCCATAGACTGCCGGGTGGTTAGCGACCTTTTGCGCAATACGCCGCCAGGCATCGGCAAACGCGCTCACGGGCACCTCGTTGGAACCGATCATCTTGCCGTGGTAGCGGTAGTAGTTATGCATGTCGAGGATGACCTGCATGTTGTATTTCTTTGCGTGGTCGAGCGTTGCCAGCATGCGGCCAAGCTCAACGCTGTTCAGTTCGCCGTTGAGTCGCGGCTGAATCCGTTCCCAGCGAAACGGCAAGCGCACCAGCTTCAGATTGCGCTCAGCGTAACGCTTGAAATCAGCCTCTCCTGGATAGATGTACTGCTTCAGGTACACACCGGGCAATGCGACATCTGCACCGAACTCCGCGCCGGCCAGGTTGATGCCAACCAGATTGATCGGATTCGCCGGTGCTGCTCCGCCGGCAGCGGGTGCTGTGCTGCCAGCGCTTGGGCTTGTATTGCTGAAGCCGGTGCTGCTAACCGAGATGGTACGGGGATAACCTACTGCCTTGCCGTCGATAGGGCCGCCATCGACCATGACGGTCATGTTGCCGCCGGAATGGTAGATCAGCTTGATGGTGCGCACCTGGCCACCGAAGAAACGGATTTTCGCGCCCTTGTGGAACGCCGCCTTGTTCTCTGCCGTCGCCTTGACCGAAATGCCGACGAATTTGCTGGTGTTGTACACGCCGTTGACGAAATCGCCGCCGTTAAAGGCGTTGAGTGCAGTCGTCATGGAGGAGCCTGCCGCAGGCTGGCTAACGACCGGCTCTGGCGCCGGAGCAGCGGGCTTGCTTGGAGCAACTGGCGAAGCCGGAGCACTGCTGCCGGTGGCTGAGAACAGCTTGTTCGGGTAGCCGAGTTTGCCGCTTAGGGTCGCCCCGGAAAGCATCAGGCTCATGTTCTTGCCGGACACATACACGGCGTTGATCTTGCGCACCTGGCCGTCAGCCAACTTCACTGAGGAGCCGACCTTGAAGGCCGAGCGGTTCGCGCTGCTGGCGGGAATCGAGAAACCTGCCGACCTGCGCCATACACCATTCAACCAGTCGTTATTGGTGTAGTTGTTGATTGCGCTGCTGTGAGATGAAGTATCAGCTGCGGCATTGTTGCTGGGCGAAGTTACCGTGCTGCCTGCAGCGGCACTTGTGCCAAGGGCCGAGACGCTTTTCGGATGGCCATTCTTGGATGCGTTCAGCGTCGCCCCCGAGAGCATCACGCTCATGTGGGCGCCTGAAAAGTAAACCACTTTGACGGTGCGGACCTGCCCGTCTGCCGTCCGGACCTGGGCGCCTTTCTTGAACGCCGCTTTATTGGCTGCTGTGGCTGGGATCGAAAGACCGGCCGACTGGCGCCAGCTACCTTTGAGCCATTGCGGACCGGTGAAGTCATTGACCTTGGCAGTGGCGACCGTTTGCAGAGCGGAAGCCGTCGAGGCTGCAGCGGCGTGGGCCGTCTGGATGGGGCTGATCATGCCTAGAGTGGCTACGAATAACGCAGCACCGAGCAGCACGTTACGTGTGCTAACCGTCGCTTTGACGAGCATTGATATCTCCGAAACTTAATACGACAAAGGGCCGAAGCCCTTTAAAAAGTGCGGAGGCATCCAAAGACCCATGCATCGAACGAAGCACCGACCGATGACGCCACCAGGCAACGCGTTAGCGGCTCAGGAAGTTCCCGGTCGCTGCGTGCATAGGCTTTATATAGATTGATTATTAAATTTTGAACTTATATTGGCGCCAAAAAATAACACAACGAAAACTATTTAATGGCTGATTGCTATATTGCCATTACATAGTGGCTTATAAATATTGAAATGACAGTATTAAGCAAGTTACTGATTTAACTGAGTTTGAATGCGGGACTACGAAACTTGACGGCTAAATTGGCCGAGCGTTACCGCTTTGCTTGAGCGGTTTGCCTTTGAATGGTCATGCGTCTGGTTTTATTGCAGAGTGTTTCAGAGCAAAGCCGCATTGTTCTAAGCAACTTCAGCTTGCAACCGTAAGGAAATAACGTGGTTGACGGGCCGTGGCCGGCCCGTTGTTCAACGAACCTGCTGCAGGCTGTCGGCAGTCAGTTCCAAGGCTTTGCGCATGTCCAGGCGAGCGGAGCGGCCAATGTCCTGATTGTCGAGCTGGTAGCTGCGCTCAGATGGCAGGATCGGCGCGGTCAGGTCATCGGCTTCCACTGCTTCAAAGTCGCTGTTGCGGCCGATGGTGAGCGCGCTTCGACGCAGCAGTTCACGCAGTTGTGCCGGCTCAAGGGCCGGGTTAATCGACAGCATCGCACCGACGACCCCCGTCACCATTGGCGTGGCATACGAGGTGCCGCAATGCACCTCACCGCGCTTGCCGAGTTCCAGCGTTGCCGCTCGGGTGCATGCCGAAGCGGTGATATCGACTCGCATGTCGATATTGGACGACGGGCGCTTGGTCACGTAGTCCGGATGGTCTACCGGTACATTCTTGCTGAAGTCGCGCTGATGCGCGCCCACCACCAGCAGTTGGTCAGTGATGAAGGAGGAGGGCAGCCGATAGTCGTCCTGGCCGGAATGCGCCGATCCGTTACCGGCGGAGTTCACCACCAGCACGTCCGGATGCTCGCGCCGCAACCAGAGGAAGAATTCCTCAAGCAGTTCTTCATAGCCGCTCATCGCCACGCCGGAGCGCACCAGTGAATCGATCTTCTCGCCGTCCACGTCGAGTGTGCCGACGCGGTGAATACCCCAACTCCAGTTCAGCACGCGCACGCCGTCCTCGACCAGATTGACCGAGGCCGCGACGTTGGCGGTGATGCCTGCATCCGAGTTGCGCTCGACGATCACTTCGAAGCCGGAACTGGTCGGTTCCAGGGCGCTGAGGAAGCCGCTGTCGCCTGGGTCGACGCTGCGTGCCGCGAGAATGCCGGTGACACTGGTGCCGTGGTCCGCTGGAGACTCGGCATCACGCGCGTAGATACAGGTGCGTGGCTTGGCTGGGTCGCAGCTGCCCAGGTAGGCCGCGAATTCGGGCGAATCGAAGTCGACGTCGCGCTCGATGATGCCAATCCGTACCGGGTGGGTCTTGATAGACGGTTTCTGGCCGGGCAGCCGGTGCAAATAGAAATCCACGGCATCGAGAAAGCGGTTGGCCACCCATTCACTGTTGCGAGGCTTGGTTTGCGTGTCTTCTTCCAGCGGCTCCTCGGCACCCGATTCCTCAATAACCACCGCATCCACGCTCGTTTCGCTACCCAGGCGCAGCACCAGCGCGTCGCGCTCGGTCAGGTTCTTGGCCGGCAACCGCAGCTGATAAGTATTGAGTGGGGCAATGGCGCCAACCACTTCGGCGCCATATTTCTTCGCCAGGCGTCGCGATTCCTCCAGTCCTTCGTGATCCTCTTCGATGATCAGGCTGACCAGGTCCACGTAGGTGGTCAGGCCATCCATGTTCTTGGCTACTTCGTCCGGGCTCGCCGGCACGACGTGGCTACCGTTGAGGGTGAGCCAGACCGGATTGCTGCGGCGATCGCCTTGCTCCAGCCACAGCGGACCGCTCTGGTGATCCTTTCGGTTCAGTGTCAGGCGGAGTCGACCATGCTGTTGCTGTTCGGTTTCGACGGGTTTGCCGCCTAGCATCACCTTCAGATCCGCCTTGGCGACGCCTTCGCTGCGCAGGCAGAACGTTAGCTGCTTGGTGGAAAACAGGTCGCCGCAGCGCTGAAGGTCCTTGAGTCGCAGCGGCTGTTCCTCAGCAGCAGCGCTGCCAAGGCCAAGCG
>Ga0208045_1000422_pt1 | contig 17893 bp, 9 predicted proteins | sample PL_2010_200m_FD_184160 | JGI IMG/M metagenome (GOLD analysis project Ga0208045, IMG submission 184160) | Freshwater microbial communities from Powell Lake, British Columbia, Canada to study Microbial Dark Matter (Phase II) - PL_2010_200m... | ecosystem: Environmental > Aquatic > Freshwater > Lake...
GCTTCGCTCGGCGTCGTGGGTGATTTTGGCGATTGAGCTATGGGTGCGATGAAGAAACTATCTTATCGTTGGTGCAGATCCCGCCTCACTTCGTTCGGCGGGACGCTCAAAATCATAGCCACTCCGCCTCGATTTCGCTCGGCGTCGTGGGTGATTTTGGCGATTGAGCTATGGGTGCATTTACAAAACAGCGATGCAATCGTGCAGATCCCGATCGATCCTTCGACTCGCGGAGTTTACCCCGCTGAGGCGGGGCTCGCTCAGGGGATCAGGACGCTCAAAATCACAGCCACTCGAATGCTATGATGGTTAAGAAAACAGTTCATGGTTGAACAATTTTTTCAACTCGAGTTTTCAACAACTGCGTCGCTTTGACATGAAGATAAATCTATATCAGCGGAAAAACAACTGGAACATCGGCACTTGCATGTTCAGCTGATGTTGAGTTGACAATGGCACTGATTACCTGTAATTTGATTTCAGGTATTTCTGCTTTCGGATGGACGATGCTGTTGGCTGTGATGGAGAAACCTCTGGATTCTGCGTTGTTTGCTTGCCCGCATTTGTTTTGGCGGGCATCCCCCGCGCGTTTGAGATTGTTGCACCCGCCGTTTTCGCGTTTCTTGCGTCCGCCGGCTTTCCTGACCGCCTTCTTTGTGGCGGTTTGGCGGAGGAGGCGGGTCCGCTTGGCGGAGCGATGGGATGAAGGAGGTTTTGTCGTGTAAGTTTCACGTTGCCAATGCCTGACCAAGGAACAACCAACTTCACATTGGCACCACAACAGGGGGCTGGTTGAAAGATCATCTGTAATTCATCCGAAAATACTTCGAACGCACCGAATAGCAGCAATAGCTCACCAGCACCATCACCGATCACCCTCAGGGGAATTTGTTCATCAGGGAGGAAGCATGAAACGGTCCGCTAGCATCATCATTCTCTTTTTCAGTGTCGTCACGTGTTCTCTAAGTCAGGACTTTGGTTTTTCCGGCAATCTCTATGTCGCTCTGCAGAGTTGGTCGAAAGTGGGCGATGGGACGGATCCGAAAATCGGCATGGGGGTCGGCGGAATGCTCGGCTTCGCACTTAGCTTCGACAGCAGTATGACCTTCGCAGTGGGTCCACATTTTTCATACAATTCGTGGACGGCAGATTATTCCAAAAAGGCGCATAGCTTTACGGAAAGCGTTGCGTTAAACATGCAGGATACCGGGCTTGAATTCTCCCTGGTCTCCGATGACATGGGCGTGTATTTCGGTGCCGGCAAGTCCAAAATGGAACACTTCATGATATTGACGGGCGGGACAAAGGTGCCATATTATGGCCTGGATGGCGAAACCACGGACTACAAAAGCGTAGGCGTCACTTTCAGTATCTCCCCCTTCATTGCCGGTATCGGCTATCACTCCTACGCCGGTTTTGCGAAGGATGCAAGCCGCGTCGAGTTTCGGCTCGGGCTCGGCATCTAACTATTCTCTACTATCTATTTCGTGAGCACCATTTTTCGCGTCTCAACGAAGCTGCCTGCCCGAAGCTGATACAGGTAGACACCGCTCGGAGATCCAGCCGCATTCCAACGAACCGTGTGGATACCGGGCCCGGCCACTTCGTTGACAAGCGTTTCAACTTCCCTGCCCAGGACGTCATAGACCTTGAGCGTCACGTGGCTGACCGCTGACCCCTCGACTGCGCTCGGGGCAGGAAGCCCAGCCTTCGCTGAAGCTTCCACCTGCGCACTTCGTGCTCCGGCGGACAGGTCGGCGGGGCCCGACCCGGTCGGGGCGGGCAAGTGAAAGCTGATAGCTGTTGACGGATTTCCGCCAAAGGCGGATCCGCCTCCGGCGGAAAACGGGTTCGGATAATTCTGATCAAGCCTGAACGTCGATGGCAGCCCCCGATCTTCAATGCCCGTTGTAGGAAATCCTGAGTAGATCTTGGAGTATATCCGGCCGGTGTTAATATTTTCTCGACCATCGATCCAGACGTAATACACTGCGCCCGTCGGACCAATTTTCACATCCGGCTGCAGAGAAGGCGCGGTCGTGACCTCGATGACGTCTGAGAGCGGTTGGCCGGCGGATCCGAAGAACCGCGTCTTGATGCCCCAGTTTTTCCCCGCTTGCTTGATGGAATCCGCCCACGTGACGACGAATGACCCATCGCCTTTCATCGAGATGCCGGGAGGATACTCGTGGAGCCTGGAGTTGCTCTTCGTCAACTTGAAATTCGCTCCAATCTTGTTTCCCTGAGGGTCGAAACGCTGCGCATAAAGGTCGCCACCTGAATTGGTGCGTGCGTCAATCCACACCACGACGTAGTTCCCCTGAGTGTCCATCGCAACGCGGGCGTACTGGTTATACCCGCCGGTGGGGTCGTCGTTCACCTTCACGTTTGTGCTTGCGAGATTGTTACCTACGATTCGTTCAGAGTAGATGTCCCCCTGCGTGTCTGTCCGCGCGTCAGTCCAGACGCAAACCGTGTAGCTGCCGTTACTCGCAACGTGCGGGTAGATCCGGTTGTTGAACGCGTTATCACTCATCTCGAATGCGTCTCCAAGCAATGCGCCACTGTTGATGTCGACAAGCGTTCCGCCGATATTGTTGCCATTTTTGGAGTATTCGTACACGGCGAGAAAAGTGGAGGGGGGACGATAGGAAACATTCGGCCTGCCTGCGTGGCCGCCAGTCGACGTCCCAACCTTGTTCAATTGAACGCCGGCTCCAATACGAGCTCCGGTTGTTCCGTTGAATGCAGTATAATAGACATCGTTGGACTGGATCCCGGTGGGTCCGCTGACACCGTTGACGTGCCAGACGACAACAAGTTGTCCGGAGGGAAGGAACAATGGCGAGCTGAAGAAAACCCAATAGTCAGTGTAGTACGTGTTTGCCACAACATCATCAACTCTGAAATTGGCGGTCATCGGAACACCATTCGAACCGACGATGCGGCCAAAGATATTTCCTGCTCCGCTTGCCCGATTCGTATTGCCAAAACGCTCATCACCCCAGGTCACTGCATACGATCCGTTCGGAGCGGATGCGACTGCCGGCCGATAGACGCTGGTATTTGCGGCGTCGCTCACCGGAAAATCATTGACCAAAACGGTCACCTGTGCGAACGACTGATGGAGCAAAAGAAGAAAAACGAATAGGCGGGAGAGCGTTTTCATCGGGTCATCCTCCAAAAATGGAGAAGCCCGTCTTCTTGGTCAGAACCCTCTGGAGAATACGGACTTCTTTTGCCATCAATCTTATTTCACCAACATAAGCTTCTTCGACTCTGTGAACTCGCCGGCCTCAAGGCGATAGAAATAGATGCCGCTGGGGACATTGGCATTCCATCGGACCTGATAATACCCGGCTGCTTTGTTCTCACTCACCAGTAACGCTATTTCTCTCCCCAGGAGGTCAAAGACTTTCAGTGTTACTTGACATGCTTTTGGCAGCGCAAAACGGATCGTAGTCGCGGGATTGAATGGATTGGGATAGTTCTGGCCCAGGCCATAGTCTTTTGGAATCTCGCCGCTTACTTGTTCCACCGACGTCGTGCGGATCGTGCTGAATTGTCTTGTGGGTGAAAACGTGCTGTAGCCTCCACTGTTCTTCGCTCTTACACGCCAGTAGCACGTTGTCGCAAGTGATAGCGCCCCAACCGTTCTTGAAGTAGTCTGAAGTGTTGAATCGTTCACGATCATGGACGCAAAGCTCGATGATGCCGACAGTTGTATGTGATACGAGGTGGCGCCTGCCGACGGATTCCAACTCAGTGTGATACTTAACGGTTGGTTTATTCCCCCGTCTGGCGGTGAAGCAAGAATGGGACTTTGAGGAGCCGCGACAATCGTTGTGAAACTCCTTACTGTGGACCAAGCACTTGTGCCATTGCTGTTTTTCGCCCTGACTCGCCAATAGTACGTCGTCGAGAGAGAGAGCGAACCCACGGCTTTTGATGTCGCAGCAAGGGAGGAGTCGTTCACGATGGTGGATGTAAAGGCCGATGTTGTCGACAACTGCAGGTGATACGAAACGGCTCCAATCGCTGATCCCCAGGTCAACGTGGTGCTCGATGGCACATTCGTCGAGCTGTCGGGCGGCGAGGTCAGCGTTGGCACACTTGCGGCAACTGCAGTAGAGGTTACGACATATCGAAGCACTACCTGTCCCTGCACAGATTTGGCAAGAGTGAAATCGATGGCGCTCGTAGTAATTGTCTTTGAGACTTCGATGATGGCAGCCTTCGCAACTGCAAAGACTCGAACCACCGCAGAGGCTGGCCAGAATGTTGGCCTCTCCAGGTGCAGTGGAGTATCCCCTCCCAACCAGTGAATCACGTTCAGGCTATCTCCCCGGGCAGAGCGTTCGACAATGATATAGTGATCGTATGGAGGGCTTGGAGTGAGCGCCTGACTATTGTAGACCGAAAATATCCCCGCTGTCAGGCTTCCATCATCTGCTTGCGCCAGAACACCTCCGGGCGGCAATGTATGAGCATCCAGAGTCACAGAAGCCGTCGTATCCCAATTGGAGGTAACACTGATGCCCTCAAACACACTTCGAGTGAGCCGGGTTTGTATTGTTGTGTATTGCTTCATTCGTTTGCCCGCATAGCGGTTGGCAACATGAGATTGAAAATCTCCTGCAACATTCAGCCACTCGGGATTACGGAAACGACCGTCGGCTAGATCGTAGGTATGCATGAAACCGAATGTGAGATCCCATCGCAAATTGTCTTTGCTGGTAAGGGCCTCGGTCGAAGAAAGATCATGTTGATAGAGCAATACCTTATCACCTGCAAGCATCGGCACAAGCGGATAGTAGTCCCAATTCCCCTTCCCCCAGTAGGAATCAGTCTGATTGTGTAGTTCGTCCAATCGGGCGCTGCCATGAAAGGAAACATGGGTGTCGATCAATCGATCAAATCCCCTCTCAGTCGCTAGCCGCTTTTGCTTATAGAGTTGGCAGTGCTCAATCCAGCCGTCGATAAACGAAAAAGGCGTTGGAGAAGTTGGGTTGAGATCAATCACGCCAGGTCTGGCACCTATCTCATCCTGGAAAAGAATATCGCTAGGTAGATCAGATGTCAATTGAGTGACCAATCGACTTAAACGGTCCCGCACAAAAGGATGACGCGGCGAAACAACATACCCCGCAAGCCATGTGGTTCCGTTCATAAATCCATCGTACCGAGGTTGAAGGTTCTCTGTTATAGCCGCGATATCCTTGACGCTCAGCCCACTGCTGGACAAGTTGAGTATGGTCGGCGACTTGTCGGTCCACCAGAGAACCTCGGTATACGGCATGATCATTATGCCACGACTTTGGGTCCTTCGATAGAAAGTTTGATATTCTGCCGTGGTCCCGAGGGAGGTATCCGGTGGCAAAACATCCGGATAGGATCGTGCAAAACCGTTTACCTCAAAACCGACAGGATGAAGTATAGAGGGAACCGGTAGTGTAGCAATGAGAGTATCAAAATCAGCAAATTTGCTTCGCTTGTTCGTTTGAAGCTGCAAGAAACCGCACTTTATCAAAGGGGCCTTGATTACTCGATCGTAATACGAGCCGTACTTGTCCTGGATCGACGCGAGTTGGTCAATGCCACTATCGATTCTAAGTGCACCAATAGCCGAGGGGTGATCTGCACCGACTCGTATTCGAGTTCGAGGTGTTGTCCAACTCTTACCGGATGACAGGTACATAACGTAATCGTGACCAAGAATAGTGCTTCCGGGCGCAAATTGGTCATCGGGCCATAGAGAATAGTTGACGTAGGGAGTCGCAGCCGTATCGTAGACAGCATACATCGCAAAACGCCCGGACTGAAGGCTGAAAGATACAAAATCCGAGAAGTAACCTACCAGTCCGGGATAATTCCAATAGTAGGATCGCGATTGTGTGAAGAAGGAAGATTTCAAAATAACGCCGGGGAGCGCTGAGATAAGCCCTTCATTGATATCTGACTTCTTTAGAACCAAATGTTGGGGGAAGTTGAACGTACTGATTGTGTCTCCCCAACCATTCACGAATTTCGCCCGCAAGTCGAAATAGTTTGACGCAGAAGCGATTACCTCAACGGTGACGGCAAACTTCCGCTGCGCACTTGCGGATGGCGTGTACTGCATGGTGAGAATTCCTGTCGACGCATTCCAATTGTATGAAAAACGATCTTGACCGCTTGGACTGTACGACCCCGCTCCTTTGTAGATCGCACTTGGGTTGCGGAACATCGCGCCCCACAACTCCTGGTACCTCGAACCAAGTGTCACGCTTCGTCCAGTGGATTTGTCGATAATGTAGGCCATACCACCGTTGTTCTTTCGAAAACCAACTTCATAGAAAGATGTATTCCCGAGCTTCACTGTGTCTGATCCGGCATCGGTGAAATAGACTGTCTGGGCCAGAACCGACCATGAACAGAGTGTGACCACAAACAGGGATCGGAACAGAGATCGAAACATTGTTACCCTCCTTCGTGGAGAGGTATCGAGAATCGCCCGTCGTCCGTACCGCTACGACAATATTTGTACAGTTCATTTCCCCAAGCGTTTAGTGTAAGACGCCAATACTCATTTGTGATCTCTGCCATTGGTATATTCTCGATCTTGTTGGAGAGATGAATATAGGTAGACATCTTGGAAACCAGAGAACACCCGGATCAATGGGGCCTTTTCTTCTCCATCACTCTAAGATCTCTTCAGGATCCTTATTTCACGAGCATCATCTTCTTTGAAAGGACAGTAGCACTGCCGGAACGATCCCCTGCTTCCAGTCGATAGATATACATGCCGGAGGCAACCTGGCGCCCTGTCTCGTTTGTTCCATCCCATGCGACGGAATAACGGCCGTTGGAATGATCGGAGTTCACGAGTGTGCGGACGAGCTGTCCCTGAATATCGTAGACCGCAAGCCGGACGTGACTCCTCAAGGGTACATCGTACTCGATCTTCGTCGAAGGATTGAACGGGTTCGGATAGTTGTCGTGCAACCGGAACGCCGTTGGGATTTCCACTGCTTCCACGCTGCTCGGGACTTTGCCGCCTTGTATGAACCACCGAGGGTTGTACAGCGGCTGTTGATATGTTGCAGCGGCGAGTCCGCCCGTCTGCGCGTCGTAAAAGAGAAGCGAGTTGAGGGCCGGGCTTGAAAGGCACAGCTTTGCATCGTCAGGAGAAAACGTAGGCCGTTCTGCGTCCACAATGGAAGCGCCGGAACTCGACTTGAAGTTAGGGATGTTGAGCGCCTTGAGCTGGCCCGTATCGAAATTGCCCACGTAGGTCTCAAGCTTTCCTGTGGCATCGATGTAGTTGAAAGCGACGAGATCGGGATTCGTGTTGCTATACGTGATATTCCCGACGCTGACATTGTTGGGCTGTGATCCGATCAGGCTGAAGATTTTCCCGGCAGTGAAGTCGATTTCATAAATACCCCAGTAACCAACCTTCCCTGTTGTTCCGACTTCAACCTCATTGTAGGCATCGAACCCGATCTTCGGCTTCTTCATGTTCGGAGACCAGGAAACAACGTCCGCATACTGGATGGTTTTTATCGTGGTCCCGCTCTGCGTACTCTCGGGAGTAAGGGGGATTTTCCCAAGCTGCGAACCATCATAGATGTAAAGGTTTGCATCATCAACATAAGCCGATGATATCGCAACATAGTTTTCATCTGGCGATACCGATGCATTCCAGAGATCTCCTGTCTGCTGGATCTTGAGCGTCGAAAAGGTACTGACCTGGCCCGATGCAATATCCATGAAGGAGAGCTGCTTGTTTTGATTGATGAACCAGATGTTCTTGCCGCTCAATCCGGTGGTGAGCTGGGCGTGGTCGCCCGTGGCCGAACGCGCGAAGGCGCTTGAACTGCTGAAGACGTTTGCTACTCCCGATGCCATATCAAGGAGCCCAATCTGACCGGCCGCCGTCATAAACGTGATGTACTGTTTACCTCCTGTCACGGGGGGTATTTCGTTCCCGCCGGAACCGGTACTGCTTCCGGTCGTTGTGGTGATGCCAACAGCCTCAAATGCTGCGTTGACAGCGGTGACGTCGCCAGTCGTGATGCCGGACTGGCCGACGAGATCGGTCGCAGCCTGAGCCACAGCCTTCCTGCAGTCTCCGAACTGACTGTTCTTGGTCAGATACTTGGTCAGAGCGCGGTAATAGATGAGCTCGGCTTTTGGCTTGCCAATTGCGATAATCACGTTATACGCCGCCTTGTTGGGAATTCCGCTGTTGACGTGCACACCCCCGTTGTCCTGGTTGGTTGCAAGATTCTGGAACTCACTCATTTGCGACGGCTGGGGCGAAAGGATGGCAGGGTTTTTCGGATTTGAAAGGTCCCGCAGAGCGATCTTCCCTGGCGTCTTGATGATTGACGCGCCGATCAGGTAGCCGGACCGAGATCGATCAATCATCACGCCGAAGACGTCTGCAAAGGATTCGTTTATTGCGCCTGATTGTCCCTGATACACGAGGTTGGCTGTACTCCCTATCACTCCGTGAGTCATCTCATGACCGGAAACATCCAGTCCTCCGGCAAGCGGTTTGAAATCAGTCAGTCCGTCACCGTATATCATGGTGCGGCCATTCCATGAGGCATTGTCCATCCCTTTCCCGCCATCTGTCACGTGAATGATCGAGATAATTGATGCGTCCTTGTCGTCGATCGCCTTGCGCGCATGAGTTGTCGCGTAGTAGTCGTATGAAACTTTCATATTGTAATGCGCCGAGACAGCAGCTGGGTCGGACCAGGTATTGTTGGGTGAAGTATTGTGGACCAACTGCACATTCTGGCCTAGATCTTTGCTGTTCGCAGAGATCGTGAGCCCGCCGCCTGTGGGATTGTCGGGAAGCTGTGAGGAGCCGGCGCTGTAATTCGGGAGATCCCAAACCATATAGTACGTCCCGGAACCGTTATTCCAGACTCTCATGCTCTGTGTGACTCCGTTTAGATCGCTCGCTGACGCGCCTGCAAACGAGCCAGCCAGCGTGCTGGATAACCGGGGAGGTTCGAACTTGAACTCGTAAGAAGTCGTCGAAGCACGCGCAGTTTTTTCTGGCAAGAGTGAACAATGGCGCGCAATCTTGTTAAGGACCTGGCTGTTCTCAGCGTCGACAATATAAGAGTACCACTCAACGAGATTTGGATGTATGCTCACCTCGTAGGCCAACCGATAAGTCCCTTGAGACGTGGTGTAGATGACCAGCTCTTCTGACGGACCTTCGATTCCGAGGAAGGAAGATGCTTCCTTCGTGAGCGGCTGGTATCTGCCGAGCGACTTGAGGTCGCTGACAACATTCTGAAGAGCCTCAGTTGAGGTCACTGCCGGTGTGGTCTCAACACCGACAGGTGTCGGTTCATACGTTCCGTTGATCAAGTAAACCAAACCTTGAGCGTTGAAGTGAACATACAGATCGCGACCCCAAACTGGAATTCCCTGATACACCTGCTGAAACCTCACATGATCGAAAGAGATCTCATCGTGGGTCGAACTCACGAGCGACAGTTCTTCGGCAGGGTTCTTCAGTTTCAGAAGAGTCGCCTGCGATTTCAGCACCGCGAGAGCAGCCTGTGGCATGGTCTGCGCTTGTTTCCGAAGCGTCAGCGCGCTCGGCGGCGGGCTCAACTGCCCTTCGAGCCATCGGATAGTTCCATTCGGTGCGCGGTCAACTTTGAGTTGGGGACTCAACTGCTGAGTGCTCTGGAGCGGAAGTGCCGGTGAAGCAGTGGCGAACGGGACCAATCGCGCAGATCCAACCGGACGCGCCACACTGAGGAGACTTGACTTCGGATTTGCCTGCAGGAATGCCTCAACCGACCTGTAGGTAGGAATGTTTGCATTGTTGAGACCGGTGAGAGGTCTGCGATCTCCATGCAGCTTCTGGCCGCTGGCTCCGCTCAGTGCAAGAAGAAATGCGAGAGCACACAGGGTGAATCGACGAACAACCGTCATAAGAGAATCTCCTTCCGGGAGGGATGTTTGAACGATGACAGATTTCCAGTGACCCAACGACATGGTCACTTCTGCCGTTCTGTTACAATCGATTGGCAGGTATCGAACAGCCGCTGAACGGGTGCAAGCTCTGAACCAGTTGTGCCAGTCTTCGCCCACGAAATCCGATGGAGTTTTCCATTCGCAGTGATGACCATGAACATTGTCATGTTGCCTGTCTCATCACTCACTCTTTCGAAATACCGAGCTTCTTTGACAGAATTCCAGAGCTCTTGGATGCGATTGGAGGAAAGCCTGGCGGCCGGTTTGGGATTCTCCTCGGCCATTCTCCCTTCCCAACTAACAACTGAACCATTGCCAGTGACGGTATAGCCCTTCCATCGGCCGGCAAATCCGCCCCCATCGCCGAAAACAATGCGCAGGTCGCCCGGAACGGGTGAAGTAGTTGCTTTTTGTGTGCTCGGGGTTGCAGATTGCTCTTTCCTGGAATCCGAGGAATGGCAGGAAATTACAAGGATTGCCAGAACCAAGAATGGGAAGCGATTTTGCATTGTCGTTTCTAAGAAGGGAGAGGACAATAACATTAGGTTAATTTTACCAAATATGGGAATGAATGTCAAGTGGCGAGCCAATTCCTCAATTGAGGAACATCTTCATGAATCTTCTTCTTCGGTTTCGCTTTTCATCTGGGCTCGTGTGCCTTCGTCATTCAACACTCGAGGGCGCCGGGTTGTTATGCGGTCTCATCCGTTCGCAGACACTAGGCGAGAACTTGCCCGCTTGCCGCCGCGCCTTTTTGCTTACTCTTCCGATTTCTTTCGCGCGAGCATTCCTGAGCATCGAAAAAGATGCGGGTGCGCAGATTGAACCTGAGCTCGAAAAGGAGGAACTGGTAAGTTCTGCGTTCGATTGCATTTGATCGTGTCCTCGTGTGTGAGGTCTGAGAGAATTGATCGCAGGTCAGAGAATCGGTACCATGGAACCAACAGCAACAACTCCATGGTGTTCGTGTGACCTTCGCAACGCAGCAGAACGGATTGACATTGAGACGACGCTTAAGTATGTTCACGGGGTTGAATTCGGACCCCGCGTCGGCTTCAGCCGGTTATTTCACAATTCTCGAGATCATGGAGGTATTCATCGTGCGAAGACTCTGTACCGTCGTTACTATCGTTGGATTGCTGGTAGCAGCTGTTGCACCGCCGGCGTCGTCAAGAACCATCAGAATGATAGCCGGGGACACGACAGGGCAGGTGCAAACATTGCCAAAGGGGGTTTCGGTCTATGAGCTCAACAATGGAATGAAGGTACTCCTGATTGAGAATCCAGCTCTCCCGATGGTGGGTGCGAATGTCGTCGTGAAGATCGGTTCGGCGTTTGAAACGTTCTCGACGAGCGGTATGAGCCACATGCTGGAGCACCTCCTGTTCAATGGAACAACTTCGCGCGCGCAAAAGCAGCTCTACGATGATGTGGATCGGATCGGGGGATACAATAATGCCTCCACCGCGGAATTCTATACGAATTTCATGATGGTGACGCCCGCTGAAAACATCAAAAAAGGGATGGAAATACAGGCGGATATGCTCTTCAATTCGATCCTGCCCTCCGAGAAGTTTGAGAAGGAAAAAGGTATCGTTCTGGAAGAGATCTCGAAGAGCCTTGCCGACCCGCAGGAACAGCTGGAGCGGAATACTCTCTCGGTCTTATACAGCGGACATGCTCTCTCCTTGCCAACCCTCGGCACCTACTCGACAATACAGTCCCTCTCCCGTGATGCGGTCAACTCGTTCTACAAGAACAACTATGTGCCGAACAACATGATTCTGAGCGTCATCGGGAATTTCCGGACGAGCACGATGCTTCCCGTCATCGAGGAGATTTATGGCAAGGCGCGTCCGGGGCAGGTGCATCGCGAACAAGATCCTGAATGGGCCACCGGTTATCAAGCGCCGACACCGACTGCACAGCGCAGCACCACGGTGTATCATCGGTTCTATGATGGTGAGGACCACGTCTTGCAGGTGTTTTTTGAATTGCCGCCGTCTCAATCGTCTGAATACTTCCAGTTGCTGAATGTTGTGATCGAGAAGAACAAGGATGCCGTCCAGTCGTCATTGAAATCCGAATCCGGACAGAACCTGAAATCTCTCAAGCTCTCGACGCGGCTCACACACCTCGGCAACGTTCTGGAAGCGACCATGATTCTGAAAGCGGGCACCGGATTCGATGCTCTGGTTGCTTCATTGTCGGCGAAATTGGCGAGCTTGAGTTTCTCGTTGCCGCCGGAAGCCGTGAGATCCGAAGTCACCAGGTCGCGCACTGAGTTTGGGAGGAATATTGAAAAGCCTCACATGTTCGGCATTTATAATTCGAACGAGATGGCGAAGAACGGGATTGAAGCTGTCCTTGCCTTCTTCGGCAGCGATGGGATGTTCCAGGCGGCCAAAGACCTTGCGTCCCTGAAATTGGGGCCGCATTCATATATCCTCCTTCAATCTCCGTCAGCGAAGAAGGACGCGGGAAAAGCTGAAGCCACCGGATCCGTGAAGTACTTCAGGAATGAAACGACCGGCAAGAACCTGGTTGTGGCTCAAAACGAAGCGAGCAATCTTCTCGCCATTCACTATTTGGTGAAACACAAGGCCGCGTATGAAGCGACCTTTGGAAAAGATGCGTCGAAGATTCTGCACGAGTGCCTTGATCGACGTTTGAAATCCGACGCGAATCGAAAAGCGAGCGGCCAATTCGGCTTCTCGTTCACCGTGAATGACAATCCGTTCATCCCGATGGATGATATCTATCTGCATCCTGACTTCGGTTATATCAGGGTAGAAGGACTGGCCGATGATGTGCCCGGGGCAATCAAGTATCTCAATTCGCAATTGAAGGATTTCGTACCGGCGGAGGAGGAGTTCAAGAAAGCCGTCGAGAAATTCAAAGGGATTGAAGCGATGTTGATGGGGGGTGACAAAGCAAAAAAGGTCTTCGACCAGACGTACAAGTCTCTCGTCTATGAGCCGGGTCCATACGCTGATGGTCAGGCCCCCGTGACATATGAGAATCTCGTTGCATTCGCCAAGGAGTATTTCAAACCGGCAAACATGATCATCTCGGTTGTTTCCCCCGCCAGTCCTGAGAGCGTCGACTCACTGTTTGAACAGTACGGTTTCACTCATGTGACAGACGAACCCCCGGTGTTCAGTCCGACATTTCTGCTGCAGAGCAAACCCGTGACGATCGAGAAACCCGGCGGCGGAGAGCGCTCGTACCTCTTTTGGGGATTCATCAGTCGAATCGATCCCAACGATGCGCCGGTCCTGCAGGCGCTTTCACTCGTCCTTTCCGACAACATTGTCTTCGACATACGTGAAAAGCAGGGGATGGCGTACGGCATGACGGCCGGCGTGGAAGTGATCAAGGACAAGGCTCTCTTTTTCGTATCGCAGGGGACGCGTCCTCAGAATGTGGATAAGCTGGTGCCGCAGTATCCGCGGTTCTTTCAGCCGGGAGTGCTCGACTCTCTCACACCAGGGCAACTGGAGAAATCGATCAACATGTATCTTGGAAGGATGATGTTCCGAAGGCTGTCGAGCGTGAATCAGGCCTACTATGTTGGGAATTCGATCTACTTCTTCAACGATTACAACTACGACAAACAATTCCTCGAGCGATTGAAGAACGTGAAACTGGTTGACGTGAACAATGCGGCTAGGAAATATATGCGCATTGCATCTCCGATGCTCGTAATCGTACGGTAGGGAAAGCTCCGAAAATGGGACAACACCTGCGCTCTTTGTCCGAAATCGATCTGACGCCCATCCCCGGCAAACATTATTGGCACTGCAATCGGGAGTGGCGGGAGGAATTTATTTATTTCATGCTGGTTGATCGTTTCCATGACGATCTTCAGCGCAAGCCGGTCTTGTCCACGGAAAGAGCGCGGGGGAGCGGCACCTCTTCGCAATTGAGGAAGTTCTGCGGCGGGACGCTCAACGGCATCACAAAACATCTGGACTACATCCGCGGGTTGGGTTGCACGGCTCTCTGGTTAAGCCCCATCTTTGAAAACAACGATGCCCCTAATCGCGATTCCGACAAGTATCACGGGTACGCGATCCAAAACTACCTGGCGATCGATCCCCGGTTTGGGACGAAGGATGATCTTGTCAACCTCGTCGCACAAGCGCACCAACGTGACATGAGGGTTTTTCTCGATGTGGTCGCAAATCATTCCGGCGACAATTGGTTCTACCTCGGGAATGAGGCCAGAGCATACGACTACGGAAGAGAGTATCCTTTCGGCGGCTGGCGCCATGCCGACCTTCCGCTGCCGATCGAATTGCGCAATCCCAACTACTATGGCCGCAAAGGCGAAATCCGCAACTGGGATGTCCTCCCGGAGACGCAGGATGGGGATTTCCTGTCGCTGAAGGGTTTCAAAAACGATGAATCCGCCGATGGTCTGGCGCTCCAGGAAATTATCATCAAAGCGCACTGCTACTGGATGCGCGAGGCAGACATCGACGGCTTTCGCATGGATGCGGTGAAGCATATGGGTGAGCTGGCAATCGCCCGTTTCTGTTCGAGCATCCGTGAATATGCATACTTGCTCGGCAAGCGCTGGTTTATGCTCTTCGGTGAATTGGTGGCAGGTGACGCGGCGGCCAGTCGCTACATCGGGCCTAACACTCCAACGCAGGTGGGAAACAAAACGGTGTATTACGGATTGGACTCCGTGCTCGATTTCCTGCTCTACTGGACGTTGCCCGCCGTCATCAAAGGAGAACGGCCAGCCGCGGACCTGGTCAATCGCTACGAAGCGCTCCGGGAGAATGCACTGAATCGCGGTGAGATGGGGCGATACCTCGTCACGTTCCTTGACAACCACGACCAAATCGGCGCTGACTGTAAAAAGAGATTTGCCGCCGGTGCACCCGATAAACAAGTGATTGCCGGCGTCGGGTATCTGCTCTGTGCTCTCGGGACGCCGTGTATCTACTACGGAACAGAGCAGGGATTTTCGGGGGAAGGTTTTGGCGACGAGCATATCCGCGAAGCGATGTTCGACCTTGACGACACAACAAGAAATCTCCTTAATCCGCATTGCTCCATCTATGAAGAGATTGCGAAGATCGCCCGCGTCAATCAAGAACAAGAAGCGCTCAGGTTTGGCAGAATGTATTTCAGAGAAATCTCCGGCAACGGAGTCGACTTTGGGCTGCCACAAGGTCAGCCCTGCACGTTGGCGTTTTCCAGAGTCCTTGCCGGTCAGGAAATTGTTATCGCCTATAACACGTCGACAACAGAGCGACGGACAGATTTCGTGATGGTCGACAACAGGATTCACCGAAGAGGAGAGGGGATGAAATTCTTGTACGGCGCCGGGGGGAGAGCGGAAGTCCTTTCGCATCCCGATCCCGGCAATCAATCGCTCTTTGTGAAGTTGGAGCTTGACCCAATGCAGTTCGTGATTCTTCGATAACATGACGCTCTGGCTATTTCAACATCAGTGGAAATCCATCAGAAGGTCCGGCGATTTCCAGACCAAAGTTGCCGCGAACATCATTTTTGGGCTTCTGATGCTGCTTGTGGCCCTGGAATTTCTGCTCCTCGGCTTTTTCCTGGATCGCATCCTCAGCAGGAACCTCCCTCCCGGCAGCGACTCCGTCGATCTCGTTGACGGTGTGCTGATATTCTACTTTGGGATCGACTTTGTCCTGAGACTGGTTTTTCAGAAGCTGCGTTCGATAACGGCCCGCCAATATGTGCTGCAACGCGTCAGCAGGAAAGAAATCGCGCATTTCGTCCTGGTAAAGACACTGGGGACTGCGGTCAACTTCCTTCCACTTTTTATCCTCATTCCGTTCTTTTTCACCGGGGTGCTGAGGATCCATCCCTTCCTTGCCTCAATCGCCTGGCTTGTTTCAATCCTGTCGCTCCTGCTGTTCAACACGTACCTTGCCAATTATTCAAAGATGAGGTTCTTCACAAATCCGATAAAGACGTTGCTTGCCGCCGGCGTGCTTGTCGCCGTTGTCCTCCTTGAGCAGTTCCAGGTTCTGACGTTCACATCATTCAGCGCTCTGCTCTTCGGTTCCGTGCTCCACCATCCGTTTCTTGTTTTCGCCCCGTTGCTCGCCTCGGCCGCGCTGTATGGCATCAATGTTCGGTTTCTGTTGGACCATCTGTACCTCGAAGATCTTGTTGCCGGAGGGAAAGCGAAATCATTCCGGGAACATTTCCCGCTCTTGAGCGGATTCGGCGAGATCGGAACTCTCATCTCGTTGGACCTCAAGTTGATGTTGCGGAATAAACGAGCGCGCATCAGTCTTTGGATGCCCTTCGTCATGGTGTTCTATGGGCTGCTGTTCTACCGGATGGATCATTTCAACGACGGATCTGCGTTTATGGAATTCATGCTGATGTTCGTCGGGACGTTTATCACCGGCTTTTTCATCATGTCCTATGGACTCACAACATTCTGCTACGAGAGCAGGCACTTCGGCCTGATCCTGACCAACAGGATCGACATGTTCACCTACCTCAAAGCACGCTACTATTTCATGCTGCTGGTCACCACGCTGGTATACGTGCTTTCCCTCTTCTACATCTACTTTGGTATGAGAGTCTTCGTGGTGAACAGTCTTATGTATCTGTTCAACATCGGTTGCTCGACGTTCTACTTCCTCTACCTTTCAACGTTCAACAAGAGCAAATTCGATTTGAGCGGCAGCGTGTTCAGCACGCAGGGGAAGGGAACGAATCAATTCGTGGCGATATTCGTGCTGATGACCGTTGTCGCGGTCCCGTTTCTCACATTCCAGTGGTTGATCGGAGGCAAGGCGGGCTTTATCGGCCTCGGAGTGCTTGGAGTGCTGGGATTTATCTTTCACAATCAAATCCTTGCGCTTCTGATGAAACAATTTGAGCGAAGAAAATACATCATGTCAGAAGGATTCAGACAATCATGATCCCTGCGAATCCGGAGCGCACCTCGATGATTGAAGCCCACAATCTCACCAAAGCGTACGGCAACGTTACTGTTCTCAACATACCTCAATTGACGATCGGGGAGGGGGAGAGCTTTGGACTCGTCGGGAACAATGGGGCAGGCAAAACGACATTCTTCAGTCTGATCGTGGACATCATCAAAGCGGCCAGCGGGTCCATTTATTCGCGTGGGAAAGATGTGAAAATGAGCGACCACTGGAAAGCGTACACCGGGGCCTATCTTGACGAGAGCTTTCTCGTCGATTTCCTCACGCCGGAGGAGTATTTCGGATTCATCGGCAGCCTACACGGTTTTGCACATGAAGCCATGCGAACAAGAGTCCAAACGTATGCCGACTTTTTCGGCGGTGAGATCCTTGGAAAGAAAAAATTCATCCGTGAACTATCAAAGGGGAATCAGAAGAAAGTCGGAATTGTCGGCGCTCTCCTGCCGGAGCCGGCCACGGTGATCCTCGATGAGCCGTTCCCCCACCTTGATCCGTCGTCTGTTATTCGTCTGAAAAGAATTCTGAGAGAATTGCACGACAAAGGCGTGACGCTGCTCATCTCGAGTCACGACCTGAACCACGTCACCGAAGTCTGCGAGAGAATCGTCGTTCTCGAAAAGGGAATCATCGTCAACGACAAGGAAACCAACGAAAACACACTCAAGGAGCTGGAACAGTATTTCGCAGTGCATGCCGACTGACTCCGTTCACTTTGCCACAAAGCCACAAAGGCACGAAGAAGAAGAAGAAGAGAAAAAAGAAGTTTCTTCACTTTCAAAGACCTTTGTGACTTTGTGCCTTCGCGCCTGCACGCGCCTGCACGGTAAATTAGAAAAGGTCTCGCTTTCTTAGAGGTGCAGTCATCCGAATAGGACGGATGAGTACAATGGCATCTCACTAAAGAAAGGAGACCTTTTATGAACACAATAAAAGTAACACAG
>Ga0208045_1000428_pt1 | contig 17664 bp, 21 predicted proteins | sample PL_2010_200m_FD_184160 | JGI IMG/M metagenome (GOLD analysis project Ga0208045, IMG submission 184160) | Freshwater microbial communities from Powell Lake, British Columbia, Canada to study Microbial Dark Matter (Phase II) - PL_2010_200m... | ecosystem: Environmental > Aquatic > Freshwater >...
CGGTGGCGCGGCCTGGCTTGGAGGGCATCCCGACCCAAGAGGAAATCCAAAGCTGCCTGGTGGAGGTATTGTAGTGGGACGCGTTTACACGCTGGTCAATCAGAAGGGCGGGGTGGGGAAGACGACCACGGCCATCAACCTGGGAGCCTACCTGGCCGGTTTTGGGCAGCGCGTCCTGATCGTGGATATAGACCCGCAGGCCAATGCCACCTCCTGCCTGGGCGTGGATAAACGCACGGTCACCGGCGGCACGTACGAGGTCCTGTTGGGCGGCGCACCGGCTTCAGCGCACCTGCTGCACAATCCACGCTTGAAACTGACGCTGCTGCCGTCCTCGCCGGCGTTGGCCGGCGCGGAAGTGGAGTTGGTCAGCGAGCTGGGACGCGAGAGCAAGCTCAAGAACGCTATCGCTCCCGTGATCGAAAAGTTCGATTACCTGCTGATTGATTGTCCACCCTCGCTCGGCCTGTTGACTGTCAATGGGCTGATCGCCGCGCAGAACGGCGTCATCATCCCTGTGCAGTGCGAGTACCTGGCCCTGGAAGGGTTGGGCGAGCTGACCCACACCCTCCAGCGCGTCCGCTCGGCGCTTTTTCCCGGCTTGAAGGTGCGCGGCGTGGTGCTGACCATGTTCGACGGGCGCACGAATCTCTCGGCGGACGTGGTGGCGGAAGTGCGCAAGTATTTCACTGAGCAGGTCTTCGAGGCGGTTATTCCGCGCAGCGTCCGCCTGGCCGAAGCACCCTCTTACGGGCTGCCGATCACGGCCTACGCGCCCGAATCGAGCGCGGCCAAAGCCTACGAGTTGTTGGCGCGCGAAGTGTTGGCTGGTGATGGCATCCCAATCCCGGCGATGCCCAAGGAGTAACCTATGCCTCAAAAATCGGGACTCGGTCGTGGACTGGAAGCCTTGATCCCCGGCGGTGATACGGCGCCGGCGGAGGGCGGCGTCACTTACGTGCCCGTGGGTCACATTTCTCCTAACCCGCGCCAGCCGCGCGGGGATATGGATGCAGAGGAATTGGGCGAGTTGACGGCTTCGATACGCGAACATGGCGTCTTGCAGCCGCTGATTGTCACTCCTATCGAAGCAAGCGGCCAGTACACCTTGATCGCCGGCGAGCGCCGCCTGGAAGCTGCCAAACACGCCGGACTTTCCAGTGTGCCGGTCATCGTGCGCCAGGCCACCGACCAGCAGCGGCTGGAGCTGGCCCTGATCGAGAACGTCCAGCGCGCCGACTTGAGTCCGCTGGAAGAGGCCGAGGCCTATCGCCAACTGGCCGAAGATTTCAGCCTCTCGCACGAGGAGATTTCTCTGCGCGTTGGCAAGAGCCGCGTGGCGGTGACCAATACCCTGCGCCTGCTCAAGCTGCCCGATGCGGTCAAGAATGCCCTCATAGAACAACGCGTCAGCGAGGGGCACGCGCGCGCCCTGCTGGCCCTGCCCACGCCGGAGGCGCAGGCAGCCGCCCTGCACACGATCCTCGCGCGTGAGCTGAACGTCCGCCAGACAGAGGAGCTGGTGCGCAAACTCGTCGGTGAACGTCCGCCGTCCGCGCCGAAGGTTGCTTCTCTGCCCGAGGTCGCGGAGCTGGAAGAACGCCTGCGCACCAGCCTGGGGACGAAGGTCACGCTGCGCGCCGGACGAAAGGGTGGGACGCTGACTATCCATTATTACTCCGACGAGGAGCTGGATGCGCTGATGGCGCGATTGATGAAAGAATAGATGAATACCTTTTACTGTTCGGGCATGGCAAAGAAGCAGTTGCCTGCCCTGGCGGCCAGGCCAGGGAAACTGCACCAACAAAGGCGCGAAGTCGGCCCTTCACTACGTTCAGGGCAGGCTCTGCGCCGACTATTCTCTGCCACTTTAGCCTGCGCAGGCAGGCTTCGCGCCCTTGTTGCTGGCGCGCTCGGTCCGCACACCGCAGCAATGTTCGATTCTTATGTTGACGAACCGGAAAATCGTGGTATTCTATCCTTACAACCGGTCGCTACAATGATCGGTGGGGAGTAGGTCTGGCAAGAAGGACAGGCGTAATGGCTCAACCTCATCTCACCCCTGAAGTCTTGGTGCCGCGCTTGGGCGAATACCTGGTGCAGCAGGGACACATCACCGAGGCGGGTCTAAAAAAGGCCCTGGCGTACCAGCAGAAGAAACAGGGCAAAAGCCAACACTCGCTGCTGGGCGAGACGTTGCTGGAATTGAAATTGATTGATCGCCTGACCCTCGATCAGGCGATTACAGAACAGATCATCCAATTGCGGAACGCCCTGGAGGACGCCAATCGTTCCCTGGAGCGCCGTGTCCAGGAGCGCACTGCTGAACTGCAACTGGCTTTGCGCAAACTTTCCGAACTCAATCAATTGAAGGCGAATTTCGTCGCCAATATTTCGCACGAGCTGCGCACACCGCTGACCCACGTAAAAGGTTATATCGAATTACTGGTCACGGAAACGCTCGGTTCTTTGGGTGAAGAACAAAAAAAGGCGCTTCAGGTGGCTCAACATGCCACCACGCGGCTGGAGAGCCTGATTGATAACCTGATCTTGTTCTCGCAGGCCGCGCGCGGCGAGTTGACCCTGCACCTGACGCCTGTTAATCTCAACAAGGTTGCCACTGAAATCCTCAATTATTCCAAACAAAAAGCGCTCGACCATAATATCATTTTGAGCGCAGACATAAAATCCAACCTGCCGCTTGTCAAGGCAGACGAAGAGAAAATAAGCTGGGTTATTCTCCAGTTGATGGATAACGCCATCAAATTCACCTCTTCTGGAGGAAAGGTAGGCCTCTTGATCAAACGCGAGGCCGATACTCTGGTCAAGATTTCCGTCGCAGATACCGGCATCGGTATCCCCAAGAACCGGCTGCACGAATTGTTCGAGCCTTTCCACCAGTTGGACAGCTCCTCCACGCGGCGCTATGGAGGCACCGGCCTGGGCCTGGCCTTGGTGCGGCAGATCCTGGAAGCGCATGGTTCAGTGATTGATGTCCAGTCTGAAGAAGGCAAAGGAACGATCTTTGGATTTACGCTCTTAGTGGCAGGGAAATCTGCCTGATCCGAGGAGTGCGCAGGCGTGAATAAACAAACGCTCGGCCACCTGGATGCCATCAATCAATCCGTCACTTCAGAGGATTGGAAAGCCGCGCTGGATTTGTTGATCCTGACCTTGCGGAAAGAGTTCGTGTTCGACAACATGGCTATCTATCTCACCGAAGCAGATAAAGGTATGCCAGAAGTGGTCTACGCGCGCGCCGTTGGCCGCGGCCGAAAAGCCGAGGCCGATGCGGCCTGGGGCGAGAACATTGCCAACCAGGTCATCCTGGCTGGAAGGATCATGTGGAATACGCCTGCCGGGAAGGTGTCGGAGGACCGGGTGGCCATGCCTTACCTGCTGGGGCTGCCGATCTTCATGATGAAGGGCGCGGGTGCGCTGGTTTTCATACGCTTTGGGGGCCCAGCCTATACTCTCGCACAGATCAAAATGGCAGTGCTGGCTGGCTGCCAGATAACCCGTATTCTCGAATGGCGTATGCTGCGTGAGCACATTTCGCAACTGGAACAGGCCCGCAATCGAGCGCAATTGCAGAATGATTTCATTGCCACTATCTCTCACGATCTTCGCACCCCCATTGGTTTTATCAAAGGCTATGCAACCTCCTTGCTGCGTTCAGATACGACCTGGGACGAGGCGACCCAGCATGAATTCTTGACCATCATTGACGAAGAAGCCGATCATTTGCTGACGCTGGTCACCAAGTTCCTCGATTCGGCCCGCTTGCAGAGCGGCATGATGAGCATGGATTTCCAGCCTGTGCGCCTGGATTCTGTAATCCGGGATGTGGTCATGCGCATCCATGGACGGGACAAATCGGTACAGGTAGATCTTGATTTGGATAAATCGCCTCCGATCCAGGCCGATTCTGTCCGCCTGGTGCAGGTGTTCGAGAATTTATTCGAGAATGCCTTCAAATATGCCCCAAATTCGAGCATCACCATCATTTTACGGAACTTGGAAGATCACCTGACCGTCACCTTCGCGGACCGGGGGCCGGGCATCCCGTCCGAGCATTTACCTTTCCTTTTCGAACGTTTCTACCGCGTCCCGGCGCAGTCTGGTAAACCCGGTACAGGGCTGGGGCTTTTCATCTGCAGGCAGATCGTCCGGGCGCACCACGGTGAGATCACGGTCGAGACCGCGCCCGGCAAGGGGACGGCTTTCCGCATTGACCTGCCTGTCCATCACGGAGGATCGGCTTAGAGGCAATATCGTAGAGACGGCTCCTCGCGAAGCACCCTGTGGGCACGCCGTCGGGCATGGGAGCCCGCCCCACTAATTAGAGTCTGTTCAAGAATTGTTCCCTCAGTCAAGGAGGAGCCTGCCATGTCCACGAGTATCCTGATCGTTGATGATGAACCCCGTTATCTTCGTTTGCTCGAAGCCAATTTGCGTACGGAGGGTTACGAGATCATCACCGCACAAAATGGGAAAGAGGCCATCGAGATGTTTTCGGCCAATCCGGTGGATTTGATCTTGCTCGACATTATGATGCCGCAAATGGACGGGTTTACCGTTTGCCAGCGCATCCGCCAGTACTCCAACGTGCCGATTATCGTTCTAACTGCCAAGGGCGAGGAGCAGGATCGTGTCCGCGGCCTGGATGTCGGCGCGGACGATTACCTGGTCAAGCCGTTCTCGGTCATGGAATTGCTGGCGCGCGTGCGGGCTGTCCTGCGGCGCGCCCAGGTATCCGAGACGGGGCAGGATCGCTACTTTGCACACACCAACCTGCGGATCGATCTCGCCCGCGCCGAGGTCTGGCGCGATGAGCACCCGGTCTTCCTTTCGGCGACGGAGTATCGTCTCCTGCTCCAGTTTTCGCACAATGTTGGCAAGGTGCTCAATGCGGAGGAACTCCTGGGAAGCGTCTGGGGGCCGGAGTACCGTTCGGATAAAGAGATCCTGTGGGTCACTATCGCCCGTCTGCGCCAGAAAGTGGAAGACGATCCGCACAACCCCAAGCACATCGTCACCCGCTCGGGTTTGGGCTATTTGATGCCTCCAGTGGAAGGATAGAGGCGCCATGACCATCGAATTCGACGATAAAGGTAAATTCTTTACCGACGTGATTACGAAAGTCACTGTACCGGCGATCATCCAGACGGCGACTCAGCGCATTCACGGCAACATCCACGTCCGGCGTGACCAGCGGTTGAAGGACGAGTTGGACATCAATGATAAGTTCCTGGCAGTCACCGACGCGACCATCCATGCGTTCGATGGCCAGGTGCTCTACCAATGCAAGTTTGTCAGCATCCAACGTACCCAGATCGTGTGGGTCATTCCAGAAAGTGAAGTGCTCGGTTCTACAAACGGGTCAGGTGAGAAATGACAAAAGGCGACGTTCCTGGTACGCCAGGCTTAGCGGCGCCGGATTACACCAAGCTCAGAGCCTATCTGATCTCTGCCATCACGCGCGAAATGGAGGCGGCCAACCCGCCGCCGGATCAACGCCAGGCAGTCATCTCCAAGACCCTGGCCGAGGCTTACGCTCAAACCCGCCTGCAGCTATCCGATACGATCCAGGAAAAACTGTTCCAGGATATTCGGGACGAGATCCTCGGCTATGGCCCGATCCAGCCCTTGTTGGATGATCCCACGATCAGTGAGGTGATGGTCAACGGCCCAAAGAAAGTGTACGTCGAGAAACAGGGGCTGCTCACCAAGACGAACATCGTCTTCGAAGACAACGCTCACGTGCAGCACATCATTGACCGCATCATCCTGCCTCTCGGCCGGCGCGTGGATGCCGACAGCCCAATGGTGGACGCCCGCCTGCCGGATGGCTCGCGCGTCAACGCCATCATCCCGCCGGTCGCGATTGACGGGCCGTCCATCACCATCCGTAAATTCGGCAAAGAAAAGCTGACGATCAGCCAGCTCATCGAGTACGGCTCGCTCACCACCGGCATGGCCGAGTTCTTGCGCGCCTGCGTCATCGGGCGTCTGAATATACTTATCTCCGGCGGCACCGGTTCCGGTAAAACCACGCTGCTCAATGTGCTTTCCAGCTTCATCCCGGAAGAGGAGCGTATCGTCACCATCGAGGATGCCGCCGAATTGAGGCTCCAGCAAGATCACATCGTCCGGCTGGAGACCAAAGTGGCGAACGTGGAGAATCGCGGCGCAGTTTCGGTCCGTGAGCTGGTGCGCAACTCGCTGCGCATGCGCCCGGACCGTATCGTGGTCGGCGAGGTGCGCGGCGGCGAGGCCCTGGATATGCTCCAGGCCATGAATACCGGACACGACGGCTCGCTGACCACTATCCACGCCAACTCGCCGCGCGACGCCATTTCCCGCCTGGAGACGCTGGTGTTGATGGCCGGCATGGAGCTGCCAATCAAGATCGTCCGCCAACAGGTCTCCTCGGCGATAGACGTGATCATCCAACAGGCGCGCTTGCGGGACGGCGCGCGCAAGATCGTGGCGATCACAGAAGTGGCCGGCATGGAAGGCGACGTGGTTGTGCTGACGGACATCTTCAAGTTCGAGCAGACTGGCATTGATGGCGCCGGGAAAGTACTCGGCCAGTTGAAACCGACCGGCATCCGCCCGCTCTTTGGCCCGCGCCTGGAAGTGGCGGGCTTCAAGTTGAGCGCGGAGATTTTCGGCGCCTCAGTTGCAGATATGCTGGCGGCCAACCGACAGCGGCGATGAGCCGCTTTGCACTTCTCTGCTATAATGATTTGGTGCAATTGCTCAACTTGTTCGTGCTCGGCAGTTGAAACTGCACCAACAAAGCCGCGAAGCCGACCTTCGTCGGCTAAAGTCCACGCAGGTGGACTTGGCGTTCTTGTAGCGGCGATTTCAATCGCTGAGGTGAGCAGTTACGATTTGGTTGAATAAAGAGGCATCTCATGAGCATACAAGTCCAGGTTTCCATCCGCACCAAAAAGTTAGGCGTCTTGATCCGGGATGCACGCCTGGCTGCCCGGCGCAGCATCCCGGAGTGCGCCGAGGCGATTGGCGTGACGAGCGGCGTGTTCCGCGCCTACGAGGCAGGCCGTCGTGCGCTCTCGCTTCCAGAGTTGGAAGTGTTGGCCTATTTCCTGGATTTGCCCTTCCGCCGCTTCTGGAGCAAGGAAGCTATCTCGGACGATACGCCGTCTGCCGCGAGCTTCAACCTGCCGGTGCTGGTGGGGGTTCGCCAGCGCATGATCGGCGCCCTCCTGCGCCAGGCGCGCCTGAAGGCCAGCATCTCGCCCAAGGCGCTGTCCGAACAGTCTGGCATTTCGACCAGCCGGATACGGGCTTATGAGCTAGGTGAACGGCCCATCCCTCTGCCGGAGTTGGAGGGCTTGATCAACCTGCTGAACGGGCAGGTGGAATCGCTCTTCGATCAGACCGGGCCGGTCGGCCAGTGGCTGGGCCAGCAGCAAGCCATCCAGGATTTCGAGAAGCTGCCGCCCGAGTTGCAGGATTTCGTCTGCAAGCCGGTCAACCGCCCGTACCTGGATCTGGCTCTCAAGTTGAGCGAGCTGTCCACCGAAAAACTGCGCGCGGTGGCAGAAAACCTGCTGGATATTACATTCTAACTGGCTATGTCTGAAGAACTTTCCCCTCAACAGCTCGAAAAACAGGGCAAGGCTGCTTACGAACGAGCAGATTACCTCTCAGCGGCGAAGACATTTGCCGAGGCTGCGGCGGCTTTTTCTGCTGGCGGCGAGTCTTTGATGGCAGCCGAGATGAAAAACAACCAGAGTGTTGCCCTGCTGCAAAACAAGCAAGCCCAGCCCGCGCTCGAGGCAGTCAGCGGCACGGAGGCGGTTTTTGCCGCCGCCGGCGATCTTCGGCGCCAGGGCATGGCGCTGGCCAACCAGGCCGCCGCGTTGGAAGCCCTCCGCCGCAGGGACGAGGCGCTTGCCTGCTACCAAACGTCCGCGGAAATCCTGGACAAAGCCGGCGCCAAGGATTTGCGCGCGGAGGTGATGCGCGCCGCGGCCGGACTCCAGGTGCGCGGCGGCAAGATGACCGATGCCGTGATCACCATGCAGTCCGGGCTGATGGGGCTGGAGAAGCCGACCCTCAAACAGCGCATTCTCAAGAAGCTGCTCTTCCTTCGTCTATGGCGGTGAGGACAGATTTCCAGGTGCGCGCGGCAGCCTCGATGGATCAGCGCCAGATCGCCAACCTGATCCATTTCGAGAGCCATGTTCACCGTCACCTGGACTGGCGCAGTCCGCTGGATTGGATCGGCGTGCCTCCTTATCTGGTCGTCGAGCAGGTGGCACCGTTTGTGCCGCCCTGGCCTGGCCGCCAGGACAGGCGAACAACGGTGGCATCAGCGAAGCGATCCTGTGGACGCCGGTGCGAGACGGCAACGAATGCTCCGCACGGGCGCGTGGCCGCCGCGCTGGCCTGCCCGCCGGACCCACCTGACAACGAATGCTCCGCGCAGGTGGCCTGGATCCGGCTGTTCGTCAACTCGGACAGGCTGCCCTTGCAGGAAGCCTGGGAAATGCTGTGGGAGGCGGCGCAAACCGAGCTAAACAGGAATGGCCGTCCACGCGTGGCTGTCATCGCTTTGAAGGATTGGCTTCCCGGTTTGTTGAAAGGCAGCGGTTTCGACCTCCGCCAGCAGATCGTCATGCTCGAGCGCCGGGACGGGATGCCTGTCCCTGAGACTTGCCAGCCGGGGACCAAGATCCGCCAGATGACGATGCGCGATCTGCTCCTCGCCGCCGCGCTGGATGCCGCCGCCTTCGATCCGCTGTGGCATAATTCGCTGCCGGCGCTGAATCGAGCTTATCAGCAAGCCATGCTGGCGACGGTGGCCGAATCGGCGCAAGGCCTGGTCGGATACCAGATCAGCACGCAGAATCCGTATGGAGCGCACCTGGCTCGACTCGCCGTCCGGCCGGAGGCGCAGGGGCAGGGGGTTGGACGGGCGCTGGTCGGCGACTTGCTCCAGGGCCTGGCGCGGCGCGGCGCTTCCCGTCTGACCGTCAACACCCAGGCTGACAATTTCCCCTCGCTGGCGCTATACAAGAGGCTGGGTTTCGTCGAGACAGGTGAGCGCTATCCGGTATTCGAATTTCAGGTGCAATGAAACGAGGAGGATGCTATGGCGATACGACCTGATGAAGCAGTGATCGTCAATGCCCTGGTGCGGCAGGCGCTGGCCTCGGCCCAGGAGGTGATGGGCGAGAACGGGCTGAACGCCGTTTTGCGCGCCAGCGGACTGGAGCGGTTCGTCGGCAATTTCCCGCCCAACGACACGAATCCTGGCATCCAGGCGGTCGAATACGCCTGTTTCAACGAGGCTATCGAATCCTTCTACGGGCGAGGCGGGAAAGGCATGTTGCGGCGCATCGGCAAGGCTTCTTTCCAGTATGGCGTGCGCGAGCAGGGCGCGCTGATGGGCGTGGCCGGCGCGGCGTTGAAACTGATGCCGCACAAGGGGCGCATCAAGTTCGTCCTGAACGCGATGGTGAATGCCCTCAAGAAGACCAACCCTCAGGTGAATGCCTGGGTGGAAGATGAAGGCGACAAGATCGCCTACTGCGAGTCCACCTGCGCCATCTGCCTGGGCCGTCACAGCGACCAGCCGGTTTGCCACCTGTACGTCGGCTCGATTGGCGAGGCTGTGCGTTGGGCCACCGATCAGGAACACACGATTGTCGAAACGCACTGCGTCGCCAAAGGCGATCCGTACTGCCGCTTCGAAGTAGGAGAGGTAGTGCGTGAGTCCTGAAACCCTCTCTCCGGTAATATCGAGCCGCCTGGTGGGGCAATTCGTCGCCGCGACGGCCGAAGAGGTGGGCGCGGAAAAGCTGGCCCTGGTGCTGGCGGATGTAAACCTTTCATCTTCAGCTATCGAGCTGGAAAACCTGAGCCAGATGGATGGCCGCGCCGCAGCCGATCTCTACGCCAGGCTCCAGAAGGCGCTGCGCACGTACTACGGACGCGGGGCGCGCGGCATCCTGCTGCGCATCGGACGGCGACTGTGGCAGAAGATGGCGGCGCAGGCCTCCCTGCGGGAAAAAGCCGAGCTGCAGATCGTGCGCCGGCTGCCGGTCCCGGCCCGCAGGCGGCGGGTGTTGGAATTCGTGGCGGAACATCTGTGCGACGCCAGCGGCTCGGCCTCGGTCTATCTCCTGGACGTTGACCTGCTGCTCGTGGACCGATCCGGCGCGGCTACCTGCGGCCAGTCGGATGGCGAGCCGATCTGTTACGTTACGCTGGGGATGATCCAGGGGGCGTTATTCTGGGCTGTTGGCCGTGAAGTGGACGTGGAAGAGGTTGCCTGCAAGGCAACCGGCGCGCCCGCTTGTGAATTCAAAGTCAAATCAGGAGGCAGTTGAGATGGAAACATTCGAATGGAATTGGAAGACATCGGACGGATTGCAAATGTACTCGAAGGGCTGGGCGCCGACAGGGAAGCCGAAAGCGACCATTTGCCTGGTGCACGGGCATGGCGAGCACATCGGGCGCTACGAGCACGTCGCTGCGGCGCTGACCGAGAAGGGCTACGCCCTGCTTGGCTTCGACCTGCGCGGGCACGGCAAGTCCGCCGGGCCGCGCGGCCATACGCCCTCGTATGATGCTTTGATGGATGACATCAGCGCGTTTTTCGGCCAGATCGAGGCGCGCTATCCCGGCCTGCCGCGCTTCCTCTACGGCCACAGCCTGGGCGGCAACCTGGTCTTGAACTACGCCCTGCGCCGCAAGCCAGCAGTGCGCGGCGTGATCGCCACCGACCCCTGGCTGAAACTGGCCTTCGAGCCGCCAGCCTCCAAGGTCTCGCTGGGGAAGATGATGAACAACATCTTGCCTGGCTTCACCCAATCCAGCGGATTGGAGACGGCCGCCCTTTCGCATGATCCGGCAGTGGTGAAGGCCTACGAGAACGATCCGCTGGTGCACGAGAAGATCTCTGCCCGCTTGTTCGTGTCCACATACGACAGCGGGCTGTGGGCGCTGGAACATGCGGCCGAGTTCCCGCTGCCTCTGCTGCTGATGCACGGCACCGCCGACCGGCTGACCTCCGCCGAAGCCAGCCGCCAGTTTGGCGAGGCTGGGGCGAAGCAGGTCACGCTCAAATTGTGGGATGGCTGGTACCACGAGATCCACAACGAGCCGGAGAAGGCGCAAGTTTTCAAGGTAATGACCGACTGGCTGGAGGCTCACTTGAAATAAGGGGTCTCCTGCAAAAAGCCTATTTCACCACTAAGACACGAAGGCACAAAGACTCACGATAATGAAACTTCGTGTCTTGGTGACTTCGTGGTAAAGCTCTTTTTGTAGTGGAATCAGAATTCACCAGTGAATTACTGCCACAAATTCATACCTGCCTTTAATATTGTAAGACTGGACAAACCGCTTCGAATATGGCAAAATCTTCCCACTTTGTATTCGAGAGGAGAGTGAATGAGTAAACGTCAGGAAAGACGCGAAAAACGCCGTAAACAGCAACAACGCCAGCGGTTGTTGACTATCGGTATGGTGGTGATTGGAGCAGTGTTGATCGCTTTTGCCCTCATCTGGCCGACCCTCAAAGGGAGCCAGGCTGCTGATAGCGCGCTCGCTTCCATCACGCCCATCGCGCCGCTCACCACGAATGCTGCTGTGGATGGGACACACCTGGGCGATCCAAATGCGCCGGTCAAGATGGACGTGTGGGAAGATTTCCAGTGTTCGGGCTGCTATTACTATACCCTAAACATCGAGCCGCTGGTCATCCAGAAATACGTCGAGACAGGGAAAGTGTATTACACCTATCATTTCTTCCTGCTCATTGACGGCACGAATACTACCGGCGAATCACACCAGGCCGCCAACGCGGCCATGTGCGCGCTCGAACAAGGACACTTCTGGGATTACCAACAAATACTCTTTACCAACTGGAAAGGTGAGAACGTGGGTTCCTTCACGGACGCGCGCCTGGTCGCCATGGCCAAGAGCGTTGGCCTGGATATGACTGCCTTCAACAAATGCTTCCAGGCGAATACGTATGCCGACCAGATCAACCAGGATTTTCTGGCCGGACAGGATATAGGCGTTCATGCCACGCCAGGCATTTTCATCAATGGTCAGGCGGCCGAGAGCAGCGCTGGCGCCAACTACATTCCTTCGATTGATGATCTCTCCCGCATAATTGACGGCCTGTTGGGCGGGCAATAGTAAAACGTAATGCGTAAAAAGTAAAACGTAAAGCGGAGGTTGCTCAAAAGAGTAACCTCCGCTTGTTGTTCGAGGAATGTTCAATCAGCCAAGCGATTAAAATCGCCGCAACTTGATCGCGAAGTCCACCGGCGTGGACTCCCAGCCGACGAAGGTCGGCTTTGTGCTTTTGTTAGTGCAGTTTTAACTGCTGAAGGAACAAGCTGAACAAGGCTGAATAGTCATCGAGGAATCACATTTCTCTACGCCTTCAACTCGATGCGGGGATGCTCCCGCGAGAGGACTTCATAGTGCATCTCGCCGCCGCAGAATTGCCCAACCAATTCGATGATCTCCATGCAAGCCTGTTTGATTTCCGCGGATGGAACGGGAGGCAGGCCATCCACGTTGAACTCTATCGCCCGAGTCTCCGGGAGGGTCAGGGTATGATTAGCCTGCCGCCACGTCCAGCGGCGCGTCAGGACGGTATTCCCTTCGGCGAAGATGATCTCGCCAGGAAGAGGGTGCTCCAGTTCATCCGAGCCAAATGGGATGAAATCTTCTCCGCCGCTTGCAAAGCGCAGCTCGATATTATCCTCGACTACGTCAATGGCATGTCCGCCGGCAGGCACCAAATACCGCAGAGAGACCACGTTGCCGATATCCACCAGCGCATTGATGGTTGGCAAGGAGTCATTGCGCAGTACCCGGCGCAGCATGGCTTCAATGGAGGAGCGGAACTCACTGGGCTTTGCGCCAAACGACCGGTAGGCTTCCCTCCAGGATTTGATGCGGCTGTCTTCGGTGAGGAGGTCGAGATCGAGCCGCTGGCGCGCCGATGCTTCTGCCGCACGCAGCAATCGAATCAGCTCTTCTGGAGATGCGCTGTTGGTAACATCGTGGGCGATGACGACGCCGCGCGCGTAACCAGGAAACCGCCGGAAAATCTCGTCTGAGATCGTGTAGTACAGTTCTCTCATCCGCCGCCTCCGGTTTGTTTTACCAGGGTCGTTCTTATCCCGGCAGCCTGGTTTTCGAGCAGCTCCAGCGCAAAGCACAGCGACGAAAGCCGGTTCAGGTATTGCAGTAGGATGTGATTTTCGATCTCGCCTGCTTCGAGCAACCCGGCCAGGCGGCGCTCGGCGCGGCGGACGATTGTCCGCGCCAGGGAGAGAGCCGCCGCGCCAGGCGTATCGCCGGGCAGGATGAATTCGCCCGGCATGGGGACGAGGGCGGAAATGGCTTCGGCCTGGGATTCCAGCCAGTTAACGCGCGCCGAGTCGAGGGTCCGGAACCGGGCCGCATTCTCCGGCGCGGCGGCCACTTCCGCCATGAGCGCGTACAGGTCGCGCTGTGCTTCCATAAGAATGAGGCCAGTCTGTTCAGCCTGGCATAGCGAGCGCGCCAGCCCCAGGGCGGCGGAGGCCTCGTCCAACGTGCCGAGGGCTTCCATGCGCGGGTGGGATTTTGACAGGCGGCCCTCGCCGAGCAGACCGGTCGTGCCGTCGTCGCCAGTGCGTGTGAAGAGGGGGGACATGCTGGAATTATACTCGCCTTGCACCAAAAATCTCCCTTCGCAAGTCTTGTGGTGTGCACGCAAAAGATGTCAGGAAGTTTTAGAGAATACCCCCTCCGCTCGGCCTGGATTGCCAAATCCAGGCTCCAGCCGCCGGATATGGCTACACCGCACTTGCGCTCGGTGCAAGTGTCCGGCGCGAGCAGAACTGACAACCTTTGCGTGCACACTTTGAAGATACCTTTCGTGTTCGAAAGTTTCATCGCGGTATAATGATCCTATGGACACAAAATTGAAGCTCGAAAACGCTCTCAAAGACGCCATGCGCGCCGGCGACGAGATCAAGAAGCGCACCGTGCGCATGGCGCTGGCGGCCATCAAGCAGGCCGAGATTGACCGCCAGGTCAGCCTGGACGAGGCGGCTGTGCTGGCCATCCTGCAAAAGGAAATCAAGATGCGCCGCGAAGCGCTGGAGGAGGCGCGCCAAGCGGATCGTCCCGACCTGGTGGCGGAGGCCGAGGCGGAGATCGCCGTCGTTAACGCGTTCCTCCCCCAGGCCCTCAGCGCGGACGAGCTGAAGGCGCTGGCCGAGGCTGCCATCGCGGAAGCCGGCGCGGCCTCTCCGTCCGACATGGGCAAGGTGATGAAGCTGCTCATGCCGCGCATCCAGGGACGCGCCCCCGGCGACCAGGTCAGCCAGGTTGTCCGCCAGTTGCTTCAGGAGAAGGGGGCATGATGTTGAAAGATATCAACGCGAATACCGCGAATGGGCGAATGCCGCGAATAGAGATAAAAAAGCATTCGCGAAATTCGCTTCGCGAAGCACCCTTGGGCATTCGCGCCATTCGCGTTAAAAAAACATGGCGGAAATGACCCCCAATCAAGGCGCGCCGCGCGCCGCCTCCCGGCAAAGGTTTCTCGCCATCCTGCTGCTGGTCAGCGTCAGTATCCTGGCCTTCATCGCACTCATCCAGCCCTGGTCTCTTCGCCAGGAGACTTTGCCCTTGCAGGTGGGTGACGTCGCGCCGCAAGACCTGCGTGCGACGCGCGATATTTCGTACGTCAGCCAGGTAAAGACCGAGGAAGGGCGCGCCGTGGCGGAACGGGCCGTTGACCCAATCTACGAGCCGCCGGATCTGTTCATCGCGCGCGGCCAGCTCGAAAAATTACGCGGGATTTTGAGTACCATCACTTCGGTGCGTTCAGATGCCAATACCTTGCTCAGCCAGAAACAGGTTGACCTGGCCGCCCTGGAGGGGGTTGATCTCCAGCCTGTTGATATCGAATACCTGTTAGCTATTTCATCCACTCGTTGGGATACTGTCCAGGCTGAGGCGATCAGCGTGCTCGAGCAGGTGATGCGCAACCCGATCCGTACCGATGATCTGGAGACTGTTCGTCAAAATGTGCCCTCCATGGTCAGTTTCACGCTGACGGAAGCGGAAGCCGCGCTGGTCATTGCCCTGGCTTCGCCGTTCGTCGCGGCCAACAGCTTCTATAGCCCCGAAATGACCCAGGCTGCCCGCCAGGCGGCGCGCGACGCCATCCCGCCGGTGACCCAGTCTTTCGTCAAGGGTCAAAGCATTGTCTCCAGCGGACAGGTCATCTCCGCCGCGGATTTCGAAGCCCTGACCGAGCTGGGGCTGATCCGTCCGGGCAGCAAGACCATCGAGTACCTCGGAGCCGCGGCGCTGGTCTTGCTGGCAGCCGCCTTCACGAGCATGTATTTCTACCGTCGCCCGTCGCCGATGGTGAATGACTTGCGCGGCCTGATCCTGATGGCGCTGCTTTTCCTGCTCTTCCTGGCCAGCGCGCGGGTAGTGCTCCCCAATCGCACGGTTGCGCCATATCTTTATCCGTTGCCTGCTTTTGGCCTGCTGATTTCCGCCCTCTTCGGGATGGAAAGCGGGATGATCTTTTCACTGCTCTTGAGCGCCTTAGCCGCTTATGGGATGCCGGACGCTCTCGGCTTGCTGCCGTATTACGTGCTGGGTAGTTTTTGCGGCATCTTGGTGTTGGGACAGGCGCGCCGCCTGGGGAGTTTCTTGTGGGCGGCCGTGGCGATTACGGGGGCGAACGCCGCGATGGTTGTCGCTTATCGCATGGTGCTTACCACAACCGACTGGATCGGCGTCGCCACGCTGCTCGGCGCAGCCGCCTTCAGCGGCGTGGCCTCGACCAGCATTGCCTTGCCGGCCCAGTACCTGCTGGCGCAGTTCCTGGGCCTGACCACCGCGCTCCAACTGCTCGAAATTTCCCGCCCCGATTTTCCCTTGCTGAAGTATTTCCTCCAACGCGCTCCCGGCACGTATCAGCACAGCTTGCAGGTTGCGAACCTGGCCGAGCAGGCTGCTGAACGCATCCAAGCCGATGGCCTGTTGACCCGCGTCGGCGCAATTTTCCACGATATTGGCAAGACCGCTAACCCTTTATTTTTTGTCGAGAACCAGCCGCCGGATGAGATCGATTCGCACAAAGACCTGGATCCGGCCATCAGCGCCGAGACCATCATCCGCCACGTCGCCGACGGGCTGGAGTTGGCAAAGAAATACCGCCTGCCGCGCCGCATCCACGACTTCATCTCGGAGCATCATGGCACGCTCATCACCCGTTACCAGTACAACGCGGCCTTGGAGGCCGCCGGCGGTCATAGCGAGCAGGTGGATAGCGAGAAGTTCCGCTACCCCGGTCCGCGGCCGCGCTCGCGCGAGACTGCCCTGTTGATGCTGGCTGACGGGGTGGAAGCGCGCGCCCGCGCCGAGCATCCCAAAGATGACGACGAACTGCGCGCCATTGTCCGCAGCGTGATCGAATATCGCCAGCAGGCGGGCCAATTGGAGAACACTCCTCTTACCCAGCGTGACCTGCAGGATGTGACCGAGTCCTTTATCACTACCCTGCGCGGCACTTATCACCCGCGCCTGGAATATCCGCGCGAACGGCCGGCCGCCGCTGAGACGCACACCTCGCCTGCCAAGAAGCCGACCAAAAAGCCAAAATGATCTTCCTGGAAATTGACCCTGGATTAGATCTGCCATTGCCATCTGATTTGCTCGAACGCGCCGCGCAGGCGACACTGGCTCAGCAGGCCGCCGCGCCCGCGGAGTACCCGAAGGGTGAAGCTGACCTGACCCTGGTCCTGACCGGCGACGCCCGCATCCAGGCCCTCAACCGGGACTTTCTCGGCCGTGATGCCTCGACCGATGTGCTTTCCTTCCCGGCGGACGAAACCGACCCGGAGACGGGCCGCCGTTACCTGGGCGACGTGGTCATCTCCCTGCCGCGCGCGGTCGAACAGGCCGCAGCGCGGGGACACGCGCTCGAAGCCGAAGTACAGTTGTTGATCGTTCACAGCGTCCTGCATCTGCTTGGGTACGACCACGCCGAGGCGCAGGAAAAGGCCCGCATGTGGACAGCCCAGGCTGAAGTCCTGGAACGCCTCGGTCTGCCCACCTTGATAATTCGAGAATAGCGATTCGAGAATCGTCCACGAATCCCTACTCTCTATTCTCTACTCTCGAATCTCTATGAAAAATTTCTTCCTCTCCCGCATCCATGCCTTCGGCCATGCCTTCCGCGGCTGGTGGTACGTCATCCGCACGCAGCGCAATGCCTGGATCCACGCGCTCGTTACCACATTGGTCATCCTGCTGGCGCTCTGGCTGCGCCTGCCGGCTCGCGATTGGGCGGTGCTGTTCGTGACGGTCGCCCTGGTGTGGACATCGGAATTTCTCAATTCTGCACTGGAGGCGGTGGTGGACCTGGCCAGCCCGCACCATCATCCGCTGGCAAAGGTGGGCAAGGATGTGGGCGCGGCCGCCGTCCTGATCGCCGCGCTGACATCCATCTTTGTTGGCCTGCTCATCCTCGGCCCGCCGCTGTGGTCGCGCCTTCAATCTCTCTTTGCTGCTCATTGACCACTGAAAACTGATCACTGTCCACTGAACACTGGAGGTAACATGTCTCTTTCATTCCGTTTC
>Ga0208045_1000431_pt1 | contig 17602 bp, 9 predicted proteins | sample PL_2010_200m_FD_184160 | JGI IMG/M metagenome (GOLD analysis project Ga0208045, IMG submission 184160) | Freshwater microbial communities from Powell Lake, British Columbia, Canada to study Microbial Dark Matter (Phase II) - PL_2010_200m... | ecosystem: Environmental > Aquatic > Freshwater > Lake...
GATTCACGCCACTGATTACACCCGCCTCGCTATTGCGCGGCACAGCGGAGCTGTTAAGTTCGCCACAGCCCGCCGCGAGTGGGCCAGACACTCTCAGGTATAGAGGCCAATAACAATGCAACCTGACTTCTGGAATGACAAACGCCCCGCTGGTGTGCCCAACGACGTGGACCTGGGCGGCTTTCGCTCGGTGGTGGAAGTATTCGAGCGCTCCTGCAAGACTCACGCAGACCGTCCCGCTTTCAGCAATATGGGTGTGACGCTGACCTATGCGGACCTGGAACGTTACTCGGCGGCTTTCGCGGCCTGGCTACAAAATCACACCGACCTGCAGCCCGGTGACCGCATCGCAGTGCAGATGCCCAACCTGCTGCAATACCCCATCGCTGTGTTCGGTGCGTTGCGCGCCGGGCTTATCGTGGTCAATACCAACCCGCTGTATACCGCGCGGGAGATGCGCCACCAGTTCAAGGATTCCGGTGCGCGGGCACTGGTGTACCTGAATACTTTCGGGAAGCTCGTGCAGGAAGTTGTACCCGACACCAGTATCGAGGTCCTCATCGAGGCGCGTATCGGCGACATGCTGCCTTCGCTCAAGGGGCTGCTCGTCAACGCTGCTGTCAAGCATGTAAAGAAGATGGTGCCGGCTTACAGCCTGCCGCAGTCCGTGTCGTTCAAGCACGTGCTGCGTGATGGTGGGCGGCATGGCCTCAAGCCGGTTGCGCTGACGCTGGACGATATTGCAGTCCTGCAATACACCGGCGGCACGACTGGCGTGGCCAAAGGCGCCATGCTGACCCATGGCAACCTGGTGGCGAATATGCAGCAGGTTCACGCCAACATGCAGCAGCTGGACGAGCAGGGGCACACGATCATCAAGGAAGGGCAGGAAATCATGATCGCGCCGCTGCCGCTGTACCACATCTACGCCTTCACAGTTAACTGCATGTGCATGATGGTGACCGGCAACCATAATGTGCTGATCACCAATCCTCGCGACATTGATGGTTTCGTCAAAGAGCTGCAGAAGTGGGAGTTCACAGCCTTCCTCGGACTGAATACGTTGTTCGTCGCGCTCATGTCGCATCCTGAATTCAAGAAAATCAACTTCGCCTCGCTCAAAGGCACCAACTCAGGCGGCACGGCGCTGGTTTCCGCGGTAGCCGAGCGCTGGAAGGGCATGACCGGCGTCACTGTGACCGAAGGCTATGGCTTGACCGAAACTTCACCTGTGGTCTGCGCGAATCCGCATGGTGAACATTCACGTCTGGGAACCGTCGGCCTGCCGGTGCCGGGCACGACGTTGAAAGTGATCGACGATGACGGCAGCGAGCTTCCCCTCGGTGAGCGCGGTGAACTCTGCGTCAAAGGTCCGCAGGTTATGAAGGGTTACTGGCAACGCCCAGACGCGACTGCCGAGGTGCTGGATGCTGAGGGGTGGCTTAAAACTGGCGATGTCGCGGTGATTGATGCCGATGGCTTCGTCCGCATCGTTGATCGCAAGAAGGACCTGATAATCGTGTCCGGCTTCAACGTCTACCCCAACGAGATCGAGGACGTGGTCATGGCGCACCCGAAGGTGGCTGCCTGCGCAGCGATCGGCGTGCCCGACGAGAAGTCCGGTGAAGCCGTGAAGTTGTTCGCTGTGCGCAGCGACGCCAGCCTGACCGTCGATGAGCTCAAGGCGTATTGCAGGGAAAACTTCACGGGCTACAAGGTGCCCCGGCACGTGGTCTTCCGAGATTCGCTTCCGATGACGCCTGTGGGCAAGATTCTTCGCCGGGAATTACGCGATCAGGCTTGAACCGAGCGCCCCCTGATCACGCTCTAGAAGTGACCGGTCAACCCGGCTCGGTCACTTTGTGTCCCTTCCGAGCTGGCCGGACACTGTTCGGCCAGTTCCAAAACTGCTAACCTCCAGTCCACTTTTTGGCGGGAACTTCCGTACAAAAATTAACAAAACACAACAAAACAGCTGCTATATGCAGTAAAGCTGTCGCTTAGGAGTGGGGTTCCATGACCGATAACTTCTGGAAGGATAAGTATCCTGTCGGGGTCAAGAGCGAGATCAATCCCGATGAGTACCAGAACATTCAGGCTGTGCTCAAACAGTCCTGTGAGCAATTCGCAGACAAGCCGGCCTTCAGCAACCTCGGCAAGACCCTGACCTACGGTGAGTTGTACAAACTGTCCGGTGAATTCGCAGCCTATCTCCAGCAGAACACCGATCTGCAGCCCGGCGATCGCATCGCGGTCCAGCTTCCCAACGTTCTCCAGTACCCCATCGTCGTGTTCGGCGCCATGCGCGCTGGTCTTATTGTGGTTAATACCAACCCGCTCTACACGGCGCGGGAGATGGAACATCAGTTCAATGATTCCGGCGCCAAGGCCCTGATCTGCCTGGCCAATATGGCCCACCTAGCAGAAGAAGTGCTTCCGAAAACCGGCATCCGCCACGTGGTGGTGACCGAAGTCGGCGACATGCTGCCGACCGTCAAGCGTATGCTGGTCAATGCTGTGGTCAAGCATGTGAAAAAGATGGTGCCGGCTTACAACTTACCCAAGGCGGTCAAGTTCACCGATGCCATGGCGCTGGGTCGCGGCAAGGCGTTGCGCGAAGCCAATCCGGCCAGTGATGACGTGGCGGTTCTGCAATACACCGGTGGTACTACAGGCGTAGCCAAGGGAGCGATGCTGACCCACCGCAACATCGTCGCCAACATGCTGCAGTGCCGTGCGTTGATGGGCTCCGAGCTGGGTAATGGTTGCGAAACCATGGTTGCGCCGCTGCCGCTCTATCACATCTACGCATTCACCTTTCACTGTATGACCATGATGCTGATCGGCGCGCATAACGTGCTGATCACTAACCCACGCGACCTGCCGACCTTCGTCAAGGATCTCGGCAAGTACCGTTTCACCGGTTTTGTTGGTCTCAACACTTTGTTTGTGGCGCTGTGCAACAACGAAGACTTCCGCAAGCTGGATTTCTCTTCACTGAAAGCCACGTTCTCCGGTGGTATGGCCCTGCAATTGGCCGCTGCTGAGCGCTGGCAGCAAGTCACTGGCTGCGAGATCTGCGAAGGCTTCGGCATGACCGAAACCAGCCCGGTAGTCTCGGTCAACCCGTTCGGCGGCATTCAGATCGGCACAATCGGCATCCCGATGCCATCGACACTATGCAAAGTCATCGACGATGAGGGTAACGACCTGCCGATGGGCGCGATCGGCGAACTCTGCGTCAAGGGTCCTCAGGTGATGAAGGGATACTGGCAGCGCCAGGATGCCACTGATGAAATCCTGGATGCTGACGGTTGGTTGAAGACAGGCGATATCGGCATCATCCAGGACGACGGTTACATGCGCATCGTCGACCGCAAGAAAGACATGATTCTAGTGTCCGGATTCAACGTCTATCCCAACGAACTGGAAGACGTGCTCGCCACATTGCCCGGTGTGCTGCAGTGTGCAGCGATTGGCGTGCCAGACGAAAAATCGGGCGAGGCGATCAAGTTGTTCATAGTGGTCAAACCGGGCGAAAGCCTGACCAAGGAGCAGGTCATGCAGCACATGCATGACAACGTTACGGGCTACAAGCGGCCCAAGACCGTCGAGTTCCGCGACACCTTGCCAACCACCAACGTGGGCAAGATCCTGCGCCGCGAGCTGCGTGACGAAGAGCTCAAAAAGCTCGGAAAGAAATAACCGTAGTGGTACACAAAAGCCCCGCCTTGGCGGGGCTTTTGCGTTTCTGTCCGGCTGCTTTTAGTCCCTGCTGACGGGCTTACCCACTCCTTTACATGCGACCTTTGGCTGCTGTCTGGCGCGCCTGTTACTTGTCACAATGCCGGTATTAATCCATGTAAATAGTGGGGTCAAGCAGATGATTTCCAACCTTCGATTACGCGTAAAGTTGCTGCTGCTGGGGTTGGTACCGACGCTGATGTTAGCCGTGGTGCTGAGTAGCATCGCCGTCTATGAATTGCACGACCTGGCAAGGCAGCAGGAGAGCCACGCTCGGGAAAGCCTTACGCGGGATCGCCGCGCCGAGCTCAAGCATTATGTGGAAGTGGCGCGCAATGCAATTGGTGCGCTCTACGAGCGTTCTGCCGACGGGGACATGGCCGCGCGAGCCGAGGCTGTCAGGCTTCTCGAAGCACTCTCATATGGCACCGATGGTTATTTCTGGGGCTACGACGACCAAGCTGTGAGAGTTTTTCAGGGCAATACTCGCGAAAAGATCGGCCAGAGCTTTTCTGGATACCAGGACCCCAACGGGGTCTATGCGATTCGCGAGCTGATTAAGGCTGGTCAGAACGGCACACATTTCGTCGACTACAGCTTTGAAATGCCGGATAGCAAGGCAGTGGTGCCAAAGATCGGCTATGCCGAATACCTTCCTAAATGGAAGCTTGCGTTCGGCACCTCGTTAAACCTTGATGGGGTCGAGCGGGACGTGCAGGCGGCGCGCATGGCGTTTCAACAACGCATCGATCGTATGACAACCATCATGCTCGGCTCAGCTGCTGTGCTGTTGGTGTTGATCGCGGGGCTGGCGCTGTTCCTGAGCAATGCCATTCTGAGACCGCTGCTGTTGGTCAAGCGCAATCTGGATGACATGGCCGCCGGAGACGGCGATCTGACCCATCGGTTGCCGGTCACAAGCCGTGATGAGCTTGGCGAGCTGGCCGGATCTTTCAATCGTTTCGTTGAGAAGATCCACGTCCTGGTACAACAGGTTGCCGGTACCACTGCCGAACTGACCGGTCTGGTCGGTGCGGTTGCCAGCCAGGCGCAGCGTTCGGAGCAAGCTATGGCTGATCAGCGGCATGAGACCGATCAGGTGGCTACTGCGATCAACGAGATGTCGGCTGCTGCACACGAAGTGGCGATGAGCGCGCAGCGGGCGGCGGAAGCGGCGCAGGAGACCGATCAGCAAGGCCTGGCGGCCAAGCGGGTGGTTGACCGCAGCATCGAGCAGATTCATGAGTTGGTGGGTGAGCTGCGGGACAGTGGCTCTTCGCTCGAAGGGCTCCAGCGGGACGTGGAGGGCATCGTCGGTGTGCTGGATGTAATTCGTGCGATTGCCGAGCAGACCAACTTGCTAGCCCTGAACGCGGCGATCGAAGCGGCCCGCGCCGGGGAAGCTGGCCGAGGCTTCGCGGTGGTCGCAGACGAGGTGCGGGCCCTTGCCAGTCGCACCCAGCAGAGCACCGGCGAGATCCAGAACATGATCGACCGGCTGCAGAGCGCCACCTCGCATACCGTAGGCACCATGCGGCGCGCTGGCGAGAAGGGCGAGGCAACACGTGAGCAGGCCAATCAGGCAGGCGAATCGCTGGATGCAATCGCCGCGCTGATCGGCACCATCAACTCGATGAACGCTCAGATCGCCAGCGCCGCAGAAGAACAAACCGCAGTGGCCGAGGAAATCAACCGCAGCGTTCATCACATCGCCGATGCGGTCGACGGTGTTGCCAACGATGCCGCCGAGGGTGCTAAGACCGCACGTGAACTCGATGGGTTGGGCGGACGCCTGCAAGGATTGGTCGGGCAGTTCCGCGTTTGACCCGTTGCACATCTGAACGCAGCGCGGATAAGTCCCGCTGCGGTTCCATTGATACTTGTGCACATCCCTTCCAAGCGCTGGAGAGGTCCGCGCGAAGTGCATCGAGACAGGTTCCAGCGAGGCGACGGATGGTGCTGCCGTCCGGCTGGAGAGCGAGAACCGGAACGTAACCGTTCCGGTCTAGTCCCCTATGGCCGCGTCCACTTAAAGCCGTAGGGGACGATGGCGCATGCCATTTTGCGGCCTGCCCATCAATCTCGTTGCAAGGATGAGTTACCCATGCAAAAGAAAAACAATGCACGTCGGGTAGTTGCTTCTTTCGCTTTACTAGCTTCCACCGCAGCCTTGGCTGCGCCCACGGCAGAAATCCCTGCGTTTGACGATTACTGGAGTCCGGGCAAGCCCGACTCAAGGGTTTGTCGCACACCGCTGCTGGTCGGCACGCCGCTCGGTCTGCCGCGCTGTATGCAGGCCAGTAACATCATGACGCACCTGCAGAACCTGCAGGACATCGCCTCCCTGAACAACGGAAACCGCGCGTCCGGTCAGCCTGGTTATCAGGCGTCGGTCGACTACGTGCGGACCACACTCGAACGCGCCGGTTACCGCGTAAGGGTGCAGAGCTTTCCCTTCCTCGCGTTCTACCCGGAGGGGCCAGGCTCACTCGCTGCGGTAGCGCCCCAAACCGTGCAGTACACCTGGGAGGAAGACTTCACCTATGCCGATCAGACCGACCCCGGGGCCGTGACCGCCCCGGTCGTTCCGGTCGACCTTGCCCTCGGCCTGGGCAACACCTCCACCAGCGGGTGTGAGCCGGAAGATTTTGCAGGCTTCCCTGCCGGTGCCATTGCCCTGATGCAGCGTGGCGCCTGTGCGTTTGGCCAGAAGGCAACCAATGCAGCAGCGGCCGGGGCAGCAGGAGCAATCATCTTCAATCAGGGCGATACCGAGGACCGTAAAGGGCTCTTGGTTGCCACCTTGGGTGAAGACTACGACGGCGGCATCCCGGTGCTGTTTTCCACTTATCAAAACGGCGTGACCTGGGCTGGGACCGAGGGGCTGCAGCTGAGCATGAACGTCGACGTGGTGCGCGAGCGGACCGAAACCTACAACGTGCTGGCCGAGACCCGTCGGGGCAATCCTGACAATGTAATCATGGTCGGTGCGCACCTGGATTCGGTGTTCGAAGGGGCCGGCATCAACGACAACGGTTCCGGCAGTGCTGCGCTGCTGGAAATGGCGACGCTGATGAGCAGGGCTTACCCGCTGAACAAGGTGCGCTTCGCCTGGTGGGGCGCGGAGGAATCGGGGCTGGTCGGCTCGACCTACTACGTCAACCAATTGCCGGAGGAGGAAAAGCAGCAAATCAAGGCTTACCTGAACGTCGATATGATCGGCTCGCCGAATTACGCGAACTTCATCTATGACGGCGACGGCTCGGACTTCGGTCTGCAAGGCCCACCCGGTTCGGGGGCTATCGAGCGTCTGTTCCGCTCCTACTTCCAGCTGCGCAACGCGCCGTCCGAAGGCACTGAGATCGACTTCCGCTCCGACTATGCTCAGTTCTTCGATGACGGCATTGCGTTCGGTGGGCTGTTCACCGGTGCCGAAGACATCAAGAGCGTGGAGCAGGCCCAGCGCTATGGCGGTACCGCCGGGCTGGCATACGATCCGTGCTACCACTCCGAGTGTGACGACCTCAGCAATATCTCCACCGAGGCGTTGGAGTTGCACGGCGATGCGTTGGCCTTCACCACCAGCTGGTTGTCGCTGTCGACCAAGGTGATCGATGACGAGATAGCCGCAGCGGCTGAGCAGAGCATCGGCACGATGCGCATTCAGCAAGTGCAGGAGAAATCTCGCTGGGGCCACTGGATCCGTTAACCACCTGAAATCCGCGCCGGTCAGCCGGCGCGGTCTTTCCATCAGTCCCTTTCCCTACGGCCAGCCGGCCAAATCTGCGACAATCGCGGCCTTCACGCTATCGCTTACGGCTGTCCATGACCGACGCAACGCCCGCCTTTGATCAACTCCTGAAAAACCTCGACCAGGCAATGTACGCCGATCGCCATCGCTTGCGGCGTCAGCTGCATGACCTGCGCAAGAAAGTTGGCGATGCACCGCTCGAAGACGAGCGCCTCGCCCAGTGGCTTGAACGTTTCCACGCCTCTGCCGCCAAGGCCGAGGCGCGGCGCCAGAGCGTGCCGACCATGCGCTACGACGACAGCCTGCCGATTGCCGCCAAGCGCGAGGAGATCAAGGCTGCGTTGGAAAAGCACCAGGTGTTGGTGATTGCTGGGGAAACGGGTTCTGGCAAGACCACCCAGTTGCCGAAGATCTGCCTGGAAATCGGCCGTGGTGTTCACGGGCTGATCGGTCATACCCAGCCGCGTCGACTGGCTGCACGCAGCGTTGCGACGCGGGTAGCGGAGGAAATCGGTACGCCACTGGGTGAGCTGGTGGGTTATCAGGTCCGCTTCGAGGACCAGAGCAAAGACAGCTCGCTGATCAAGCTGATGACCGACGGCATTCTGCTGGCCGAAACCCAGCACGACCGTTTCCTTGAGCACTACGACACCATCATTGTCGACGAGGCCCACGAACGCAGCCTCAACATCGATTTCCTGCTCGGCTACCTCAAGACCTTGCTGCCACGGCGGCCGGATTTGAAGGTCATCATCACCTCGGCGACCATCGATCTGCAGCGCTTCAGCGAGCACTTTAATGGCGCGCCCATTGTCGAGGTGTCCGGCCGAACCTTCCCGGTCGAAACCTGGTATCGCCCGCTGGCTGCTGAGACTGACGAGGACGGCAACCGGGTCGAGGACGATCTTACTGTCGACCAAGGCATTCTGGCGTCGCTGGACGATATCGAGGCGCATGAAAAAAGCGTCGGCAAGCGTCCGGGCGATGTGCTGGTGTTTCTGCCCGGTGAACGCGAGATCCGCGATGCCGCCGAAGTGCTGCGCAAGGCCAACCTGAAGTTCACCGAGGTGCTGCCGCTGTATGCGCGTTTGACCCCGGCCGAGCAGCAGAAAATCTTCCGCCCCGCGGCCGGTCGCAAGATCGTACTGGCAACCAACGTGGCTGAGACGTCATTGACCGTGCCCGGTATCCGCTACGTGATCGATTCGGGCACGGCGCGCATCAGCCGCTACAGCTATCGCGCAAAAGTGCAGCGTCTGCCCATTGAGGCGGTGTCCCAGGCCAGCGCCAACCAGCGCAAAGGCCGTTGCGGGCGGGTCGAGCCGGGCATCTGCATTCGCCTCTACAGCGAGGAGGATTTTCTAAGCCGGCCGGAGTTCACCGATCCCGAGATCCTGCGTACCAACCTGGCTGCGGTCATTCTGCAGATGCTGCATTTACGCCTGGGCCAGATCGAGGATTTCCCCTTCATCGAACCGCCGGATGGCAGGGCGATCAGCGATGGCTTCAACCTGTTGCAGGAGCTGTCAGCGGTCAACCGCGAAAACCAACTAACACCGCTGGGCCGACAGCTGGCGCGTTTGCCCATCGACCCGCGCCTGGGCCGCATGCTGCTTGAAGCAGCGCAGTTGGGCAGCATGGCCGAGGTGCTGATCGTTGCCAGTGCGCTGTCGGTGCAGGACGTACGCGAGCGCCCGGCCGATCGCCAGCAACAGGCTGATCAGGCCCATGCTCAGTGGAAGGATCCGGATTCGGATTTCGCCGCGCTGATCAATATCTGGCGCGGTTTCGAGGAACAGCGTCAGGCGCTGGGTTCCAACCCGTTACGCACCTGGTGCCGGAAGAATTTCCTCAACTATCTCCGCCTTCGTGAGTGGCGTGACGCGCATCGGCAACTGACGCTTATCGTGCGGGAGTTGAAGCTGCAGGAGCATAAAGAGCCTGCTTCTCGTAGGAGCCAGCTTGCTGGCGATCATGTCTCCGAGCGCGAGGATCGCCAGCAAGCTGGCTCCTACAACGAGCGTCCGGAGCCGCCTGCGCTCACCACCGACAAAAAGCTCAACGCCAAGCTCACCCAACAGACCGAAGCCAGCGAGGCCGCGCAGAAGGCCAAAAGTTACGCGGCCGTGCATAAGGCGATCCTGTCCGGTCTGCTCAGCCAGGTTGGCCACAAGACTGAAGAGGGCGACTTCCTAGGCGCACGCCAGCGACGCTTCTGGGTGCATCCTTCAAGCGTCATCGGGCGCAAGAAGCCCAACTGGATCATGGCCGCCGAGCTGGTCGAGACGACCAAGCTGTTTGCGCGCATGGTGGCGAAGATCGAGCCGGACTGGATCGAGCCGCTCGCCAAGCACCTGACCAAGACCAACTACTTCGAGCCGCACTGGGAAAAGAAGCGTGGCCAGGTCGTAGCCTTCGAGCAGGTCACCCTCTACGGCATGATCGTGGTGGCGCGGCGCCCGGTGCATTTTGGCCCGATCGATCCATTGGTGGCGCGGGAGCTGTTCATTCGCGAGGGCTTGGTGCGCGGCGAGATGCTCAGCCGCGCCAAGGCGTTGACCGCCAACCGCGAGCTACTGGAGCTGTTCGACGAGCTGGAAGCCAAGGCCCGGCGGCGCGACATCATTGCCGACGAGGACACGCTGTTCGCCTACTACGATGCGCGCGTGCCTCAGGATATCTACCAGACCGCAAGCTTCGAGAGCTGGTACAAGCGCGAGAGCGCCAAGGATCCGCAGCTGTTGGTCATGCGCGACGAAGACGTGCTGGCGCGGGACGCCAGCGAGGTCACCGCCGCTCAGTACCCGGATCATTTGTGGATCGGCGAACTGCAACTTTCACTGGAATATCACTTCGAACCCAACCACCCACGCGATGGCGTGACGTTGCGCGTTCCTGCGCCTCTGCTGCCGCAGTTGCGTAGCGAACGGCTCGACTGGCTGGTGCCGGGGTTGATCGAGGCCAAGGCCGTGGCGCTGGTGCGAAACCTGCCCAAGGCCATCCGCAAGAACTTCGTGCCGGTGCCTGACTTCGTCAAGGCGGCGCTGTCGAAAATCGCCTTTGGCGATGGCGCACTGCCTGACGCGCTGGGCCGCGAGCTGCTGCGCATGACCGGCGCGCGGGTGTCGGACGACGCCTGGACCGAGGCGGCGCAGGGGCTCGAGAGCCATCTGAAGATGAACATCGAAGTCGTCGACGCCCGCGGCAAGTTTCTCGGCGAGGGGCGCGATCTGGCGGAACTTACGGCGCGCTTTAACGAGGCCAGCCAGGCAGCGCTGGCACCTCCCCAGCAGAAAGCCGAACAGAAACCGGTCGAGGCCAAGGGCTTCGCTCAGGTAGCGGAAAAGGCGCAGGCGAAGATGGCCGGGCTGTCGATGACGGTCTATCCCGCGCTGGTGGAAGAAGGCGGGGTGGTCAAGGAGGGCCGATTCCCGACGCAGGCCGAAGCCGACTATCAGCATCGCCGCGCCCTGCAGCGCTTGTTGTTGCAGCAGCTGGCCGAGCCGTCGAAATACCTGCGCAACAAACTACCGGGCCTCACCGAACTGGCTTTGCTGTACCGAGACATGGGCAAGATCGATGCCTTGGTCGAGGACATCCTGTTGGCCAGCCTGGACAGCTGCATCCTGACTGATGAGCCCCAGCTGCCGCGCGACGGTGCCGCATTGGCCTCGCTGGCCGAACGCAAACGCGGCGACTGGGCCTCTCACGCCGAGCGCCTGGCCCGTCTGACCCTGGAGATCCTCAAGCATTGGCACGGCCTGCAGAAGCGCTTCAAAGGAAAGATCGATCTGGCTCAGGCAGTGGCGCTCAATGACATTAAGGCGCAACTGGGCAAGCTGGTCTATCCAGGCTTTGTCCGCGAGACGCCAGCCGAATGGTTGAAGGAATTGCCCCGCTATCTAAAGGCTGTAGAGCAGCGCTTCGAAAAGATCGGCGCTCAGCTGCAGCGTGATCGCGTTTGGTCCGGCGAATTGGCTGGCTACTGGGAGCAGTACCAGGCGCGGTTGAAAAAGCATCAGCAGGAAGGCAAGCGCGATCCGGAACTGGTGCTGTACCGCTGGATGCTGGAGGAGTATCGCGTGTCGCTCTGGGCCCAGCAGCTGGGCACAAAGATGGCGGTATCGGACAAGCGCTTGAACAAGCAGTGGAGCGAGGTGGAGGCTTGACCGTAGAGCGTTGCAGTCGCGGCTGTTCTTTAGGCCGTCATTGTTTTTCAGGCGCACCCTAAGCAGCGCCCGCATCATTGCTAGCCGGAACAGTGCTGACGGTGGCATAGGCCGCTAGTAAAACGAGGCGCTTATCAACAAGCGCCTCGCTTGTTTTGGGTAGCCGAAGGGCGTTTAGAATCTGTAGTTAGCGCTCAGCTCAAGGGTGCGCGGCGCGCCAGAGGTAATCAGGTCGACCGAACCATGGGCCGAGGCGTAGTACTCCTTATCGAAGACGTTGAACAGGCGCAGTGCCGCATCCCATTGCTCTTGCTGATAGAACAGCGCTGCATCGAATGTGGTGTAGCCGGGTAACTCGGTTTCGTTATCCAGCGAGGTGTACCGGCTGCCGACATAGTTGGCGCCCATGCCAACACGCCAGTCGGTAGTGAGTGAGCGCACCGCCCACAGGTTGGCGCTGTGGCGCGGCGTGAGCGTTGGCACCTGGCCCTCGTTGGCAATACCGTTGGTCTTGCTGTTCGATTTGGTGATCTCCGCATCCAGGAAGGCATAGCCACCATAGAGCTGCCAGTTGTCCGAGACCTGACCCATGAAGGTGGTTTCGAACCCGTCAGTGCGTTGCTCACCCGCCAGTACCAGTTTGGCCGGGTTGACTGGGTCGGTGGTCTTGATCTGAGTACGCTCCAGGCGGAATACCGCTGCGGTCAACGTGAGCTGATCCTGCAGCAGGTTCCATTTAGCGCCGATCTCGTAGTTGGTGGTTTCCTCAGGCTCCAGTTCCACGTTGGCTGCGCTGACCTGGAACATTTCGCCTGAGGGCTGATAGGACTGGCTGACCGAAAGGTAGTAGGACTGCCTGTCATCCGGCTGCCAGACCAGACCCGCCCGCGGGCTCAGCGTGTAATCGGTACGCTCCAGCTCAGTCTTGCCGTTGAGGTCGTCGCGGAAGGTCTGGTCGAACTCGTCGTAACGCACGCCTAACAGCGCTTTCCAATGTGGCGACAGCTCGATCAGATCCTGGATGTAGAGGCCTGTAGTTTCCTGCGTATTGAGACCGTCGCCGGTCTTCCGGTTGGCCTGAGACGGCACCGGTTGTAGCGCATCGCCGTAAACAGGCACCCTCGCTACATCATCCTGGTTGAAAAACTGCTGATCCTTTTCTTGGCGTCCGAACTCAACGCCGTAAAGCAATTGATGATTCATTCCAGCGAGGACCGCGTTCTGTTTCAGCTCGGTCTGGTTGAACCAACCATCCTCTTTACGCTGCACATTGCCGCGCTTGAGCTTGACCAGCAAGATACCGTCCGGGGCAGTGACGAAGCGGTTGGCGTCGGTGTGAGCCAGGGTGTTGTTGCGGTCCAGATCGTAATGGTAATAGCGGCTGGTATTGCTCAGCGTGAAGGCGTCATTGATGCGGTAATCGATACCGGCAGTCAGCGAGAAGACTTCGCTGCGCGTGTAGTCCTGATCCGCGTCGGCCGAACCGAAGCGTTTATCGCGATCGACATTGACCGGGCGGCCGTTGAGTGCCGGAATGCCAAAGTCGATCAGACGCTTGTCGTACAGATATGACGCGCCGAGGTTGATCTCCAGATCCTCGGAGAGCTGGAAGTAGGCAGACGGCGCCAGGGCCTTGCGTTCCAGAAAACCGTTTTCGCGGAAGGTGTCGCTGTCTTCCAGCGCGCCGGTCACACGAAACGCTTTGTTTTTCTGCTCCTGATCGGCCCAGCCAGCATCGAATTGAGTGCGCCGTTTTCCTTCGCTGTCGAAGCTGACACCCACTTCCTGCTCTGGCGTGAATGTAGGTTTTTTGGTCACGCTGTTGATCAGACCGCCAGACGAGCCGCGACCATAAAGCACTGCCGCCGGCCCCTTGAGCACCTCCACGCGCTCGATGTTCGACATGTCCCGGTAGTAAAGCGCGTCATCACGAATGCCATCGATGTACTGGTCGCCAATGGCGCTGAAGCCACGGATGGTGACCTGGTCGCGTTGCCCGTCGCCGTTACTCAGGCCGATGCCGGGTACGTTCTTCAGCGCATCCTCGAGAGAGTCGGCGCCTTGGTCCCTGAGCACGCTCTGGGGAACCACATTTACCGACTGCGGAATATCGCGCAGCGGGGCGTCAATTTTCAGGGCAGTCCTGCTCTCTTCGGGCTTATAGCTCGCTTCTTCGCGGGCACCGGTTACTGCGGTGGCAGGAAGCTCAAGCGGGGAAGCGGATTGTGCGTAAACAGCCGGAGCAGCAAGCACGCTGAGCAGCGGCAATAGACGGGTTACATTTAATGGCACGGTGTCATCTCCAGTGGAAGAGGAGGCGACGATAGCGATATGTAAACGCAATGTAAATGATAGAGATTATCGTTAGCGGTTGGCTTTACGCTCTTCCGTTATTGTTTCCCGCCTCGCCCTACGCTACGAGCCGCCTGGCCGGCTCACGGGTGCTGCTCGCGCATCTTTTCTAAGCCGTTCCACCCGTTGCAGCTGACCTCCCTTGTCCAGCCTGATCCGCAACAGATCTTCGGCCAAAATCAAATTCGAGCCGAAATGCTCTGCTGCCTCCACCCGAATGTCGTCAATTGATAAGCCTCTGTTCGGTGCGCCTTGATACCGCGCGCTGAAGTGCGTCAGCACCAGATGCGGCAGCTGGACCGACGCTGCGAATGCGGCGACCTGCGCGGCGGTGCTGTGGCCGAAATCAGCTTTGCCGGCTTCGGCGATGGTCTGGGTATAGGTCGCTTCGTGGACCAGCAGTTGCGCGCCTTGGCAGGCCTCGCGTAGAAGTTCGGGCTGGTCGTTATCGCCGGCTATAACGACACGACGCGGTGCACGACTGAACAGTAGATAGTGCTCGCTACGCAGCGTGCGTCCCTCATGTTCGATGTCGTGGCCGCGCATCAGATCGCCCCAGAGTGGGCCGCGCGGCACGCCGTCGCGGTTGAGCTTGTCGACATCGAGGCTAGGATCGGGACGGCTTTCCGTGAAGCTGTAACCCCAGCTCGGGACTCGATGGGAAAGGGCGGTGGCCTCGACGCGCATCTGCGAGCTGCACCAGCCGTCGAACGACTCGGTGGCGTGAAACTTCAGTTCGTAGGGCAGCCAGCTCTGGCTCATGTCCAGCGTGGCACGTACCCAGTCTTCGATCGCCCGCGGAGCGATGATATCCAGCGGCTCCTGGCGCCGCGCCATGCCAGCGCTGGCGAGCAAACCCGGCAAGCCGTAGCAGTGATCGCCGTGCACATGGGTGATGAAAATCGCACGCAAGCCATGCAGCGTCAGCGGCGTATACAGCAATTGATGCTGGGTGGCTTCGCCACAATCGATCAGATACCAGTCTTTACCACTGTCCTCCAGCAGCGCTACGCCGCTGACATTGCGGGCCTTGGTCGGCGTGCCGGAAGAAGTGCCAAGGAAGATCAAGTCCATGGTGATGCTCGTGCGTAGTCGTCGCGTCAGTATGGCGGCCGAGTGCCGGCGGATAAACCGGCACCCGACCGGGGTACATTGCCGTGGTCATATATCTTTTAGCTACTAAGAAAGCACGAACTTATATTAAGGATTGCTAGTTCGGACCGTTATGCTGCTGGCCTTTAACGCGGCCTGTGTGCCTTGAATCGGACGTTCGCATGGAATTCGGTGTAATCGGCTTTGTTATAGCCGGCCTGCTGGTTGGCTTTATCGTTGGCATGACCGGTGTAGGCGGTGGCTCGCTGATGACGCCGATTCTGTTGTGGTTCGGCGTCAACCCGGCTGCGGCCGTTGGCACCGACCTGCTCTACGCAGCGATCACCAAAGCCGGCGGCGTCTGGGTACACCAGAAGAATCGCAACATCGACTGGAGCATTACCGGCTGGCTGGCGCTGGGCAGTGTGCCGGCCGCAGCGCTGACGCTGTGGCTGTTGAAAGGGCTGCACACGGACCAGGATGCACTCAACGCGATCATCAAGCACTCCCTTGGCATCGTGCTGGTACTCACGGCGCTGGCAGTGCTGTTCAAGAAGCAACTGCTCGCTGTGGCAGCTCGCTTGTCAGGCCCGACCCCCAGGCTGTCGCCTCGCGGGTTGAACATCCTGACCGTAGCTGTGGGCGTTGTGCTTGGCGCAATGGTCACGCTGACTTCGATAGGCGCGGGTGCGCTGGGTACGGTGGCGCTGTTCTTCCTTTACCCCCTGCTCGCCACGCGCCGCCTGGTGGGGACTGAGATCGCCCATGCGGTGCCTTTGACGCTGGTAGCCGGGCTGGGCCACGCCAGCATGGGCAACATGGACTGGACGATCCTGAGCTACCTGCTGATAGGCTCGTTGCCGGGCATTTATTTGGGCAGCAACCTGTCCGGCCGGGTGCCGGAAGCGGTGTTACGACCTTGCTTGGCAGTCATGTTGGCGATGATCGGCTATAAGCTAATCTGACCTATCGCTTTTTCGGGAGTGACACGCGCCGCGCAATTCTTGGCAGAGCATGCGCGGTTGGCGTCGCCCAGATACCATGACGAATGCAACGTTTCGCTTCTATGCCAGGTTGAACGCATTCCTTGCCGTCGAGCGTCGCGGGCAGGCGTTTCGCTGTTCCTGCGCCGAGTCCGCCACCACCAAGCACATGATCGAAGCCCTCGGCGTACCGCATACCGAGGTGGCGCTAGTCCTGGTCAATGGCGCGCCGGCTGGCCTTGACTGGCCAATCGAGGCGGGTGACCGAATCGCCGTGTATCCCAAGTTCGAACAGTTGGATATCGGCGCCCTGACCACTATTGAACCCTTGCCGCCGGGTCCGCCCCGCTTCGTGGCCGATGCCCACCTCGGAGGTCTGGCGCGGCTGCTGCGAATGGCTGGCTTCGACACCCTCTACGACAATAATTTTGAAGATGCGGCGATGGCAGAGCTGGCCAACCGTGAACGCCGGGCGCTGCTGACCCGCGACCGTGCGCTGCTGATGCATCGGCTGGTGCTGCACGGCTGCTATGTACATGCAATCAAACCTCAGGACCAGCTACGCGAACTCTACCAACGCTTCGATCTGGCCAGCCATGCCCGGCCCTTCAGCCTGTGTCTGAGCTGCAACATACCACTGCATCCGGTGGGTAAGGAGGCCATACTCGATCGTGTGCCGCCGCGGGTGCAGGCGCGCCATGAGCGTTTTTGGCGCTGCGATCAATGTGATCGGATTTTCTGGGAAGGCACGCACTGGCAGGACATGCGGGCCTTGCTCGATTCCCTGACGCTCGTTGACTAGCGCTCTTTTCGTATCGGTTAATGTTGTCCCCAATCCCTCTGGGGCCGACCATGCAGCGCCACACGATGTCCTATCTTACGCCGGCCATCCCTCTGCTCGTCTCAGGAGTTACTTGCCTGGCGATTGGCCTTGCGTCGGAGACGAAAACCTTTCTATGGATGGCGCCCGGCTTTTTGGGGGCAGGCCTGGTATTGATGTTAGGCCTACGCCGTCGAGGCCACTGACCTGATCAGGCCGTTGCTTGCGCGTTCAGCCCACGGCTCGCTGATTGGACAGGTAGATGGGGTCGGGTGAAAGCACCTGCCCATCCCGTGCGGCTTGCAACCCCTTGTCCGTGGTGACCACCGTGAAGACGTGATATCGGTCGTCGCGTCTTCAGCACAGCGAACCAACGCACTGGGGAAATAGCAGCACCGCTAGGACGAGCGTCCTAGCGAAATCGGCCACACGGCGGAAAAATCCGACGTAGCTTCCCTGGTTGGATCCCCCGAAAGGCTCCACGGCATGGTTGGCAAAACTGTAACAATCAGAGGGTAAAGGCGTGACCGGCGACCGCTAAGCCCCGGTGTGCTTGGGGAGAGATGTGTTATCCACAAAATCTGTGGATAACACTGTGAACAGATATTGGATGACTCGCTCAAACGCCCATCTGGCGCGGCTCAGAACAGATCGACGGGTTTTTACTCAGTATTTATAAAGTCTTTTTAAT
>Ga0208045_1000432_pt1 | contig 17480 bp, 17 predicted proteins | sample PL_2010_200m_FD_184160 | JGI IMG/M metagenome (GOLD analysis project Ga0208045, IMG submission 184160) | Freshwater microbial communities from Powell Lake, British Columbia, Canada to study Microbial Dark Matter (Phase II) - PL_2010_200m... | ecosystem: Environmental > Aquatic > Freshwater >...
ACTTTATTCCATAAGTGCATCACAAACGCATATGGCAATCCTGAACATCCTAGAATTTCCCGATCCACGCCTGCGCACCATCGCCAAACCGGTGGACGTGGTCGACGACGGCATTCGTCAGCTCATCGACGACATGTTCGAGACCATGTACGACGCACCGGGCATCGGCCTGGCCGCCACGCAGGTCAACGTGCACAAGCGGATCGTGGTGATGGACCTGTCGGAAGACAAGACCGAGCCACGGGTCTTCATCAATCCCGAGTTTGAGTTCCTCACCGACGAGATGGAGCAGTACCAGGAAGGATGCCTGTCGGTCCCCGGCTTCTACGAAAACGTAGATCGGCCACAGAAGGTGAAGATCAAGGCGCTGGACCGCGACGGTCAGCCCTATGAGCTGATTGCTGAAGGTCTGCTCGCGGTCTGCATCCAGCACGAATGCGATCACCTCAACGGCAAGCTGTTCGTCGATTATCTTTCCAACCTCAAGCGCGACCGGATCAAGAAGAAGCTGGAAAAGCTTCACCGTCAGCAGGCTTGATCTCCCACCCCAAAGGCTTGCAGCAGCAAGCCTTTTTTATTGATGAGTCTTCTATGCGCATCGTTTTCGCCGGCACGCCGGAATTCGCCGCTCAGCATCTACAAGCCCTGCTCGACGCCAAGCGTCAGGTCGTGGCGGTGTATACGCAGCCGGATCGCCCGGCAGGTCGTGGCCAGAAACTGATGCCCAGCCCGGTCAAGCAGTTGGCGCTGCAGCATGGAATACCGGTTTATCAACCCCAGACCCTGCGCGATCCGGCTGCCCAGGCAGAGCTGGATGGTTTGCAGGCGGACCTGATGGTCGTGGTCGCCTATGGCTTGATCCTGCCGCAGGCCGTGCTGGACATGCCGCGCCTGGGCTGTATCAACAGCCATGCCTCGTTGTTGCCACGTTGGCGTGGCGCAGCGCCGATTCAGCGTGCCATTGAAGCAGGCGATGCCGAATCCGGTGTGACCGTCATGCAAATGGAAGCAGGCCTGGATACCGGGCCGATGCTGCTCAAGGTCAGCACGCCAATCACCCGTGAGGATACCGGCGGCACCCTGCATGATCGCCTGGCCGAACTCGGCTCGCGCGTCGTGGTCGAGGCGGCAGCGGCGCTGGAAGCCGGCACACTGAAAGGCGAAGTCCAGGACGACAGCCTGGCTACCTATGCGCACAAGCTGAACAAGGACGAAGCTCGCCTCGACTGGCAGCGCCCCGCAGTTGAGCTTGAACGCCTGGTGCGGGCGTTCAATCCCTGGCCGATTTGCCACAGCAGCCTCGACGGCGCGCCAGTGAAAATTCACGCCGCGCAACTATCCACAGGTCAGGGCGCGCCGGGCCAGATCATCGAAGCAAGCAAGGACGGCCTGGAGGTTGCCTGTGGCGAGGGTTCGCTGACGCTCACTCGGCTGCAACTCCCCGGCGGCAAGGCGCTGGCCGTCAGCGACCTGTTCAATAGCCGCCGCGAACAGTTTGCCGTCGGCAAGGCGTTCGAATAATGTCGATGAATCCGCGTCTCGCCGCAGCACGCGCGCTAGCCGTCGTGCTGTCCGGCAAGGCCTCGCTGAACAGCAGCCTGCCGGATGTATTGGGTAAGGTCGACGCGCGTGACCGCGGCCTGACCCAGGAACTGGCATTTGGCACCGCCCGCTGGCAGCCGCGCCTGTCAGGCCTCGCCGAACGCTTGTTGCAGAAGCCGTTCAAGGCAGCGGACCGCGATGTCGAAGCCTTGCTGCTGGTCGGCCTGTACCAGCTGTTCTACACCCGCATTCCACCGCATGCCGCCATTGGTGAAACAGTTGGCTGCGCCGAGAAGCTGAAGAAACCCTGGGCGAAAGGCTTGCTCAACGCGGTACTGCGCAACGCCCAGCGTGACGGCGCAGCGCTGCTCAAAGAGCTCGAACGCGATCCGGTGATTCGTTTCGCCCACCCGCGCTGGCTGCAAAAGTCGCTCAAGGCTCATTGGCCTGAGCAGTGGGAAGCGATCTGCATCGCAAACAACCTGCATCCTCCGATGATGCTGCGGGTCAACCATCGTCAGGTCGAGCGCGACACCTACCTCGCAGAGCTGCAGGAAGCCGGCATCGAGGCCTTTCCCTGCAGCCACAGCAGAGACGGCATCCGACTCGCCGCCGCTTGCGACGTCACTCAACTGCCTGGCTTTGCCGAGGGCCGCATTAGTGTGCAGGACGAAGCGGCGCAACTGGCCGCCGGTCTGCTCGATCTTGCCCCCGGTCTACGCGTGTTGGACGCCTGCTGCGCCCCGGGCGGCAAGACCTGCCACATTCTCGAACGCGAGCCTGCCTTGGCTGAAGTCATCGCGCTGGACCTCGAGCCGAAACGATTGCAGCGTGTGCAGGAAAACCTCAACCGCTTGCAGCTCGACGCCAAACTGGTGGCTGCCGATGCCCGAGCCACCGACGTTTGGTGGGACGGCGAACCCTTCCAGCGGATCCTGCTCGACGCGCCGTGTTCGGCCACCGGCGTGATCCGTCGCCATCCGGACATCAAGCTGGCGCGCCAGGCCGATGACATTGCTCCGCTGGCCACGCTGCAGGGCGAGATGCTCGACGCGCTGTGGCCAACCCTGGCAGTGGGCGGGGTGCTGCTGTACGCCACCTGTTCGGTGCTGCCGACCGAAAACCGCGAGGTGATCGAAGCCTTCCTGACGCGCACGACCGGCGCCCGGGAATTGGACCTGCCCAAGGGTTTCGGCGTCGAACAGACGCATGGACGTCAGCTGTTGCCTCAGGACAATGGTCACGACGGCTTCTACTACGCCAAATTGATAAAAGTCGCGGCCCAACCCAATGGCCGACCATCCTAAGGTGGGCCAGACGCCAATGTCTCGGCCACCCCATGCTGTGGCGGTTACAAGCCGCCTTACAGGAGCGATCGCGTGAAGATCATCATTCTCGGCGCAGGGCAGGTGGGCGGTACGCTTGCCGAAAATCTCGCCAGCGAAGCCAACGACATCACAGTGGTCGACACCGACGCCGATCGCCTGCGTGATCTCGGCGATCGGCTGGACATCCGCACTGTGGTGGGCCGCGGTTCATTCCCGACGGTATTGCGCCAGGCGGGTGCGGATGACGCCGACATGCTGGTCGCCGTAACCAACAGCGACGAAACCAACATGGTTGCCTGCCAGGTTGCCTACACGCTGTTCCACACACCGACCAAGATTGCCCGAGTCCGTGAGTCGGTGTACCTCACCCGCTCCGGCCTGTTCAGCAACGAGGCGATTCCGGTCGACGTGCTGATCAGCCCCGAGCAGGTGGTGACCAACTACATCAAGCGTCTGATAGAACATCCCGGCTCGCTGCAGGTGATCGACTTCGCGGGCGGCAAGGCGCAGCTGGTCGCGGTGCGGGCCTACTACGGCGGACCGCTGGTAGGCCAGGAGCTGCGCCAGATTCGCAACCACATGCCCAATGTCGACACGCGTGTGGCCGCGATCTTCCGCCGCAACCAGGCGATCCTGCCGCAAGGCGATACGGTCATCGAAGCTGATGACGAGGTGTTCTTCATCGCGGCGCGCGGCCACATCCGCGCGGTGATGAGCGAGATGCGCCGGCTGGATGATAACTACAAACGCATCGTCATCGCGGGCGGCGGCCACATTGGGGAGCGCCTCGCCGAAGCCATCGAAAGCCGCTATCAAGTCAAGATCATCGAAATGAACCCGGCGCGCTGCCGCTACCTGTCCGACACGCTGGACAGCACCATCATCCTGCAGGGCAGCGCTTCTGATCGCGACCTGCTGGTGGAGGAGAACATCAACGACGCGGACGTGTTCCTGGCCCTGACCAACGACGACGAAGCGAACATCATGTCTTCGCTGCTGGCCAAGCGCCTCGGCGCGCGCAAGGTGATGTGCATCATCAACAACCCGGCCTATGTCGATCTGGTCCAGGGCGGTGAGATCGATATCGCCATCAGCCCGCAGATGGCCACAATCGGCACCTTGCTGACCCACGTGCGCCGCGGCGATATCGTCAGTGCGCACTCCTTGCGCCGCGGCGCCGCCGAAGCGATCGAGGTGATCGCCCATGGTGACTCTCGTTCCAGCAAGGTGGTTGGCCGGGCCATCGGCAAGATTGCGTTGCCGCCCGGCACCACTATCGGCGCCGTGATCCGTGACGAAGAGGTGCTGATCGCCCATGACAATACGGTCATCGAATCAGGCGATCACGTGATCCTGTTTCTTGTCGACAAGAAGCATATCCGCGACGTGGAGCGGCTGTTCCAGGCGGGGCTTACCTTCTTCTGACGACTTGTTTCTGATGAGCGGCTCGCTCGGCCTATGCTCACAGGCCGAGCGGTGGCAGGCCGCCGTTATGCCGTCACAGTCCGCTGACCGGGCAGCAGACGCACGATCGCGTTCAGCAGCATGCCGTAGAGCGGAACGAACAACGCCAGGCTAATGATCAGCTTGATGACGTAATCGACGCTGGCAATCTCCACCCAGTTCGCCGCCATGAACGGGTCGTCGCTGTGCCAGAAGGCAATAGAGAAGAACAGAAAGGTGTCCAGCAGGTTGCCGAAGATGGTCGAAGCGCTCGGGGCGATCCACCACTGGCGCAAGCGCCGCAGCCGGTCGAATACCTGGATATCGAGGATCTGTCCGAACGCATAGGCCAGGAAGCTGGCAACCGCAATGCGGAACACGAACAGATTGAACTCGCCCAGTGCCGAAAGCCCAGCGAACGCACCCTGGTGAAAAAGCACCGAAACCACGTAGGAGGCGACCAGCGCTGGAATCATCACCTGGGCGATGACCCGGCGCGCCGGACCCTTACCGAGCAGGCGCACAGTCAAGTCAGTGGCGAGAAAGATGAAGGGGAAACTGAACGCGCCCCAGGTGGTGTGCCAGCCGAACAGGGTGATCGGCAGCTGCACCAGATAGTTGCTGGCGATGATGATGACGATGTGGAACGCGATCAGACCGGCCAAGGTGGCTCGGCGGACCGATGAAGGGAGCTGCAACATGGCATTTCCTTTTTGACGTGATGGGGTTAGGGAACCCATTGCCGTGCCGACATGGCCCGAGCGGCGCGCATTCTAGTGTCATTTCAGGCTGGAGGGTAGCGCGCCGGTCGGAACGCCGGACGCGTTGCATCACATGGGAACCCGTGGAGCCGAAGAATCCGATGCTTCTCAATTCGCTGCGATCTAACCCGACAGGCTAGCGAGCACCGCGAAACTCATGGATTTCCGGGTACTGCTCGAACACGTCTCGTATGCTTGCCAGCCCCGTGCGCAAGCGCTGGTCGCTGCATTCAGCGCCGATACACAAGCGCATTGCCCTGGGCCGCGGGCTGCCGGGGGGAAGAAAGGGATCAGGCAGCGTCAGCGCGATCCCACGCGCTCGCAACTCATGCTGCATGGCGTCGAGATCCCAGTGTTCGGGCACATCTAGCCAGGCACTGAGCGAGGCAGGATGGCTGCCGCGCAGATAATCACCCAGCTCGGCGGTCACCGCAGCCTGTCGGGCAGCGACCAGCTCGCGCTGCAGGCTCACCAGCTCCTTGGCACGGCCTCGCTCGATCCAGCGCGTCGCGATCTCACCCAGCAACGGGGCTGCCATCCAGCTGTTGACCCTGAAGATGCTCTCGGTACGCAACGCCAACCGCCGAGGCATCGCCAGGTAGCCGAGGCGCAAGCCGGTCAGCACCGACTTGGTCAAGCTGGTGCAATAAAACGACAACTCCGGCAAGTAGTGACTGAGCGGTGGGGCCACTCGGTCGCCGCCGAGCAAAGGGCCGTACACGTCGTCTTCGATCACGTAGACACCATAACGGCGCGCGATGTCAGCAATCTCGCGGCGACGTGAATCGGGCATCAAGCTGCTGGTGGGGTTATTCAGGTTCGGCGTGCAGACCAGCGCGGTGACCCGCTCGTTGGCGCAGATATCCTCGAAATGCTCCGGGTCGAGACCGTCGCAATCCGCCTCGACACCCTGGAGTTTGAAGCCGAGCACCTGAGCGGTGCCAATCACACCGTGATCTGTACAGCTTTCACAGAGCACCAGGTCGTCAGGTCCGGCGAGCGAGGCGAGGGCGAGGAAGATCGCCTGAGAAGCGCCATTGGTCAGCAGCAGGTCCTGCGGTTCAACGCCCAGCCCCAACTCGGCAAGCCACTGCACGCCAGCCTCGCGGTGATGTTCGAATCCGGCGATTGGTCGACAGGCATGGATCCACGGCTGCTCGTGCTCGGCAGCCAGTTCTGCGCAGGTCTGCCGCCAGTAGCGGTCATGGCGTTCGCTGCGAACGATGCGGGCCGTGGAAAAGTCGAGCAGTGATTGTTCGCCGCGGTCGAGCATGGAGGTGGCGACCCGCTCGCTGATGCGCCGGCTAACGAAGCTGCCGCGTCCGACCTCGCAGCGCACCCAGCCCTGGCGCTCCAGTTCCTTGTAGGCGTTAGTCACCGTTTGCACGCTGATATCCAGCTGCTCGGCCAGCAAGCGTTGGGTTGGCAGCCGCTGACCATCGATGAGCTCGCCCTGTTCAATGTCGGTTGCGATGGCCGTGACCAGCAGCTTGTATTTCGATCCGCCGCCATGGGCAGCCAGCAAGGCCTGTTTCCAGTTGTGCATGACGTTCCACCTCTGTCGAGCCGACAGGATCAGCTGAAGCGCAATGTCATGCAATTGTCCTAGTGCAATCCTTTGGGGAAAACCGCTTTTGCTATGCTCGGACAGCGAAACGCGGCGCACCTCATATAGAAAAAGAAGTCCAACGTCGCGTCGAGGCAGGGAATGCCCTGTCCTGATGCTCTTGAAGCTGCCCTCCAAACTGCTGGTTCTGTTGCCGGCGAATGATAAAAAGCACAGGAGAATTCACGATGAATCGCGCACGTCCTTTCCATTTCGGCAAGCTTTTGCTGGCCTCAGCCGTACTGACCGGCTTTTCCCTCGGCGGCCTGGCCCAGGCCGATACCCTCGACGACATCAAGGCAAAGAGCAGCGTCCGGATCGGTTATGCCAACGAAACACCGTTCGCCTACACCGCCACTGATGGCAGCGTGACCGGCGAATCCCCGGAAATCGTCGAGAAGATCTTTCAGAAGATGGGTATCGAAACCATCAAACCTGTGCTGACCGAATGGGGCTCGCTGATCCCGGGTCTTCGTGCCAGCCGGTTCGACCTGATCGCCGCTGGTATGTACATCACCCCAGAGCGCTGCAAGCAGGTGCTGTTTACCGATCCGCACTATCAGCTGCAGGACACCCTGCTGGTCAAGGCCGGCAACCCCAAGCAACTGCAGAGCTACGAAGACATCGCCAAGGATGAGTCGATCAAGCTGGCCATCATGTCCGGCACGGTCAACCTCAACTACGCGCGCAAGGCGGGTATCAAGGATTCCCAGATCGTTCAGGTCCCAGACACCACCTCGCAACTGCAGGCTGTGCGCACCGGTCGCGCCGACGCGGCAGTGGGCACGCAGCTGACCATGAGAGGCCTGGCCGAGAAAGCCGGGGATCAGGTCGAGGCCACGGATGACTTCAAGGACGATCCGGCCAACACCGGTTACGGCGCGCTGGCGTTCCGTCCAGAAGACAAGGCGCTGCGTGACGCCGTCAACGCGGAGCTGAAGAAATGGCTTGGCAGCGATGATCATCTGAAAACCGTCGAGCCCTTTGGCTTCGACCGCTCGAACATCACCGACAAGACCGCTGAGGAGCTCTGCAGCGCCTGATCCAATGGCGCATGAACAAGGAACCGGCGCGGGCTTTTGAGCCCTGCCGGGCTCCCCCGTGAATAGCCTTCAGATAGCTCAACCCCTTCTCTCCGGCTCCGTCGCAACCCTGCGATGCGACCGCTTTCGACTGGCCTGTTGCCCGTCGCGTAACGCTACCCGGCGCCACGATCTTCGCCCCCAAGCAGCCAAGCCTGACGGGCGACCTGCTCCTATCGCCGCGCCGCTAACCGGAAATCCACGATGAACGAACTACTCCCGCTCATGCTGCAAGGAGCCTGGGTGACCGTGCAAATCACCTTTTTTGGCTCCCTTCTGGCAATAGTCGCCGCGCTGATCGGCGCGCTGGGTCGACTGTCGCCGATCAAGCCGTTGCGCTGGCTGGCCATCGTCTACGTCGAAGTGTTCCGCGGCAGTTCGCTGCTGGTGCAGCTGTTCTGGCTCTACTTCGTGCTGCCGATGCCACCGTTCAACATCGCCATGAGCGCATTCAATGTTGCGGTGATCGGCCTCGGGCTGAACATCGGCGCCTACGGCGCGGAGGTGCTGCGCGGTGCCATACGGTCGGTGCACGAAGGGCAGTACGAAGCCTGCCAGGCACTGAACATGACCGCTGGCCAGCGTCTGCGCCGGGTCATCCTGCCGCAAGCGCTGTTGGCGGCGATCCCGCCAGGCACCAACCTGCTGATCGAGTTGCTGAAAAACACCTCGTTGGTGTCGCTGATCACGCTGTCCGATCTCGCATTCCGTGCACGCCAGCTGGACCAGGCAACCCTGATGACCCTTGAAATTTTTGGCCTGGCGCTAGTGATGTATTTCGTTCTCGCCCAAATCATCAATTTCTCCATGCGCACCCTTGAGCGGCGCCTGGCGCGCGGCCGTATGCGGGGAGGCATGTCATGAATTTCTTCGATTGGGAGTTCGCCTGGGAAATCCTGCCCAGATTGCTCGATGCCTCACTGAAAACCATCGGCATTACCATCGCCGGGTTTTCCATCGCCATCGTGCTGGGCTTGTTCCTCGCGGTGGGACGCCGCAGCCGGCATCGCTGGCTGTCATGGCCGATGACTGGCTTGATCGAGTTCATCCGCAGCACACCGCTGTTGATTCAGGTGTACTTCCTGTTTTTCGTCCTGCCGAATTACGGTTTCAATCTGACCGCTTTGCAGGCGGGCATCATCGGCATCGCGCTGCATTACGCCTGCTACACCGCGGAGGTCTATCGCGCCGGGCTCGATGCAGTACCCCGCGCGCAATGGGAGGCGGTGACGGCGCTGAACATGAAGCCGCTCAACGCCTACCGCAAGGTGATCCTGCCACAGGCGCTGCGACCGATCCTGCCAGCGCTGGGCAATTACATGATCTCGATGCTCAAGGACACGCCCGTGCTCTCGGCCATCACCGTGGTGGAAATTATGCAACGCGCCAAGAACATCGGCTCGGAGCACTTCCGTTATCTGGAACCGATCACCATGGTCGGCCTGTTCTTTCTCATTCTCAGCCTCGGCCTCGCCTGGTTCGTACGCCGACTGGAAAACCGTATGGAGCTAGCCCGATGAACGCATCGACGCCTGCCGGCGAAACCCAGAACTCAACCAGCCCTGCCAACGAGCCGGAGCTTATGGTGCAGTTTCGCAATGTGAGCAAACACTTCGGCGACCTGACCGTGCTCAACCATCTCGACCTGGATGTCCGAACGGGTGAGAAGGTCGCCATCATCGGCCCCAGCGGCTCCGGCAAATCAACGCTGCTGCGTGCATTGATGACCTTAGAGGACATCGACGAAGGCGTAATTATGGTCGATGACGAACCCTTGACTCACATGCCGAATGCCAGTGGCAATCTGGTCCGCGCCAACGCGCGGCATCTGCGCAGGGTCCGCGGCAAGGTGGGCATGGTGTTCCAGAGCTTCAACCTGTTTCCGCACATGAGCACCCGGCAGAACGTGATGGAAGCACCGGTGCAGGTGCTCGGACTGTCGAAGAAGGAAGCTCGCGAGCGTGCCGAGGAATTGCTGGCGATGGTGGGGCTGGAGGACAAACTTGAGCACTATCCCTCGCAACTGTCGGGCGGCCAGCAGCAGCGGGTGGCCATTGCCCGAGCGTTGGCGATGCGACCCAAGGTGATGCTGTTCGACGAGGTCACCTCTGCGCTGGATCCGGAGCTCTGCGGCGAAGTGCTCAATGTCATCCGTAGACTGGGCGATGCGCACAGCCTGACCATGCTGATGGTGACCCACCAGATGGGCTTCGCTCGGGAATTCGCTGACCGGGTATGCTTTTTCAATGAAGGCAGGATCCACGAACAGGGCACGCCGGACGAGCTGTTCGGCAACCCTCAGGAGACCCGCACTCAGGAGTTTCTCAGCGCGGTGACCCAGGCGAGCTAGGCTAATGGTCAGATTACGTCACTGCTTCACCGGCTGTTTTAGGAAAGATTTCCCAGGGGAACGCAATGATCGAATCGCTGCAAAAGATGCTTGCCAAGGGCATGGACAATCCGATGCTGCGCTTTGGGCTTGGTAAGGGCTACCTGGATCTTGGGGACGCAGCTGAAGCGGCGGTTCATTTGCAACGCTGCGTCGAACAGGATCCGAAATACTCTGCCGCTTGGAAGCTGCTCGGCAAGGCATTAAAGGCTTGTGGGGATCTCGACGGCGCGAGGCGCGCCTGGGAACAAGGCCTGCTCGCGGCGCAAGCACACGGTGACAAGCAGGCCGAGAAGGAAATGGATGTGTTTCTACGCAAGCTGAACAAACAGGCCGGCAGCTAGCGCCAGCCGGTCACACGCTCTGCCGAGCTTCTATTAATCGGGCTGGACGAAGCGCAAGCCAACACCCTCAGCATCGACACGCATCACTTCCATCTGCAGCACAGGGGCGGGAATGGGGAGATCCTGCACCTGCCCACTGACCGTCATGCCCGGCTGCAACTCGATCAGCTGCGGATGTTTGACGTAGACGCCGCCATCCGAGAGATCGCGGGTGTGCGCGAACACCTCGCCAAATGACTCGTGGGTAATGCGGATACGGCACTTCATGGGTGCGCGTGGATGCTGCCGCTGATTCGGGTTTCCCATGGAAGTCCCTTTACTGGTTGAGCTGTCGTTAGTACCAGCGTTTTTCGCCGGCTGGCCGCTTTTTGAAGCGTTTCATCGTCCACATGTACTGGCTCGGCCAAGTCCGCACGTATCGCTCGATGACGTCGCTCATGGCTGCCACCGCGACCTCGACGTCCTCGTCGTACATGGCTGGAGGTGCTGCCTCGAGAATGACCTTGTAGCCCGAACCATCATCCAAGCGCAACGCGTGAAGGAACACACCTACGGCTTTGCCGCCCGTCAGCATGCCAGGCACGAACTTGCTCGTCAGCGCTTGTGTGCCAAGGAACGGCACGAAAACGCCGGCGCCCTCGCTGGGTTCCGGATCCGCTGGTATGCCCACGGCACCGCCCTTTCGGACTTCCTTGATGACGCTGATGATGCCCTCTCGGGTCGAGGGCGCGACCTTGTTGCCCAGCTGGACACGCTGGCGTTGCAGGAGATCATCGACCGCCTTGAGCTTCGGCGGGCGATAGAAAATGATCGGTTTGCATTGCGCGCAATAGAAGTGATTGAGGACTTCCCAGTTGCCCAGATGGCTGGTGATGCCTACGACTCCCTTACCTGAAGCCAAAGCTTGCTCCAGCACTTCCAGCCCCTCGACTTCCTTGACCAGCCGCAGCGTCTTGTCTGCAGGCCAGATCCAGGCGCAGGCACTCTCCGTAAAAGCCATGCCGATCTGCTGCAGGCTCTGTCCGAGCAAACGCTCGCGTTCGGCCGCGTCGAGTTCTGGAAAACATTTGGAAAGATTGATCCGGGCGACTTCGCGAGAACGGTTGGGCAGCTTCCACATCAGCCAGCCAATGAAGCGACCCGACCCCTGAACTGCGCGCCAGGGGAGTAGGGCGAACAGGCGCAGAAAGCCAACCACCAGCGCACCTTTGAGCTTGTCCAAGGATCTCTCCCGAAAAATCAAAGACGCTAGTGTAACTGCTTAGCGCGATTGGCTACCCCTAAGGCGTCACAGCCGTTCAGCCGCTGGCCGGTATACGTGCCAGAGCGGCGTAACGATTGCAGTCAGTGGTGTGGTCCATGACCATGCCGCACGCCTGCATATAGGCGTAACAGATGGTCGGGCCGACAAAGCCGAACCCGGCCTTCTTCAACCCACGGCTCATGGCCTCGGCTTCAGCGGTCACCGCCGGCACCTGGCTGATCGACTCGAAATGGTTGATCTTCGGCTCGCCCCCAACGAAGGACCACAACCAACCCGCCGGGTCTTCCAACTCCAGCCAGAGCTGGGCATTGCGCCGTGCGGCTTCGAGTTTTCGACGGTTGCGGATGATGCCGGCGTCGAGCATGCATTCGTCGATCTCGGCATCGGTCATCTGTGCCAGACGCTTCGGATCGAAACCGAACAACACCTGGCGATAACGCTCTCGCTTGCGCAACACCGTAATCCAGGACAGTCCCGCCTGTGCGCCTTCAAGAACAAGAAATTCAAAGAGGACCCGAGGATCACGGGTGGGAACACCCCACTCGCTGTCGTGGTAGTCAATGTATAACGGGTCGTCACTGCACCAGGCGCAACGCGGCATTGTTTTCAGATCCTTGAACGGGGCGAAAAGCAGATCGGAAGTGCGACCGGCGCTACGCCGTAGAGCACGCGTCGCCACGGGTTCGAGCCGTTATCGGGTATACTCCGAGGCTTTCTGTCGAAGCCAGCACAGGTGAACTTTTGACCCAGCCTACGCCTGCCATGCGCACCTTCCAAGACCTGATCCTTGCCCTGCAAAGCTACTGGGCAGAGCAGGGTTGCGTGGTTCTGCAACCCTACGATATGGAAATGGGCGCCGGCACCTTCCACACCGCCACATTCTTGCGTGCTGTCGGTCCTGAAACTTGGAACGCAGCCTATGTTCAGCCTTCGCGTCGCCCTGCCGATGGTCGTTATGGCGAGAACCCCAACCGTCTGCAGCACTACTACCAGTTTCAGGTCGTGCTCAAGCCCAACCCGGACAACATCCAGGACCTGTATCTGGAGTCGCTGCGTCGCATCGGCGTCGACACCTCCGTACACGACGTGCGCTTCGTCGAAGACAACTGGGAATCGCCGACGCTGGGCGCCTGGGGGCTCGGCTGGGAGGTTTGGCTCAACGGTATGGAAGTCACCCAGTTCACCTACTTCCAGCAGGTCGGCGGCATCGAGTGCTATCCCGTTACCGGCGAAATCACCTACGGTCTCGAGCGACTCGCGATGTATCTGCAGGGCGTCGACTCGGTCTACGACCTGATCTGGACGGACGGCCCGTTCGGCACCGTCACCTATGGCGATGTGTTCCATCAGAACGAGGTGGAGCAGTCCACCTATAACTTCGAACACGCCAATGTCGACAAGCTGTTCGAACTGTTCGACTTCTATGAATCGGAAGCCAACCGGTTGATCGAACTGGAGCTGCCGTTGCCCACCTATGAAATGGTGCTGAAGGCCTCGCATACCTTCAACCTGCTGGATGCTCGCCGGGCCATCTCGGTGACTGCACGGCAGCAGTACATCCTGCGCGTGCGGGCACTGGCTCGCTCGGTGGCGCAGAGCTATTTGCAGGCACGCGCCAAACTCGGCTTCCCCATGGCCACCCCGGACCTGCGTGACGAAGTACTGGCCAAGCTGGAGGCTGCAGAATGAGTGCACTGGATTTCCTGGTCGAGCTCGGCACCGAAGAGCTGCCGCCCAAGGCCTTAGGCAAGTTGTCCGACGCGTTTCGCACGGGCATCGAGAAAGGCTTGAAGGACGCTGGTCTCAAGCATGGCCGGGTACAGGCGTTTGCCGCACCCCGACGCCTCGCCGTGCTGATCGAGCAGCTCGACACCGAGCAGCCTGATCGCAGCATCAACCTCGACGGGCCGCCGCTGCAGGCGGCGTTCGACGCCGAAGGCGAACCGACCCAGGCCGCCCTGGGCTTTGCGCGCAAGTGCGGCGTGGACCTTGCCGAAGTCGACCGCAGCGGCCCCAAACTCCGGTACAGCCGCTCGATACCTGGCCAGGCGACTGCTGAGCTGCTGCCCGCTATCGTCGAAACATCGCTGAACGAGCTGCCAATTCCCAAGCGCATGCGCTGGGCCGCTCGCAAGGAAGAATTCGTCCGGCCAACCCAGTGGCTGGTCATGCTATTCGGTGATCAGGTCGTTGACTGCACCATCCTGACTCAACGCGCCGGTCGCGAATCGCGCGGCCACCGGTTTCATAGCCCGAGCCCAGTACGCATTTCAAAGCCGACAAGCTATCTGGAAGACCTGCGCGGCGCTCATGTCATTGCCGATTTTGCCGAACGCCGCGAGCTGATCGCCAAGCGTGTCGAGCAGCTGGCCAGCGAGCAGAACGGCAGTGCTATCGTGCCGCCAGCGCTGTTGGACGAAGTGACCGGGCTGGTCGAATGGCCTGTACCGCTGGTGTGTTCGTTCGAGGAACGCTTCCTGGAAGTACCACAGGAAGCGTTGATCACGACCATGCAGGACAACCAGAAGTACTTCTGCCTGCTGGACGCCAACGGCAAGCTGCTGCCGCGCTTCATCACAGTTGCCAATATTGAATCCAAGGATCCGGCTCAGATCGTTGCGGGTAACGAGAAAGTGGTGCGTCCTCGCCTCACCGACGCCGAGTTTTTCTTCAAGCAGGACAAGAAGCAGAAGCTCGACAGCTTCAATGAACGCTTGAAAAACGTGGTATTCCAGGCCCAGCTTGGGACTGTGTACGACAAGGCGGTGCGAGTCTCCAGGCTGGCCGCATTCATCGCCGAACGCACCGAAGGCAATGCCCAGTGGGCGGCGCGCGCGGGCCTGCTGAGCAAGTGTGATCTGGCGACCGAGATGGTCGGCGAATTCCCGGAAATGCAGGGAATTGCGGGCTATTACTACGCCGTCAACGATGGTGAACCCACTGACGTTGCCCTGGCATTGAATGAGCAGTACATGCCCCGCGGTGCGGGTGCAGAGCTGCCGGTTACCCACACAGGTGCCATCCTGGCGGTGGCCGACAAGCTGGATACTCTGGTGGGCATCTTCGGCATTGGCATGCTTCCCACCGGCAGCAAGGACCCTTACGCGCTTCGCCGCGCGGCCCTGGGCATCCTGCGCATCCTGATTGAAAAGCGTCTGGATCTGGATCTGGTTGCTGCCGTGCGCTTCTCTATTAACCAGTTCGGAAGTCAGGTCAAGACTGAAGGCTTGGCCGATCAGGTCCTCGATTTCATCTTTGATCGCTTGCGTGCGCGGTACGAAGACGAGGGTGTCGAGGTAGCGTCCTATCTATCGGTTCGTGCCGTACAGCCGGGCTCAGCGTTGGACTTCGATCAGCGCGTGCAAGCCGTACAGGCGTTCCGCAATCTGCCGGAAGCCGAAGCCTTGGCGGCTGCGAACAAGCGCGTCTCGAATCTGCTGAGCAAGTTCGAAGCAAAGCTACCGGAAACCGTCGAGCCCCGTTACTTCGACAATGCCACCGAGTTCTCTTTGTATTCTGCGCTGCAGCAGGCCGAACAAGCCGTACAGCCCCTGGCTGCGGATCGTCAGTATCGCGAGGCGCTCGAGCGTCTGGCGCACCTGCGCGGTCCGGTGGATGCCTTTTTCGAGGCGGTATTGGTCAACGCCGAAGACGCTTCGGTTCGCGCCAACCGCTATGCCTTACTTGCCCGGTTGAGAGGATTGTTCCTTGGCGTTGCCGATATTTCCGCACTTGGCTAAGCCGGTGAAGCTGATCGTGCTGGATCGCGACGGCGTGATCAACGAGGACTCCGACGCCTATGTAAAGAGCGTGGAAGAATGGATTCCGATCCCGGGCTCGATCAGCGCGATCGCACGGCTATGCGAGGCTGGCTGGACGGTGGCAGTTGCCACCAACCAGTCCGGCCTTGCCCGCGGCCTGTTCGACGCCACCACACTCGGTGACATGCATTTCAAAATGCAGCAGCTGGTGATGGAGGAGGGCGGCCGCGTCGATCTGATCGTGCATTGCCCGCATGGCCCCGATGATGGCTGTGATTGCCGCAAGCCGCTGCCCGGGTTGTTCGAGCAGATCGCCGAGCACTTTCATCTTGAAAGCCTCACAGGTGTCCCTGTGGTGGGCGACAGCCAGCGCGATCTGCACGCAGGGATGCGCCTCGGCGGCATTCCTTACCTGGTTCGCACCGGAAAGGGCTCGAAGACTGCAAAAGGCCCGCTACCAACCGGCACCCAGGTGTTCGATGATTTGGCAGCTGTGGTCGATCATCTGTTGGGAGCCAAACGATGAACGTTTTGCTGCCGATACGCATCCTGTTGTTCTACTTGCTGCTGTCGTTCACGGCCTTCGCCTGGTGTTTGGTCAGTCTGGTTTTCGCACCCTTCATGTCGTTCCGCACGCGCTACCGGTTCGTGGTCCAGACCTGGTGTCGTAGCGCCGTGTGGTTAGCCCAGACCATCGTAGGCCTGCGCTATGAGGTGAGCGGCGCGGAGAACATTCCGGAAAAGCCCTGCGTGATTCTTTCCAAACACCAGAGCACCTGGGAAACGTTTTTTCTTTCCGCCTACTTCGAGCCGTTGAGCCAGGTACTCAAACGTGAATTGCTCAACGTCCCGTTTTTTGGTTGGGCGATTCGGCTGCTCAAGCCGATTGCGATTGACCGTGAGAACCCCAAAGAGGCATTGCGCCAAGTTGCGAAACAGGGACTGGAGCGGCTAGAGCAAGGCGCCTGGGTGCTGATTTTTCCAGAGGGGACGCGCGTTCCTGTCGGGCAGGTTGGCAAGTTCTCGCGCAGCGGTGCTGCCTTGGCAGTCAACGCCAAACTCCCGATCTTGCCGGTAGCACACAATGCCGGTACGTTCTGGCCGAAGTCAGGGTGGGGTAAACGGCCTGGGACCATCCAGGTTGTAATCGGCCCAGCCATGCACGCTGAGAGCGAAGGTCCTCGTGCAGCAGCTGAGCTCAATCAGCGCGCCGAAGACTGGATCAATGGGACCGTGGCGGACCTCGAACGCAAAGTCTGATTCAAGAAAAGCAGCAAATAAAAAGGGGAGCAGACCATGGCCTGCTCCCCTTTCTTTTTACCTCGACGCTCAGTCTTCGACGGAGCTGCGGATCAGGTGATCGAAGGCACTCAGCGAGGCCTTGGCGCCCTCGCCAACAGCGATGACGATCTGCTTGTACGGCACGGTGGTGACGTCACCTGCAGCGAAGATACCCGGCAGTGATGTCTCGCCACGTGCATCGACGATGATCTCGCCGCGCGACGTCAGCTCTACCGTACCCTTCAACCAATCTGAGTTCGGCAGCAGGCCGATCTGCACAAAGATGCCTTCCAGTTCCAGCTCATGGAATTCGCTGGAGTTGCGGTCCTTGTAGGTCAGCCCGGTGACCTTCTTGCCATCGCCGATGACTTCACTGGTCAGCGCACTGGTAACCACGGTGACGTTGGGCAGGCTGTGCAGCTTCTTCTGCAGCACGGCATCGGCGCGTAGCTGGCTGTCGAATTCGATGAGCGTGACGTGCGCGACGATTCCGGCCAGGTCGATAGCCGCTTCCACGCCGGAGTTGCCGCCACCGATGACCGCCACACGCTTGCCTTTGAACAGCGGGCCATCGCAGTGCGGGCAGTAGGCGACGCCACGGCCGCGGTATTCCTGCTCACCGGGCACGTTCATTTCGCGCCAGCGTGCGCCGGTCGCCAGGATCAGCGTTTTGGCTTTC
>Ga0208045_1000434_pt1 | contig 17396 bp, 17 predicted proteins | sample PL_2010_200m_FD_184160 | JGI IMG/M metagenome (GOLD analysis project Ga0208045, IMG submission 184160) | Freshwater microbial communities from Powell Lake, British Columbia, Canada to study Microbial Dark Matter (Phase II) - PL_2010_200m... | ecosystem: Environmental > Aquatic > Freshwater >...
CCGTACGGCCAACCCCAACCAGATCGGTACATGGAACTTCCTGATCCAATGACATAGCGTCGTTTCGACGAAAGCATAGGAAGCACAAATGCTCCGAGGATACCGAAAAAGAAGAGGACAAGAATCACGGACATCAATGGGGCTTTCTCTCCGCGGGGCACAACTTTGTACTCGCCGGCCGTGGTCGCCATTATAGCGGAGACCGCCGCGTTGAGTCCACCGTAGAAGTCATTGGCCTTGAACCGGGGATTCATTTCCCATTCCCGAATCTGGGTCGTGGCCGCATCTGTCAATACACCCTCAAGCCCGTAGCCAACCTCTATCCGCGCCTTGCGATCTGACTTTGCTATGACAATAAGAACACCATTGTCCTTCCCTTTCTGGCCGATCTTGTTTTTTTCAAAGACCCGCATGGAGTAGTCTTCAATCGAACCACCGTCGAGTGAGGTAAGTAGGAGAATGGCGATCTGCGTGGATGTCGAGTCTTCAAATTGCTTGAGGCGTGTTTCCAGCGCCCGCCATTCATTGAAGCTGAGGGAGTTCGTGAAATCTGTGACCCGCTGCTGAAGTAACGGCACTTCCGGCTGGGCAACAAGATTCACAGATGTCATTACGAGAAGCAAAATCAATGAAGGAGCACGGAGAGTTTGCATGAAGATTCCTCAGAATTTCACTTTAGGTGCCTGGTCAGCTCCTGATGCTGCTGAGAAATATGACTTTTCCTTGAACCCACCCATCGACGCGATGAACGAAGCCGGGAAGCGGCGTATCAACGTGTTGTATGATTGCACTGTCTCGTTGAACCGGCGACGCTCGACCGAGATGCGATTCTCTGTCCCTTCTAGCTCGCTTTGGAGAGCCAGGAAGTTCTCATTTGACCGGAGCGTAGGATAGTTTTCCGTCACGACAAGCAGCCGTGAGAGCGCAGAACTCAGGCCATCCTGGGCTTGCTGGAACTTTGCAAAAGCCTTCGGATCGTTGAGAACCTCAGGCGTCACCGTCAATTGCCCGACACGCGATCTGGCGAGTGTCACACCTTCAAGGACTTCCTTCTCCTGCTTCGCAAAACCCTTGACTGTCTCCACCAGGTTTGGTATAAGGTCGAAGCGACGTTGGTACTGGTTCTCGACCTGACTCCAACCCGCCTTAACCCCTTCATCTGCCGTTACGATTTTGTTATTGACCGAAATACCGTATCCGACAAAGCCAAGAATGATAAGAACCAGAACTACGACAACACCAAGGATTATGGCTACCGTTCTATTCATTTGAAGACTCCGATTTGAATGATAGAATACCTAAAGAAAAAGGCCTATTCAGTGTTCCGAAGTGGATAAGCTCGAATATCGTACAAGCCCGACAATGTGAACCAGTTCATCGACTTTGATGCATAAATTGGCAAACCTGCAATTCTGCAGCCCAGACCAACGATTTCAAGAGCATTGTAGTAAAAGTTGGCTGGAAAAACAAGGACTCTCCGTCTGTTGCCAGAGTAGCTGGAGGGATATAGAACAAAAAAGGCGACAGGGATGTCGCCTTTGGATCAATCCATGCCACGTGATAAGCCGCGGGAATTATTTCAGAAGGGCTCGTGAGATGACCATCTTCTGAATCTCCGAGGTCCCTTCATAGATCTCTGTGATCTTCGAATCGCGCAGGTAACGTTCAACGTGGTAGTCTCGAATGTAACCATACCCGCCGTGAATCTGCACGGCTTCCAAAGCACATCGCACCGAAATCCGGGATGCAAAGAGCTTTGCCATCGCGGCCTCTGTCGCGTAGGGCTGCTTATTGTCTTTCAACGAGGCGGCGTGCAGGATGAGGTGACGAGCGGCCTCGATATCAGTTGCCATTTCGGCGAGCTTGAACTGGATCGCCTGCAGTTCCGCGATCGGTTTCTCAAACGCCTTCCGTTCCTTGCTGTATTTAATGGATGCGTCCAGTGATGCCTCCGCAATCGCCAGAGCCTGCGTCGCGACGCCGATTCTTCCACCATCCAGCGTCTTGAGTGCGAACTTAATGCCGAATCCCTCTTCTCCTATCCGGTTCACGACGGGAATACGGCAATCCTCAAACGAGAGCGACACCGTATCAGAACTCCGTATCCCCATCTTCTTTTCCTTCTTGGCGACTGAAAACCCCGGAGTTCCTTTCTCAACAATAAACGCGCTGACACCCCTTGCCCCTTTCGAGCGATCTGTCGACGCCATCACCAGGACGATATCCGCGTGAGCACCACTGGTAATGAAGTTTTTCGTTCCATTGATGACATACTCATCTCCATCCCTGGTGGCAGTGGTGCGCTGATTGGTCGCATCACTCCCCGCCTCGGGCTCTGAGAGAGCGAATGCCCCCAGTTTTTTTCCGGATGCCAGGTCGACAAGGTACTTCTGCTTCTGTTCCTCTGTTCCGAATGCTTCGAGTCCCCAGCAGACAAGCGAGTTGTTCACAGACATGATCACGCATGCAGATGCGTCCACCTTTCCGATTTCTTCCAGTGCAAGAACATACGAGATTGTATCGAGACCAGCACCGCCGTATTGCTCAGACACCATCATTCCCATGAAACCGAGTTCACCCATTTTCTTGACCGCATCATACGGAAACTCTTCCTTCTCGTCCCGTTCAAGCACCGTGGGTGCCAGCTCATCGTTCGCGAACTGCCTCGCAGTATCTCTGATCATCAAGTGGGTTTCCGTGAACCGACAATTCATGCGCCCCCGTCAGATTGAAGTGTATGTGTAGAATCCTTTTCCAATCTTGCGCCCGAGGTGGCCGGCTGCGACCATTTTTTTTAGCAACGGACACGGACGGTACTTCGAATCTCCAAGGCCGGCATGGAGAACCTCCATGATCGACAAGCAGACATCGAGACCGATAAAATCCGCCAGCGCTAGGGGACCCATAGGATGATTCATGCCGAGTTTCATGACCGTGTCTATGGCTTCCGGCGTTGCGACGCCTTCCATGACGCAGAACATCGCTTCATTCAGCATTGGCATGAGGACGCGGTTCGATACAAATCCCGGATAATCGTTCACCTCAACCGGAACTTTCTCAAGAGCTTCGGAAAGCGATTTTACTGCTTGATATGTATCATTCGAAGTCGCGAGCCCTCGAATCACTTCGATCAGTTTCATGACAGGGACTGGGTTCATAAAGTGCATCCCGATGACCCTGTCGGGCTTCGAGGTCACGGCTGCCAACTCGGTGATCGAAATAGACGAGGTGTTTGTGGCAAGAATCGTGGCAGGCGCTGTAAACCTATCGAAGTCTCTGAAGAGCTGCTTCTTGATCGGCTCGTTTTCAGTCGCCGCTTCAATTACAGTATCAGCTCCCTTGCAGGACTCTTCAAGGCTGAGCGATGACCGGATCCGGCCCAGGGTGTCGGCCTTCATTTCTTCGCTGATGGTCCCTTTCTTGACCTGACGATCAAGATTGGCCCGTATCGTTGCCAACCCGCGATCGACGAGCTCTTGCTTTACGTCATGGAGTGTTACGGCATAGCCGTGCTGGGCAAAAACGTGGGCGATACCATTCCCCATCGTGCCTGCACCGACAACTGTAACGGCTTTGATCTGATCACTTCCCATAGATTGCTTTCCGATAGACTGAGAGAGAATTCGACCCTTCCTCTACGCGACAAGCTCGATGATCACCGCGCTGGCTTCCCCACCTCCGATGCATATTGCCGCCAAGCCGCGTTTCATCTTCCGTTGCTGCAGGGCGTGTAACAAGGTCACCAGTATCCGTCCGCCACTGGCGCCGATCGGATGCCCAAGCGCGACCGCGCCACCGTTGACGTTGAGCTTTTCTGTCTCAATCCCCACAAGCTTCTGGACCGCAAGCGAAACAACCGCGAATGCTTCATTCACCTCGAACAAATCAATATCGTGCACTTTGAGTCCCGCGTTTGACAGGACCTTCGCGATGACATCAGCCGGGGCCGTCGTGAACCATTCGGGTTTTTTTGCCGACGAGCCATAGCCGACAATGCGCGCAAGAGGCTTCACGCCCAGGGCGACAGCCTTCTCGGAGGACATGAGGGCAAGTGCAGCTCCACCATCGTTGAGCTTCGAAGCGTTTGCCGCCGTCACTGTCCCGTCTTGCTGAAAAGCCGGTTTGAGCTTTGGCACCTTGTCGAAATTCGTCTTGAAGGGTTCCTCATCCTGGTCGACGAAGGTTTCCCCCTGCTTGCTCTTGATCTTCACGGGAACCACTTCATCCTTGAATCTCCCATCTGCCCAGGAGGCTTGGGCTCGCTTGTAGCTGAGGATCGCGAATTCATCCTGCGCTTCCCTCGTAATCGCACACTCCCTGGCACAAAGCTCAGCCGCATTGCCCATATGATAATCGTTGTAGACATCCCACAGGCCATCCTTGATCATCGAATCGATGATCTTTCCATGTCCCATCCGGTAACCATCCCGAGCTTTCTCAAGAAGGTAAGGAGAATTCGACATGCTCTCCATTCCACCAGCAATAATCGTACCGGCATCTCCCAACCTGATCGCCTGTGCCGCAAGCATGACGGCCTTCAGCCCCGACCCGCACATCTTGTTGATTGTCAGACACTCGACAGAATCCGGAAGCCCTGCCAGAAGTGCAGCCTGACGAGCAGGAGCCTGGCCGAGCCCGGCAGCGAGCACGTTTCCCATGATGACTTCCTGCACATCGCTCTTGTTGATTCCCGCTCTTCGTACCGCCTCTTCGACTACGATTGCTCCAAGCGCGGGAGCAGTCACCGACCCAAGCGATCCCATGAACGAGCCAATAGGAGTCCGGCAGGCACTCACGATGACGACATCGTTTGCCATGGTCTACTCTTTCTGCATTGAATGAAATACTAGGAAGGGCTCACACAGCACGCCAACTCCGGGCTCTCATGCCATCTCGCCACGTCGATTGATCAGCTATTCATCGACTTCAAGAATTCTTTGTTAGATTTTGTACCTCTCATCTTCTCCATCAAGAATTCCATTGCATCGACGGGCGTAAGGTCACTGAGCAACTTCCGAAGGATCCAGACCCGGGCGAGTTCATCGGCATCCTGCAGCAGTTCCTCTTTACGTGTACCAGACCGATTGACATCCATCGCCGGGAACACACGCCGGTCGCTCAGTTTCCGGTCGAGCACGATTTCATTGTTGCCGGTACCTTTGAACTCTTCGAAAATCACTTCATCCATTCTGCTTCCAGTTTCGACTAGTGCCGTCGCGATGATCGTCAGGCTTCCCCCCTCTTCGATATTCCTCGCTGCTCCGAAGAAGCGCTTCGGCCGATGCAGCGCATTGGCGTCAACACCGCCTGAAAGGATCTTTCCGCTGTGAGGAATCACGGTATTATGCGCACGGGCAAGCCGCGTAATGCTATCCAGCAGAATGACCACATCCTTCTTCGCTTCGACAAGACGTTTTGCTTTTTCGAGAACCATATCAGACACCTGGACGTGCCTCTCTGGTGGCTCATCAAAGGTAGAACTGACCACCTCAGCACCTACCGTCCGCTCCATGTCGGTTACTTCTTCAGGTCGTTCATCGATGAGCAGCACGATGAGTTTCACTTCCGGGTGATTACGCAGGATGCTGTTGGCAATTTTCTGAAGGAGGATCGTCTTACCGGCTTTTGGCGGCGAAACGATCATACCTCGCTGCCCTTTGCCGATAGGTGCCAGAAGATCCATAATTCTCATCGAATACTCGCCAGGCGCCGTCTCGAGCTTGAGTCGGTTCGTGGGATAGAGGGGGGTCAGGTTGTCGAAAAGAGTGCGTTCCCGAATCACGTCCGGATGGTCATCATTGACAGCCTCCACACGAAGCAAGGCAAAGAATCGCTCTCCCTCTTTTGGGGGTCGCACCTGGCCGCTGACACTATCCCCCGTCCGGAGCCCAAACTTCTTGATCTGTGACGGCGACACATAAATGTCGTCCGGGGACGGAAGGTAGTTGTAGCTCACGGACCGCAGAAAACCATAGCCGTCGGGCAGAACTTCCAGCACACCTTTGCTGAAGGTCAAGCCGTCCTTGGTAGTCTGAGCTTCCAGAATCTTGAAGATAAGTTCCTGTTTTCGGAGATCACTGTATCCTGAAATGTTCAGCTCTTTCGCAATCTGATTCAGTTCAGCGATCTTTTTGGACTTGAGTTCGGTAATGTCCATTGGCATGATAGAACAATCCTATTGATGGAGAGATGGAATTGAAAGACTCTAAGATGAAATCCTCAATCACTCAGCAGAGGACGCATTCCGTTGAAGTATCGAGGGTTGGAAGTAGCGAATTGACGATTTAGAAGTGAATTGGTTGGATGACGGACAGCATGTAGGGAAGAACACCATAGACTTCTGAAGAAATATACCCGATTGAGGCTTAATTGTCAAGCTCTTTTTCGTCCCAGGGCAGCCATTGCTTCACCGACCACGAAATGCGACCCGGTCACAAGAATGGTACCGTTCTGACCTGCAAGTTGGATCGCGATCCTCATGCCTTCCTCCACGCTCAAGGCCGCCACATTCTTGCACTTCTCCCTCTCGAACGCTGCAGCCAGGTCACTCGCCGGTCGGGAGCGTGGTGTGCGCGCAGCTACCGTCACTGCCTGCTCAGCAATCCGCGCTATTTCACGGACCATCGATGAGTAATCCTTGTCCCGAACAACGCCAAACACAACAACGGGCTTCTGCATCTTCAAACGCTTCCACGTTTCAACGAGACTGCGAGTCGCGTCCGCATTGTGTGCCACATCTGCGATAATGAGAGGAACTTCGTGAATGGCTGTCAACCTGCCAGACAGGCCCGACAACTCCTGCACTCTCGAAAGGCCAGTCCGGATAGCATCCTCATTCACGATGAACTTTGAATGTTGCTGCAGCATCTGAACCGTAGCCAGGGCAAGGCCGAGGTTTCGAAGTTGATAGAGGCCCGGCAGCGAAACCAATAGGCGTTTGTAACTCACGTCACCCGACGTGAAGTCAAGAAGCGTCCCTTTGAGAGTTGATTCGCGGATCCTTGTCTTGTATGTCGTTCCCAGAGTGAGTGGTGCGTGTTTCTCCTTACAGGCACTCTTCACCACAGAAAGGATCCGACTGTTCCGTATGCCGGTGATGCACGGGATACCCTCTTTCACAATCCCCGCTTTCTCAAACGCGATCTTCTCCAGCGTGTTGCCGAGCAGCTCCGTATGTTCCAAGCCAACGTTTGTGATGACGGAGGCAAGAGGGCGCAGCACGTTTGTTGAGTCAAGTCGACCTCCAAGGCCGGTCTCGACGATCGCGATGTCAACTTCCTCTTCTGCGAAATAGGCGAATGCGATTGCTGTGGTCGCTTCGAAGAACGTCGGGTGATACTTCTTGATGGAACGACTGAGCCTCGTCGCGAGGTCCACGACTGCTTTCCTGGGAATGGGTCTCCCGTCGATCCTCATCCTCTCCTCAAAATTCAACAGGTGCGGCGACGTGTAGAGCCCGGTCCTGTATCCTGCTGCAGTCAGTATTGCAGCGACCATCGAGGCAGTTGAACCCTTGCCATTTGTCCCGGCAATGTGGACGGAGCGAAACTTCTTGTGAGGATTCTTCAACTCCTTCATGAGCCTGGAGATTCCTTCCAGGCCGAACTTCATACCGAGCCGTTCAAGTTCAAAAAGGAGTCGAATTGATTGAGAATAGGTGAGCAAGGGGCACGACGAGAGATCAAAGCCAGGATTGAATGACAGAAAACTGTATGTTTGATTCCATAGCGCGTACGAGCTGTCCCACATCCGACAGTCCCTGGGTCTCTGCAAACGCCCGCAGTCCATCAGCAACCTTGACGCCAGTCGCCGGATCGATGAAGTTCGCAGTCCCGATCTGCACGGCTGACGCACCGACAAGCAGAAACTCGACCGCATCTTCAGCTGTCATGATCCCACCGATCCCGATGATCGGAATCTTGACCACCTGAGCAACTTCATAGACTTTTGCGAGCGCAATAGGTTTTATAGCTGGTCCCGACAGCCCACCTGTCACGGTGGAGAGCTTTGGCTTCCGAGCGCGAATGTCGACCGCCATCCCGATAAGTGTATTGATCACTGATACTGCATCTGCGCCCGCCTCTTCGACAGCACGTGCAAACTCCGAGATATGAGTGACGTTCGGCGTCAGTTTCATGATGAGTGGTTTCTGAGTCAACGGCCGAAGTCGAGCGGTAATCTGGCGGGTCATGTCACAATTTGTGCCGAAGTTCAGGCCCCCTTCCTTGACGTTCGGACAGGAGATGTTGATCTCGTAGCCGGCAATCCCCTCCTGCTGCTCCAGCAGGTTGAGAACGTCGCAGTATTCCTGAATTGAACTGGCGGCGATGTTGGCGATAATCGCGGTGTTCAGCGTCCTGAGATACGGCAGCTTCTCCTCAATGAATGCATGGACCCCGATGTTCGCCAGCCCGATGGAGTTCAGCATTCCGCTTGGAGTTTCAACAATCCGCCTGGGCGGGTTACCGTCTCTCGGTTTCCAGGATAACGACTTCGTGCAGATCCCCCCCAGCTCATTCACGTCAACGAGGTCTTTGACTTCGTCGCCGTAACCGAACGTCCCGGACGCTACCAGGACCCTGTTCCTGAACTCAACGCCGCGTATAGAGAAGGATTCGATCACAGTTTATCTCAGAATGATATCGTTGCTGTTGAATGTCGGGCCTTCGGTGCACACGAGTGCATATTTCTTTTTACCATCCGCCCGCTCTACCGGGCAGCCCTGACAGATACCCATTCCACAGGCCATGTCGCCCTCCAGCGAGAGCTCGCAATCGACAGAGCTGGCAGAGGCAAGTTCGGAGAGTGCTTTCAACATCTGTGTCGGTCCGCATCCGAAGATCTTATTTCTCTTCGATGGCTTGCCAGACAGATACTGCTTTAACAGATCGACAACCGTGCCTCGGAGTCCTCTGGTACCGTCATCGGTTGCCACATGCACATTCGTCATGTGTCTCTCTGATATCTGACGACCGGTCCGCGCTCCAACAAACGTGACGATTTCCTTCTTCTGCTTGAGCAGGAAGTCCGTGAGAAATGGAAACGGAGCTATTCCCAGGCCACCTCCGACAAGCAGCGCAGTTTCATAATCTCCAGCTATGCCAAAAGGCACTCCGAGTGGTCCGAGCACGTCCAGCGTATCTTCAGTACGTTTCGATGATAGCATCCGCGTTCCGTGACCAATGACGTTGAACATCAGCTCGATCAATTCGCCATCGACCCGTGAGATGCTAAAAGGCCTTCGTAGAAGCGGCACGCAGCCCTCTCCGCATCTAATATTGATAAACTGACCAGGAGCTGACCGATATGCAATCTCCGGAGCCTGCAGAATCAAATTGAAGATTCCATCGACGATTTCGCGTCGATCGACGACCTTGACAATAGTCTGGATTATTGGTGCGTGTTGATTGCTCAAGGCTTCTCGACCTCTTTGTTCTTACGGTTCTTGAGAGAATCAATCCCAGCAGCTGCCTTCCTTTCGATCGGATCCAAATCAATATTCCCCTTCGCCGAATCCGGCTTGGGCGGGCGAATCGCAGGCCTTCCGCCGGTCGTGTCGACCGGAGCTTTCAGCACCGGGGCAACACCAGCCTTCAGACTCGAATCCGGGATGGCCTTCTTCGTCGTGTCAGCCAGAACCTTTTTGCGGGCATCGAGAAGAGACTTCTTGACCGAATCAGCCGCCGGCTGAACCAACGAATCCGCCGGAGGTATGCGACGCTGAGCTGCCAGCCCGTATTTCGTGGTCACATACTTCTGCGACAGAGTCTTATATTGAGAGAGAGCGCTGTCCGGATTTGCGAGATGATTTTCATAGATCCATGCCATGGTGTATCGGCTTTTCGGGGCAAGTGGGGAATCAGCAAAATCCCGAACGATGCGTCCAAGAGAATCGAGGGCTTTTTGATACCGGCCGGCATACATCAACGACTCAGCGACGGCGTAGATGGGCGCAGCAGGATCTTCCTTGGTAAGCGTCGGACGAAATCCAAGCGCAATGCGTGCTTCTTCGGCATACACCGATTTCGGATACCTGTCAGCAATGATCCAGTACAAGTCTTCCTCCTCACCATATCTCTTGTCCGAACTCGACCGCGCGACCTCCGAAAGCACGTACAGTGCGCGCGGAGTTTTGACGCTATCCAATCCAAGCTTGAGCGATTGGTTGAGCCAAAAGAACGTCGAATCGGGAACGTCGAGCTCCGAATAAAAAATCTCTCCAAGAAAATATGCGAGCCTCCCAAGTGTCGCCACGACCGTGTCTTTCCTGGGCCTTTGGATCAGCAAGGAAGAAGCTGACGCACGTGTCAAAGTCGTGTCCCGTATTTTCGAACTCCGAACAGTGTCGCGGAGGCTTTTCAGCGTATCGAGCCGGGTGCGAAGGAGCGTCGTGTCCTTCATAACAAGGATCGAGTCCTCTTTTACGAGTGACACAGACGAATCTGTTTTCACAGCCAAGCCAGGCGAGTTTCTTTCCGCGAGCGAGGCAGACGAGTCCTTTTTCACGAGTGGCGCAAGCGGGTCTTTCTTCGCTAGTGAGGAAGACGAGTCCTTTTTCACGAGAGAAGCGGTCGAGTCTTTCTTGATCCACATACTGTCGATGTCAAGGATGAAGTAGATGCTGTCCAGCTTAACAAATTGCTGCTGGAGACGAAAGTAGCTATCGAGCGCTGAAACTTTTTTCGTTGCATCGAGGGTGAGTTCCTGTGCTCCCCCAACCGTTGCATGAGAATATGCCCCCCTCGCACCGACATAGTTACCTATTTCGTACTGGTAGAGTATCCCAAGCTCGAATGCTGCTTTTGCTCCCGCCTCTGTTTTAGAGTTAGTCGTGTCGACGAGACGGTACATGTTGATCGCTTCTTCGAGGTTCCCACTTTGCGAGAATGTGTTCCCTATCTCAAACCGGATTGTGCCTCGGTAGTCAAGGAAACGATAGTCCGATTCGAGTTTTCGTAAGATTGCCAGCGACTGGTCATATCCTTTGCTATGACGATATGCAATCGCCGCCTGAATCTGAGTGCGGTAGAGGGTGTAATCATCCGGAGAATATTTCTGCACACCAAAGTACGCAGGAGCTGCCTTCTCATAGTCCGGAATGGAGAAATAGAGATCTCCGATCTTCATTTGTACAGCGGCCTGCATCGCTCCATCGTCGTAGGTCGCGACTGCCTTCGCGTACTGCTCGACGGCACCGTCGGTGTTCTTCTGCGAAACAGCGATATCTCCAAGTATCATCAGAGCTTCGCCCGCGATCTCCTCTCTCCCGGCATCCACGGCAGTGGCAGAAAGGTCCTGTCCGACGCGCAAAGCATCGTCGAATCGGTTTAGCCTCTGCAGAGTCTTCAACAACCAGAGCTGGCTTTCCAACGCCAAGGGACCGTTTGGGCTCTTCGCCAGGAGCTCAGTGAACTTTCGCTCTGCCTTCAGGAACTCATCCTGGTAGAAATAGGACTTGCCGATGAGAAAAAGAGCATCTTCGACGATGTTGCTTTTCGGATAGAACGAGAGAACATTTGAGCACTTGTCAATCACCACAGTGAATTTTTGCTTCGCCGTAGATCCCGACGCAGACTGGAGATTGGCTCCTGCCGGATTCGCTCTCAAGGAAGACCTCGCAGCCAGGACTTCAGCTTCGGCTTCGTCGAAAAGCCTCTTCGCATTGTAGTAGGCGTTGAAATACGCGATTGTATCGTCATAGCCTTGCGAGAACCACCCACCAATTGAGCTGAAAACCGAACAGCCAGATTGGCTCAGGCTAAGGAGGAGTAGCGAGGCAAGAATTGCAGAGCGGACCGATCGCACGTTTACCATTTCCATCTCCAATATATCAAACCTGGGCGTTGATTGCAAGAGACATCGTCCGTCAGACGGACACCCGCATTAAACCATTCAGCGCCGACGCCGTCTAACGATGTGAACTCAGATCACTGTACTTCATCCCGTTCGGAGACCCCGCTTATGAAAAAGATCATGACACTCGGAGGTTTGGCCCTCCTCGCTCTCAGCCTGACGCTTGCTCAGGACAGAATCAATCCGCCGAATCGAGCTCGCGGCAACGATATCCGCACGCTTCGTCAGCTCAAGCTAACGGACGACCAGCGAAAGAGCATCGGCACCATCCGTTTCGAACTGAGAAAAAAGACCGTGGACCAGCAGGCCCGAATCAAGACTGCCCGACTGGAGTGTGCGGAACTTTTCAAGGCTGCAGAGCCGAACCAATCCGCGATTCAGAAGAAGGTCGCAGAGATCTCACAACTGCAGTCGCAACAACGCCTCTTGTTCATCGACCACTGGTTCGCTGTCAATAAACGGCTGACTCCAGATCAGCAAATCGTATGGAAAAAAGTATCAGGACGACTCTGGGCGGAACAAAAAGCCCGCGCCGTCCGCGGTCAAGCTCAAGAGCTGACGCGCAACCAGCGGAACCCGCGTAGTTTTCTACGGACGCCTGGGGCCATCAGACGCTAGGGCAGGCTCCGATACTACTCACTGGGTCGTGATATCAACACTACCCAGAAACGAGTCCTCCTCGAGAAATGAGCGGGACTCGTTTCATTTCATGCAGACATGCTCGAACACAGGAACACTGGTGGCAGCGGCGCTAACAATTCGACAACACTTCACTCGTAGCAATTTATTTGGGGTTGGTCGGCCGGATGTCGATCTCGCTGACCATCGCACGGTCCGGCAGCATGAGAGCCGCGAGGATCGTGTCAGCAACATCTTGTGGATGAAGTATTTTCTCCGACCTGGAGGGTTCCTTTGGGGTTGTTGAAAAGGATGTATCGACTGAACCGGGACAAATCGTAATGACACGGATATTCTGTTCCCGGACCTCAAGCATAAGCGACCGGGAAAAGCCAATTAGAGCCCATTTCGTAGCGGCATAGCCCGCTCCTCCGACAAACGCATTTCTGCCGGCAAGCGAAGCGACGTTCACAATTGCCCCACTTCTCTGAAGTTCCATGAACTTCATGGCGTGTTGGGTTGACACTACCACCGCCCGCATGTTTACATTCCACATCTGGTCAAGCTCTGCAACGGTCAGATCCCGCACAGGCGCAAATATTCCAATGCCCGCGTTGTTCACGAGAATATCCAACCGCGCATGCCGCGTTCGCACCTCCTCGAACAACTTCCCAACCTGCGCATCTTGGGTGAGATCCGCCTGAACGATTGAGGCTCGACCACCAAGCGACTCGATTTCTTTCTTCGCCTCTTGCAACTCGGAGAGCGTGCGCGAGGTCAGGACAACATTGGCCCCTTCTTTCGCCAGGGTCAACGCGATCGCCCTTCCGATGCCTCTTCCGGCTCCTGTCACAAGTGCCACAGAGTCCTTCAGCTTCATACTCGCAGATCTCCTACCTGGGGTCTTATGACAACGTCCTCCATCATCATCGATGGCGGCTGACAGCTGATCTCATAGAGTGCTTTCGCGATCTCAGCGGGCTTCATCATCTGATGACCATATTGTTCCAGATGCTTTGCATGCCAAATGGGGGTGAAGACTGCACCGGGATAAACGTTAACGATTTTGATGCCTTTGTCTCTCGTCTCTGCCCGCAGGACATTCATCATCGCTTCCGCACCTGCTTTTGATGCAGCATAGACAGATGACCCGGTGTATGTCACCTTCGCGGCGTAGGAAAGGACGTTGATGATTGAGCCTCTCCCCTTCGCCAGCATCTCCGGCAACACTGCTTTCGTCGACAGGAACAAGCCACGAAGGTTTGTATCCATCACTTCATCAAATTGCTCTATGGTCGTGTTGAGGAAATCCTTGAAATATGTGACACCGGCATTATTGATCAGGATGTCGATGCCCCCGAATTTCGACAGGATTGCTCCTGCGGTGGCTTGCACCTGCTCCTCATCCGTAGCATCACATCGAAATACCGTGCATGAACCGGAAGAAGAACCGAGCTGAGATTGCAGCGTCGTCAAGTTCGACATCGTGCGCGCAGTGGCAGCAACAATGTCACCGTGCGAAGCGAACTCTTCCGACAGGGCTCTACCGATTCCAGAGCTGGCACCTGTGATCCAAACGACCCGTGGCGTTGGCATCTGCTAGGTCTCAAGCTTCCGCTGAATCAGGGTGAGGAATTCAGTTCGCGTCTTTACATCATCCCTGAATGTGCCAAGCATTGCACTGGTTGTCGCGACCGAGTCGTGCTGTTCAACGCCGCGCATCATCATGCAAAGGTGGCGGGCTTCCATCACGACGCCGACACCTTGAGGCTTGAGACGGCTGAAGATTGTATCCGCAATTTGCTGTGTCAACCGCTCCTGCACCTGCAATCGTCTCGCGAAGACCTCAACAACTCTCGGCAGCTTGCTCAATCCAATGATCTTGCCGTTCGGGATGTACGCGATGTGGCATTTGCCGTAAAACGGCACAAGATGATGCTCACACAAACTGAAAAAGTCGATGTCGCGCACAATCACCATCTCACTATAGCGTTCGGTGAAGACCGCCTTGCTGAGCACGGCATTCGCATCTTCGCGATACCCCTTCGTCAGGAACTCGTACATCTTCGCAACACGATCAGGGGTCTTCAGTAATCCTTCGCGCGACGGATCCTCTCCCATCTGAGAAAGTAGTTCCGTTATGACTCTTTGTACGGCTTTATTTTCCCTTGCCTTGGGCATCGTCACTCTCCGCGATATTCGACGACGTTATTCTCAGTTTCGTGAAGACGAATAGAATACAACGTTCCCTCCGTAATCTTTGGCAAGAGCACCTTCCAGAAAGCCCTCGCGATGTTTTCGGCTGTCGGGATGATGCCTTGCATGAAATCGACATCGACGTTCAAGTGCTTGTGATCCACCTTATCAATGATCTCTCGACCGACGATCTCCTTGAGCTTCTTCAAATCGATCACGTACCCGGTTTCTACCCGAGGTTCACCTGCAACTGTCACTTCAACAATGTAGTTGTGCCCGTGCCCATGCTCATTCGCGCACTTGTCGTATATAGCCTCGTTCTCGGCATCCGAAAGCCTGGGGTTGTAAAGACGATGGGCTGCGCTAAACGTAGCCCTGCGAGTCACATAGACCATCGGTCAGCTTCCTTCCTTCATAGTGCCGCCAGCACTTCCTCGGCGTGCCCATCCACCTTCACCTTTGAAAATATCTGAGCAATCTTCCCGTCCTTGTCGATGATATAGGTCGTCCGCTCAATTCCCATGTACTTTCGCCCGTACATCGACTTCTCTTTCCACACGCCGTACGCTTTCAGCACTTCTTTCTTTTCATCACTTAAGAGCGAAAAGGTCAGGTCATACTTCGCCGCAAACTTTGCATGTGAGGAAGCACTATCTGCACTCACGCCTAGAACAATGGCATTCCTTTTCTTAACCGTCGAGGTGTTTTCCTGAAACGAGCATGCTTCCTTTGTGCAACCGGAAGTATTGTCCTTCGGGTAGAAATACAAGACGACTTTTTTCCCTTTGAGATCTTTGAGGGCGAGCGTCTTGCCGTCACCCGTTGGAAGTGTGAACTGTGGCGCCTTATCCCCGATTTTCAACATCGTTGGTTCCCTTCTTGCTTTTCCAATTGTCTTGATAGCAGCCAGCCTTCCCACCGATATCCGACTCAGCCAGCAGAAGGGACTGGTCCCCGTGTCGATCTAAATGCCATTTCGACTACGTGAAAGCTCACGGAATTGTCGATATTGACCGCATCCTGGTGTGGCTCAAGAATTCGACGGTACTTTTGGATCAGCACTCTTTGTAGGACTTGTTACTGAATTGAAGAGAGCGCTTTTGAGATTTCATCATAGTTCGGCTCGACACCCGGGATATCGCTCACCCAAGCATATCGAACCACTCCTCCTTTGTCAAGGACGAATACTGATCTTTTCGCAGCCGAGTACCCCGCGAGTCCAGCAAAGTCCTCAAGGACAATGCCATATGCTTTCACGGCCGACCGGCTATAATCTGAAAGGATCGGGAATTGCAGCTTGTTCTGTGTGGCAAAGGCCTTGTTCGAAAATGGTGCATCGACGCTGATTCCGACGACCTGGGCGTTCAACTCATTGAAGCGGCTCATCGAATCCCGAAGGGTACACATTTCCGTCGTGCAAACACCGGTAAAGGCTCCGGGGAAAAACGCCAGAACGGACTTCTTGCCAAAAAATTCGCTCAGCGAACGGGGTTTTTTGTCTCCGTCCACCAATGTAAAATCAGGAGCTTTGTCTCCCACTCGTACGGCCATAGTTCCTCCAACGTGTTTCTTGGTTATATGATCTGATTGTTTGTTTTGTCACATCCTTTGGTTTCGGCCCGCTCGAGGGCCAAGTCACGTCCGCCTGGAATGCACTCTCCAGCCGCGCGATCGTACCCATTGTTCACGCATTTCATTTCACCATCTGACGGGAGTGATGCCCGATTCATCCACAATCCGGGTGTCCGCAGCAGAGTGAAACGAAGATATCAGGTCTTGCTGAGGCAATAGTTGCAGACCCCATAGAAATCCAGGCGATGCGCCGTAATAGTACCAGGCACCATATCACGCATTCGCTCGTGGAGGTCATTTTGAGGAGGAACTGCGAGGTCCCTCACAACGCCACACTGATTACAAACAAAATGGTAGTGTTGTTCTACGGTCGCGTCGTACCGGTGAAGTCCTTCACCGAAATCGAGTTCGCGAATTTTCGCCTGCGCTGTAAGGATGTGGAGGTTACGATAGACTGTGCCGAGGGATACGTGCGGTATCTGCTGACGAACCTGCTCGTATACCCATTCCGCGGTTGGATGAGAAGTCGTCCGCTTCAGAACCTGGAGGATCCTCTCCCGTTGTCTGCTTCGTTTTGTCCCGAGGGTTTGCATTACGACAGATCACCCTGCATTTGATGCTTAGAATATATCAAAACACCTAGGTATTGTCAAGGTAACCGCATTTCCCTCTCCCCTGCCTGCCCCCCGTCATCGAGACGAGGAGCAACGCCCCTTCAATACAGTTACCAACACCTAGCGGATAGCTTTTGTTCCTCGCAGCCCCCGGCGATTTCTATGTTAGATAATACCCGCATCGCCAGCCACGAACCGTAGAACCCTCGTGGCGACCGGTGAGGAGAGAACCTACGAAGCCCCGCCGGTTCACTGGCGGGGCTTCTGTATGGATCGCGGAAGGGGAGGGATTCGAACCCTCGATACCGCGATGCGGTATTCCGGTTTTCGAGACCGGCCGATTCAACCACTCTCGCACCCTTCCGTGTGGTCGACGAGACAATATACGATTTCGTTTGAAGAAGTTCAATCACGAATGGTTATGGCAGCACGAGGTTCTCACTCCAGGGCAGCACGAGCAGACTTCACTTCTTAGAAGTCGAAAACCCCTTCCTTTGCATGCTCCCCCATGCGTTCTTGCCGCGGAAATAATCCCAAATCCCC
>Ga0208045_1000435_pt1 | contig 17337 bp, 11 predicted proteins | sample PL_2010_200m_FD_184160 | JGI IMG/M metagenome (GOLD analysis project Ga0208045, IMG submission 184160) | Freshwater microbial communities from Powell Lake, British Columbia, Canada to study Microbial Dark Matter (Phase II) - PL_2010_200m... | ecosystem: Environmental > Aquatic > Freshwater >...
CGCCAGGATCATCACCACCGGTCCATAATCAGCAACCGCATCCGGGGTGATCGGGATCAGCCACCGGATCACCCCATAGATACCCATCTTCAGCATGATCCCCGAAAGCAGCATGGTGCCCTGAGCTGGAGCGGTGGTGTAGGTGTCGGGCTGCCAGGTGTGGAACGGGAAGATCGGAATCTTGATGGCGAATGCCAGGAAGAGGGCAATGAAGATCCAGAGTTGCTCCGTGGAAGTGAGTGTGGCCGCGTATAACCACCGGAAATCAAACGAATGGGGGATGGGTGTTTTATAGTAGAGGTAGATCAGTGCCCCCAGCATGAAAAGGCTTCCCACGAAGGTGTAAATAAAGAACTTGAAGGTGATCCGTATCCGGTCGTACCCGCCCCACACCGCACAGAGGAACCAGGCCGGGATCAGGGCCATCTCCCAGAAAATGTAGAACAGGATCCCGTCGAAAGCCGTGAAGACCCCCATGAATGCCATCTCCATCAGCAGGATCAGCCCATAGAATGCCGAGGGCTTGGTATAGCTTTGATTCCAGGAAGAAAGAATGATGAGCGGGATCAGAAAGGCGGTAAGTATAACCAGCAGGATGCTGATCCCATCCATACCGAGCTGCAGGGAGATGCCCAGGCTCTCCAGCCAGTCAATCTTGACACGCAGACTGCATTTGCAATAGTGTTCATAGTTGATCCATGCAAAAATAGCCCAGCCGAACTCCAGCAGGGAGCCCAGCAGGGCTGTCCACTTCAGCAACCTCTCCCCACGAAGGAGAAAGAGGGCCAGGGTCAGGAGCAGGGGGAAGCCGATGAGTGCGACGGTTATCATGCGTTATCTGATCAGCACGTTGAACACCAGTAGCAGGATGATCCCGATGATCATCATGAAAAGATAAAATCCGACATGGCCGGTCTGAATATACCGCAGTGTGTTTCCGCTCCAGACCATCGCACGGCCGACCCCGTTCACCAGCCAGTCAATCACCCGGAACTCTACCACCCTGTTAAGGAATCCGCTCAGCGCCAGCAATGGATTGATGATGCTTTTGCGATAGAGTTCGTCGACATAATACCTTTGAAAGAGCAGGTGCGGCAGGAACCGCCGGTTGGCATCATCCGGTTTCAATCCTTTGCCATCGAGGACATACAGCTGGTAGGCCAGATAAGCCATCACCAGGATGCCGATGAGGGTTACGACCAGCAGAAATACCCCGGTATTGAGGGTCAGACCCCCGGTATGCAAAAGCAATTGTGCACCGGCAAATACCGGATGGAGGGCGTGCTCCAGGAAGCTGCTTCCTCCGAAAATAGCCGGTACATTCAACACCCCTCCGATGGCCGAAAGGAAAGCCAGGATCATCAGCGGGATAAGCATCTCCCGGGGCGACTCGTACAGGTGATGCTGCTGGTCTGAGGTTCCCCTGAAGTTTCCCAGGAAGGTGAGGTTCATCAGCCGGAACATATACAGGACTGTCATCAGCGACCCGGTAAACCCGACAATCCAGAATACTGGATCCGCTGAAAAGGTCTGCAGCAGGATCTCGTCTTTGGAGAAGAAGCCGCTAAAGGGAGGGACCCCGGCAATGGCTACGGTACCGATCAGGAATGTGTAATAGGTCCAGGGAAGTTTCTTTTTCAACCCGCCCATCTTCCGGATATCCTGTCCCCCTCCCATCGCATGGATCACACTGCCTGCCGCCAGAAAGAGCAGGGCCTTGAAAAAAGCATGGGTGGTCAGGTGGAACATCGCACTGGTAAAGGCCCCTACTCCCAGCGCCAGAAACATGAAGCCCAGCTGGCTGATGGTGGAGTACGCCAGTATCTTTTTGATGTCGTTCTGGTAGATGGCGATCGAGGCGGCAAATACCGCGGTGATCAGTCCGGTGATGGCCACTACCGCCATCGTGGGTGGTGCCAGCGCGTAAAGAACTCCCGAACGGGCTACCATATAGACTCCGGCGGTGACCATGGTAGCCGCATGGATCAGGGCCGATACCGGTGTGGGACCGGCCATGGCGTCGGGCAACCAGGTATAGAGCGGGATCTGTGCGCTCTTGCCAATGGCTCCGACAAATAGCAGCAGGGTGATGGCAACGATGGTCGGATCACCAACCGATAAACAGGTTGCCCGGGAAAAAACATCAGAGAAGTCTACACTCCCGAAAGTGGTAAAGATCAAAATGATCCCCAGCAAGAAACCCAGATCTCCGATCCGGTTCATGATGAACGCTTTCTTTGCCGCATTGTTGAAAGCCTGGTTCCGGAACCAGAAGCCGATCAGCAGATACGAACAAAGTCCCACCCCTTCCCAGCCGATGAACAGGACCAGGTAGTTGTCGGCCAGCACCAGCAGTAGCATCGAAAAGACAAAGAGGTTCATATAGGAGAAAAACCGGTTATACCCCGGATCGCCCTTCATGTAACCGACGGAATAAACATGAATGATGAACCCGACACCGGTCACGATCAGCAGCATCAGCAACGAAAGCGGATCGATCAGAAATCCGAATGAAACGGAAAAATCGCCGGAAGAGAACCAGGTGAATACCTGCCAACTGCCCACTGCCAACTGCCCACTGATGAGTAACACAACCGCCAGCAAAAACGATACTCCGATGGTTCCCGGTCCGATCCACGAAGTTATCTGCTCAGGAATTTTCCGAAAGCCGATCCCCAGGATTAAAAAACCCAACAAGGGAAACAGTATCGTCATTCCAACCACCCAGTCCATACTTACATCCGCAATTCCTAATTTGTAATTCGTAATTTGTAATTACCTGTCACCATTTGAGTTTATTAAGCACATCTATATCAATCGTATGCGTCGTCCTGAAAATCAGCACAATGATCGCCAGCCCCACCGCCACCTCGGCCGCCGCGACTACCATGATGAAAAAGACAAATATCTGGCCCGCCGGATCATTCAGGTAGGTGGAAAAGGCCGCTAAAAGGAGATTGATCGAATTGATCATCAGCTCGATCGACATCAGGATCACCAGTGCGTTCCGCTTCACCAGTACCCCGATCACCCCGATGCCGAACAGCACCGAGCAGAAGGTGAGATAATGCAAAATCGGAATGACCATGAGGGTCTCAGTCATATGTTTTCTTGATTTGTTCTTTTTTCCCCAGCATTACCGCTCCGATCATGGCTGTTAGAAACAGCACCGACGATAGTTCGAACGGGATGATGTAGTCGTCAAACAGGATCCGTCCCAGGTTTTTAACCAGTCCGATCTGGGTCAGTGCCGGGTTACTTGTCACTGCCATCTCATAGCCCCGGAACACTCCGATCATTACCAGCATCAACAGACCACCCGCTACGATAGCTGATACTTTCACCCATCCTGCCTTGGGAGAAGTCTCCTCCCTGTTCAGGTTCAGCAACATCACGGTGAAAAGGAAAAGTACCATGATGGCCCCGGCATAGACAATAATGTGCACCACGGCCAGGAACTGCGCATTCAACAGGATGTAGTGCCCGGCAATGGCAAAAAAGACCAGCACCAGGTATAGCACACTGTGAATGGGCTTCCGCGATACAAGCACCATCAGGGCAGCGTAGATTGCCAAAATACAGAGGAAATAGAAAAGGTATGTGGTAAACATGTCAGTTACGGGTTCCCGATACCAGGTTTTGAATTCATGATCAATTCATGTGCAATTCATGTGCAATCCATGGCAATTCCATTTCATTTGTTATGCTTTCTTGTCCTGTCTTTCTTAAACGCCAGCACCTCCGGGGTCTGGCGCTTTGATATGTCGATCCTCTTACCAGGATCAAGTGGTTCCACCAGCAGGGCCTTCCCGTAGATAAATTCCTCCCGGTTATATTCCGATTGGACTGTCTCCCTGGTCAGAAAAATCGCCTCTTTCGGGCAGGCCTCTTCACACAGTCCGCAAAAGATACAGCGCAGCATGTTGATCTCATATATGGCAGCATATTTCTCTTCCCGGTACAGATGCTCCTCTCCCTGTTTTCGCTCGGCTGCCACCATGGTGATGGCTTCGGCCGGACAGGCCACGGCGCAGAGACCACAGGCAGTGCACCGTTCGCGCCCTTCGTCATCCCGTTTCAATACATGCTTGCCCCGGTAGATCTCCGCAAATTCCCGTTTCTTCTCCGGATAATTAATGGTTGCCTTGTGGCGGAACAGGTGGCTGAAAGTAACCTGCATGCCATTCAGGATGGCAGGCAGGTAGATCCTTTCCAGGAAGGTCAACCGCTTGTCGGTTACAATTTTCGATCGGTTGGTCAGAGATCTCATGGAGGCTTTCAGGGGAAATTACAAAGCTACAATTTTCACACTATTTTTTACTTGCTGTCTTTCTCACCATTGCATTGGGATTCTTCATTGGGCGGTTCAAATTTTTAATTAATTTAGGCCTTCCATTTTAAATTCATCGCCTATGAACTGGTTTCTCACCACCTTTCGCGAGCATCCTGAACTCGCTGTCTTTCTGACCATCGCGGCCGGTTTTTTTATCGGACGTTTCAAGTACAAAACATTTTCGCTGGGCAACGTGACAAGTGTCTTGCTTGTTGGTGTCATTGTTGGACAGATGCGAATTGATATTTCCGGTGATGTCAAGCAGATCTTTTTCCTTATCTTTCTCTTTTCCGTGGGGTATACCGTGGGCCCTCAGTTTTTTAACAGCCTGCGGAAATCCGGCTTGCCCCAGTTGCTTTTCACCACCATCATCGCCGCCGTGGCCCTGGTTGCTACCTGGTTGCTGGCCAAAATGATGGGATATAATGTAGGACAAGCGGCAGGACTTTTTGCCGGCGCTCAGACTATTTCAGCCGTCATTGGTGTAGGTGGAGACACGATCAACTCGCTGAACATTGATCCGGCCCTGAAGAAAAGCATGGTGAATGCCATCCCTGTCTGTTATGCGGTCACCTATCTTTTCGGGACAATTGGTTCTGCATTTTTCCTGGCCCAGGTTGGGCCGCTCTTCTGGGGAGGGCTTAAAAAAGCGAGGCAACAATGCATCGATCTGGCAGCCAAGCTGGGTGTTGGATCAGACGATCCATCCCTGATCTCCTCTTACCACAGCATCGTTTTCCGGGCTTTTAACATCAGTTCCGATTCCATTTTTGTGGGTAAAACGGTAGATGAGATGCAAAAAGGGTTCATTGCTGACGGGTACAGGCTCTATGTCGAAAAAGTAAGACGGCACGGTACTCATGAGGTCCTAAACGCGGCTCCGGATTTCCGGTTTGAAGCACACGATGATGTAGTATTGCAAGGAAAAGGAGTGGGTGTGATTACAGAGGAGAAAAAGATCGGGAAAGAGATCTTTGATCCGCAATTGCTGAAATTTGAGGTGGAATCGGTGAGTGTACTGTTAACCGCCAAAACGGCAGATGGAATGACGATCCAGGAGCTGAGCCATGAGCGGTACGACCTGCGGGTTTCGCTTCAAAAAATAACCCGGGGGGGGACCGAGATCCCGATGATGCCCCAAACCATTCTTCAGAAAGGGGATATGCTTTACCTCATGGGCCCGAAGAAAGATGTGCAGGCCGCAGTGAAACTTCTGGGTATTCCCGATATTTCGACCAATACCACCGACCTGATCTCAGTTGGCCTGGGGATCTTGTTGGGCGGACTGGTTGGTGCACTCGCCTTTCACGCAGGCAAAGTAACCCTTAGCCTCAGCACCAGCGGCGGCGCCCTGATCGCGGGTCTCTTCTTCGGATGGCTTCGTTCCAGACATCCCAATGTTGCACAGATCCCTCAGCCTGCCCTCTGGATCATGACCAACCTTGGGTTGAATGCATTTATCGCCGTAGTTGGTATTTCAGCCGGACCCAGTTTCGTGGACGGTTTTAAACAGGTTGGTCCAATGCTCTTTGTAATTGGCGCAGCTGCTTCACTCATCCCGCTCTTTGTGGGTATCCTCATGGCCAGGTATGTCTTTAAATTCAATGTAGCCCTTGGCCTGGGTTGCTGTTCCGGAGCCCGAACCACCACCGCTGCACTTCCGGCCGTCCAGGATTCGCTGGAGAGTCCGCTGCCCGCGTTGGGTTATACCGTTACCTATGCAGTAGGCAATACCCTGCTGATCATCTGCGGGATCATCATTGTTTTTCTGATAAACTAAATCACCGATAGTATGGCAAAGAAATTACCTGCAATCAAGACAAGTCGTACGGCTGAAAAGAAGCTTGAGCAAATGAGTCCGTTCGAGATAAAAAATACCCTGATCAACCTGGCCAACCACCACACCAACAAAACTACACATAGCATGCTCAACGCAGGCCGTGGAAATCCCAACTGGATCTCAGCCGTGCCCCGTGAAGCCTTTTTTACCCTGGGGCTTTTCGGTATCGAGGAGTGCCGCAGGCCCATGAATTACAAGCAGGGCCTTGCCGGGATTCCCCAGCAGAAAGGGATCGCCAAACGATTTGAGAAATTCCTGAAGGAAAACAAGGACAAACCCGGCATCAGGCTGCTTTCGGAACTTTATAAATATGGTATCGGAATTCACACGTTCGATCCCGATGCCTTTGTCCATGAACTGGCCGAAGGGGTGATCGGGGACCAGTACCCGGTTCCCGACCGCATGCTGAAATTCCCCGAAGCGATCGTCCACGACTACCTCATGCAGGAACTATGCGACAACCGTCCGCCCAAAGGGAAGTACGACCTGTTTGCTACCGAAGGGGGGACCGCTGCCATGTGCTACATCTTCGACTCCCTGATGCAGAACTTCCTCATCAAGCGGGGTGATAAAGTGGCACTCTTCGTACCAATCTTCACTCCCTACATCGAGATCCCGGAACTCGACCGTTTCAATTTCAAGGTGGTCCATATCAACGCCACCGGGAAGAATGTCGACGGGATGCACAACTGGGAATATCCTGATGAGGAGCTCGATAAGCTGAAAGATCCTGACATCAAAATCGCTTACCTGGTGAACCCCAGCAATCCTCCGTCTGTAGCTCTAAGCCCCCGCGAAAGGAAGAAGATCATTGGCATCATCAAAAAAGATAATCCCAATCTTATGTTCATCACGGATGATGTATATGGTACCTTCGTTAGTGGATTCCGCTCCCTGATGGCCGAGATCCCGCATAATACGCTGGGGGTCTACTCCTTTTCCAAATATTTCGGCTGCACCGGATGGCGTTTGGGTGTGATTGCCCTGCATGAAAAAAATATCTATGACCGGATGATCAGGGAGCTCCCCGAGGTCAAAAAAAAGGCGCTGTTCAAGCGGTATCACTCCATCCATCTCCATCCTGATCAGCTGAAGTTCATCGACCGGATGGTAGCCGACAGCCGGATGGTGGCGCTCAACCACACGGCAGGCCTTTCGCTGCCACAACAGATCCAGATGATGCTTTTTGCCGCTTTTGCCCTCTTTGATAAGAAAAACGCTTACAAGCAACTCACCTGCGACATCGTTCACAACAGGTTGACGTTGCTCTTCGAAGGGATGGGATTCAAGCTGAAACCCAATCCCGACAGGGCAGGGTACTATGCCGAACTGGATATCATGCTCTGGGCCGAATTAAATCATGGCAAGAAGTTTGCCGATTTCCTGAAGAAACATTTTGAACCCGTGGATGTTGTTTTCCGTCTCGCCGAACTCGAATCGATAGTGCTTTTGAACGGTGGTGGCTTCGATGGCCCAGAGTGGTCTGTCCGGGTCTCCCTGGCCAACCTTGATGATAATTCTTATACAGCCATCGCCAGAGGAATCAAGGAGATCGTCACCGAATACCTTGACGATTGGAAAAAATCAACATAAATACACCAAAACCTTTTCAGCTATGAGCCGACAACCTTTTGTCGTACTTTTCCTGTTGCTGACTGTTGCCGGATGTACTGATCGCCCAGTTCAAACCGACAACGATTTTGTCCCCGTATCCGTGATTGAGGTGGTAGAACAGGAAGTCCCGGAAGTGGAAGGACAGTACGTGAAGGAAGCCGATCTGCTCGGGGCTCAGCTCAACTACCAGATCCAGATCGCAAAGATGAACCGGCTGACGGGAGAGGAGTAACTAAAATTTCCTTATCTTTATATTTCTGATCGTACCGAAATCTGTCTCTATTGATGGAACAAGCCAGAAAATTCGGGGCCTTTGCCGGTGTATTCACTCCATCGTTGCTAACGATCCTGGGGGTGATCATGTACATGCGGCTCGGATGGGTGGTAGGCCAGGCCGGCCTGATCAGCGCCCTGGTGATCATCGTGCTGGCCCATGTAATCTCTATCTCCACCGGCCTGAGCATCTCCTCTATCGCCACCGATAAAAAGATCCAGGCGGGGGGTATCTATTACATCCTGTCCAGGAGCCTGGGCCTGCCGATCGGCGGATCGATCGGGATCGCCCTCTTCGTGGGAACCGCCCTCAGCATCTCCCTCTACCTGGTAGGTTTTGCCGAGAGCTTTCTGGCGATCGAAACCATCCGGAATTTCACCGGACTGGAACAGGATGTAACCGGGTTCCGCATCGTTGGGACAGTCGCGATCGTGATCCTGGTGATCATTGCCTTCATCAGTACATCAGTTGCGATTAAAACCCAGTTTTACATCATGGCGGCCATTGCCCTGTCATTGATTTCGATCTTTGTGGGTCTCTTCATTCACACCGGGATGCATCCGGAGATGATCAGCCTCTCTTACCTGAAAGAAGGCATCTCTCCCGAAGTGGTCTTTGCCATTTTCTTTCCGGCAGTTACGGGATTTACTGCCGGTGTAGCTATGTCGGGCGACCTCAAGGATCCGAAGAAAACGATTCCGAAGGGAACGCTTTGGGCCATCGGCTGCGGATTTCTTATCTATGTGGGGCTGGCTGTTAGCTTTGCTCTGTTTGTCGACAGGGAATTGCTGCTGACCGATTACAATTTCCTGCTGAAGGTCGCCTGGTTTGCTCCCCTGGTGATTGCCGGGATATGGGGTGCTACACTCTCTTCAGCGATGGGAGGTATCCTGGGCGGGCCCCGGATCCTTCAGGCGATTTCGTCCGACCGGATTACACCCCGGGTCTTTTCACGGGGCTATGGTGCCAGCAACGAACCGCGGAATGCCCTGCTAATGATTTTCCTTATAGCCGAAGCAGGGATCCTCATTGGCGAACTGAATGTGATTGCCGGAATCGTTACCATGTTTTACCTCGCCTCCTACGGATTCATCAACATCTCCTTCTTCCTGGAGAACTGGGCCAGCCCCGATTTTCGACCCTCATTCCGCGTCAACCGCTACATTGGACTGGTAGGCTTTTTTGCTGCTTTCGGGGTGATGTTCAAACTGGATATGCTCTCGATGTTCGCAGCCCTGATCATCATGGGTGGATTGTATTTTTACCTGCGCAGGAGAAAACTCCGGTCGGAGTATGGCGATGTCTGGCAGAGTGTCTATGCCTCCCTGGTGCGAAATGCCCTGCACCGCATGAGTAAAAAACCGATGGAACAGCGGAACTGGCAACCAAACATCGTGCTGTTCAGCGGTGGATCCGATAAACGGCCTCACCTGATTGAATTCGGGAAGAGCCTGGTTGGAAGGCACGGAGTACTCTCCAACTTCGATCTGATCGAGGATAAAAACTCCAGCCTGCTGTTTTCCAATACACGGCAGGAGATCCCGGTGGATGAAGGCACAACCGGTGTCTTTACCCGCCGGACCATGGTCAGGGACCTTTACGACGGGATCGAAAGCATAGCCGGCATCTATGGTTTTTCCGGTTTTGAACCGAACACGGTCCTGATGGGATGGGGCCGGGAGACCCGGTATCCGGCCCGGTTTGCAGGAATGCTCCATACACTCTACGACCTGGATCTGAATGTGTTGTTACTGGATTACGACCAACGGACCGGTTTCGGGCAATACCAGACCATAGATATCTGGTGGAAGGATGTCAGCAATCAGGGGAACCTTGCACTGGCACTGGAGAAGTTATTGTTGCATTCCGGCCGGTGGCAATCAGCAAGGATCCGCCTGATGATTGTCAATTCGATGAGTGAACACCAGGACCATATCCTCACCGGGGCCGAAGAGTTACTGGACACCCTCCGTATCAAAGCTTCAGTGAAAGTGATAGACAACCATATCAGACAGGAACCGTTCTATGACATAGTGGTGGCAGAGTCGCGGGTAACTGATCTGGTGATCATGGGCATCCCTGAACTGGAAAAAGGGAAAGAAGCTGATTATGTAGAATCTACCAGCAACCTGCTGCGCACGATCGGGACGGTGCTCCTGATCAAAGCATCATCTACCTTTAAAAACCTGAGTCTGGGACTCGACAAGCATCACTATACGTACATCCCCGATCAGCCCACCGGCGATACACCTCCCGAAATGGAAACAAGACCCTCTGAAATCCTCCTCCCGGATGATGTTCCGGTGGAACTGAAGGCGATCCATGCCTCCTGTGCTGAATTGATCACACGATTCCACAAGGAATACGTTCACCCGGCCTTCCGGTACAACGTCAACATGGTTCTGGCCCTGGAGAAACAGACCAAGGAATCGTTCCAGGTGCTGGAATCCGGTTCCTTCCGGGAGTTGTCCCGTGATAAACAGGCACGGCAACTGGCCACAGTGAAAACAAACCATCTGGTGCTCACGGAAAAGATCATCGAAGAGCTTCAGAAGACCATCAGCACCACCCAGCGCGAAGGGCTTGAAAAGGGTATCCGCTTCCTGCTGAACGGGATCAGTCATACGGTGGAAGAGACCCCCGCCAGGGTGTCTGTCAGACTCTTTCCCCGGCACCTGGTACTCACCGGAACCGACAGCCTCCGGGCCAGGAATTTCAAACGAATCACCAGGCTCATCTACCCGGCAAAGAAAATCCGCGCGGGGATCACTTATACCGTCCGCTTCCAGCGCCTGATACGCAAAGTGCTTCCGGAGGGCTTCTACCGGAATCTGAATGATTCCCTCACCGAATTGGTGCAGCATAACCTGACTTCCATCCACACGATCCGGACCCTCCTGCTGGCTACCCAGCATTATTACGACCTTTTCGGGCAGCCGGGAATCAAAAACGGACGCCTGGAAGAGGTAAAAAAAGAGGTCGGTGAGGCGATCCGGAAACTGAAAGAGCTGAACGAAGAGGTAGAAAAGGTCTTTTCAGACGGGCTCCGGGAAAAACTTTCCGCTCTCTTTCCCGTGCTGGGACACATCCTCGATTCCGGAGCCGCCAATCTCAATGTCCCGCATGCGGATGAAAAATTTATCGGACAGATCCAGAAGACCTTTCAGGTACTCCCTGAACGGTGGTCCCGGAACCGGATTTTGCTTTATAACGGAATCAACCTGGAGGTCCGGTTAAAGCTTTTTGCCTTCCGCCTGGGAAAGATTATTGAGCGTTCGCTTGCTGAGATCGGACAACTGACCAACCAGCGGGTCATCGTCCAGGCACAAGAGATGACCACCCAATTACACCAATACCTGGACGGGTTAAAAAATGATCCTGCCCTGGCCTTTAATCTCCAGGAACCTGATATACCCTGGGACGACCGGACCGATTTCCAGCTGACTCTCGACCGGATCATTGACAAGTCGTTCATCAGTATAAAAACCCTGGTCAACAAACTCCCGGAAACCTCTGAAGTGCTCCTTCCCGACAGCGTCAATAATGCCCCGGAACTCCTCACCGGGGAGGTTCGACCTGTCATCCTGCCAACATACCAGCTGGTCGATTACCATGTCCAGAGCAACCTTTTCGAAACCCTGCACAGGATCCGGGGGACACTTCCTACCGAAATCTACTCCTCCGCGTCAAAGATCAGGAACTTACTCCGCCTGGTCAGCATCGGGAATATGAGTCAGGAAGCCACCGGTACCCTGGAGATGGTACTGCGCGAAGATGAAGCCCCGGGTATGTATCCCGGCTGGGAAGGATTTTTCACTTTTACGTCCGAGCAAGCGGTGAGGGTGGAGGAAGAGCTGAACCATATCCACGACATCCTCCGTCGGCTGAAACGGGATTTGGAGCAACAGGTCACCAGTACCACCGGGGAATTGGTGGTTTCCCGTCTGCTTAGAACACCCGATATCTACAAGGAATACGCCAAAAAACGGGAATCCAGGAGGAGGGTACAACTGTACCGGAAGGCCTTACTGAACATGCGGCAACGATTGCATAAGGTGACCGCCGCTCTCTGGTACCGGCAGAGCGATGCGTTCCTGTTTGCCAGAAAGATCAGTACGGGGGATGGAAAACAGCGTTCGGTGGTGGATTCCCTGCTGACCCTGTACGAACGGGTCTCCCCGTCGGAAGAGGTGCTGAACAGGTTGCCTTTTTACTACCGCCAGCTGTTCCTTCAGAAATATAACTTCAAATCGGAGTTCTGGGTGAACCGGCAGAAGGAGATCGCGCAGGTTCAACAGGCCATTGCCAGGTACCGGAAAAGGTTCCAGGGAGGCATCCTGATTCGTGGCGACCGGAACACCGGAAAGACCTTTTTCATCAACTACATCTCCTCCAATCTCTGCAGGGGACAGCGGATCTATGCACTCAATGCCCCGTCGGCCGGATCCATCAACCCGGAGGTGTTCATAAAGGCCCTTCGGGAAAGTACCGGATTGGATGGTTCTCCTGATTACATATTCGCCTCCCTGGAAGAGGATTCCCTGATCGTGATCGACGACCTGGAACTCTGGTGGGAGAAGTCGGCAGGGGGAACTGCCGTGGTAGAGCTGATCGGTGAACTAATCCGGAAGCATGGCCATAAATGCCTCTTCCTGCTTACCGTTTCCGAGGGTAGCTACCGGATCATCAGCCAGTTGACGGGTATCGACTCCTGTTTCCTTTCGGTGGTCGACCTCCAGCCTTTCAATGCCCTGGCGATCAGGGAGGTAATTATGTTCCGCCATCAATCCAGCGGCCTGGAGATCCGGCGATCCGACCGGAACAATATACGGCTGACCCGTACAGCCCAGGCAAAACTCTTTGCCAGGTACTTCATCTATACCCGCGGAAATATCGGTGCAGCCCTGCTGGCCTGGATCTCCCATATCACCGATTTCCGGGACAACATGCTGTACATCCGGCAACCTCAGATTCCCGATCATGCCGTCATCGACCGGCTGAGTCCCGTAACCCGGCTCTATCTGGCTCAGTTCCTGTTTCACAAACGGCTCGATCAGCCCGGGCTACAGCGGTTGACTATGGATCCGGCTGAAGAGGTGGAAAAGCAACTCCTCTTCCTCAAACGGGCCGGACTGATCAACGAGCGGGCCGGCCGGATCTTTGAACTTGACCGGTACCTCTATATCCACCTGAAACATATCATCCAGTAACCATCCACCAAACGAGATCGCCTTATGGAACTAACCGGCCCGGATCCCGCACACCTCTTCTTCCGATTTATCGGCTGGGGAATGGTGTTTTTCCTGTTCATCCGCCTTCTCAGATTTGTCCTGCCGATCCTCCTGTATAAAGAGAAGCCGAAAAGTTACATCATCAAAGTTTTCCCCGTTGCCGAGCTGCTCTTCTGGATAATCTTTCTCTCCTGGTTTGTGTTTCTCTTCTCGGAAGCTTATGAGATCTATGTATTTGTGGTTCTTGCCATCCTTCTGATGATCCTCTTCTGGATCTCCCGGTTCTGGGTGAAAGACCTCATTGCCGGGGTGATCTTCAGGAGCTCTTCCCGGTTGAAAGTAGGGGACCAGTTACAATTCGGGGAGCTGAAAGGGACCATCAAAAGATTCGGCAGCTATTCGGTTGAACTGGAGACACAGGACAACCAGACTGTATTCATTCCTTACGGAAAACTGGTAGATGATGTAAATATAAAAAGTGAACGGACAGGGCAAAGCAAAGGACATACCTTCACACTGGTCTGCTCCGGGAAAGAAGAACTGGACGAGGTAATCCGGCAGATACGTACCACTGTCCTTTCCACCCCCTGGGTTTCGGTCAACCGGATGCCGGTGATTACCCTCACCGGTCAGAAAGAGGAGAGCTATACCTTTGAGATCACGGTCTTCCTCATCGATAAATCCTTTATCGGAAAACTGGAGCAAACGGTCAGAGAGCAATTGATCCGGTAGGATTGGCTATCCTCTAAGAAGGATCACCAGCCCGGTTATCATCACATTAAAAATGGCCAGGGGGATCAGGGTTTTCCAGCCAAGTTTCATCAGCTGGTCGTACCGGAATCGTGGCAGAGTCCAGCGAACCCAAATGAAGAGAAATCCAAAGAAAGTGATCTTCAGGAAAAATACAAGAAATCCAATGATTGCATGCCCATTTACCGATAGTCCCAATCGGTCTTCGAAAGGAAAATGATAACCTCCCAGGTAGAGTGTCGCCAGTACCGCTCCCGAGATGAACATATTGATATATTCCGCAAACAGATAGAATCCAAGCTTCATGGAGCTGTACTCCGTATGGTATCCGCCAACCAGTTCGGTTTCACATTCGGGCAGGTCGAACGGGGCCCGGTTGGTTTCGGCAAAGGCACAGATGAGGAAGATCAGGAACCCGAGCGGCTGGTACCAGATGTTCCAGTTGAAACCCGCCTGCTGGTCCACGATTTCGCCCAGGCTGAGCGATCCGGTCATCATCACTACCGCAACGATCGATAATCCCATGCCCAGTTCGTAGCTGATCATCTGGGAAGAGGCCCGGATGGCACCCAGCAGGGCGTATTTGTTGTTGGAGGCCCATCCGCCGATCATGATACCGTAAACGCCAATGGATAGGATGGCAAAGATATAGAGGATCCCGATGTTCACATCTGCTATCTGGAGGGGATACTCCGTTCCGTTGATCACCAGGGCCGGGCCCCATGGAATCACGGCACTGGTAAGAAGGGCAATAAACATAGTGAGGGCAGGCCCCAGGATATAAAGAAATTTATCCGCCGTATTGGGCATGAACTCCTCCTTGAAGAAGAGCTTGATCCCGTCGGCCAGCGGTTGCAGAATTCCCCACGGACCTGCACGGTTGGGGCCCAGCCGGTCCTGGAAGAAAGCTGCCATCTTTCGTTCCATCAGGGTGGAGTACATGGCAACGACCAGGCTCAGGATCAGGATCCCGCTGGCAAGAAGTACCTTGTACAATATAAGTGTTGTCACATCACCTACAATTAGAACACAGATTACACGGAAAAACACAGACCACACGGATATTTGATTCTGTGTATTCCGTTATTTCTGTGTATTCTGTGTTCATGTTTCTGAATTATCAGACTGTTCAATTGTACCTTCTATCGGGTTTATAATTGACGGTTTCTTCATCTTCTCGTAATGATTCGCTGAGATCACACTTTGCCGTTTAATCTTTCGCGGACCTTCAAATACCCAGTCAGCCCTGCTTTTCTTTTCAAACCGGCATTCGTTGCAAATAAACTCCTCCACCTCTCCGTACCGGTCCTTCCGTCCCGTGATCCGCTGGATCTCCTCTCCGAACATCCATGCCACCGCTTTCCCTGAACAGGCAGGGCATTCGCGGTGCACGTCCATCGGTTTCAGAAACCACACCCGGCTTTTAAAACGGAAGGTGCGGTCGGTCAAAGCTCCAACCGGGCAGACATCAATCACGTTCCCCGAAAATTCATTGTCGATGGATTGCCTGATAAAAGTACTGATCTCCGAGGTATCTCCCCGGTAAAGCACCCCGTGCTCCCGCTTCTCCGTGAGCTGCTCACAAAGATAAACACACCGGTAGCAAAGGATACAGCGGTTCATGTGCAGTTTGATGAACGGTCCGATATCAATTTCCGGGAACTCCCTGCGGTCCTCTTCATAGCGGGTCTCCTCCAGCCCATAACCGAAACTCAGATCCTGCAGGTCGCACTCCCCGGCCTGGTCGCACACAGGGCAATCGAGCGGATGGTTGATCAGCAGGAACTCTACGATCGCTTTCCGTGCCTCCACCACCTCGTGGGATGTCTGGTTCAGCACCACCATCCCCTCCTGCACCGGTGTGCAGCAGGAGGCTACCAGTTTGGGCATGGGTCGCGGATCCCGGGCCGACGAATGGGCTACCTTCACCAGGCAGGTCCGGCATTTTCCTCCGGAACCAGCCAGGCTGGAGTAGTAGCACATGGCGGGAGGAACCACGCTGCCTCCGATTTTTCGCGCTGCCTGGAGGATGGTTGTGCCCTCTTCGACTTCAACCTGGATGTTGTCTATTGTGACCTTTACCATACTGTATACAGTTTGCTTCCTCGCTTCGCTCGTCGCAATGACACCGGCTCTCTGTTAACTTTACTCCCTGTTTCGCTCGTCGCAATGACGTGGATCGCTGTCAACGAAACCGGATCCCCGATACGGGATGGCCGCCGGTAAAGCGGGTCTCCCGGACCAGATTCCCATGTGTGATAACCCTGACTTCGTCGGGGTATTCCACGTGGTATTCAAACTCCTCCCGGAAATGACGGATGGCGCTGGCTACAGGCCATGCAGCTGCATCTCCAAACGGGCAGATTGTATTTCCTTCGATGTGCCTGGCAATGTTTACCAGCAGATCGATATCTTTCCATCGCCCTTCACCATGTTCGATCCGCCACAACACCTTCTCCATCCAGCCCGTACCTTCCCGGCAGGGAGAACACTGGCCGCACGATTCGTGACGGTAAAACCGGGTGAGGTTCAGGGTATTCCGAACCATGCAGGCAGTTTCGTCGTAGACAATGAATCCACCCGATCCCAGCATGCTCCCGCTGTCAAAGCCACCCTCCTCGAGCGATTCGTAAGTCAACAATCGCTTTTCGTTTTTCGCTGTTCGCAAGATCAGGTCGGCAGGCAAAACCGGAACCGAAGAACCCCCTGGTATCACTGCTTTCAGATGTCTGCCGCTGCGAATGCCGTTACAATATTCATCCGAAAAAATGAATTCCTCGACAGGGAGGCCCATTTCGATCTCATACACACCCGGCCGGTTGATATGGCCGCAGGCGGAAATCAGCTTGGTTCCGGTACTTTTCCCTTTCCCCAGCCCGGCATAGGCCTCTCCCCCCATATTGATGATGGGTCCTACTGCTGCCAGGGTCTCGACATTGTTTACCACCGTGGGACAATCGTACAATCCTTTGTAAGCCGGATAGGGTGGCTTGATCCGGGGATTGCCCCGTTTGCCTTCCAGCGATTCGAGCAGGGCGGTCTCCTCTCCGCAGATGTACGCACCCGCTCCGGGGTGGAGATGGATCTCCAGGCTGAAATCCGTTCCCAGAATTCGTTCTCCCAAAAAGCCGTTTTCTTTTGCTTCCCGGATGGCATGTTCCAGAATTCCCACCAGGTACTTGAACTCGCCCCGGATATAGATATAGCAGGTGTTAACGCCGAGGGCATAGCTCGACACGATCAGCCCTTCCACCAGCCGGTGTGGTAGATGTTCCATCAGGTAGCGGTCCTTAAA